>Ga0265328_10000079_pt1 | contig 50341 bp, 36 predicted proteins | sample 41624metaG_FD_202086 | JGI IMG/M metagenome (GOLD analysis project Ga0265328, IMG submission 202086) | Rhizosphere microbial communities from Carex aquatilis grown in University of Washington, Seatle, WA, United States - 4-16-24 metaG | ecosystem: Host-associated > Plants > Roots > Rhizosphere...
GGGCGACGTGCCATGGGACGAAGACGAGACGGTCAAGCACTGGTATCAGCGCATCAAGTCGCGGCCGGCCTTCCGTCCTCTGCTGGCCGATCGCACGCCGGGCATGACGCCGGGGCCGGTCTACGCCGAGCTGGACTTCTGAGTCTCGAAGAGGCGCTGCGCTGCCGCGCGCTCGAGCTCGGCTTCGATCTCTGCGCGATTACCTCGGCGAACGCTCCGGCCGAGGCGCCCGCCCGCCTCGCGCAATGGCTCGCGGCCGGCGCCCAGGGCGACATGGGCTGGATGGAAGAGACCGCCGATCGCCGCGCTTCGCCGACGGCGCTCTGGCCACAAGCGCGTTCGATCGTCATGCTCGGCGTCGATTACGGCGCGCAAGGCGATCCGCTGGCGACGCTGGCGAAGCCCGACCGCGGCGCGATCTCCCTCTACGCGCGCCGGCGCGACTATCACGAGGTCATCAAAGGCCGGCTGAAGCAGCTCGCCTCCTTCCTGCTGGCGCGGGCCGGCGGCGGCGAGGTCAAGGTCTTCGTCGACACGGCCCCGGTGATGGAGAAGCCGCTGGCCCAGGCCGCCGGCCTCGGCTGGCAGGGCAAGCACACCAATCTCGTCTCGCGACGCTTCGGCTCCTGGCTGCTGCTCGGCGCGATCTTCACCGATCTTTCGCTCGAGCCGGACGCGCCGGAGCAGGACCATTGCGGCTCCTGCCGCAAATGCCTCGATATCTGCCCGACCAAGGCCTTTCCGGCGCCCTATCGGCTCGATGCGCGGCGCTGCGTCGCTTACCTCACCATCGAGCACAAGGGCCAGATTCCACGGGAATTTCGCGAGGCTATCGGCAATCGCGTGTTCGGCTGCGACGATTGTCTCGCCGTCTGCCCCTGGAACAAATTCGCGCGCGGCGCGCGGGACGCCAAGCTCGCCTTGCGCGAAGAACTCTCCGAACCCTCCCTCGCCGATCTCGCCGCGCTCGACGACTTAGGCTTTCGCGCAATGTTCGCGGGAACGCCGGTCAAACGGCTCGGCCACGCGCGCTTTCGACGCAATGTGGCGATCGCGATCGGCAATTCGAAAATTCCGGCGCTCGCCGCCGCGGTCGAGCCGCTGCTCGGCGATCCGTCGCCGCTGGCGCGTGGCCCGGCCGTCTGGGCGCTGGCGCGCCTCTTGCCGGCGGGAGAATTCGCCACCCTCTCCGGGAAGGCCTTCCCGCGGGAGGCGGAGGCCTGCGTAAGGGAGGAATGGGCAAAAGAGACACACCTCTCGAAAAAGTGACGTCGCGGCGCAGATTGCCGCGTCGCAACGCCGGCGCGTCCATGGATTCGCCGAAACACAAACAGTAGAGTTCTCCGCGCCGCCTGCCAGGCGCGCGCCATCCGCCGAACGCCGCCGCCATGTCCAATGTATCGCGACGCACAATTGACGATCCGGCCGCCGAGGCGGCGCGCCTTTTGGCGCGCCTCAGCATCATGCTGCTGTTCATCATCTCGCAGCTCGCGCCGATCCTGACGCGGCAGACGATCTATATTCTGCTGCCCATCGGCGCCGCGCTGCTGCTGCTCTCCGCGAGCCTCGCGCCGGGGACGCGCCGATTGCGGGAGATCGCCGTTCTGGCGCTGACGCCGACCGCGCTCGCGGCTTTCTTCTTCGTCGGCTGGACGGGACTGTCGCTCGCCTGGACGCCTTTCGGCGCCGGTCCCGCCGAACGATACGCCAAGAGCGCCGCGACGTTGGCGCTTGTCGCGGCAGCCTGCGCGCTGCTGCCGGCGCGCACCAAGACGTCGAACCTCAACCTGCTGCCGATCGGCACCGGAGCCGCCGCCGCGGCGCTCGCCGCCGTCGCCTTTCTATCGACGGGCGGCGGCGATCAGCCGGTCGATCTCGACAGCAACGCCTTGCAGCGCGCCGGCCTCGGCCTGGCCTTGGCGATCTGGCCGGCGCTCGGCGCTCTGGCGCTGCGCGGCCGCTGGGTGTCGGCCGCCGTCCTCGCTCTCGTCAGCGTCGCCGCCTGCCTGCTGGCGCGGGCGCCCAATGCGCTGCCGGCGCTTCTCGTCGGCGCCGTCGTGCTGGCGCTCTCCTTCGGCAAAGCGCGCCGCGCCGGCTCGCTGCTGGCGATCGCCTCCGCGGCTCTGATTCTGCTCGCGCCGCTGGCGCCGATCCTCGTCCATCTCGTCGCGCCCGAGCGCCTGCCCGCTTTCGCGGCGCCGCTCGAGACATGGGGCCGGATCATCGCCAGTGACGGGCCGCGGCTGCTCATCGGCCATGGCTTCGGCGCGGCGGTGTTCGGCGTCGCCGGCCACTATCTCTATCCGGACACGCCGCGCAGCCTCTTGTTCCAGGTCTGGTTCGATCTCGGCATTCTCGGCGCGCTCGGGCTCGCCGCCATCGTCGCGCGCGCCTTCTATGTCATCGGCCGGACGCGGCCGGTGCTCGCGCCCTTCCTGCTCGGCGGATTGGCGACGGGATTGACGATCTGCGTGCTGGGTCCGGCGGCCGAGCAGCTCTGGTGGCTGACGCTCGCCGGCCTCGACGGCATCGCCTTCGCTCTGGTGCTGAAGGGTCAGTTCCGCACGCGCCGTCCGCGCGTCGAGCCCAATTGGGGAGTGGGACGAATCGTCGTGCGATGAGGCCCGCCGCTCACTGCGGGCAAACGATACCGCGGGCGACGCTGACTTGACCTTCCGAGCCTTCGACTCGCGTGACCGCGAGCACACAATCTTCGTCATCGGCGCCAAAAGCGCGGCCGACCAGAATGGCCGGGCCGTCGCCGAAGGGACGCAGCGCCGTCGCGCTGTCGCCGAAGCCTGTTTTCTCGATCAAGGCCCGGGAGGCGGGAGCGTCGGAGCGCGCGCCGAGCGAAGGACTGGCGGCGACGGCCGCGCCGAGGCTGACGGCGATGGTCACGCCGAGGAGGATTCGCGATGTGCGGGTCGTGGGGGACTTACGCGATACAGCCATTTTCGACGCTCCCGGCGATGGGCCGACGGGAGGATCGAGATTCCCCGAAGCGTCGGCCGCGCCTCTCATGGGCTGTAACGCGGCGACGTCGGCGATGGTTGCAGGGACCGTAGAATCCGAAAGGCGAGGCCGGCCCGCGCCTAGCCTCGCTGGACTGCCCTCACTGGCAGACGCGGGTCGGGCGATAGCCGACGACGACGCCATATTCGTCGAACACCGGGCGACGCTCGCGCCAGCAGCGATAGGGCGGCGGCGCTTCGTAGACGGGCGCCGGATAATAGGCGGGCGCGCCATAATAAGGCGGCGGCGGAGGTGGGACCGGATGAACGGCGCCGCCGGCGAGCGCGCCGAGCGCGAAACCACCGATGCCCGCTGCGATCGCCGCGCCGGGATCGCCCGCGGCGGCCGGCGCGGCCGTCACGATCGGCCCGACGCCGAGGCCGAGCGCGACGAGGACGCCCGCGATTTTCCGTGCCGAAATGTCCTTCATGACTGTCTCCAATGACCCCGGGGCGTCGCTCGGACGGCTTGTCCCCGCGTCTTGTCGCTCCCTACGCGCGCCGAGCGCGTCGATGAAAGCCAGAAAACGTAAATGAACGGCGAAAACGTGGCCGTGACGCTCGCGCTCACGCGATTTTCGCCGAGCGATGCGTTCACGCCACAGCGGCGGCGCGCGGCTGCTCCGGAATGGGAAAACGCAGCACGATACGCGTGCCCTTGCGACGAATCGCCGGGCTCTGCGCGACGATGGTTCCGCCCATCGCCTCGACGAGCCCGCGGCAGATGGAGAGGCCGAGGCCGGTGCCCGCCTTGCGGCCGTCGACGCGCCCGCCGCGGTAGAATTTCTCGAATATGCGCTCGAGGTCGCCCGGCTTCACGCCCGGCCCTTCGTCGGTCACGGTGAGCAGCAGATCGGCGCCGTCGCGCCGCGCATAGACGGAGGCCGCGCCGCCCCCGTATTTATTCGCATTGTCGAGCAGATTGAACAAAATCTGCGCGAGCAGGCCCGTGTCGCCTCGAATCGCCGGCAACTCGGGGGCGAGGCTCGCCGAGATTTTCAACTGGGGGAATTCTCTGCGGCTGCGTTCGATCGCCACCCGCACCGCGTCGCCGACGTCGACGAGCTCGCGGCGCGGCGAGAGGCCGCCCGATTCGATGCGCGACATATCCAGAAGATTGACGACAAAGCGCGACAAACGCGCCGCCTCCTCCTCGATCGAGGCGAGGAGATCGACCCGATCCGTATCCGCGAGCCGCTCGCCGAGCTGGCGCAGGCTGGTGACGGCGCCGGTGATGGAGGCGAGCGGCGTGCGCAGATCATGGGAGAGCGAGGCCAAAAGCGTCGTGCGCAGCTTCTCGTTCTCCTCGAGCGCAGCCGCGCGCACCGATTCGCCGACGAGCAGCGAGCGATCGACGGCGATCGCCGTCTGTTCGAGAATGGCCGTGAACATTCTCTCGTTCTGGGCGGAGGGCGTCTCTTCTGCATTCCTCGGCTCGAGGCCGATCGCCGCCACGACGCCGCGCGTCGTCGCGAGCGGGCGAAACTCGAAACGAATGTTGGGTAGAGTGCCGGTGCGCAGGCCCGCGGGCTCGGCGCGCTCAAAGGCCCAGCGCGCGGCGGCGGCCTCCTTCGCATCCAATTGGTCGATGGGCGGCCAGGCGGCGGAGATCGTCAATTCGCCATCGTCCGGCACGAGCAGAACCACGCATTTCGCGTCGAGCGCCTTTTGCGCATGCACGGCCGCGGCCCACAGCACATCGTCGAGCGAGGCCGCGCTCGACAGCTTGCGCGAGAATTCGAACAGCGATTGCGCCGCCTCCGCCCGCGCGCGCATGGCGCGCGACTGCTCGCGCACGCGGCCGGCGAGCGTTCCCATCACTATGGCGACGAAAGTGTAGACGAGCAGCGACAGGAATTCGTGCGGCTGCGAAATGGTGAGTTCGTAGCGCGGATCGACGAAGAAGAAATCGAAGGCGAAAAAGGAGAGGATCGACGTCGCCACCGCGGACCAGACGCCGGCGGCGAGTGCGCAGAACACGACCGAAGCGAGAAAGATCATCGCGAGATTGGGGAGACGCAGCCACACGTCGAGAGGCCAGGCGACGAGTGTGGCGAAAGCGACGGAGGCGAGCGTCGCGCCGACGCCGCGCCAGAATTCGCGATGCGCGGGACGCGACGCCGGCCGGCGCGGCTCGTCCGCCGCTTTCTCGTGGCCGTCGGTGATCACCTGCACGGCGATGTCGGCGGAGCGCCGCACGATCTCGTCGGTCAGCGATTTGCGCGTCAGTCGCGCCAAAAAGCCGGCGCGCGAGCGGCCGACGACGATTTGCGTGATGTTCTCGCGCCGCGCGAATCGCAGCGCTTCGCCGGCGAGATCACGCCCGGCGATCCTCTCGACCTCTCCGCCGAGACGCTCGGCGAGGCGCAGCGCCTCGTCGATGCGTCGCGCGCGTTCTGCGTCCTGCTCCTCCTCGCCGATGCGCTCCACATGCAGCGCGATCCAGGGCGCGTTGAGGCCCGTCGCGAGGCGCGCGCCGGCGCGCACGACGGGCTCCGCCAGACTATCTCCGCCGACGCAGACGAGCAGGCGCTCGGAGGTCGCCCAAGGGCCCTCGATCGCATTCTGCCGCAGATAGTCGACCATCTGATCGTCGACGCGCTCGGCCGTGCGGCGCAGCGCCAGCTCCCGCAGCGCGGTGAGATTGCGCGGCGTGAAAAAATGCTGCACGGCGCGCCGCGCCATGTCGGGCACATAGACCTTGCCCTCTTTCAACCGCTGCAGCAGCTCGTCCGGCGTCACATCGACGAGCACGACCTCGGCCGCATCCTGCAACACGCGATCGGGAACCGTCTCGCGCACGGCGACGCCGGTGATGCGCGAGACGATGTCGGCGAGGCTCTCGAGATGCTGAATATTGAGCGCCGTCCAGACGTCGACGCCCGCGTCGAGCAGCTCCTCGACATCCTGCCAGCGCTTCGGGTGGCGACTGTCCGGCGCATTGGTGTGCGCGAGCTCGTCGACGACGATGAGCGTCGGATGGCGCGCGAGCGCGGCGTCGACGTCGAACTCCTCGAGCGTGCGGCCGCGATAATCGATTTTACGCCGCGGCAGCGCTTCGAGGCCTTCCACCAGCGCTTCCGTCTCGCGCCGCCCATGCGTCTCGACGAGGCCGATGACGACATCGACGCCGTCTGCCTTCAGCGCGCGGGCGCGGGCCAGCATGGCGTAGGTCTTGCCGACGCCCGGCGCCGCGCCGACAAAGACGCGCAACTTGCCGCGCTTCTCCCGATCCGCGAGCGCGAGAAGCGCATCCGGGTCCGGCCGGCGTTCGAAATCGTTTCCCGCCTCCGCCATTGTTTTCGCTCTCGCAACGCTCGTGGTCCGATGAAACAAGATGCTCGAGCCGCGCCGGCCGCGCAAGCGCGCGAGCTCGAAATTTCTCCGCTTCCGCCCAGTCTTTACGAGGCCCTTATACGATCGGTCGAATCGCGAATGGCTCCTTTACGGCTCTGCGGCGCATTCTGCCGCCGTCGACCCTTCAGGAGAGGCGAGAATGTTCCAAATCATCAGCGCGGCGATCGCCGTCCTATCGCTCGTCGCGGCCTATGTCGCGGCTTGGCGCATCTATCGAACGGCCTGGGACCGAAAGGCGACGGCCGAGCTCGACAGACCGAAAGCGACGCCCACGGGAGCCCTCATTCTGCTTCTGCGCCGTCGCCGCCGGCTGAAAGCGCGATACGCAGGTCTGGGACGGACCGGAGCGTCGCAGGGCCGCAAATTCGCGAAAGCGTGAGCCCAAAATCTCCGACACATCGTCGATGCGGAGCCTGTCCTTGCTCGACCTCGTCTATCTTTGCCTCGGCGCCATCTTCTTTGCGCTGATGGCAGCTCGGGCGTCGCGGTGAGCCGCCCTCTTCCGTCCGGAGGCGCGAAGCCCTATTGAGGGCGCAACGCCACTTTATCCGGATCACGCGATGAATGTTCTCGTCATCGGCTCCGGCGGCCGCGAACATGCGATCGCCCGGAGTCTCTCGAAAAGCGCGCGGCTCTCGCGGCTCTACGCCGCGCCCGGCAATCCGGGCATGGCCGAGGTCGCCGAGCTCGCTCGTCTCGATGCTTCGGATCATGCCGCCGTCGCGCATTTCTGCGCGGAAAAGGACATAGGGCTCGTCGTGATCGGGCCCGAGCAGCCGCTCGTCGAAGGTCTCGCCGATTCTCTGCGCGCGAAGGGCGTCGCCGTGTTCGGCCCGTCCAAGGCCGCCGCGCGGCTCGAAGGCTCGAAAGGCTTCGTCAAAGACCTCTGCCGCGCGAATAACATTCCGACCGCCGCTTACGAGCGTTTCGACGATGCGCAGAAGGCGCTCGCTTTTCTGCGCGAAAAAGGCGCGCCGATCGTGGTGAAGGCCGACGGCCTCGCCGCCGGCAAGGGCGTCGTCGTCGCCGAGACGCTCGCGGAAGCCGAGCGCGCGGTCGACACCATGTTCTCCGGCGCCTTCGGCAAATCCGGCGCGGAGGTGGTGATAGAAGAAAAGCTCGAGGGCGAAGAGGTCTCCTTCTTCGTGCTTTGTGACGGGACGCGCGCGCTGCCCTTCGCCTCGGCGCAGGATCATAAGCGCGCGGGCGACGGCGACACGGGGCCGAACACTGGCGGCATGGGCGCCTATTCGCCGGCGCCCTGCTTCACGCCCGCGATCGAGGCGCGCGTGATGACGGAAATCGTCGCGCCGACGCTGCGCGCCATGCGTGACATGGGCGCGCCTTTCCAGGGCGTGCTCTTCGTCGGACTGATGCTGACGAAGGAAGGGCCGAAGCTCATCGAATTCAATGTCCGCTTCGGCGATCCGGAGACGCAGGTCATGCTGCCGCGCCTCGAGGACGATCTCCTCGCGCTCATGCTCGCCGCAGCGAAGGGCGCGCTGTCGCAGACGCCGCTGCGCTTCTCGCCGCAGACCGCGCTGACCGTCGTGCTGGCGGCGAAATTCTATCCGGGAACGCCGTTGACCGGCACGGAAATAGGCGGCCTCGAGCGCGCCAGCGAGATAGCGGGCGTCGTCGTCACTCACGCCGGCACGCGGCGGGACGGCGACAAGCTGCTCGCCGCGGGAGGGCGCGTGCTCAATGTCACCGCGCTCGGCGACACTGTGCGCGAGGCGCAGGCTCTCGCCTATCGCGGCGTCGCGGCCATCGACTGGCCGGACGGATTTCATCGCCGCGACATCGGCTGGCGCGCCATCGCGCGCGAATAGATCGAAAAAAGCCCGACATTCACGACCGAGCCGGCGAGGCGACCTTCGTCGCGGCGGCCGGCTGTCGCGCGTCTGTCGTCTGGCGAAGCTCTCCGACGACGGCAGACGCGCCGCCGCCCTATTGTCGCCATGGTGAAGCTCGAAGGCTCGCGACAGCAGCGCTTTCGGGACGAAGGCGAAATTCGCGTGAACATCTTTTCCAGTATCGAAAATGCCGTCTGCAAGGAGTCGTTTCATGAGCGATGACAGCTGGGATTATGGCGCAGCCGCCGATTTCGTGCAGAAAAACGCACAGCCGGGCATGGCGCGAGAGCTGCTGCGCGCCGCCACGACGCCGCTCGACAAGAATTATCCCAATATTTTCGTCACCTATTACTCATTGCCCGATTGGCTCGCCACTTACAGCCAGCCCGGGCCGTCGCGTTTCCTCGCTTCGTCGCAACCACATTTCAAGCGCGCCGCCATCCGACAGCGTCCATTCCTGCAGGTCGTTCACGAATACCGATTTGCCGCGCATAAATATCAGGGGGATGTCGCCGAAGCTTTCGCGCCGATCAGCGGCGGCAAGACGGGGCAGGCTCTGCTCGCGGAGATCGCCGCCAATAAGCGTCGCTCCGTTTCGATCATGCCGCACGACCATTGGGCGCAAGTCCTGCTTCCCGGCCCGCTCAACGCCACGCCGAGGCCGCTTTTTCCCAAGACCAACCTCGGATATGTGAGCGACGGCTTGCGCAGCAATGATGCGGATTCCTATGCGAAGGGCGCGCCGATGCGTGGCGACGACAACCAGCCCGCCGGCGGCGTCGGCACGGGCAGAGGCGCCGATGTCCTGCTCTACTACTCGCCCGCGGATTGGCTGCCGAAAGATTCCTCCTTCGGCGCCGGATCGCGACCGGACGAAGTGCTGTTTCACGAGCTCATCCATGTGACGCGGGAGCTGCGCGGCCTGCAGACGCGGCTTCCGGTCGAAGGAGGAGGCGGCTATGGAAACGAGGAAGAATATCTCGCGACGATGCTGACCAATCTCTATTTGTCCGAAAAGGGCCAGCCTCTGCGCGGAGCCTATGACGGGCCCGGCGGCCGGCCGGGCAAAATAGAGGTGAATGGCGAGACGATGTTCTATGTGATCGCCGCTCCGCCCAAGAACTGGGATATCATGACGGACCCGGACGCATTCGACGACAATCCGGGCAAGACGAGCATGTCCCCCGACGCTCTCATCACGCGTTTCAAAAGTACGCAAAGAGGTTTTTATCGCGATTTGTCGCTGCTTCCCGAGAGCCGCCCGAAGTTCAATCCGATCCGGGAGTATGAGCGTCGCCACCAGCCTTGACCCGGCGCGCGTCGCGCCGGTTTCGTCGATGACGCATGAATTTCGAACCGGGCCTGAGGCTTGACAGTTTCGGGCGGCTGCCGATTATGCGTCCATGACGAAGTGGCGACAGAGATTCAGCGCGAGAAGGCTCCCGACATTCGGGCGCGTCGTCGCCATTCTGTCCGTGCTTCTCGGACTCGCGATGAGCGTCGCGCCCGGCTTCGCCGCCCGCGCGGCCGATGTCGACGAGGCCTCGCTCACCGCCGCGACGTCGGAAATCTGCGCCCTCTCGCATCACACATCCGACTCCGGGCACGATCGCGAGGGCCCGAGCTGCTGTTGTCTGCAGATGGCCCAGCGACGCGATGCGACGCTCTTCGTCGCGCTCCTGCTCGGCGCCGTCGAATTCGCTGCGCCCGACGCGCCTTCCGTCGCGGCGCGCTCCCCCGACGCCACTCGTCGCGCCGGCGTCGCTCTGCCGACGACGCCTTGGCTCTCGCGGGCGCCGCCTTCCTTCTCCTGATCGGTCGAATGCGGCTTCGCCGCCCTGTCCTTTAGACCCGCGCGCACGAAAAGCGCCGCGCCAGGAGCAAATCGTCATGACTCGCACCCTATTTTCGCGCGGCGTCGCCGCCGGCGCGCTTCTCATCGCGTCCGTCTCCTCCGTCGCCGCGCAGGAGGCGCTTCCCTCCATCGATATCGCCGGCGAGGGCGCCGCGCGCAACGCCGAGCCGAAAGCCGCAGCGCCGGGATTTTCGCCCGAGAAAAAGGCGCTTCCCGTCTATCGCGATCCGACCGGCCAGACCTTCACCACGGTGAAGCGGGACGATTTCAAAACCTCGCCGCTCGTCACCATCGGCGATCTCGTCGAATACAGCCCCGGCGTCTCCTTCAAGCAGGGGAACGGCCCGCGCGACATGACGCTGTCGATTCGCGGCTCCGGCGCGCGCGTCGGCGGCGCGATGCGCAATATCGTGCTGCTGGAGGACGGCTTCAGCATGACGCAGCCGGACGGATTCTCGCGCACCGATTCGACCGATCCGCACGCCTATGCGGGCGTCGACGTCTATCGCGGCCCCTCCTCCGCTCTCTTCGGCAATTGGGCGAATGGCGGCGCCATCAATTTCCGCACCCGCACCGGCGCCGAGATCGACGGCGTGGAGACCGGCCACGAGGCCGGCAGCTTCGGCTATCTCACCAATTACACCGCGATCGGCAAGAAATACGGCGATTTCGACATCGCCCTCTTCGCCAGCGACGCGCGCGGCGAAGGCAATACGACGCATACGGATTTCAACACGCAGACCGTCAATCTGAAGGCGAGCTACGAGGCGACGCCGACCGATCGCTTCACCTTCAAATGGGTCCATAATCAGCTCTACGGCAATGTGCCGGCGCGCCTCTCGCTCAATCAATTCTATTTCAACCCCTATCAGCGCGGCTGCTACGGCCTGCCGACGCCCTCCGACATCGTCAGCCGGAGCCTGTGCGGACAGACGGCGGTCTTCCTCAACGGAACCAATGGCGCGACGGCGCAAGTCTCCGCCCTGCAATCGGGCTGGCATCGCAACGACCGGCGCGACATGCTCGGCCTGCGCTGGGAGCACGATATCGACGCGTCGACGGTGCTGCGCACGCAATTCATCTATGACGACAAGGATTTCTACCAGCCGATCGACACGCCCGTCACTTATGGCGACGCGCCCTCGATCAATATTTCGACCGATCTGACGAATCACGGCTCGCTGCAGGGCCGCGAGCTCACGAGCAATTTCGGCGTCTGGTACAATCACGCGCGCTTCACCACCTACACGCAAAATCTGCTCGGCTGGGGCAATGGCGATCTCGGGCCATTGCTCACCAATAAGCAGGACATCATGCACTCCAATCTCGGCGCGCGATTTCGTGAGGAGCTCGAGCTCGCGCCGGATGTGACCGGCGTGATCGCTCTGGCGACCGAAATGAGCAAGGTCGCGGCGCTCTCTTCCTCGGTCTCCTATCCCTCCGGCGCGCTGACCGCCGTGCCGGCCAATCGCACTTACTGGAATTTCGCGCCGGAAGCCTCGGTGACGTGGCGGCCGGATCGCGAGTGGAAATTCTACGCGCGCGCCTCGAGCGGCTATGGAACGCCGCAATACGGATTCCTCTTCGTCAATCAGCAAGGGCTCGACGGCAACAACACCAATCTCAAATCGCAGCGCAATTCCGGCTTCGACGCCGGCTTCGACTGGACGCCGACGGAGACGCTGAAGGTCACGCTCAACGGCTTCTACGAATGGTATCAGAACGAGATGCTGACGCAGTCGCCGGGCAATGGCCTCAAGAACTACACTTACAATGCGCCGGGCTCGGTCCATCGCGGCGCGGAGTTCCTGCTCGACTGGCGGCCTTTCGAGGGATGGCGGCTGCTCGCCAATTATTCCTACAATAATCAGATCTTCACGCAATTCACCGAGCAGCGCGGACCGACCGCCTTCTTCGACCGCGCCGGCTACAAGATCCCCGGCGTCGCGCCGCATGAGCTGACGACGCGCATCGGCTACGACATTCCGCAGGGCGACTTCAAAGGCGTCGGCGCCTATCTCGAATATGTGCTCAAGAGCTCTTACTTCATCGACAATGGCAATCAGCTCACCATTCCGGGCTATGGCCTCGTCAATCTCAATCTGCATTACGACCGCGACGTGTCGATCGGATTCCTGAAGAACATCTCCGCCTTCGTCGAAGTGCGCAATGTGTTCGACAGGACTTATGTCGCCTCCGCGACGGTGATCGCCAATTCGCTGACCTCGGGTTTTCAGAACCCCGGCTTCGCGCTCTCTCAGAATTCGACCGGCTCGATCTATGCGGGCCAGCCGCGCGCCATACAGGCCGGCGTGAAGCTCAAATTCTGAAAAGTCGAAGCGGCGGCGTGAGCGCGAGATCGCGCCTGCGCCGCCGCTCGTCATCCCCCGTGGCGCGACGCCTCGAAGCGCGGTAAATTCCCGTCTCGCGATCGCTCGCAGGAGGCGCCGAATGGCGAATGCGCAAGAGAAAGTCGTCGTCCGTTATCTCTTGCGCGAGGAGGCTTCGCGCATAGAAGAGCGCGCGCAGAAGATCGCCATCGAGCAGAGCGTCGAGACGCCGCTCGCCGCGGTGCGCGACGCGACGCTGCTGCGCGATGTCGTCGGGCAGGTGCGCGAGATCGAAGATCGCGGCGACGGGCGCTTCGCCGTCACCATAGCGCTCGCCGCCTCGACGATCGGCGAGGACGCCGATCAGCTCATCAATATGCTGTTCGGCAATGTCTCGCTCTATGACGAAATTCGGCTCGAGGACGCCGAATTGCCGCCCTCCCTGCTCGCCGTCTTCGGCGGCCCAAATCATGGGCTCGAAGGACTGCGGCGCCTCGTCGGCGCGCAGCATCGCGCAATGACCTGCGCGGCGCTGAAGCCGCAGGGCCTCGGCGTGGAAGCGCTCGCCGATCTCGCCTTTCGCCTCGCGTGCGGCGGCGTCGATTTCATCAAGGACGACCACGGTCTCGCCGATCAGCCCTTCAGCCCTTTCGAGACGCGGCTTCCCGCCTGCGCCGAGGCCGTGCGCAAGGCCAATCGCGACACCGGCGGCGCGACGCGATATGTCCCGAGCCTGTGGGGCGATTATGAGACGCTCGACCGCCGCCTCTCGCTCATAGAGGAGGAGGGCCTCGCCGTCGTCATGCTGGCGCCGGCGGTCGTCGGCGTCGCCAATCTCGTCGCGCTGAAGCGCAAGCATGCGCGCCTCGCCTTTCTCGCCCATCCGAGCTTTTCGGGCGGGCGCGTCTCGCCGATCCTGTGGGCGAAATTATTCCGCATCTTCGGCGCCGACGCCGCCATCTATCCCAATTACGGCGGGCGCTTCGGCTATAGCGTCGAGACCTGCCGCGGCATCGTCGAGGCGGTGAAGGGCCCGCTCGGGGATCTCGCCGCGAGCGCGCCGGCGCCGGGCGGCGGGCTGACGCTCGCGCGCATTCCGGAGCTGCTCGGCTTCTACGGCCGCGACGCGCTCTTGCTCATCGGCGGCGATCTTCTGCTCGCCCCGCCCGAGCGCACGAGCGCGACGACGCGCGAGCTCACCGGCGCCGTCGCGGCCTTTGCTTATGGATCGAAGCTATGAGCGATGAAGCGACGATCCATCGTCCCGCCATCGGCGCCTTTCGCTGGGCCGGCGTCGAGCCGCAGCCCTATAAGACGGAGGGCGACGCGCCGTTCAGAGCGGTCGAGCGGCATACGCTGTTCGCCGATCCGGCGCTGCCCGCTCATTTGCGCTATTTCGAGATCGGGCCGGGCGGCTATTCGACGCTCGAGCGCCATGCGCATCGGCATAGCGTCATGATTTTGCGTGGACGCGGACGCTGCCTCGTCGGCGAAACGATCTTCGACGTCGCCGCTCACGATCTCGTGTCGACGCCCCCATGGGCGTGGCATCAGTTCCGCGCGGCCCCGGATGAGCCTCTGGGCTTCCTCTGCCTCGTCGACGCCGCGCGCGACCGTCCGCAGACTCCGAGCGCGGAGGAGCTCGCAGCGCTGCGCGCCGATCCGACGGTGGCGGCGTTTCTGGAACGTTAGAGCCCCCTCCCCAGCCCTCCCCCGCTACGCGGGAGAGGGAGCAGATCGGGCGCTTCATCCGAGATTCGCGCTTGAAATGACGCGCTTCATTAGCGGTCTGCGTCATCCAATTTGCTTGGAATCGAGAGCGCGCCTGAAGGCTCGCGGTCCAAGGGCAAAAATCTGGACCGCGAGCCTTCAGGCTCGCTCTTCTACCCCCTTCAATCTGGCTGAAGCAGACCACTAGGCGCTTGGCGCGCGGGCGGCGAAAATCATGCAGGTCGTCGTCGCATGGGCGAGGAGCCGCTGGCGCGCATCATAGAGCCGCGCTTCCGCCGTCGCGACGCTGCGGCCTTGATGCAACACGATCCCCTCGGCGCGGATCGGCTCGGCGGTCGCGGAGATGGCGCGGGTAAAATTCACCTTGAACTCGAGCGTCGTATAGAGCTGACCAGGCGGCAGAGTCGTATGCACGGCGCAGCTCATCGTCGAATCGAGCAGAGCGGCGACATAGCCTCCGTGAACCGTTCCGAGCGGGTTATAATGCCGCTCGTCCGGCGTCGCCGTGAAGACGACGCGCCCGCTCTCGATCTCGACGGGACGGAAGCCGAAATAGAGCATCAAGGGCGGGACAGGCAGCGCGCCCTCGCCCATGGCTCTGACGACCTCCAATCCGCTCATCGATTGCAGGCGCTCCAGCGGCAATGCGCCGGCGACATAGGTCTGCGTTTCGTCCGACATGAGGCGACTCCCCTCTGGCGGACGGAAACTGCGTCATATATTTAGTTTCGTCAAGAGACCAAATCCATTCGGCGAGCGCGATGAAGAACGATCTTTTTCCGTCTCAGACCTGCTCCGTGGCGCGCGCGCTGGAGATCGTCGGCGAATGGTGGACGCTGCTGATCATCCGCGAGGCCTTTTTCGGCGCGACCCGCTTCGGCGAATTCGAGCGCAATCTCGGCATCGCCAAAAATGTGCTGAGCCACCGGCTGTCGAAACTCGTCGCCGGCGGGGTCATGGAGCGCGTGGAGACGCCCGGACGCGGCAATCCGCGCGACTATCGCTTGACCGAGAAAGGCCGCGACCTCTTCCCGGCCCTGGTGGCGCTGATGCAATGGGGCGACCGCTGGGCGGCGGCGGCAGGTCCGCCGCTTCGCCTGCTGGAGCAGGAGACGGGCGAGGAGATCGCCGCGCTGCGCGTGACCGGAGCGCGCGGCAGACCGCTCGCGCCGGAGGAGGTGCGGATCGAGCCCGGTCCGGGCGCCGACGAGAAGGTCCGCCGCCGTTTGGCCGCCGCGGAGGCTTCGGGGAAGCTCCCGAGATGACGCGGCCGCCGCCGGCGGCTATCTTTGCTGCGGCGCAACGAATCGCGCGCGGCGACTCGGTCGAAGCAGCTCGAACGGGGGTTGAACCTTCGGCCGGTTTCGTGTGAATGCTCTCTCGTCTCTTCTGGATCGCCGGCTCGATGACGCGCTCATTTTCGATCGTCGCGCCCGGCGTCGCCGGAACATCTCGCGGAACGGGGGCGGGCGGCGCGTCCATCCGGATCGGATCGAACGCGCAGCTCTCGCCGTCGTTTTTCCGCAATGCGGCGTTCGAATGTCGCTTCTGACATGAGCTTGAGAGCGGACCCTGCCGAACGCCTGACAACGCCGCCCCAGAACGAGGCGCCTGCGAAGCGCCCGCTCGCGCCCATTATTCTGTCGGCGCTGGTTCATATCGTCGTTCTGGCCGCCTTTCTGCTCGAGCAATTGCTGCTGTCGAACGAAAATCCGACGCAGGAACAGGAGATTCCGCTGGAGGTCGTCGCCGAGGCGCCGCAGCCTCCTCCGCCGCAGGAACAGCCGCAACCCGAGCCGGAGCCCGAGAAAGAGCAGCCCAAGCCCGAGGAGAAGCAAAAGCAGAAGCCCCCGCCGCCGCAAAAGCTCGTCGACGACGAGAGGCCGGCCTTCGATGCGCCGCGCGCGCCGAATCAGGAGAAGGTCGACCGCGAGGCGCCGGATCAGGAGACCAAATCCGCCCGCCGCGATCCGCCGAACGAGCAGCACGCCGCCAAGCCCGCGCCGGAGAAATCGGCCGATCCGCAAAAGCAGCAGGCCGCTGCGGCGAAGCCCGAGTCCGCGACGCCCAGGGCGGAGGGAGACAAGGCCGACGCCGAGATCGTCGAGCAGGCGCAGCCGCAATCGGAGGCGCGGCTCGACGACAAGCAGGGCGAAGTCGAGACCAAGGCTTCGCCGGAGCCCAAACCCAAATCCATCGCCGATCAGCTCGCCTCGCTGGCGCCGCTGCCGGACTTCAAGCTCTCCGGCTCCTCCAAGACTGCGCCGGTCAGCGGCGGCACGGCGAAGACCACCTATCTCTCGGTGCTGTTCGGACTGATCGTGCCGCATTTTCACGTGCCGCCGGCTCTACGCAACAAGACGACGCCCAATCACGGCGTCGTCGTGTTCTTCATCGACGAGGGCGGCCATCTCACCCATCAGGCGCTCTATCGCTCGAGCGGCTATCCCGAGCTCGACAACGCCGCGCTCGCCGCCGTGCGGCGCGCCGCGCCTTTTCCCGCGCCGCCCTATGGCCATCCGCGCGGCGTCCAATACCACTTCGATTCGAATTGAGGGCGTTTTGGGTGTGATGTCGACGGCGCGTGATGCAGCAGTAGAGGGCGCAATATTGCGCGTCGCCGGCCTGACGAAATCCTATGTCGGGCCGCAGGGGCCGCTGCCCGTTCTGAGGGGCGTCGACCTCGCGCTCACCGCCGGCGAGAGCCTCGCGCTGATGGGCGAGTCGGGCAGCGGCAAGAGCACGCTGCTGCATCTCGTCGCCGGACTCGACCATGCCGACGACGGCGCCATCCACGTCGACGACATAGAGGTGACGAAGCTCGACGACGAAGGCCGCGCGGCGCTGCGCCGCAAGACGCTCGGCGTCGTGTTCCAGCAGTTCAACCTCGTGCCGAGCCTCACGATCGGCGATAATCTCGCTCTGCAGGCGCGGCTCGCGGGCCGCTTCGACATGGGCTGGCGCGATGAGCTCGCCCAACGCCTCGGCCTTTCTGGACTGCTCGACCGCTATCCAGAGCAATTGTCGGGCGGCCAGCAGCAGCGCGTCGCGGTCGGCCGCGCGCTGGCGCCGCGCCCACGGCTGCTGCTCGCCGACGAGCCGACCGGCAATCTGGACGAAGCCACCGGCGACGCCGTGCTCGATCTGCTGCTGGAGCTTTCCGCCACCGCAGGCGCCGCAGTGCTGATGGTCACTCATAGCGCGCGGCTCGCCGCGCGACTCGACCGCCGCGCCATGCTCTCGGCCGGAAGGCTGGTCGCGCCGTGAGGCAATTTCTCTATGCGCTGGCGACGCTGGCCAGCCATTGGCGGCGCCGACCCGGCCAATTCGCCGCGCTTTTCGTCGGGCTGGCCATCGCCACCGCTCTGTGGAGCGGCGTCGCGGCGCTGAACGATCAAGCCCGCCGCAGCTATGATCGCGCGGCCGGCGCGCTCGGCATCGGCTCCTCCCCGAGCCTGATCCCGGCGAGCGACGGACTTTTCTCGCAGGAGGCGTTCGTCGCTCTGCGACGCGCCGGCTGGAAGGTCTCGCCCGTCCTCGAAGGAACGATCCGTCTCGGCGACAAATCCTATCGCCTTCTCGGCGTCGAGCCGCTGACCCTGCCGAAGATGTCACGCGACAAAATGCCGGACGGCGAGGATCTGAACGAGTTCCTCGGGCCGCCGGGCCTCGCGCTGGTCTCGCCGCAGACATTGCGCGCGCTGGGGCTCACCGAGGGCGCCGCTCCGACGCTCGGAGAAGCGGACCTTCTGCCGCCGCTCGCGATCGAGAAAGATCTCGCGCCGGGGATGATCGTCGTCGACATAGGCGTCGCGCAGCGTCTGCTGCATCGGCCGGGGCGTCTGTCGCGCCTCCTCCTCGCCGAGGAGCCGGCGCCCGGCGCGTCATCGCTCGACAGCATCGTCGGCGACGCTCTGCGCCGCGTCGAGGCGGACGAGGCGCCGGAGCTCGCCAAGCTCACCGACAGCTTCCATCTCAATCTCACCGCCTTCGGCCTTCTGTCCTATGTGGTGGGCCTCTTCATCGCGCATGCCTCTTTCGGCCTCGCCTTCGAGCAGCGCCTTCCCATCGTGCGCACTCTGCGCGCGCTCGGCGCCTCGCTGCGCGCGCTCGCCTTCGCGCTCGTCGCGGAGCTCATGCTGCTCGCTGTTCTCGCCGGCGCGGTGGGAATGGTCGGCGGCTATCTCATCGCCGCCGCTCTGCTGCCGGACATGGCCGCGAGCCTCGAGGGCCTCTATGGCGCCGAACTCGACGGCAGGCTCGGACTCGCGCCCTCTTGGTGGGCGTCCGGAATCGGCATGGCGCTTATCGGCGCGACAATCGCCGCGGCGAGCGGCCTCGTCAAGACTTTGCGCCTGCCCGTGCTCGCCATTGCGCAGCCCTTCGCCTGGCGCGAGGCGCAGCGGCATTGGCTGCTCCGACAGGGGGCGCTCGCCGCAATGGCGCTCGCTGGAGCCGCTGCGGCGCTGCTGTTCGGCGATGGGCTCGAGGCCGGCTTCGTCTCCATGGCGGGACTGCTGCTCGGCGCGGCGCTCGCATTGCCTCTGCCGCTCGCCGCTCTGCTGAGACTCGGCGAAACGCGCGCGCGCGGGCCACTCGCCAAATGGTTCTTCGCCGATGCGCTTCAGCAACTTCCCGGCCTCTCGCTGGCGCTGATGGCGTTGCTGCTCGCGCTCTCGACCAATATCGGCGTCGGCTCCATGGTCGAGGGTTTCCGTCGCACTTTCGCGCAATGGCTCGACGAGCGCCTCGTCGCCGAAATCTATTTCGAAGCGTCGAGCGAGACGCAAGCGCGCCGCATCGAGACATGGCTCGCCGGCCGCAAAGACGTCGCCGCCGTTCTGCCGCTCTGCAAAGCGAAAACCGCGCTGCGCTCCTGGCCCGTCGAGCTCGTCGGCGCGCGCCCGCACGAGACCTTCAGCGCGCATTTCCCCCTGCTCGACGCGCGCGCCGACGCTTGGGACAGCGTCGCGCGCGGCGAGGGCGCGCTGGTCAGCGAGCAACTCGCGCGCCGCCTCGGCGCCGCGCTCGGCTCGCCTCTCGACATACCGACGCCGAAAGGCGACTGGCGCGTCGAGATCGTCGGAATCTATCCCGATTACGGCGCCGCCAAGGGCCAGGCGCGCGTCGATTACGAAGCTCTGTCGGCGCGCTGGCCGGACGCTCGCCGGCTCGACTATATGCTGCGCGCTCGGGCCGAAGACGCGCCCGACATAATGCTCGCATTGCAGACGGAGTTCGGCGCCGGCGTCGCGCGCATCATCGATCAGGCGGCGCTGAAGGAGCGCTCGATGAATATATTCGAGCGCACTTTCGCCGTCACCGCGGCGCTCGACGCGCTGACGCTCGTCGTCTCGGCCATTGCGCTCTTTACGAGCCTCACCACTCTCGCCGCCGCGCGCGTGGCGCAACTCGCGCCACTCTGGGCGGTCGGCGTCTCGCGGCGCAGCCTCTCTTTGTTCGAATTCGCGCGCGTCACCCTCTTCGCGGCGGCGACGGCGCTCGTCTCCGTGCCGCTCGGCCTCGCGCTCGCCTATGAGCTCGTCGCAATCGTCAATGTGCGCGCTTTCGGGTGGCGCTTGCCGTTTCACATCTTTCCGGCGCAATGGCTGGAAGTCTTCGCGCTGGCGCTGCTCACCGCGGCGCTCGCCTCGCTCCTGCCCATTCGCCGTCTCGCGCGCATCGCGCCGGCGTCTCTGCTCGCGGTCTTCGCCAATGAACGCTGAGCCTTTTCGCATCATGCTCCTCGCGCTGGCGCTCTGCGCATCGGCGCAAGCTCGCGCCGCGGGCTTCGCGGGCCTCGGCGACGAGGCGCAGGGCTTCGCCGAGCCCACGCCCGGCCACATCCTCGAATTTCCGCGCGACCATGGCGCGCATCCCGAGTTCCGGATCGAATGGTGGTATCTCACCGCCAATCTGAGAGACGAGTTCGGCCGCGTCTATGGCGCGCAATGGACCTTGTTCCGTCATGCGCGCGCGCCGCGCGAGGGCGAAGGCTGGGACAGTCCGCAGGCCTTTGTGGCCCACGCCGCCGTCACCACGGAGACGCTTCATCTCTTCGCCGAGACGCGCGGGCGCGGCGGCGTCGGACAGGCCGGCGTCGAGGCCGCGCCATTCCGCGCCTTTATCGACAATTGGTCGTTCTCCGCGAAGCAACCTAATCTCTCGGACGGAGAAATAACCGCCGTCGCGCCACGCTTTCGCTATTCCCTCGCGCTTTCCGCCGAGAAGCCGCTCGCGCTGCATGGCGAAGCCGGCTACAGTCGCAAATCCGAGAGCGGACAGGCCTCCTATTACTACAGCCAGCCCTTCCTCTCGGTCGAAGGCGCGCTCACGATAGACGGGGTCGAGCGCAAGGTCGCGGGCCGCGCCTGGATGGACCATGAATGGAGCAGCCGCCCACTCGCCGCGGATCAGAAAGGCTGGGACTGGTTCTCATTGCATCTCGAGAGCGGCGCCAAGCTCATGTTGTTTCGCCTGCGCAGCGACAAGACGCTTCCCTTCCTCTCGGGAAGCTTCATCGCCGCGAATGGCGAGACGCAGGCGCTCTCGCGCGACGATATTTTCCTCGAGCCGCTCGAGCAGAGCCTCGTCGCCGGCCGCCTGCTGCCGACGCGCTGGCGCGTGCAGGTGAAGAGCCGCAGCCTCGACCTAGACACGAAACCGCTCAATTCGCAGAGCTTCATGGGGACGAGCGTCGGCTATTTCGAAGGTCCGATCTCCTTCTCCGGCACACAGCGCGGCGACGGCTATCTCGAAATGACGGGATACTGAAACGCGGCCTTATTTCGCCGCCGAAGCTTGATCCGATTGTCATCGGCTCTATCCATACTCGGGTTGCATTCTTCTGACGCAACGCTCTCGCCGGCGCCGCTCGGCGGCGCTCGCCAAGGGGATTTCTGGCATGTATCTGTCGCCGACATTTTTCCTCGATCTCGGCCTGCGCACCCTCACGCGCAATCCGTTCTTCAGCCGCGACCGTCCGATCCTCTCCGAGGGCGAGAGCGATTTTCGTCTGCTCGAGGGACAGGAGGGGCTCGTCGTCACGCTCGGGCCGAATACGGCCTTTTTCGATCGCCCCAATCGCTCCGTCTGCCGCTGGCCCGGCGTCAAGACGGTCCCGCGCCAGAGCCCGCATGCGATTCCGCGCCGGTCCTTTTTCGCCAATGAAGGCCGCGCCTTTCTGCAGATTTTCTGCGGCGGCGGCGATGTGCGGCTCAACCGCGTCACCGCGCTCGGCGAGCAGAGGCAGATTCTCCTCTCCGCCGGCGACGGCAATGTCGTCGAGAAGATCGATCTATCCGAGCTCGCGCGCGAAGGCGTGCCGACGCTGAAGTTTCTGCAGCCTTCCTATCTCTGCTCCTCGGCCGAGGTCGCGATACGCTCCACGCCTTGCGACGCCGCGACCATGAGCTGGGCGCGCGCGCCCTACGTCTATCGCACGGAGGAGCTGGAGAGCGCGATTGGCCGAGCGATCCTCTGCCTCTCCGGCCGCACCATGGTCTGGTGCGAGCGGCTCGCGCCCGGCGAGAGCCGCGATTTCGCGCTCGGCAATGTGATCGCCGCGACGGAGAATATCGACTCCAAGCTGCGCCCGACGAGCCAGTGCCATCCGGACGACGAAGACCCGGCTCCGGCGCGGATCGGCGCTGCGCGGAAGGCCGTCGCCGCCAAGCCCGGCGTGCGGACGCGGCTGCGCGAATTCGCCGATGCGACGCGCATATTGTTCGAATCGATGCGGGCGCGGGAGGGCTTCCTCGTCTGCGAATTGACCAATCGCTCCGATAAGCCGGCCTATGTCTATGTGCAGCTCAACAAGGATGGCTTCTATGGCGGCTCGGGCTTCGTCGGCCTGATGGTGAAGCTCGTCTCGGCCTTTTTCCGCCTGTCGCATCTACCGCTGCGCTCGTGACGTCGCGCTGACGAACCGCCTGTCGCGCGTGGGATCACTCTATCGTCACCTCCACCACGCGCGAGGCGCCGGGCCGCAGCGGCAGCCGCGCCTGAATGCGGTGCACGCCCGGCTGCATGGGCCAGAACACCGGCTTGTCCGCGTCCGCGAGCAGAAATGGCCTGCCGTCGACGATCCAGAGAATCTGCTCCACCGAGGCCGGCGCAGAGGCGCGCAACGCCAAACGGTTCAGCGCCGCCGGCTGCTCTGGATTGCGCCATATATGCGTTTGATGCTCCGGCGTCGTGACGGCGAGCTCCACTGTTTCCTCGAGCGGCGCCGGCCGCGCCTCGCCGCCCATGGCGACGCGCGTCGACGGCGTTTTATCCGGCTTCGCCCATTCGACGAGCGTCTCGCCGCAGCTTCCGTCGCTGCGTCCGCCGGAGAGGCACATTTCCACCGGAACGCGGCCCTGCGGCGGCGGGAAGGAATCCTGCTCGATCTCGCCGGGCCTCACGCCATGAATGAGCGTCAGCGCCGCATGAGCGAGCCGAGCGCTGGAAGAGGCGCCGCTCAGCCGATTCATCGGGCCGGCGTCGCCGCGGCCGATCCACACGCCGACGATGACCTTTCGTGAAAAGGCGATGGTCCAAGCGTCGCGATAGGCCTGCGACGTGCCGGTCTTCACCGCGACCGCGAAAGGATATTCCAGCGGCCCATAGCGCGGGAAGCTCGGCAGACGCGCGAGCGGATCGGCGAGCATGGAGGTGACGAGCCGCGCCGTATCGCTCGACATCACGCGGATGGAGCGGCGCCGCTTCTGCTCTTTCGCGAAGACGAGATCGGACAGCACGCCGTCTTCGGCGAGCGCGCCATAGGCGCGCATCAAATGCTCGAGCCGCGTCGGAAGCGCGCCGATCGCCATTGAGAGGCCAAAGGATTCCGCCGGCGCCTCGAGGTCATGCAGGCCGAGATCGTGCAGAAATTCGAAATTGGCCTCGAGACCGACGCGGCGCATGAGATTGGTCGCCGGAACATTGCGCGAATTGGCGAGCGCCTGCCGCGGCAGCATGGGGCCGAGAAAGACGCCATCGGCGTTGTTGACGCCCGAGGCGCCCTCTGGAACATCGGCGAGGAGGTCCGTTGGCTCGAGCGCGCCGCGCTCGAAAGCGAGCGCATAAACGAAAGGCTTCAATGTCGAGCCCGGCGAACGCAGCGCGCGCGTGAAATCGATCGCGCCGTCACGCCAGTCGCGATAGTCGGAGGAGCCGATGTCGGCGAGCACCGCGCCGGTCCCACGCTCCACCACCATCAACGCGACCTGCCGCGCGCCGGCCGAGCGCCAGAGCGAGAGATAACGCCGCGCGAGCAGCGCGAGCTTCTCCTGAAGCGAGAGATCGATCGTCGCGCCGATGCGCGAATCATGCGCCGCAGCCGGCGCCACGAGGCCATCATGCGCGAGCTTCTCATAGCGCAGCGACAGATGCAGCGCCCCCGGCCGCCGCGCCGCGCCGATGGGGCGCAGCGTCGCGAGCTGCTTCGTCGCGAGCGCGATCTGCCCCGGCTCGACGAGATTTTCGTGCGCGAGATAGTTCAATGCGCGAGCTGCGCGCGCGCGGGCGAGGGAGAGACCACTCTCGCGAAACAGATTCATGCGGCCGGGCGACTGCGGAACCGCGGCGAGCAGAGCGATCTCGGCGAGAGAGAGATCCTCGACCGGCTTGTCGAAATAAAAGCGCGCGGCATGCGCGACCCCATGGCTGCCATTGCCAAAGGGCGCGAGGCGCAAATAATGCGCGAGAACCGCATCGCGACCATGCCGCGCGACGAGCGCGACCGCCGTCGCCGCCTCCGTGATTTTCGCTGCAAAGCCACGCGGCGCGGGGTTCTGCATGCGCGCGACCTGCATGGCGAGCGTGGATGCGCCCTCGCGACGGCCGCGCCCGGTGAGATTGCGCCAGGCGGCGCGCAGCACGGCGCGGGCGTCGACGCCCGGATGCGAAGAGAAGCGCCGATCCTCGAGCGCGAGCGTCGCCAGCGCAACGCGCGGCGGAATCTCGCGCAGCGGCCAATAGCCGTAATCGATTCGCGCGGCGTCGCGCGCGCCGATCTGCGTGAGAAAAGCGCCGTTGCGATCATAGACCATCGGCGTCGGCCGCGGAGCCGTGAGAGCGGCGCGGGAAAGCGCGGTCTGAATCAAAAACCCAGAAGGAACGAGCGCCACAATGATGAAGAGAAACAAGAAAAGAGCGGGCCCCCTCCTTCTCCCACTCGTGGGAGAAGGTGTCGCGCGAATGCGCGACGGATGAGGGCCCGCGAAACCGCCAGCGTCATCCGACCCTCGCTGACGCGAGGGGCGCCTTCTCCCGCCGAGCGGGAGAAGGGAGCGGAAACTTCCCCTCACTTCGCGATCTCGACGCGCTTGCCGGCGCTTTGCGCTTGCAGGCCCTTCTTATACATCGTCTCGACGACGCCGGGCGGCTCGGTGAATGCGCCGACCGTCTGCGCCTTGGCGCGGAAGGCGAAGCGATAGCTTCCCTTGGGCAGCGAATCGTAAGCATAGAACACGCGATCATCGCCGAAGGAGACGCTGGTCGGCGCGAGCGTCGGCGCGCTCGACGGCTGCGCCTCGGCGGGCGATGTCGCGAGATTGGGGTTCAAGGGCTCGAAGCCGGCGGGCAGCGGCAACGAAATCGCCACATGCGTGCGATCCTGCGGATTGACGAGCTCCGCCGTCTCCTCGATCACATCGCCCGCGGCGAGCTTCACGACGCCGTCTGCCGCCGCGATTTTTTCCAGCGGCGCGTCCGCCTTGCCCACGCGCGACATCTCCCGCGTCAACGCGAAACCTTCGCTCACCGGCGTCGCCTTCGCGCCGCTCTCTTTCGGCTCGTAGCGCGTCTCGACGAGCGCGACGATCGGCGCCGTTCCACGATTGGCGATGGTCAGCGCCGAAGGCGCGTCGCTCGTCTTGCGCAAGACGGGATTGTTGGCGTCGAGCGTCGCCGTCTCCGGCGCCGCGCCCTCCTGCGAAAGCGCGACGCCCAAGGGCGATTGAGGACGCCGCCAGATTTCCGCCAGCGCGTCGATCGCCGCCGCCGTGGCGTTGGTCGAGCCCCAGCCGTCGCCGTCGCCCAATCGCAGCAGCGCGTCGCGCAGCAGCCCCGCGCGCGGGTCCGACGGCGAAGCGACAGCGATGGCGCGCACCATCTCCGCGAGCGAACGCGCCTCGGAGGGGAGGATCACCGGATTGCCGCCATCGGCCGCCTGGCCCGCATAATATTGCGCGCCATTGCGCGAGAGAATCTTCACGCGGCTCCACAGAGAATCGAGCAGCGCATCGACGATGCGCCGATCGCCCGATTGCGCGCGCGCAGCGGCGCGGGTGAGCTCCGCCACGCTGGCGCCCGGCATAAAATCGGCGTGACGCGCGAGCTCGGCCACATAAGACTCGTCGAGCTTGCCGCCTTCCGCGAGAGCAATCAACGCCTCGACGCGCTCGCGCAATTCCTCGCCCGAGAGCAGGCGCGGATAGTCGGAGCGCAGCGACAGCTTCAACACATTGGCGAGGCGATCGGCGAGCGGCTTGTCGATCGGCTCGCCGGCGCGCTCGGCGCTTGCGAGGAAAGAATAGGCCCAGGCCGTGAGCGACACATTTCCGCGCGAACGTGGCCAGAAGGCGACGAGACCATCTGCGTCGACCGACTGATCGATCGCGCGAATCGTATTGCGCACATCGCCGGCAAGGCGGCTCTCGAGCCCCGCCGCCGAGAGGATGGGCGTGAAATTCTTCAGCGCCAGAGCGGAGCGCGCGAGCGCGAGGCGTTGCTCCGTGCAGCCATAGGGATATTCGACGAGCGCATTCAGCCCCGCGACGAGCTTCACCAGCGCCGGATCGCCGGCGAGCGTCACCTCGCGGCGGAAGGAGCCCGGCCGCGCCTCGTCAGAGGCGCCGGCGAGCGTCTTCGTCGCGCCCGGCGCGATCTCGACGATCTCATAGCGCCGCACCGGCAGGCGATCCGGCCTGATCGGCAATTCGATCTCCACCGCATCGCGCGCGCGGTCGGCGTCGCGCTCCACGCGGAAATTCAGCTTCACGCTCTCCTTGCCGGGCGTGGGCTCGGGCACGCTCGCGGCGACGTCTATGCGCGCGGGCTTGTTCGCGATCCACGCAAAAGCCTGTGGGGCATTATTCGCGAGCGTCAAACCTTGCGCGGCGATCGACGCCTTGCCGCCGCCGCCCGGCCCCTCGACGACGCGCGCGATGAAGGACACGTCGAGCGTATCGCCCGGCCGCAGGAAGCGCGGCAACAGGGGTTGCGCGACGAGCTCCTGACGAATGAGCATCTCGCCCGTCGCGAAACCAAAGCGATCGGCGCCGCTCACCGCCTTGGCGCGCAGCTTGAACACTGTGAGCGTATCGGGAAGCTTCACCTTGATCTTGGCGACGCCGTCGGCGCCGATCTTCACGCTGGGCAGATAGATCGGCACGGGCGTGAAATTCTTACGCACGCTGACATTGGTCTCCGCGCCCCATTCGTCGAGGCCGGCGTCGCCGCCCGGAATCTCTTCCAGCGGAATCTTGCCAAAGGCGAGATTCCGCGTGTCGCGCGCGGCGAGCTTCGTCTCGCGCTCGACGATGAAATCCGGCAGCGGATCGAGCGGCCGCTCCTTGGCGAGCGACAGCACCGCCTGATCGACCATCCAGAAGGTCGCTTCGCCGGCGAGCGGCTTGCCGAGATCATCCGACAAGCGCAGCGTGACCTCCACCTCCTGCCCCGGACGCGCCTTGGCGGGATAGTCGAGCTTCGCCGTTACGATATTCTTGACCGGCGTCACCTCGATCCATTTCGTCGCGGCGATCGTCACCGGCTTGCCCTGGTCGATATTGGAAGCCGTCGCCGGCGCGCTATCCTTCAGGCGCCCGCGCATGACGAGGAAATGCACGGCGAGCTTGGGCGTCTGCTCCTTGCGGAGATTGAGCGTGTAACGCCCGAAGCCATTGGCGATGTCGATGAATTGATAATCGAACACGCCGTTCGGCTGCTCGACGATCGCGAGCGCCCTGGCGTTCTGGAACGGCGATTGAACGATGAGCGTCGCCGCCTCGCCGGGCGCATAAGATTGCTTGTCGGTCGTGATCGACGCCGTCGAAGCCGGCGGACGCTGGAAGGTGACCGGCGTATTGCCGCCGACGAAGAAATCGACGCTCACCTGCTGACGACGGCCGATGCGGTCATAGGCCTCGAGCTGCACGACATAGACGCCGGCGTCACGCGCTTCGAGCTCGATTTTCTGCGCCTCCTTGACGCTCGTCAGCTTACGCTCGAGGATCGTCTCCTCGATAACCTGCGTCACATATTTCGCCGCGCCCTGCGCGAAATCGGACGCCTGCAACGTCGAAACCCAATTGCGTTTGATGAAACGCAGCGTGACCGGCAATCCCTCCACCGTCTCGCCCTTGCCGTCGAGCGCGAGAAATTCCGGCGTCACCACGCCGGGCCGCTCGACATAGCGCGGAAGTTTCACGCCGAGCACGAAAGGCGGCACGGCGATGACATTCTGCACATTGCGCACCTCCAGCCCATCGTCGCCCGTGACCGTCGCCTCGATCGAATAGCGCCGCGGCTGCGCGGTCGGCTCGATCGTCGTGTCGAATGCCATGCGCGAGGCGCCGCCGGCGTCGGTGCGCGCGTCGCGCTCCAGCACGGGCGAGGATTTGAACTTGCTCTCGCCCGAAAAGCGCGCGTCCGTCGAGAATAGAAATCCCTCCCGCCCCGGCGGCTGGAAAACATGCGGGAATTGCACGGCGCGCCATTTCACCGGCCGCTCCGAGACGAGCCCGCCGGCGAAATAGCGTGCGACGAGATCGACATTGAACTCGCCGTCGAGCGGAACGATCTGCGGCGCATTCAACACGACCTCGAAAGTCGGCAGGCGATAGGCCTCCTTCTTGAACGGAAACTGTCCGCAGGAAACAGTCTGCGTGTCCCCCTCGGCTTCGGCGTTCTCATTCGGCGCGGCGGCGTCCTCGCTCCTCTCGTCCTTTTTCTCTTTCTGCTTCACGCCGTCGGGCTCGAAGCGCAGCGCATAATCGCCGGTCGCCGGCGTCTGCGCGTCGAATTTGTGATAGAAGCTCCCCGCGGCGTCGAGCTTCACGGACACGCGCCATTCCTGATTGCCCGGGCCAGAGACGACGAGCGTTCCGCCCGCTTTGGCGACGCTCAGAACGCCATCGCGATAGGAGCGCACGAAGCCCTTTATGTGCACCGGCTCCTCGGGCCGATAGATCGGCCGCTCGGCGAAGACATGGCAGAGCGTGCGCGGCTCGTCTTTGCGTGGCTCTCGAGGATTGGCGGTCCAGGCGAGCCAGGCGCCGTCGGGTTTCGTCCAATTCTCGCGCGCATATTCGGACGGCGCGTCATTGGCGTCGATGACGAGCGTGTCGAGCCCCTTCGTCACGACGATGCGGCGCACATCCGCTTCCGCGCGCTTGCCGGGATCATAGGCGAAGAAGCCGGAATTATCGGTCGTTCCACGCGCGAGCGTGATGAATTTATCGCCCTTCACGCCCTCGAGCCGCACCTCGGCGCCGACCACGGGCTGCGCGGTGGAGAGCGAGGTGACGGCGAAGCGCACGCGCGCGCGCTCCTCTATCGCACTGAGCGAGAGATCGGTCACTTGCGCGCGCAGCCAGTGGCGCTTTTTCTCATCCACGGCGCGCAGGCCGATGAGATACGTCCCCGGCTGTCCGGCGCCGGCGATCTTTGCGAATTCGCTCGAAAGATCGAGACCGAATTTGGCGTCGGCGCCGTTGCGGCGGATCGGCAGATCGAGAAGCGCGGAGACCGCGGGCGACCCCAGCGCCTTTATGCGCTCTGCGATGGCGCCGGCCTCGGGCGCATCCGTCTCGCCCCAATGCGCCGGCTCATTGCCGGGCAGCGGCGGGGCGGCGGAATCCTCCGTCTCGACGCCGCTCTTGGGAAACGGCCAGAAATCGCGCGCCAGCGGATCGATCGCATGAATGCGAATATCGGCGCGATCATAGCCGCGTCCGCGCAGCGGCAGCAATTGCGGGCCGAAGCGCTCGACGAGCCCCTGCGCCGCGTCCCATGCGAGCGCCGGTCTGTCGCGATCGAAAGCGAAGCGCTGGGAAAAACGCGAGGCGAGCGCGCGTTTGCGAATATCCCGCAGTGCGCCCGGCGCGAGCGTCAGCTCATAGACGCGATCGGAGAGAAACTTGCCATAGACGTTGAGCCGCTTGCGGTCGATCTCGACGGAGAGATCATCGACCGGCGGCGAAATGCGCAACGCCTCTCGCGCGCGCAGAATATCGATCTCGTCGGGCTGCTCGGTGAAGCTCAGCGTCAGGCGGCGACGATTGGCCGGCTGATAATTGGAGACGGGCGCGGACTCTTCCTCTCCCTCGGTAGAAGACGCCGACGGCGGCGCGACGGCGTAGCCGAAGGCGCAGCGCAGCACGCCGTCATGCTTGTCGTCGCTCCAGCCACGGCCGCAGCTCGCCTCGGTGACGGAAAAAGGCGCGGCGGAACGCGCGCGCAATTCGAAGATCTCGTCGTCGAGGCCCGGCTCGTCGGCGAGCTTCAGTCGCAATATCGCGACGCGTCCGTCGCGGATCGTCTCGCGCAAACGTATGGCGACGCTCTGCGCGGCGTTGCGATCGGCGCGCTCGAGCGGGCGAATGTCGTAATCCTTCGGCGTCAGAAGCTGTCCGCCGAGAGGGGAAATTCCGGGAGCGGGACGCAATTCGATCGTCAGCAGGCGCGCGAGCGCGGCAATATCGACAGGCTCTGGGAAGGTGAACGTGATCTGCTCGAGATCGGCGACCGGATCGGCGCCATCCGTTGGATTGGTGGAGGAGGGCGTCGGCAGCAGCGCGACGAGACGCGTCGCAGCGACGCCTGCTTCTATGTCGACACGCTGAAGCGGCTTCCATGCGTCCGCCGGGCGAAATTGCAGCGCGCGCGCGCCGATCCAGCGCCACTCGCCGGCGGGTTCGCCGGAGAGCTTCACGAATTTCTCATGCGCGTCTTCCGGCCCGCCCGTTTTGGGGCCGACGTCGCGATCGAAGAAGACGGTGATGGGATCGAAACTGCGCAGAAATTTGTCCGGCACGATTCGCGCGCCATCGGCGCGGCGCAACTGGTCGAAGGCCTGCGGCTCGGCGCGCAGCGGCGCGGAGAGGGAAAGGCACGCGACAAGGAGAAAGGCTGTCATCGCGAGGAGCGTAGCGACGAAACGATCCCGGGGCCGCGCCGCGACTCTGGATCGCTTCGCTGCGCTCGCGATGACAGAACAGTGGTCGAAGAAAAAATAATCGATGCGTTTCATCGCCGAGCCTCGAATGGGACTGAGGGCGTTTGTCGAAGGAGAAGGGTCGAGAGAGAGGAGCGTTTTCATCTGCCGCTCTTTCGTCCGGCCTTCTCCAGAAATTCCGCGACGACTTCGGGCGGCGGGCCGGAGGGCGGCGGGGCGAGGCCACGCAGCGCGAGGCGCAATGTCGTCGCCGGCGCATCGGCGGGCGCGCGCGCCTCGACGAAATAGCGGCCGGGCTCGAGGCGAAGGATTTGCGCGGCGCCTTCGCCGAGCGTCTTGCCCGCGGCGTCGAAGAGGCGCAGTTCGGCGCGGTCCGGCTCGGCGCGCAGGCCGAGGCCGATCTCTCCGGCCTTCGTCACCTCGAAGGTGAAGAGCGCGGAGCCCGCTGGTCCGAGCGCGATCGGATCATTGACGCCGTCTTTGACGGGGATGACGGGCGTCGTCGAAATATCGAGCGCACCCGACATCGCGCCGTCATGCGGCGAATAGATTTCGACGAGCGCGCGGCCGGGTGCGGCGTAGCGATGCAGCTCCACGCCGGAGGGGTAGGTCTCGACCGCGCGCGCGCCATTCTGCGTGAAGGCGACGATCGCCGGCGCGCTCGTGCGAATGTCGACGACGACCGGCGCGCGCGCATCGAGCGCGAAAGCCTGCGCCTCGCCGCCGAGCGTCACCGAGAAAGGCGCCGTCACATCGCGCGGCGCGGGCGCCGGCCAGGGCGATTTGCCGGCGCGCTCGAGCCAGGCGGCGACGAGGCCCGGCGCATGAGCGATCGTGACTTCGCCCGGCCCGCCGAGCAGCAGCGAGCGGCCGCGCAGCACCCGCCCATCGGCGCCGACGAAAACCGCTTCGCCGCCGGCGGCGACGAGCCGATCGCCCGGCTGCGCCTCGACGAGATGCGATGTCTCCCCCGCTGCGCCGAAGAAGCGCTTGACGGCCTTGCCCGCGACGAGCGGCTCATAGCGCTCGGACGACAAAGCGATGCGCGCCGGCGCAGGCTTATCTGTGAGATTGACGAGCCAGAGCGCGCGGGCGCCCTCGAGGCGACGCGAGAGCGGCGCGGCGTCGGCGAAGGCGGCGAAGATTCGCGCTTCCTCCGGCGCGGAAAAGGCGGCGAGCCCGCTCGAAAGATCGAGCGCCAGCGCGCCGGCGCCGTCGAAGGCCACGGGCTGAGCGGTGAAGGGCGGGATGACGGCCGAAAACAGCGCCCCGGCGCGGATCGGCGCCGCGAGGGCGACGTCGATCGCCTGCGCGGTGAGGCGCAGCGGCTCGGCGCTGCCGGCGTTCCAGAGGCGTGGCGGCTCCTTGCCGGCGAGCGCCAGCGCGGCGCCCGGCGCGACGGCGAAGCCAAGCCCGGCCGAGACGCCCGGCTGACCGAAAGCCGAGCGCGCGAGCCACAACCGCGCCTTGCCGGCGGGCGGCGGCGCGGCAGGCAGAATGGCGCGCTCACCTTCGCCGAGGGTGAGCGGAATTTCGGCGCCGCTCGACGTAAAGGCGGCGACGCGCGCCTTGGCGCCGCAGTCGCCCTGCGCGAGCAACCACAGAGTCTCCGATTGCGGCGCCAGCTCGCCGACGGCGGTCGGCGCGAGCAGACGTCCGGCCGTCGAGCCCGCGGCGAGGGAAGCCGGCGCCGCGCCGATGGCGACGAGGGCGGAGGACGGCGCCGCGACGAGGCCGACGCAGATTTTGTTCGACAGCCCTTCGATCGGCGCCGGCTCCAGCGCAATATCGCCGAAGCCGCGCGGCGAGCGCGCCAGGCTCCGCGCGGCAAGAGTGACGGGCGCATCGGCGCCGCCTATGGTCCAGACGGTGGCGCGCCATTCTCCGGCTTCCGCCGGCCAGGCGGCGACAGGAGAAAGCCCGCGCTCGCGCCCGACGGTGCGCCAGCGTCCGTCGGCCTCGCGCTTTTCGATCGACAGCGCCGTCTCGCGCGTCGATTGCGCGGCGACGACCATCAGCCGCCCGTCCTGCGCCGCGGGCAGAGCGAGCTCATGCGCGCCGGCGCCGGAAACCGTTTTCACACCCGCAAACGTCAACTCCTCCGCCGGCGTCGAAGCGGGCAACGAAAGCCGAATCTCGACGCCCTCCGGCTCGGCGGCCTCGTCCGATTCTTCGGCGGTGGGCTCGCCTTCCGCGGCGGCGCTCTCGCCTTCGCCTTCGGCGTTCTGCTCCTCCGTCTCGCGCGCGGCCTGCGGCGCGCCCTTCAACTCGTCGAGCCGCAGGCGATAGGCGCCCGCGGGCAGGCGGCGCGAGAGCGAGACGTTCCAATCCTCCGCGCTTCCCTCTAGCCGCTCGACGATTGCGCCATTCTCGTCCTCGAGCGCGCCGATCAATTCCTTGTCGCCGAAGCTCGCAATATCGACGATGCGATCGCGCGCTATGGCGAAGGGCAGCGTCGCCGGCAATTCGACGAAACGCGGCGCGCCCGGCTGCAATTGCTTCGATGTGAGCGAGAGGCGGTAATCGAGCCGATCGTCATGGGCGAGGCTCCGCGCCTCGAGGCGATAGGCGCCGGCGGAGAGCTTGGCGGAAAGCTTTCGGCCCGCGGCGAATTTGCCGACGCTCTTGCGCGCCTCGTCGAAAATCTCCGCGACCATGCCGTCGCCTATGTCGAGCTCGACATCGGAGTCGCCGGCGAGCGCGAAGCTCCACACATCCGGATCGCGCGGCGCGCCCTTGGCGACGGGCTCGCGCCATTGCAGCTTCTGCGGCGCATCGAAGGGCAGCGCATGCGGACCATGTCCTTCGAGCGGCGACGGCGTCACGATTTTGCGCAGCCGCGCGACGAAGCGCCCCTCGACATCCTCCGGCAGCACGACGAGGCGATAGCTTCCCTTCTCGAAGCGGCGCGAAAGGCGCGTGAGCGGGCCGGGCGTCGTGAGCGGCCAGCCGTCGGCTTCCTCCAGCCGCGCGCGCCATTCCTTGCCGAGCCCCTGGAGATCCAGCCGATAGAAACCCTCCTCGGGAATATCGATCGGTACGATCGCGCCGCGGCCGCCGTCGAGCGCGGCGCGGGCGGCGCCTTCGCCGACGAGCGGCGCCGTCGTCGCCATCGCCACGCTCTTCACCGAGAGGCCGAGATGGCCCGAGGATTCGCGCGCGGTGACGGCGGCGCGATAGGCGCCGGCGCGCAAATAGCTCGTCACCAGCGCATTATGGCCGGGACCATTGTCCTCGCCCTCGCTGAGACGCGGCGCGAGATTGGCGCCGAGCGCGAGGCGCGTCTGCAGCCGCCCCAGAGTCTCGACGCGATAGAGCCCACCCTCTGGAACATCGAAACGAAACTCCCGCGTCTCGTCGCGGGAGAGATCGAACCAGGTGGCCTTGGCCGCGGAGATCATCGCCGCCGGGCGCTCCTGCGCGGCCTCCGCAGACGCAGGTTCGACGTCGCGCGAATAGACGAGGGCGAGCGTCCCCGGCTCCGCTCGCGCCGGGAGGCGGACGGTCGCGAAGCGATTGTCGTTTTCGATCTTGTCTTCGACGACGAGGGCGGGCGCGCTCGCGCCCTTGTCGTCCACGACGAGAATCCTGCCGCCGCGCGGCGTGCGAACCGGCAGGAGATATTCTGTCGAAGCCGGCCGCCACAAAGGCGCCGCGCCTTTTTCGAGATCGGCCGGCAGAGCGATCACGCGGGGCCCGGTGAGAAGCCCCGGCGCGACATTGGCGAGAATGAAATAAGAGCCGCTCCTGTCGAGCTTCTGCTCGCCGAAGGAAATCACCGCGCGGGCGGGCGGCGGCGACGGAAGATCGGGCGCGAGGCCGGGAGGGCCGAGCGTCAGATCGACAATGCCGACGGCGCCCTCGAACGGCTCGAGGGAGAGCGCATAGAATCCGGCCTGAAGATCATAGCGGCTCGGCAGCCGACCGTCGGCGCGCGGCGCTGCGGCGCCGAAGGCGGGCTCGATGATTGCGCGGACCCGCGGCCCTTTCACATTGATCGCCACCGGGCCGCTGTCGGTCACTTCGAACAGCAGCGTCGTCGGCCCGCGCAGATTGAAGCGCCCGCGATAGGCGCGGCCGCCCCCCAGTTTCGGCAGATCGGCGGCGAGAACCCGCGTCTTGCCATTCTCCGTGTGCGCGAGCAGCGCGGTCGCCGGGACTTCGTCGGCGCCCTCGCCGGCCACGTCCAAGGCGACGAGATTGGGCCCCTCCGTCTCGATCGGCGCGCGGCTCGCCCGGCGCAGCGCGCGCAAGGCGAAAGCCTGCCCCTCGAGGCCGGACACTTCTATACGGCCCGACGTCTTGCCGTCGCCGCCGAGCGAGACGACGACGACCGGCTCGCGGCTGGTCTTGTCTATGCCGGCGGAACTGGGCGCGCCGCCCTCCCCGCGCCGCGCCTCGAGGCGGGCGGCGATGGGCTTGGCCAGTTCCAGGCGGAATGTGTCATAGCTCGCCGGCGCCTCGAAACGCGCCGAGCCGAAGGGCCCGATGACGCCATTCGCCACCCCCGCCGCGAGCGAGCCCGGCTCGAGGAGACGCAGCAAAAACGGCTGCGCGGCGCCGCCCTCGGGCCAGACGATCGCCTCGCCGCCATAGGCGGTCACGACATAGCGGCCGGGCTCGACCGCGCCCTCCAGCCGCAGCCGCGTCATCTGGCGGCCGGGCTTGGTCTCGATGGCCGCGCGCGCGGGGACGAGATCGACGAGTTCGCCGCTCGCCTTCCACAGACGCAGATCGCGTAAGCCGCGGCCCAGCGCCTCGACGGCGACGCGGCCCGAGGAGCCGACCTCGAGCGAATAACTGCGCTGGGCGAGATCGCCGAGCTCGGCGGAAAATGTCTTGGCGCCCGCGAGCGCCTCCCGCGCGCCCTGCTCCTGAAAAGCGTCCGCGGCGAGCCGCGCCTTGCCGGCCGCGCCCTTCGCGCCGAAGACACGCAGCTTATAGACGCCGGCGTCGAGCAGCAGATCGAGACGGCCGTCGCGCTGGCCCGCGGCCCCGGACGTCTCGCCCGGACCGGAAATCATATCGACGAGCCCAATGGCTACGCCCGAGGCGCTATGCGCGGAGATCGCGTAACGGCCGGGCGCCGGAATGGTCAAAATCGAGAAGCCGTCGCGGTCGGCCGGAAGCTCGCTCGCCGAAAATCGACCGGGCGCGGATCGCTGCTCGACGCGCATCTTGGCGGAAGGCGCGGGCTCCGACGCCGCATAGGAGACGAAGGCGCCGAGCGACAGGCAGGAAATCGCGAAAGCGGTCGCGATCTTCAGAAGCAAGGCCCCGATCATGCGCAACATGACACCCTCCGCCGCCAAACGCCGCTAGACGCAACGCTCGAGCTTACGCCGCCGCTTCTTACCGAGTCGAGCCGGGCTCTCTCTTTCGCGGCATGCGTTCGATGGGCCCAAGAAAACGCGCTTTTTCGAGGCGCCGCCGTGCGCCTGCGCACAATGCGATCGGAATGTGACGTTTCGCTAAGAGATCGCGCGCCTCGCCGTTAACCTCGAGAAGAAGTGAATTTGCGCCGCGCCCGTGTCGGGCGCCGGTCCGCGCGCTAATTGCGCCGACGTGAGGCTCATGATTGCCGAAAGGCATGCCTATTACGGAGGTCTTGAATGAAATCGAAAATCGCATCCGTCCTCGCCGTCGCCGCGCTCCTCGGCTCGGTCGGCTCCGCAGCGGCCTTCCCCCGCATCGTCACTGATCTGGCGGCCTTCCGCTCGGGTCCGGGCGTCGGCTTCCTGCCCATTCTCGCCATTCCGCCGCAGACGGTTGTCGAGGTGCAGGGACATATCGGCGGCTGGTCGCGCATCGCTTATGCGGGCCGGATCGGCTTCGTCGCCAATTCGCTGCTCGCGCGGCCCGTGGTGATCACGCCGGTCGTCACCTCGGTCGTCGTCGCGCCCGCTCCGGTCGCGGCGCCGGTCGGCCTCATCACGGCTCCGCTGCGCATCTTCGAGTGATCGAAGGGCGAGCGCCCAACGACCAAGGCGCGCGGAAAACTCTTCCGCGCGCCGTCCGCTATGCGGCCTCCATTTTTCGATGATAGAAGCTTCGATGATAGAAGTTTCAATGGTAGAATTCTTCAATCGAATCCTTTCGAAATTTCATTTCGATCGAGGCCTCATGCGCTCCTCTTTCATTCTTTTCCTCTTCGCCATCGCGCTCTTCACCAACTCGCAGACCTGCGCGCGGCCGGCCAAGGTCGGCGAAATCGTCAATCTGCGCTCCGGCCCTGGCCTGAATTTCACGCCTCTTCTCGCCATTCCGGCTCTCGCTGTCGTCGAGGTCGGCCCGTGCCGCTCCGCCTGGTGCCGCGTCTCCTATGCGGGCGCGGACGGCTATGTGGCGCGAGAAGCGCTCGCCTATATTGCGGCGCGGCCGGTCGAGACGCCGATCCTGCCGCCGCTCGGCGCCTATGTGTGGCGGCGCGACATTCCGCCGCTCTATGATCCTTATGTCTCCGCCGGCCCCTGGTACACAGGCCCTTGGTCATATGAGGGAACGACGGCCGTGCAATGGCGCTACGGCTTTCCCGGCGGACATGTGCCCTGGTATCGCAACGCGACCTGGCGGCCGGGCTTCGGCTGGTTCTGACGCAGAGAAAATCATCATTGCGAATGCGCGATTTCGCGCTCCGAATTTTCGCGCGCGCCTTACGCTCCGCATTGCGACAAATAAGCGCGCGTCTCGTTTTTTGAGGTTCGCGCGTTGCGGCGCCCGCTTCCGAAAGTCCCAGAGTTCCGCCGAAAATAACGCCTCAATTTCATTCGCCTGTGACATTTGTGCGCAGCGCGGGGCGCGAGCCGCATTTCTTGATCGATGTCAAATCGCGTCGCCCCGCGAGCGATAGACTCTTCCCCGTGATCAAAAACGAAAGACATGCGGCGCGGCGCGAAACGCGGACGCAACTCATGTCTTCCCGCCAGTCTGTGAGGATCCCTCCCATGGCGCCGACCGACGCTCCCTCGAAATCCGTCACTTTTTCCGAGGCCACGCTGACGCTTCTGTTCATCGCCTTCGCCGCGCTGGCGGGCTTCGTCGCCTCGCGCGCGCATACGCCGGCCTATGCGTTCCACGCCGCATTATTCGCGGCGGGTTCGATCGCAGCGGTGTTCGCGCTGCTGAAGCGTTACGAGCTGCGCGGCGCCGAGCCGCCGCCCCGCCTCATCGGCGGACGGCCGAATTATAATTACGGGCCGATCCGTTTCACCGCGCTCGCCGCATTGTTCTGGGGCGTCGCCGGTTTCGCCGTTGGGCTCTATATCGCGCTCGAGCTCGCTTTTCCGGCCTTCAATCTCGATCTGCCCTGGATCAATTTCGGGCATCTGCGTCCACTGCACACATCGGCTGTGATCTTCGCCTTCGGCGGCAATGTGCTGCTCGCCACCTCTTTCTATGTCGTGCAGCGCACCTGCCGCACACGCCTCGTCGGCGAGCTCGCGCCATGGTTCGTCGTGCTCGGCTATAATTTCTTCATCCTCATCGCCGGCACCGGCTATCTGCTCGGCGTCACGCGCGGGCACGAATACGCGGAGCCGGAATGGTATGCGATCTCGTGGCTCGTCATCGTCTGGGTCGTCTATCTCATCGTCTTCCTCGCGACATTGGCGAAGCGCGAGGAGCCGCACATCTATGTCGCCAATTGGTTCTTTCTCGCCTTCATCGTGACGGTCGCGGTTCTGGTGCTCGGCAACAACACCGAGATCCCGATTTCGATCTTCTCGCCGAAGTCGGTGATCGTCTGGTCCGGCGTGCAGGATGCGATGATCCAATGGTGGTATGGCCATAACGCCGTCGGCTTCTTCCTGACCGCGGGTTTTCTCGGCATAATGTATTATTTCGTGCCCAAGCGCGCCGAGCGGCCGATTTATTCCTACCGCCTCTCCATCGTCCATTTCTGGGCGCTGATCTTCCTCTACATCTGGGCCGGCCCACATCATCTGCACTACACCGCTTTGCCCGATTGGGCGCAGACGCTCGGCATGACCTTCTCGATCATGTTGTGGATGCCCTCCTGGGGCGGCATGATCAACGGCCTCATGACATTGTCCGGCGCCTGGGACCGCCTGCGCACAGACCCTGTGCTGCGCATGCTGGTCGTCTCCGTCGCCTTCTACGGAATGTCGACATTCGAGGGCCCGCTGATGTCGGTGAAGGCCGTGAACGCGCTCAGCCATTACACCGATTGGGGCATCGGCCATGTGCATTCGGGAAGCCTAGGCTGGGTCGGCTTCGTCTCCTTCGGCGCGCTCTACTGCCTCATTCCCTGGGTGTTCGCGCGACCGCTCTATTCGTTGAGGCTCGTCGATTGGCACTTCTGGATCGCGACGATCGGCATCGTCTTCTACATCTCGGCGATGTGGGTGGCGGGCATAATGCAAGGACTGATGTGGCGCGCCTATACGCCGCAGGGCTTCTTGGAATATTCCTTCATCGAGACCACCGACGCTCTGCATCCAGAATATGTGATCCGCGCGGCGGGCGGCGGCCTGTTCCTCATCGGCGCGCTGATCATGGTCTACAATATCTACAAGACTGTTCGCTCGCCTTCGGCGAACCGCGCCACCGAGCTCTCGTCCATTCCCGTGGCCGCGCAATAAGAGGAGGAGAGACATGTCCCACATTGCGCGCAATGCGCCAACCGGCGGCCTGCAGAAGCGGCTCGAGACCAATTCGATCCTGCTTCTGCTCGCCATACTGCTGCTCGTCTCGATCGGCGGAATCATCGAGATCGTGCCGCTCTTCTATCTCCACAATACGATCGAGAAGGTCGAGGGCGTGCGGCCCTATTCGCCGCTCGAGCTTTCCGGCTACAACATCTATGTGCGCGAAGGCTGCTACACCTGCCATTCGCAGATGATCCGCCCGCTGCGCGACGAGGTGGAGCGCTACGGCCATTATTCGCTCGCGGCCGAGAGCATGTATGACCATCCGTTCCAATGGGGCTCCAAGCGCAACGGCCCCGATCTCGCGCGCGTCGGCGGCCGCTATTCCAACGATTGGCACCGCGATCATTTGCGCGATCCGCGCTCCGTCGTCCCGACATCGATCATGCCGGGCTATCCCTTCCTCGCGCAGACGCCGCTCGACTCTGCGCATATCGCCGAACAGATGAAGACGCTGCGCCTCGTCGGCGTGCCCTATACCGATGCGCAGATCGACAACGCCAAGGCCGATCTCACAGCGCAGAGCGCGCCGGACGATCCCGGCGCCGAGGCGCTGCGCCGACGCTATCCCAACGCCCTCGTCTACGACCAGGCGGGCAAGAACGGCGTCACCGAGGAGGATGCGCTCATCGCCTATCTGCAGCATCTCGGCGTCTCGGTGAATTTCAAGCTCTATGACGACAAAGCCGCGGTGAATGTGAGGTGACGTCATGACGACCTATGACTCATGGCGCGAATTCGCGGCGAATTCGGGCCTTCTGTTCTTCATTCTGCTGTTCGCCGGGGCCACGGCCTATGCGCTGTGGCCGTCCAATCGCGAAAAATTCCGACGGGCGGCCGAGACGCCATTGCGAGAGGATTGAATCATGTCGACGCGAGAGGCTCCGAGCGACGCGGTCCGCATCGATCCGCACACCAAGACAAAGACCACCGGACATGAATGGGACGGCATAGAAGAGCTCGACACGCCGCTGCCGCGCTGGTGGGTCGTCACCTTCTATGCGACGATCCTGTGGTCGATCGGCTATTTTTTGGCTTATCCGGCGCTGCCGACGCTCTCGGGCGGAACGCAGGGATTGCTCGGCTGGCATTCGCGCGCTTCGGTCGCGCGCGACATGGAGCAGCTGACCGAGATTCGCGGCCCGGTGCTGGAGCGGCTCGCCAATGCGCCGCTCGAGGAGATAGAGGCGCGGCCGCAATTGCTCAGCGCCGTGCGCGCATTGGGCGCGGCGGCTTTCGCCAATAATTGCGCCGGCTGCCACGGCGCCGGCGCGCAGGGCGCGAAGGGCTATCCCAATCTCAACGACGATGATTGGCTGTGGGGCGGCAAGCTCTCCGACATTCGCCGCACCATAGAGCATGGCGTGCGCTGGGACGCCGACAAGGAGACGCGCACCGAGACCATGCCCGCCTTCGGCCGCGACGGAATGCTCGACGCCAAAGAGATTTCGATCGTCGCCGATCAGATTCGCGCAATGGCGAAGCTCCCCGGCGGCAGAGCGACGACGCAAGGCGCGAAGCTCTTCGACGACAATTGCTCCGTCTGCCACGGCGTCGACGGCAAGGGCAATCACGACATGGGCGCGCCCAATCTGACCGACGCTCTCTGGCTGTTCGGCTCGGACAAGGAGACCATCGTCGGCCGCATCGCCAATGGCGGCGACGGCGTGATGCCGGCCTGGAAGGATCGCCTCGACGAGCCGACGATCAAGGCGCTCGCCATCTATGTGCATACGCTCGGCGGCGGCGAGTGAGCGGGAGTGGAAAGATGACGACGAGCGCCGATATGGGCAAAGCGAAGAGCGGCTCGCTCTACGCGGCGCGCAAGGCGATCTATCCCAGGCAAGTGGAGGGACAATTCCGCCGCATCAAATGGGGGCTGCTCGCCTTCACTCTGGCGGTCTACTACCTCCTGCCCTTCATGCGCTGGGATCGCGGCCCGAACGCGCCCGGCCAAGCGGTGCTCGTCGATTTCCCGCATCGGCGCTTCTATTTCTTCTTCATCGAGATCTGGCCGCAGGAGGTCTATTACCTCACCGGCCTGCTGATCCTCGCCGCGCTCGCGCTATTCCTGATGAATGCGCTCGCCGGGCGTGTGTGGTGCGGCTATCTCTGTCCGCAGACGGTGTGGACCGATCTCTATCTAGCCGCCGAGCGCTGGATCGAGGGCGACGCCCGCGAGCGCGCCCGCAAGGACGCCGGGCCGCGCACGGGCAAAATATGGCGCGAAAAGATCGCCAAACATGCGCTGTGGCTCGCCATCGCCTGGTGGACCGGCGGCGCCTGGGTGCTCTATTTCGCCGATGCGCCGACGCTCGTCTATGAGCTCGCGACCTTCCAGCCGGGAATCTCCGAGGCCTATGTCTGGATCGGCATTCTCACCTTCACCACCTATATGCTCGCCGGCCATATGCGCGAACAGGTGTGCCTCTATATGTGCCCCTGGCCGCGCATACAGGCCGCGCTCACCGACGAATATGCGCTGAACGTCACCTATCGCTACGATCGCGGCGAGCCGCGCATATCGCTGAAACAGGCAAGCGCGCTGCGCGCCGCCGGCGCGCCGGCGGGCGATTGCGTCGATTGCGGCCAATGCGTCGCCGTCTGCCCGACGGGAGTCGATATTCGCGAGGGCGCCTCGCTCGGCTGCGTGCAATGCGGCCTGTGCATCGACGCCTGCGACGCAGTCATGACGAAGATCGGTCGCTCGGCGCGGCTCATCGCCTATGACACGCAGATGAATTGCGAGCGCCGTCGCATGGGCGAGGCGCCGATATACAAGCCGCTACGCGCCCGCACCATCATCTATGCGGCGATCATTCTGGCGATCGGCGGCCTCATGTCGGCAAAGCTCGCGACGCGCGACGATTCGCGCCTCTCGGTGCTGCACGATCGCAATCCGCTCGCCGTCACGCTCAAAGACGGCAGTATTCGCAACGCCTACACGATTCGCTTCGCCAATATGAGCGGCGAGCCGCGCCGCTTCCTGTTGGAGACGAGCGGGATCGACGACGTCGAAGTGGAGATCGTCGGCGTCGAGCCGGACGCGCAGGGCCGCATGATCGTCGGCGTCGGTCCGGATCAGACGCGCGAGGCGCGTGCGCTCGTCACATTGCGCGGCGGCCGCAAGGCCAAGAGACAGACGCCGATCCTCTTCACCTCCAAGGATGTGGAGAGCGATGCGTCCGTCACGATGAGAGATGTTTTCGTGATACCGTGAGGAGAAGCCCATGTCGCAGACGAATCTGATGCGCGCGGCGCCACAGCGCCGCCTCGGCGGCACGGAAGTGCTCGCGCTGCTTGTCTTCTTTTTCGGCGTCGTCGCCGCGGTCAACGCCGTGATGATCTACGCCGCCGTCTCCACCTTCCGCGGCGAGGAGACGAGCCGCGCCTATGAGAAGGGCCTCGCCTATAATCTCGACATCGCCGGCGCGCGCGAGCAGAGCGCGCGCGACTGGAAGGTCGAGGCGACCATTCTCGGTCGCGGCGCATGGGAGAATCTCGTCGCCGTCACGCTGCGCGATCAGAACGGCGCGCTGACCGGGCTGAAGCTCGCCGCGGAAATCCGCGCGCCGGTGGATGGCCGCAAGGATGTCGCCGTCGATCTCGTCGAGACCGCGCCCGGCCGCTATGAAGCGCCGGTGGCTATCGAATCCGGCTGGCGCGATCTCGTGCTGATCGCCTCGCGCGAGGGCCGCGAGATGTTCCGCTCCAAGAGCCGCATTCGCATCGATTGAGTTTTTGCGATGACGATGGACGTCGATTTCTCCGCTCTCGCGACACAGGGCCCGGACGGCGCGCGGCGCCTCGAGCTGGCGCTGGACGGCATGACCTGCGCCGCCTGCATCTTCGAGATAGAGGCGGCGCTGAAGACCATTCCCAGGCTCGCCGCGGCGCGCGTCAATTACGCCGATCGTCGTCTCACGCTGGAATGGACGGCGCCGACCTTCGATTTCGCCGCTGTAGCGGAGCGGCTGCGGCGCATGGGCTATCGCGCGCGGCCTTTCGAGCGCGAGAGTGGCGAGCGCGAAGAGCGCGAGACGTCGCGGCGCCTGCTGCGCTGTCTCGCGGTCGCCGCTTTCGCCAGCGTCAATGTGATGCTGCTTTCCGAGGCCGTCTGGCTCGGCGGCGACATGGACGCTTCGACGCGCGATTTCTTCCATGGCGTCTCCGCGCTCATCGCTCTGCCGGCCGCCGCCTTCGCCGGCCAGCCATTTTTCGCGAGCGCTTTCGCCGCGCTGCGCGCGAAGCGCCTCAACATAGATGTGCCGATCTCGCTCGGCGTGCTGCTGTCGCTCGCAATGTCGGTCTATGAGACGCTTACCCACGCGCCGCAGGCCTATTTCGATTCGGCGACGATGCTGCTCGCCTTTCTGCTGCTCGCGCGTTATCTCGATCACGCCATGCGCCGCAAGACGCGCGCCGTCGCCGCCAATCTCGCCGCTCTGCGCGCGCCCGTCGCCCTCCGGCTCGGCCCGGATGGCGCGCAATCCTATGTTCCACTCGCCGCGCTCACGCCGGGCGATCTCGTGCTGGCGCGGCCGGGCGAGCGCATCCCCGCGGACGGCGTCGTCGTCAGCGGCGAAGCGAGCCTCGACGAGAGCGTCGTCACCGGCGAGACGCGCCGGCGAAATGTCGCCACGGGCGACGCCGTCTATGCCGGCTCCATGGATTTCGACGGGGCGCTGACGATAAAAGTCGAAGCCGCGGCCGGCGGCTCGCTCATCGACGAGATCGAGCGACTCGTGGATAAAGCGACGGCGGCGCGCTCGCGCTATATGCGTCTCGCCGATCGCGTCTCGCGCCTCTATGCGCCGCTCGTGCATCTCGCCGCGCTGCTCACCGCGCTCGCCTGGCTCGCGGCCGACGCCTCGCTTCACGATGCGCTGGTGACGGCGATCGCCGTGCTCATCGTCACCTGCCCTTGCGCGCTGGCGCTCGCCGTTCCGGCGGTGCAGGTGGCGGCGAGCGGCGCGCTGTTTCGCGCCGGCGTGCTGCTCAATTCCGCAGACGCGCTGGAGCGATTGGCCGAGATCGACACTGTGGTGTTCGACAAGACCGGCACGCTGACGACGCCGGAGCCGCGCGTCGCCAATGCGCCGGAGATAGATCCGGCATTGCTCGAACTCGCCGCGCGCCTCGCTCATTCGAGCCGCCATCCGCTCGCTCGCGCAGTGGCGCGCGAATATCCGCGCGCCGCGGCAATCGAGGGCGCGCGCGAGGAGCAAGGGGCCGGCGTCGTCGCGATCGTCGACGGCGTCGAGGCGCGTCTCGGCGACCCGCGCTTCTGCGGGCTCGAGCGCGACTGCGCGGCGCGCGCGGCGCGCGGAGACGCATCCGTCATCGCCTTCCGCCATGGCGAGCGCACGGCGGCGCTCGTCGTGCGACAGAGCTTGCGTCGCGACGCGCGCGAGACCATCGAAGCGCTCGCGAGGCGCGGTTTGCGCGTCATCATTCTGTCCGGCGATCGCGTGGCGCCGGTGGAGGCTGCGGCGCGCACGCTCGGCGTCGCGGAGTGGCGCGGCGCGATGAAGCCGGCGGACAAGGTCGCGCGTCTCGAGGCGCTGCGCGCGCAGGGGCGCAAAATCCTCATGATCGGCGACGGGATCAATGACGCGCCGGCGCTCGCCGCCGCACATGTGTCGCTGTCGCCGATCGACGCCACGGAGATCGCCCAAGCGGCGGCCGACGCCGTCTTCCTCGGCGAAGGCCTGGCGCCCATTGTGACGACGATCGACGCCGCGCGACGGGCGCGCGCGCTGATGCGCCAGAATCTCGCGCTCTCGCTTCTCTACAACGCCGTCGCCGCGCCGCTCGCCATGGCGGGATTGCTGACGCCGCTGATCGCCGCCGTCGCCATGTCGAGCTCCTCGCTCATCGTCACGCTCAACGCCTTGCGCGCCGGCCGCGAGACGCGACGGGAGGCGTCGACGCAGCAGAGTGAGGCCGCCGCATGACTGTCCTGCTGTTTCTCGTTCCGCTCGCTCTGCTGCTCGGCGCGCTCGGCCTCGCGGCTTTCGTCTGGTCGCTGAACACGGGTCAATATGAAGATCTCGAAGGCTCCGCCGCGCGCGCGCTCTCCGATGACGATCTGAAGGACGCGCAGTCATGAGTCTCGAATTCGATCCGCTGATCGCGCGTCCGAGCGAGACGCTCTGCCTGTGCCCGCGCATGGGCGGCGTTTCCGACACGCTCTCGACGCGGCGGCTCGCGCTCGGCTTCGGTCTTTCCGTGCTGGCGCAGGCGCTGGTTCTCTCGCAATTGCCGGAGGCGGCGCGGCTCATCGCGCCGAGCGCCGAGCGCATCGGCTGGCCGCTGGCGCTGCTGCTCGTCGGCGCGGCGCTCGCGTCGTTTCCCGCAGCGCTGCTCGTCGACAGTTTCGGGCGCCGCGCCGCCTTGGCGCTCGGCGCGAGCCTCGGCGTCGCCGGCGGCGCGCTCGGCGCATTCGCAATGACGCGCGGACATTTTCCGGCGCTCTGCCTCGCCGCGCTATGGCTCGGCCTCGCACAGGGCTTCGGCCTCTTCTATCGCCATATTGCGGCGCTCGGCTCCGCCGCCGGCGGCGGAGTGGGCGTGCTGGCCGGCGGCGCGCTGGCCGCTCTGGCGGCGCCGCCGATCGTCTTCCTGTCGGAACTCGCCGGCGGCGGGGCGGCGACATTGCTCTGCGCGGCGCTGCTGCAGGTCGCGGCCCTCGCTCTGGCGGTGCGTCTGCCGCATGGTTTCGGAGAGCTTAAAGAGGAGCCTGCTTCCTCCTCCGGCTTCACCATACGCTTCGCTCTGCTGACGATCGCCTGCGCCGCGGCTTGGGCAATCATGGCCGCGGCCATGCTGCGCGGGCCGCTGTCGCTCGCCCTGTGCGGAGCCGCGCAGAGCTTTGTCGGCGGGGCGATGGCCTGGCATCTCTTAGCCATGTATGGCCCGGCCGCGCTGGCGGCGCGCTGGCCGGCCCTCTTCCCGCCGCTGCCGAGCCTTTGCGCCGGGCTCGTCCTGCTGGCAGGAGCTTTCGTTCTGCTCCGCCTTTCGGCCTCGCCCGCGCTGCTGGCGGCGGGGATGGCGGCGATCGGCGCGTCCTGGTCGCTCGCCAACATAGGGGCGCTGCGCCTGCTGCATGAGAAAGGCCCGGTCTCTCGCCAGAAGGGACCGGCCTCCCGCGCCGCGCTGGCGCTGCACGATCTCTGCCTGCTGGGCGCGGCGGCGGCCGGCGCATTGGCCTTCTGACCTGGACCTTCTGACCTGATTTCGCCGTAAGATTTTCGCAATCTGCCGGAAACGGCGTAGACTCTCCCTTCGGGCGAGGCTGCGCGCCCGGGCGCTCGCGCGCTAGATGCCCCGCGAGGAATCGAAAATGACCTTCTGGCGCAAGAGACATAGTGACGGCCGGGACGACGCCTCGCCGACGCTGGAGCGGCTGGTGCGGCGCTCTTTGGCGGCGCTCGCCGTGGAGCGGCTGTCGCGCGTCGCCGCCGGGCTCGCCACTCTCTTTCTCGTCTTTCTCGCGGTTTCCTTCTCGGGCCTCTGGCTCGAGATCGGCGCGACGGGCCGCGCGCTCGGCGTCGGCGCCTTCGTCGTGGCGGCGCTGTGGATCGTCGGGCGCGGCCTCGTCGCCGGGACGCCACGGCGGCGCGAGGCGCTGGCCCGGCTCGACGCCACACCGGGCGCGCTGCATCGGCCGGCCGCCTCGCTCGAGGACACGCTCGCCGGCGAGGCTCCCGATCCCGCGACGCGCGCGCTCTGGGCGCTGCATCGCAACCGGCTCGAGCGAAAGCTCACGTCGATAGAGGTGGCGCCGCCCGACCCAGGCCTGCCCCAGCGCGATCCTTTCGCCTTACGGGCTGCGGCGCTGGTCGCCGCCGTGGCCGCGGCTTTCGTGGCCGGGCCGGATCGCGCGGCGCGGCTCCTCTCCGCCTTCGATTGGGAGAGCGGACCCGCCGCCGCCTCGAGCGCCAGGGTCGACGCCTGGTTCGAGCCGCCGGCCTATACCGGCCGTCCGCCCATCGTGCTGCCGCAGCGCGCCGAGGGGCCCTCTGCGCAGCTTTCCGTTCCGGTGAACGCCACACTGGTCGTGCGCAGCTTTGGCGCGCGGGGCGCGGCGGCGGCGAACGGCGGCCTCGCGCCCGTCGAGGGCGGCAAGCAGCGGCAGGCGAGCGGCGAGGCCGAGGAGCGCTTCAAGCTCACCGGCGACGCAGCGATCGCGCTGCGCGGCGCCGGCGAGTTCCTCATTCAGGCGATCCCCGACCGCGCGCCGACGATCGAGATCACCCAGCCGCCGCGCAACAACGCGCGCGGCACTATGACGCTCGGCTTCCGCACCGACGACGACTATGGCGTGGTCGCGGCGGAGGCGGTCGCGGCTCTGCCCGCCGCCGCCCGTCCGAGCCGCTCGCTCTATCCGCCGCCGCGGCTCGCCTTGCCCGTGCCGCCGACGCGCGGCGGCCTCGGCGAGAGCAAGGCGACGCTGGATTTCTCCGATCATCCCTGGGCCGGGGCGCGCGTCGCGCTGACGCTCGTCGCCCATGACGAGGGCGGCAATGACGGTTTCTCCGCGCCGCTCGACGTCACCCTTCCCGAGCGCCGCTTTTCCAAGCCGCTGGCGCGCGCGCTCGCCGAGCAGCGCCGCAATCTGGCGCTCGACCCCGACCATCACGCCCGCGTGCGGACGGCGATCGACGCGCTGTCGCTGGGCTCGGCGCTGTTCGAGACGCCCTCCTCCGTCTTTCTGGGCCTCGAGACGGCCAAGGGGCGGCTGGAGACGGCGCGCGACGACGCCGATCTGCGCGAGGTCGCCGATCTCATCTGGGCCATGGCGCTCTCGCTCGAAGAGGGCGACGTCTCACAAGCCGAGCGCGATCTGCGCGCGGCGCAAAAGGAGCTGCGCGAGGCCCTGGCGCGCGGAGCCAGCGAAGAAGAGATCGCGAAACTGACGCAGGATCTGCGCGCCGCGCTCGAGAATTTCCTGAATGGCCTCGGCCAGAAGAACGGCAAAAACGCCGAGCGCGCCGCGCCGCAGCCGGGCGATCAGCGCATGCTGACGGAGGACGATCTCAATTCCATGCTGAGCGAGATCGAGAAGGCGGAGCGCTCGGGCGATCTCGCCGAGGCGCAGCGCCTGCTCGACGATCTGCAGGACGTGCTCGAGAATCTGCGCCCGGCGCAGGCCGGCCGCTCCGACCCCCGCGCGCGGGAAATGGCGCGCGCGCTGGACGAACTCGACAAGCTCACGCGCGAGGAGCAGCAATTGCGCGACGAGACCAACCGCGGCCAGCAATCCGGCGGCGAACCGCGGCGCGGCGGCAAGGGCCAGTCCTCCGCCTCGGACGAAACGCGCGCGCGGCAGAAATCGCTGCGCGACCGGCTGGAGCGCGAACAGGAGCGGCTGCGCCGCTCCGGCGAAGGCTCGCCCGATCTCGCCGACGCCGACAAAGCGATGAAGGAGGCCGAGAAGGCGCTCGGCCCCGGCGGCGAGGGAGCCGGCCGCGCGGTGGACGCGCAAGGCCGCGCGCTGCAGTCACTTCGGCGCGGCGCGGACCAGCTCGCCTCGCGCATGCAGGGCGAAGGGGAAGAGGGCGAGGGCCAAACAGGCCGCACGGGCCGCCGCGCCGGCATGCGGCCCGGCGAAGGCGCCGATCCGCTCGGCCGCCCGACGGGACGCCAGCGCGGCCAGGAGGCCGGCGCCCGCTATGATCCGCTCGGCCTGCCGCCGGCGGTGCGCGCCCGCCGCGTGCAGGAGGAGCTGCGCCGCCGCCTCGGCCAGCCGGAGCGCCCGGCCGAGGAGCTGGATTATTTCGAGCGGCTGCTGAGGCGGTAGGAGCGCGCGTCCGCACATAGAGCGCTCGAGCGTTTTCAACCGATCGATCTGACCTTCTGTCTGTCCGTTGCCCCACCACGGCATTTTGCACGGCGTCGATGTCTTGTCGCAGAGTCTTCGCAAGACGGCGCATGCATAAACGCTGCAAGAAGTCGCGTCCCATATCCACTCGTCCAATTTTTCCAGCGAGCCGCCACGAAACAAGCCGCGAAATCGCATCGCGAACTGGCGTATCACCGCGAAGTCCATCGACTCCGCTCCCGATGCGGTGATCAGCGTGACGAACCCCACGACTTTGCATGCTCTCGAGTGAAGCAGAGCCGAATTAAAGGCAATGCGACGCCGCCCTCGTTACCGATCTATGCACGAATCGTCGGAGTCCGGACCGAGCGTTCGACGCGCGCGAAATCGCCGCGCACTGTCCTTGGTCCACCATAGACAAACGCCGGTGATCGAGAGCATCACGACGACGAGCCCGATCACGACCACGAAGATTCGATAGGCCAGGTAGTCGACGGGATCGACGATCAGATGCAACGCCCGCAGCCAGTTCGTGATTGTATTCCCGGTATATGGGCTGGTCGCTCCCATCGCTGCACGAAACGCGCCGGTGTCGCCGTCGAAAAGCACGGTCACGATCTTGTCGTCGGGGAAAACACGGTCGGCTCGCACATAGTAATCGCAGAGGCGCGAGTCGTCGAAACGGGTGAGACCGAGAAACCCGAGGATTGCGAACCCGAAGAGATCGTATGGCAGCTTGATCTGATCCTGGACATAGGCGCCCCACCAGTTTTCGTGGAAGGCGAAAACGGCCGGAGCGCCGAGAGACGGGTCGAGCAATGGGATGGGATTATAGGAGTAGTAGATCCGCGCCAGCACATTGATCGGCGGGGCCATGTAATTCGTGTAATTGTAACCCCGTGAATGGAAATGCTGATAGTCGGCGCCGATCAGAAGAGTATCAGCCCGAGAGTGTCGAATTTTCCAGTGAGGTCCGCGTTGGTCGAATAGACCTGCTGATTGAACGCCGGCGCTATGTAGGCGATTTCGTCGAGCTGGAAAGGCTCGCCGCCGGTCCAGCCGACCCAGCCGCCATTCACGCTATATTGCTCGACCTTCTGCACCTGGAAGCGCTGCTTGAAATTCCAGCTCTCGTTCAGATCGCGCGACCAGTCGAAGCCGACGACGAGATCCTGGCCGCCGTCTCGTCTCCAGGGATAGTTGATGGATCGCTCGCGCGGCACAAAGGAAATGGGACGCGCGCCGAATAGAGTCGTGTAGATCGGATTCTGCGAGGTCGGCCCGAGCGTCGTGAAAGCCGGGAAATTGTCGTACCTCGGATGCGCCGAGCTGCTGTATTGAAGATAGAGATTCGCCTCCGTCTGCGCGTCGGGGCGCCAGCTGACCTTCGGCGCGACGAAAGCGACATGCGAATTGGAAAATCGCCAGAACTGATTCTGATTCTCATAGGCGAAGTTCACGCGATAGAGCAGCGATTTGTCGCTGTTCAACGTTCCGAAAAGACGTCAAGCGCGACGCGCTCCGCATCAAGACGATCGTCG
>Ga0265328_10000080_pt1 | contig 49890 bp, 48 predicted proteins | sample 41624metaG_FD_202086 | JGI IMG/M metagenome (GOLD analysis project Ga0265328, IMG submission 202086) | Rhizosphere microbial communities from Carex aquatilis grown in University of Washington, Seatle, WA, United States - 4-16-24 metaG | ecosystem: Host-associated > Plants > Roots > Rhizosphere...
CCTTCAACGGCGATTATGTATGGCCGGCCGAACCCCTCGGAGCCTTCAGACCCCTACGAAACCCCCGCGCAGAATTCCTCGAACCCGCTTAGCGTACGATTTGGGGAAGATTCCACGATGACCCCATTTTCTGCTGTCGACTTTGCGCTCCTATGTCGAGGCGATGGGCGGGAGGCTTCGTCTCGTCGTCGAATTTCCCCATCGCGAACCCGTGGTCCTGTCCGACCTCAACAGCCTCGGCGCGTCCACGAAAGCGGCGCCCCGCAAGGGAAAGAAGCAGGACAAAGACGCCGCCGCGTAAGTCCCGCCTCCTTTACGCCTTCCCCTCCGCCCGCAACACCTTGCCCTTCCACGTCACGCTCTCCAGCCGCAACTCGCCTTTCTGCGCAAAAGCGTCGGGCCGCAGCTTCAGTTCGTCGTTCTCCAGCTCGATCCCCAGCAGCGCATAGGCGGCCGAGAGCATGCGCGCGGCGGAGCCCGAGTACCAGGCCCAGCCGCCGCGGCCCTCGTAGCCTTCGCCCTCGTAGACGTCGGCCGCCTGCTGATGCGGCGGCAGGCCGTAGAGGTCGGCGGCGGCGGGCGTGTCGAACTTCGTCAGCGGCGAGATCGCGAACCAGCTTTTCGCGGCGGTCGCGAACAGTTCTTCGGCGGTCGTCTCGTCGCCCGCGGCCTGCGCCTCAGCGCCCAGCTTCGCCAGCGCGTCGACGAACCAGGAGACGCCGTGCGAATATTGCCCGCCGTTTTCGCGCACGCCCTGCGGATAATCGGCGCTGCGGCCGGGATAGGGGTCGGAGTGCTCGGTAAAGGCCGGAGAGACCAGCAGGATGCGGTCGGGCTTGGCCAGCACGGCCAGCGCCTTTTCGATCGTCTCGCGACCGCGCTGCGCGTCGACGGCGCCGGAGAGCACCGGCCAGGAGGCGGTCATCGCGCTCATCGGCGCGACTTCCTTGCCGTTGTCGGCGAAGGCCCGCAGATAGCGGTCGCCGCGCCAGCATTGCGCCAAGGCGCCGCGCAGCTTCTCGGCGACGCCGAGATAGCGCGCCGCACGCTTGGCGTCGCCGCGCGCCTCGAACAGCGGCGCCATGTCGACGAGTATGCCGTGCAGGAAGAAGCCCATCCAGACGCTCTCGCCGCGTCCCTCCGCGCCGACGCGGTCCATGCCGTCGTCCCAGTCGCCCGTGCCCATCAAGGGCAGGCCATGTGCGCCGAAGCGCGCCAGAGTGTAGTCGATGGCCCGCGCGCAATGGCCGAGCAGCGTGTCCTTGTCGCGCGAATTCAACGGCACGGTCGCCTCGCCCTCGCGGTCGGTCGGCAGCGGCGGCGCCTCCAGGAACGGCTCGACGCCGTCGAGGATCGTGTCGTCGCCCGTGCCCTTGACGTAGCGCGCGGTCACATAGGGCAGCCACAGATGCGGATCGGAAGCGTGCGTGCGGTCGCCGAGGCCAGTGCCGCCATTGGGCGCGCTGTGCCACCATTTGACCGCGTCGCCCTCGAGATATTGATGCGCCGCATGCAGCAGGATCTGCGAACGCGCCCGCTCCGGCGACAGCAGGATCAGCGGGATCACGTCCTGCAACTGGTCGCGATAGCCGGTCGCGCCGGAACGCTGCGCCGGACCCGTGCGGCCCCAGAGCCGCGAGGCGAGCAGCTGATAGGGCAGCCAATCGTTGACCAGCCGGTCGAACTCGGGCCGGTTGGTCTTCACGCGCAACACCGAGGTTCTTTGCGTCCAGTCGGCGCGGGTTTCGGCGAGCGCCGCCAGCGCATATTCGGGATCGCGCGCCAATTCGGCGAGCGCCTTGGCCTCGTCGAGCGAACCGGTCTGGCCATGCGCGACGACGACGATCGCCTCGCCCCCCGCCGGCACGTCGACCGACCCGCAGAAGGCGGCGACCTTGCGCTCGTGCGCCGGCGCGCCGGCGTCGGGGTGACCGTGCTCGATCATGTAGGGGAGCAGCGGATCGCGATGCTCGTTGCCGAGGAAGCGCCGCCGCGAGGGCTCGGCGAATTCGGCGTCGAGCGAGGTCGAGACGAAGGCCCAGCCCTTCACGAAGTCGTTGCTCTGATTGCGGAAATAGATCGCTTTGAGGTTCTCGTCGACGACGCTCTGCACGCGCCCGAGCGTGTCGCTCGGCGTCTCGCCCAGCACGATCTCCATGAAGGGCGCGACCTCGAGATAGCGCTCCTGATCGCTGGCGTTGCGGATGCGCAGCAGCTTGAATTCGATCGGCCGCGCCTTGGCGCAAAACACCGTCAGCTCCAAATGCAGCTTGGCGCGTTCGGAACGGAAGATGGCGACGCCCGGCTCGAAATGCGCCGCATAGCTCGCGTCGCGCCGCCGCAAGGGCACGAAAGTCGCCGTGAAGGCGTCCTTATGCGCGAGATCGTAGACGTAGATCGCCTGCCCCGCCGGGGCCATGCGCCCCTCGCCCATGCGGAAGGGGGTGAAGCTGTTGAGGCGCGAATTGCCGCTGAAGGAGAAGATGTCGCCCTCGGCCGTGAGCACCGAGCCGACGCCCAGCGCATTGGCGATGACGTGCGAGAAGGGCCGCGGTCCGCCGATGTCGACCGAAATCCCGCGCCCGTCCGGGTCGAAGGCGAAGCGATAGTTCGGCGGCGCGGGCGGCGTCAGCACGCGTCGGCGGCGCGACAGCGCATGGTTCAGAGTGTCGGGAGCGATGTCGGCGAGGCCGAGAACGCGCGCGACCGTCGCCGTGGCGACGCCCATGTCGCGCGCCCATCCGTCGACGACGACGAATTCCGCCGCGCCGCCGGCCTCGATGTCGACTTCGTAAGTCAGGCTGGCGCAAGGCTCGAAGCCGTAGAGCAGACCTTCGTCGCCAGGGTCGCGCGGCGGGTCGCCGAGCCCGAGCAGACTGTCGGGCGCATGGGTCGTTCCCAGGCCGTAGAAGCGCGACTTCACGTCCTCGTAGCCGACGAGGCGCGCCTTGGTTCCGGCCTTGGGCGCAATCGCGTGGAAGCCGACTTCCGGCGAGAGCCGGCGGTCCGCCTGACGCCGCGCGCCACCCTTCAGCAGGCGGTTCTGGGCGAAGACCGCGCCGAGCGACTTCACGAACCAGGTGCCGACGTGAAGGGCGTTGTAGGCGGGATCGCGCACCTCGACGCCGGTTTCGTTCAGCACCCATTCGCGCAAGGAGGCGAGCACGATCGTCCGGCCGCGCGCTTCCCGATTGACGATGCGCAGCACGGTGGTCTCCACCGCTTCACCGGCGGCGAGCGCGATCCGCGCCTCTATGTCGAAGCCGTTCTGGCTGCTGCGCAGGACGAGGCTGTTTTCGCCGTCCTTGGCCAGCGTCGCCGCCGGCCGGCTCGGACTGCTCGGGCCGCCCTGGCAGGTCGGGGCTTGCCCCAGCGACCAGAGTTTTCCGCCGTCCTCGCGCAAATATAGAAATTTTCCGCGCGGATGCGCATGATCGTCCGGTCGCCGCGTCAAATCGATCGGCGGACCGCCGCGGGCGATGCCCTCGACGCGCGCGACGCCCTGCCCGTCCTCGAACCATTCGCTGGTCATATAGCCGTTGGCGAGGCGCAGCGGTCGCGATCCCGGCGCGCCGCCTGGGCCGGTGACGCCCGGCACGACGAATTTGCCGGCGCGCGCCAGCTGCACCAGCAGGAACAGCACCAGGGCCAGCGCCAGCACGCCGACGTAAACGAGATAGCCGCTCAGGAGATAGAGGTAGGACGGCGGCCGCATGTTGGCCATTTGCTCGGCGGCGCTCCAGGCCTTGTCCCATTCGGCGCCGCGCGGAATGTAGAAGGGCAGCAGCAGCGGCGCCCAGGTGCCGAAGCGCCGGATGCCCTCGGGAATGGCGCGGCTGATCTGCGCCTTGCCGAGGAAGCGCGCCGCCTGCTCGTCGGCCATGTCGCCGCCGACGAAGGAGAGATTGACCAGCGTCGCGACGCGCAGCCCCATGTGATCGAACCAGATCAACACGCGCAGCGCGTCGAAGGCGAGCAGCGCCGTGAAGATGTCGAGACTCCACTGGCGGAATTGGCCCGCCGGCAGGACGTTGTCCATCCAGCTCGCGACGAAGGTGCGCACCAGGCCGTCCTGATTGTACCAGGTCGGATCGGGCGCGGCCTTCAGGAAGGAGTAGATGATCGGCGCCATCCACAGGCCCCAGCGCAAGACGCGCACGGCGTTCTCGACCAGCATGTCGAGACCCTCGAGGCTGGCGAGCTGGCGCAAAGGCTTCAGGCTGCGCTGCAACAGCGCGGTCAGGAAGAACAGATTGATCGAGAACAGCGGCGCGGCGAACACCCATTGGATCACGCCCGACAGCGACTCGTCGTAGAAGATGCGCACGCCGCCGTCGCCGAGGCCGAGATCAGTCGCGCCCCATTTCGAGAACAGCGGACGGATGACGTAAGGGTTGATCGACCGTCCGTCGGCGCGATAGTCCAGCGAGACGTAAGCGAAGAACTTGTTGACGATGACCTCGATCTGGCCGCGGTCGAGATACCAGGCGATCGCCCCGGCGACGACGCCGCCGAGCAGCGCGCCGAGCGTGTAGACGCGCCAGCTGCGGAAATGCTGGCGGCGACCCTGCGACAGCTCGTAGCCGTCGAGCATCGCGTCGACGCCGGCATAGGCCAGCGCGCCGACGAGCGCGCCGAGCAGAAATCTCTCCGAGCCCGACATCGCCGGCGACCCCAGCGCGATGGCGACGCCGACGCCGAGCCCCGCCACGGCGCCGCGCAGCGCGTTCGACTGGCGCAAATGCGATTGCTTGAGCCGTCCGAAGAACGGCGGCGTCGAGTCGGTGCTCTCCACGACCGTCCGCACAAAGGGGAAAAGCAGCACGCCGAGCACGAGGCCCGAGAGCGGCGGGGCCAGCGCCAGCGCCGTCGAGAAACCCGGAACGCTCAGCAGCAGGCGGACCGTCAGCACGAGGCCCATGAACACCAGGCCGTAGACGAAACCTTTCGACGCGCCGTTCTTCCAGTCGCCGAAAACCACCGCCCCGAGCGACGGCGTGCCGCCCATCAGCCCCGCCAGCGCCTGGGTCACGAGATAGGTCTCGCCCCAGAGCCCAGCCTGCGCCAGGGCCGCGCAGAGGGTCGCGGCGACTTCGGCGAGCGGCGTCGGCAGATGCGGCGTGACGAGTAGAGGCACTGCGCTGGCGATGTAGGGCGTCACCGCCGCGAGCGCCGCGGCGAACAGCAGCACGACGTGCGGTCGCCATTCGCGCGGCAGAAACCGCCCGAGCGCCAGCGGCGCGCCGACGACGACGGCTTCGTTCAGCAGGAACAGAATATAGATGCGCCCGGCCAGCACATGCGCGAAGCCGGGGACGTCGTAGCCCAAAAACATATACCGGCCGAGTTCCTGCTCGGCCGGCGAGCCGATGGCGAAGAGGAGGCAGAACAGGACGGGCAGCGCCAGCATCGCCAGCCGGATCGCCCAAGGCGCGCGTCCCGACAGCGTGGCGACGCCGAAACAATAGATGAAGGCGGCGGTTCCGCCGCCGGCCGGCGTCAGCCAAAACACGCCTGAAAGGCTTTGCGGCGCGCGCCACAGGACGCCGGCCGGATCGACCAGCAAGGCGAGCAGCGCCACGGCGAGGAAGTCGCCCGCCGCATAGACGAGCGGCCAGGGGGCCGGGAGCTTCCAGCCGACGAGGCAGGCCAGCGCGATCGCCGCCGCGGCTCCGGCGAGCGCCGCATGGGCGCCGCCTTGCGCGGCCTCGAAGGCCGCCACGGTCACGAATCCGGCGCCGATCGCCGCGCGCTCGAAATTGCGAAGCCTGGATATGAAGCCGAATCCGGTGGCCGCCATCGTCTTCCCCCTGCCCGCCGCGCCGCGTGAAGTCCGAATCTCTCGTGACTCCGATGGCGGAATTTTGGCTTCCTTGCCGCATGCGGGGGCAAAAGTCGAGCGTCGGCGCCCGCCCGCCAGGCGCGCCGCGATGGGCGCTCCCGGACGGGCCTTCGCAGAACCGCCGCAAACGTCTATAATCGCCGCCGCAACCTCGCAGCCCCGTTAGACGAGTAAACAGAGTGGCCAGCATGGACGACAGCGGGCGCGACGGCGGCGCGCAGACCCAGCCGATTCGCACTGCCGGCCCGCAGCGCGCGCCGGAAGCCGCGACCCCGCCTCTCGCGGCGGCTGCGCCAAAGCCCGAAAGACGCGTGGCGAGCCTCGCCGACGCCTTGCGCCGCGCCCGCGTCGACAACGCCGACCGCTCGCAGGCGCTGGCGGATTTGCGGGCGGCCGAGATCGCCCGGCTGGAAATGCTGCGCGAAGCCTTGGAGCCGGTGCTGGCGCAACTGCCCAAGAGCTGCGACCTCTTCGACGTCGCCGTGTCGCCCGGCGTGCGCCCGCGGCTGTTCGTCGATCAGATCGGCTATGTCGAGATGAGCCACGACCGCCACACCTATCGCTTCTTGCAGGACACCCGCCACGGCCGCATCGAGGTCTGCGAGAGCGACGATCCCGACACGATGGTCGAGGGGATCACCGCTTACATTGCGCACCGGCTGATCGAACGGGAGAAGGCGCTGGCCGCCGATTACGCCAGCAGCCCCGGCGGCGCGGCGCAGGTCGCGCGCGCCGCCGCCCGCGCCGCCCCGCCCCGCCCGCCGCAAAACAAGCGCGGCTGGGGCCGCCGCCTGCTGCGCGCCTATATCTTCCTCACGGAATATCTCGGCGCGCTGCTGGCTTTCGGCCTGCTGGCGCTGCTCGGGCGGTGGTTGTGGATGCAGGTGACGGGGCATTGAGGCGGGGCTTGGCGCGCCCAAGGTTTTCCCTGTCGGAATATGGGTTTTTCGTGGTAAAGAGAGCCATGCCGATCACGCTCACACCCGACCAAGAGGCTTGGATTCAAGCCCATGTCGCAACCGGCGACTTCGCCTCGATCGAAGAGGCGGCGCGTCAACTCATCGACGACCGCATCGCCGAGCTTGCCACGGACGATGACGACGATATGGAATGGGCGAAGCCCTTGGTTGAGGAGGCTCGCGCGGATATCGCGCGAGGCGACGTAATTACGCTGGAGGAGCACAGGTCGCGTAACGCGGCGCGCCTCGCGTAGTGGTTGGGCGCCGCGCGGGAATAAGTGAATCGAATCGGCGCGAACTCCTCTCCCCGGGGACCACGGCGTGCACGGTTCTCGAAACGCGCGCGAAACTGGGGCGTTCTTGGGAGTCGAAACAGCCCTCATCCGACCTCGCTTCGCGAGGCCACCTTCTCCCACAAGTGGAAGAAGGGCCGCGCCCTTGTTTTTCAGTTTATGCAACTAAATGCTTTTAAAGCTGAAATTTGCGGCGTCCCTCCTTCTCCCGCTTGCGGGAGAAGGTGGCCCTCGCGTCAGCGAGGGTCGGATGAGGGGCGCCGCGGTTTCCAACCACAAAACTCATGCGACCGCCGTAGCCGGTAAGAAAGAGCAAGGAGAATCGGCGTCGACTCAATTCACTTATTTTGGCGTGTCGCGTTAGATTGCGCCCCCCTACGCCTCCCCCAACCCCAGCGCCCCCAAATCGACGATGCGCTCCCCCGTTTCGTCCAATCCCCGCGCCTGCCCCGTCACCCTGCCCGGCTCGATCTCGAACAAATGGTAGGCCGCCGCCGGATGATGCGCGCCGGGCCGCGCCGAGGCGGAGGCGACGCCGACGACCGGCACGACGCCTTTCGGGCCGGTGAGGAAATGCACGCGGCGGGCGTGGTTGTGGCCGTGCAGCACGAGTTCGGCGCCGTGGCGGGCGACGATCGCCTCGAAGTCTCCGGCGTCGTCCAGCCCGCGCAACACCCGCGCGCCGCCGCGGTAGGGCGGATGATGCAGCATGACGACGCGCGCCAGCCCCTCTTTGCCGGTCTGCTCCAGCAAGGCGGCAAGCCCCGCCCGCTGCTCGGGCCCCAGCCGCCCCGAGGCGACGAAGGGCGCGGTCGGCACGCCGGAAGTCAGACCGATCAGCGCGACGCCGCTGCGCCGGCGGAGATACGGAAAACCCTCGACGCCAGCGTCGCCCGTCGACCAGGGCGCGAAAGTTTCGGCGAGCTGCGGCATCGCCCCCGGCACATAGGCGTCGTGATTGCCGGGCGAAAAGCTGACCATCTCCGGCGCGCCGAGCGTCAAAAGCCAGTCGCGCCCCTTGGCGATTTCGGCGGCCAAGCCGATGTTCACGATGTCGCCGGTCATCGCGATGTGGTCCGGGGCCTGCGCCAAGAGATCGTCGACGAGGCGGCCGAGCAAATCCATGTCGTGCTGGCGCGCCCGCTTGTGCAGCCAATTGGCGTAGCCGGTGGCGCGCTTGCCCAGCAATTCGCGCAGTTTGGGGCGCGGCACCGGGCCAATATGGGCGTCGGAGAGGTGGGCGAGCAGCACCGATCGGTCTCCTAAGCCGCGCCGATGAACACGCCGGCCGCCAGCACGATCAACCCGCCGACGACGATCTGGAACACCGCCTGCAAGAAGGGCGTATCCATGTAGCGCGCCCGCACGAAAGCTATGGCCCAGAGTTCGAAGATCACCACGACCGCCGCTATGCCGGTGGCGATGCGGAAATGGTCCTGCATCGTGTCCGGCACCAGATAGGGCAAAGTGTGGCCGAGCCCGCCGAGCGCCGTCATCAGCCCGCAGACGCCGCCGCGCAGATAGGGCGAGCCGCGGCCGGTCAGCGAGCCGTCGTCGGACAAAGCCTCGGCGAAACCCATGCTGATTCCGGCGCCGATCGAGGCGGCTAGGCCCACCAGAAACGTCTTGAAATTGCTCTGCGTCGCGAAAGCGGCGGCGAACAGCGGCGCGAGCGTCGAGACCGAGCCGTCCATCAGCCCGGCCAATCCCGGCTGGACGTATTGCAGCACGAAGACGCGCTTGCGCGTCTCCTCCTCCTCCTCCAGCGCGCCCTCGGTCAGCGTCTGCGCGCCGATGCGCTCGGCGACCCGCTCGTGGCCCTGCTCCATCGCCGCGAGATCGCCGAGCAATTTGCGCACGCCGACGTCGGAGGTGTGGTCGCGCGCCTTCTCGTAAAACAGGCGGCTTTCGTATTCCATGACCTCCGCCTGTTTGCGGATCGTGTCGAGCGGCAGGTTCTTCGTCAGCCAGACGGGGCGGCGCTTCAGAAAACCCTTCACGTCCTCGCGGCGGATCGGCGGCAGATGTGGGCCGAAGCGCTTTTCATATTGCTCCAGCAGCATGTGGCGGTGGCGCGTCTCCTCGCCCGACATTTTCTCGAAGAGCTGGGCCGAGGTGGGGTAGCGCTCGGCGAGATCCTCGGCGAAGCTCATGTAGATGCGGCCGTCCTCTTCTTCCGAAGCGATGGCGAGCGCAAGTATTTCGCGTTCGGTGAGGTCCGAAAAGGCTTTCACGCAGGGGTCTCCTTGGGGGCGGGGTCGTTTTAGAGCGTCGCGGCGAAATATGCCATAGTGCGTCCCTTTCCTCGCCGCCCTCGGTTCCGCCATGCAAAAGCCATCCCCGTCCCCCGCGCCCTTCCAGACGAGGCTGATCACCGCGCTCGCGCTGTGGCGCCGGCCGATGACGCTCGGCGTGCGCGCGCTGGTCCTCGACGCCGAGCGGCGCGTGCTGCTGGTGCGCCACACCTACGTGCCCGGCTATTTCCTGCCCGGCGGCGGCGTCGACCCCGGCGAGACGCTGGAAGAGGCGATGCTGCGCGAATTGGACGAGGAGACGAAGATCGTCGCCGAGCCGCCCTACGCCCTGCACGGCGTCTATCTCAACCGCGCCGCCTCGAGCCGCGACCATGTGGCGCTCTATGTGGTGCGCGCCTTCCGGCAAGCCGCGCCGCACGTCCCGGATTTCGAGATCGCCGAGGCCGGCTTCTTCGCGATGGACGCGCTGCCCGAGGCGACGACCCGCGCGACGCGCGACCGCATCGCGGAGGTGCTGGAGGGGGCGGAGCGGTCGGCCTATTGGTGAGGGAAATGCGCCGCGCCGCGCCGCGAGCCACAGGCTCGCAAGCCGAAGGCTCCAAACCAAGATCGACGCTGCGCCGACGCGGTTCGGGTTCACGTCCATCGCGACGAGGAGCGGCTGCGCCGCTTGCGAGCCTTAAAGGCTCGCATCTTGAACCCGGCAATTCGAGAGAAGCGGGCTGCGAGCCGCAAGCCTATTCCGCCAGCCCCGATAAATCCCGCCAGCCATAGGCGACGTCGGGCAGCACCTGCCCCAGCGTCTCCCAGACGCCCGCCTCGCCGGTCGGAACGGCGCCCATCGCCTCGTAAAAGCGGCGCGCCGGGAGATTGTCGCGGAACAGCCAGACCGAGGCGGCGTCCCATCCCTGCGCCAGGAAATGCCGCGCCATGACGCGCATCAAGGCCCGGCCGCCGCCGCGCCGCTGACCGTTTTGCAAAATATAGAGCGCCTGGACTTCGCCTGCATAGCCGAGCGCCTCCAGCCGCGGGCCGCGCTGGCGCCCGCAGCTCGCGAAGCCGCAGGGCGGCTCGTCGCCGAAACGAAGCAAAAGGACCAAATCGCTCGCGGGCGCGGCGCCCAGGATCTCGCGCCATCGCCGCGCCTGTTCTTCCACGTCGAAGAGCGCCAGCGCCTTGGCCGGGATGAGTTCGGCATAGGACTCGCGCCACGCCTCCACATGGAGGGCGGCGATGGTCTTCGCGTCCGCCTCCGTCGCGGCGCGGATCGACGGCTCCGGCATTTCGGCTTTCCCTCACATCGCGGCCCGCTTCCCGCATCGCTCCGCCCGTGCTACTCGCGCCACATGAATCCGGACCTCGAATATCAGCCGATGTCCCCCAGCGACGCGGCGCAGGTCGAAAAGCTCGACGAGCATGCGTTCGGCCCGGGCCGCTACGCCCGCACAGCCTTTCGTCTACGCGAGGATTGCGCCCCGGACTACGGGCTTTCCTTCGTCGCGCGGGTCGGGCCGCTGCTGATCGGCGCCAATCGCATGACGCCGATCCTCGTCGACCGCGCCCCGGCGCTGCTGCTCGGGCCGCTCACCGTCGAGCCGGCCTTCCGCTCGCAGGGCGTCGGCGAGACCTTGATGAAGAAATCGCTGGACGCCGCGCGCGCCGCCGGTCACGGCCTCGTGCTGCTCGTCGGCGACGCAGAATATTACGCCCGCGTCGGCTTTCGGCCCGTGCCGAAGGGCCAGATCGCCATGCCGGGACCGGTCGACGCCGAGCGCCTGCTCTATTGCGAATTGCAGGCCGGCGCCCTGGCGGCGACGCATGGGAAGATGCGCCGTGTCTGACCCCGCCCCGCCGATCGGCGGCGCGCCGCAAGCGCCCGACCAGGCCGCGTCGCCGCTGCTCGCCCGCTACGAGGCGCTCGTCGCCGTCAAAGCCATCGAGCGCGACGCGGCGCAGCTTTCGGCGCTCGCGGCGCTCGACCGGTTGGCGCAGGAACTGCTGCGCCCGCCGCGCGCGAAAGGTCTGGCGGGCCTGTTCGGACGCCGGGACACGCCGCGCGGCGTCTATCTTTGCGGCGACATCGGCCGCGGCAAGACCACGCTGATGGACCTCTTTTACGAGGTCGCCATCGGGCGCAGAAAGCGCCGCGTGCATTTTCACGGCTTCATGTGGGAGGTGCATGCGCATCTGCATCATGTGCGCAAGGAGGTGGGGCCGAAGGAAGACCCGGTCGCGCATGTCGCCGGGATGATCGCGCGCGACGCGCAATTGCTGTGCTTCGACGAATTCGCCGTGTCCGACATCGCCGACGCGACGATTCTGGCGCGGCTGTTCTCGAGCCTCTTCGCTCTGGGCGTCGTCGTGGTCGCCACCTCCAATTGCGCGCCGCAGCGGCTCTACGAGGGTGGGCGCAACCGCGAACTCTTCCTGCCTTTCATCGATCTCCTGGAGCAGCGCCTCGAAGTGGTGCGGCTCGACGCCGGCGCGGATTTCCGTATGGGAAAGAGCGGCTGTCTGCAAAGCTACGTCGTGGCTTCGAGCGACGCGGAAAAAACCGAGGCCCGCGAACTTCTGGGCGAAGGCCCCTACGCCCCCGCGACGCTGAAGGTCGGCGGACGCCAGATCGAAATCCCCCGTGCGAAAGGTGGCGTCGCGCGGTTCGATTTTTCGCAAATCTGCGGCAGGCCGCTCGGCGCGGCGGATTATCTGGCGCTGGCCAAGGCCTATGACGCGATCGTCGTCGACGACGTGCCGCGCCTCGGCTTCGACCGCCGCAACGAGGCGCGGCGGCTGATCACGCTGGTCGACGTGCTCTACGAGGCGCGGACCAAACTCGCTATGAGCGCGGAGGCCGAGCCCGCCGATCTATACCGCGCCGACCAAGGCGCCGAGGCGCGGGAGTTTCCGCGCACGGTCTCGCGTCTGGCGGAGATGCGCTCCAAGGCCTATCTCGACGCCTGGGCGGCGCGCCGCGCGGCGAAACTCGGCCTATGACGGGCCAAGACGCTCAGAATGAAAAACTCGACGGAGCGACGCTGTGCGGATAGACGCCAGCGGCGGCCTGGGTCTCCGCGACCAGCGCGCCGCCGAGCAGCGTGGCGAGCGCGGCGACGGCCATCAGGCGGCGGAGCATGTCGAGCGTCAACATCGGATGTTCCTTTCGTCGTGTCCGTTAAGGACATCGAAAGGATTAGCCGCGCGGCGCCCGGAACGCTGTGCGGGGGCGCACGTGGCGACGGAGGGGTTGAAATCCAACACTTGGAACCTGCGACGCGCAGCGTCGGCTCACCGTGCCCGTTCTTCCGCGTCACGCATGTGTTGAGGCGCGATGAAGGGCGTATTGACGAGCCAGTCGCGGGAGCGGTCGTTTTTTCGGCGAGATGGTCGAGCGCGGTCAACGTCGACTCTTCGAACTGTAAAAGGCGCTGGCATGGTCGGCGGTGAGCCAGCGGCTGCATCGTGGCGCATACATATGCAGATTATAATATTCTTGATCGCGCCCCATTGGGGTATTATAATGTTTATATGTATGGAGGACACCGCCCATGACATCGCTCAAACTCACCACGGTCGGCACGTCGACCGGCGTCATCATCCCCAAGGAGATGCTGGCCCGCATGAATGTCGGCAAGGGCGACACGCTCTATGCCGTCGAGGGACCCGACGGCAGTTATCGTTTGACGCCCTACGATCCGCTGTTCGAGCGTAAGATGGAGGCCGCAGACGGCATCATGCGGCGCTACCGCAACACCTTGCATGTTTTGGCGCAATGAGTGGCGCGGAGCCGATTTGGATCGAGGAAGTCGACGCGCTCGCCCTGCATGAGCGCTTGCTGGCGTTTCACGGGGGCGCGTCGGGCTTGCGCGACGACGGTCTCTTGAAATCCGCTTTGGCGCGGGCGCGGCAGATGTTTGCTGACGAGGAACGCGCCGACCTCATCGACATGGCGAGCGCCTACACGAGCGGCGTCGTCAAGAACCATCCGTTCATCGACGGCGCCAAGCGCACCGGCTTCGTCGTTGGGATTCTGTTTCTCGAATTGAATGGCTTTCGTTTCACCGCGCCGGAAGCCGCCGCCGCCGAGGCCGTTCTCGCTCTGGCGGCGGGCTCTTTGGAGGAAGCGGGCTACACGGCTTTCTTGCGGGAGAATGTGACCCGTGAGGCAAAATACTGAACGGCCGAGCATCAGTCCCTGCGTAAATTTCCCCCGGCAAAGCCGGGGGCTTTAGGATGTGAGCCGCTCATAACGGCTATGGGGTCGCTGACGCGGCCCCGATTTCTTTTGGCCGCCTAAAGGCGGCTATCAGGCGTCACCGCCACAAGTTCAACTGCTCCAATCGGGCGTCTTCGAGTTCCTGGTTGCGGATATATTGCCGGATAACCTCCTCGTCCCGCCCCACGGTCGAAACGAAATATCCTCGGGCCCAAAAATGCTGGCCCACGAAATTGCGTTTCCGTTCCGCATAAACCCGCGCCATATGAATCGCGCTCTTGCCCTTGATGTATCCCACCACCTGAGACACCGCGTATTTCGGCGGGATCGCGATCATCATGTGCACATGGTCGGGCATCAAATGCCCCTCCTCGATCCGGCTCTCCTTCTGCGCAGCCAGTTTCCTGAACACTTCCCCAAGGTGACGCCGCAACTCGCCATACAGCGCCTTCCTGCGGCGTTTCGGGATGAACACCACGTGGTATTTGCAGTCCCATCCGGTGTGACTTAAGCTCTCGAACTCGTCCATCGTCGTTCTTCCTTGTCGTGTGCTTGGCGGCTCACGACGGGAAATTTCGACGGTGGACTGCAGGAAACGTCAAACGTCTACCGCCACCCCGGCAAAGCCGGGGGAACTCCCTTACGGTTTAGCTAGATTATGGCTATCCGTTCATATAACCGCGCCGACCATTCACGCGGGATTTGATGGTTGTGTTCGTCTTGAAATAATAAACCACGGGCCTTCACCAATTAAAATCAAAACAGGGATGGCGATATGCCAGCTCATATTCGAGCAAGACTCTCGGGACGCCGGATAAGGGTTACAGCGGGCAATTCTCGGGACAGAAGGCGTAAAATTGCCGAGATGACCAGGCGGTTCGTCTACTCGACCTCGCCGTCATCCGCCTCCAACGACTCCCCGCCAAACTCCATCTCCAGCAGTTCCGGCGCATCCTCCTCCAGCGGCTCCTCGTCCTCGGCGAGTTCCGCGTCGTCGCTCGGGGCCGGGACGCGGAATTCCTTGGGCAGGCGGCCGTCGAAGAGGCCCGCGCCCTTCAATTCCTCGAGACCCGGCAGATCGCCGATCTGCTCCAGGCCGAAATGGATCAAAAACTGTTCGGTCGTGCCATAGGTGATCGGCCGGCCCGGGGCCTTGCGTCGGCCGCGCAGCCGCACCCAGCCGGTTTCGAGCAACACGTCGAGCGTGCCCTTTGAGATGGCGACGCCGCGCAACTCCTCGATCTCCGCACGCGTCGTCGGCTGATGATAGGCGACGATCGCGAGAGTTTCGAGCGCGGCGCGCGAGAGCTTCTTCTCTTCGACCTGCTCGCGCGCAAGCACATAAGCAAGATCGGCCGCCGTGCGAAAAAACCATTTCTTGCCGGCGCGCGCGAGAGTGACGCCGCGAAACTCATATTCCGCGCGCAGTCGCTCCAGCGCGTCGACCGCCTTCACGCCCTCGGGCATGCGTCTGACGATTTCGGACTCGTCCAGAGGCTCGCCCGCCGCGAACAGCAGGGCTTCGGCGACGCGCGTCGCCTCGCGCAGCGCTTCTTCCGCCTTGCCGATCGCAAAATCGGTGTCGCCGTCGAACAATTCGATTTTCGTCGCGGTCCGCGCCAATGCGCTTCTCCTTTGCGCTGTTAAAGCTCAGGGGGTGAACGCGCTACGCGTCTACGATGGCCAGGATCGGCGCGCCGCGCTTGATCCACAGCGCCCCGAAGGGCCGGTCCTGCCGCATCTGGAAATGGCCCTCGCGCACCATTTCGAGCGAGGCCGAGAAGGCCGAGGCGCGCACGGTGCGCGCGGTCGCCGGATCGACGCAATATTGCAGCAGATAGTCGTCGAGCACGGTCCATTCCAGCGCGACGCCGGCGAGCCGCTCCAACGCCTCGCGCGCCTCGGTCAGGGACCAAACGCTACGCTGCTTCAGCGTGACGCGCGTCACCGCGGTCTTCTGGCGCTGGCGGGCGTAGGCCGTCAAGAGATCGAAGAGTTTCGCCCGGTAGTTCGACGTCGTCGCCGTCTCCAGCCCCTCGGCGGCGCCGCGCAAAAACATGTCGCGTCCGAGCCGGGCGCGCTGCGTAAGCGCATCGGCGGCTCTGCGGATAGCCTCCAGCCGGCGCAGGCGGTCGGCCAGCGCGCTGGCGAGATCGGCGGCGGAAGGCTCTTCGCCTTTCGGCGGCTCCGGCAACAGCAGGCGCGACTTCAGATAGGCGAGCCAGGCCGCCATCACGAGATAATCGGCGGCGAGCTCCAGCCGCAGCCGCCGCGCCTCCTCGATGAAGCCGATATATTGCTCGGCCAGCGCCAGAATCGAAATGCGGGAAAGGTCGACCTTTTGGCGGCGCGCCAATTCGAGCAGCAGATCCAGCGGCCCTTCGAAGCCGTCGACGTCGACGCGGAACGCGGGCTCGCTCTCCGCGCGTTCGGACGTCTCCGACATGTCGAAAGCCGATTGCGCCATACTTGCTCGAACCTCCTCCAAGCGCCTGTGAGCCTGGAGGCTCACGGTCCAGGCTCGCACTTGGCTCTTGGGCGACGCCGGGTTCCGAGATTGGGCTTTTTAGGCGGTCGCCGCAAGCGCGGCGTCGAATTCCCGGACGCCGTCCACAAGATTAAACGCGTCGCGCCGCGCCAGCAGCGCGCGCGCCCGTCTCGCCCGCTCCAAGGCCTTGCCGGAAAGCAGCGGCGCGCCTTCGGCGACGCGACGCGCTTCGGAAAGATCGCCGTTGCAATGCAGGACGACGTCGCAGCCGGCGCCGATGGCCCGTTCGGCGCGCGTGCGAAAATCGCCGCTGAGCGCCTTCATCGAAAGATCGTCGGTCATCAGCAGGCCGTCGAAGCCGATCTCGCCGCGCACGATCTCGCCGATCACCTGGCGCGACCAGGTGCCCGGCGCGTCGGGATCCAGCGATTCGTAGACGACATGGGCTGTCATCGCCATCGGCAGATCGGCATTGGCCTTGAACGGCGGAAAGTCGACCCACCGCAATTGCTCGCGGGTCGCCGCGACGCGCGGCAGTTCGAGATGGCTGTCGGCGGCGGCCCGGCCGTGGCCGGGGATGTGCTTGACGACCGGCAGCACGCCGCCGGCCAGCAAGCCCTCCGCGGCGGCGCGGCCGATGCGGGCGACGCGCTCCGGATCCCGGCTGTAGGCGCGCTGGCCGATGACCTCATGCGCGCCAGGCTGCGGCGCGTCGAGCACCGGCAGGCAGTCGACGTTGACCCCCGCCTCGCGCAGATCGTTGGCGATCAGACGTGCGCCGAGCCAAGCCAGGCGCTCCGCCTCCGCGAGGCTGCCGGCGACTTCCTCGAAGCGCGCGGCGCAGGGATAGGCGCGCCAATGCGGCGGCGCCATCCGCTGGACCCGGCCGCCCTCCTGATCGATCAGAATCGGCAGTTCCGCGTCGCCGAGCGCGTCGCGCAGCGAATCGGTCAGCGCCCGCAGCCGATCGGGCGTTTCGACGTTGCGGCGAAACAGAATGACGCCCCAGGGACGCGATTCGCGCAGGAACGCCCGCTCTTGCGCCAGCAGTTCGGGGCCGGAAAGACCGCAGATGAAGGCCCGGGTCATGAAGGGCGACTCCCTCGAAAATTTGGCCATGCTCGAACGGGAAGGACCGCGCGGCGAAGCGCGCGGCCCAGTTCGTGTTTTCGCAAGCTCAGTTCGACGCGACGAAGCAATTGCCGCCGCCGGACTTCACGGCCGCGCAGACGCTCGTCGCCGACTCTTTGCTGATGCCGCCGACGCGCACGCGGTAGACGGTCTTGTCGCCGACCGTCGCCATTTTGAACGTCGGACGGTGACCGCCGAGATGCGCGCCGTATTTTTGCGCGACCTTCGTCGCCAGAGCGCGGGCCTCGGCCTCGCTGGCCGCCGCGCCGAACTGAACCGCGAATCCGCCTTTGGCGAGCGCTCCGGCGCTGGCTTCGGGCTGCGCGGCGTCTTCCGCGGGCGCCTCGGCGGCGGCCTCTGGAGCCGCGGCGGCGACGGTCTGATGCGGATGCGGTTTGGTGGACTGGGCCGTCGTCGCCGGTCGACCGGGCGTCTTCGGCGTCGTCGTGGCCGAGCCATGCGCATGGCCGACGCCGGCGGCGCGCTCCACGGCGGCCGGCGCCGGTCCGGCGTCGACCGGCGCTCCGGCGCGGAACGACAGCGTCTTGACGCGCTTCCTCGGCAGGCCCTGCTCCACCTGGGACGTCGGCGCGGTCGGCGGAACGACGACGGGCTCGACCGCCTGCTCCTGATGCGTCTCGACGTTGACCACAGGCGTATTCTCCTGGCGGTCGAGCACGGCGGCTTGATTGGACGGCGCAGCTTCTTCCTGCGACGCCGAGGGCGCGACGCGAACCGGCCCGTCCGGCGCCGCGATCGTGGCGATTTGGCGCGAGCCGATCTTGCCCTTGATGTGCGCGAGACCCCAGCCGATGCCGCCAACGCCGACGAGGGCGGCGAGCGCCACGCCGTGCCAAGGACGCACCCGCGGCGTCATCGCGCCCAGAGACGCGCGCTGCTTCGCGCCGTCCGGCTGAGCCGGAGGAGCTTCGTCTCGCCAATCGCCGGGCGCCTCGCCGCCGGAATAGGTCCGCCCGAGCGCGGCGTCGGTCAGATCGACGTCCGCCGCCGCGCCGCCATGCGCATGGTAATGCGCGTCGTCGTCGGGATGGCCCTGCTCCGCGTGAAAATCTTCGTGGTAGCGCTCGTCGTCGTAAGCCGCCGCGGCATGGTCTTGCAGATGGCCATCCGCGCGCCCGGCCTGAGCCGGATCGACGAGGTCGTAGCCTTCATAGGCTTCATGTTCGAGCGGCCCGCGCAACGGCGGCGGCAGATCTTCGTCGTCGATCGGCTCCGGCGGAGGTTCGCGCCAGGCGTGCGGCGCGGAGAAATCCGCCTGCGGCACGGCGGCGCGGATCGCCTCCTCGCGGCCTCGGGCGCGGCTGGCGGGCCGGAAGCGCAAATCGGGCTCCGGCTCCTCCGGAACGGGATTCTGCTCGCCGAACATGCGGGCGTAGCGCAAGGCCGCTTCGACCTGCTCTTCGCTTTGCATGAGACGCGCGAGCTCTCTCAGGGGATTGCCCGGAGAACCGCGGCGCGGCTCCTGGCTGCGCAGACGCCGCTCGAAATCGTCGATTTCGATCGGCGCGCCTCTTTTCGTCGCCTCGCGCATGGACTGGTCCGCTCCTACACCACGGCGCTGAAAGTTTACGGCTGCCGCGCCGACCTTTCGCGTCCCGATGAAGGGACGCGGTCAGCGCATTTCGTCCGGCGCGCTCACGCCGAGAAGCGCCAGGCCGGACGCCAGCACGCTGGTTGAACACATCACCAACGCGACACGGGCGCTCGTTAAATCTCTCTCGTTTTGATTAACGAAGCGTAATTGTGGATTTTCTTTGCCACGATTCCAATGCGCATGGAAGCAACTTGCTATCTCGTATAGGAAAAACGCCACCCGATGCGGCTCGTGCGCGGCCGCCGCCGAAGCCACAAAGCGCGGGAATTGCGCGAGGTTGCGCGCCAGGGACAGCTCTCCGGCGTCCTCCAGCAGCTCGAGCGGCGCCCGCATTAAATTTTTTGCGTCGAGCTGCATGTCGGGGAAAGCGGCTTTCGCCTGCCGCAACACCGACTTGCCGCGGGCGTGTGCGTATTGCACGTAAAATACGGGATTGTCTTTCGACTGCTCCCGCACTTTGGCGAGGTCGAACTCGAGCGGCGCGTCATTCTTGCGATAGAGCATCATGAAACGCACCGCGTCGACGCCGACTTCGTCGACGACCTCGCGCAGCGTGACGAAATCCCCGGAGCGCTTCGACATTTTGACCGGCTCGCCGTCGCGCATCAGTTTGACGAGCTGGCAGATCTTCACGTCGAGCTTGGTCTTGCCGCCGGACAGCGCAGCGACGGCGGCGGTCATCCGCTTGACGTAGCCGCCGTGATCGGCGCCCCAGACATCGACGAGCGTGTCGAAGCCGCGCTCGATCTTATGCGCGTGATAGGCGATGTCGGCGGCGAAATAGGTGTTGGAGCCGTCGGACTTCTTCAGCGCGCGATCGGCGTCGTCGCCCCAGTCGCGCGAGCGGAACAGCGTCTGCTCGCGGTCCTCCCAATCCTCCGGGAGCTGGCCCTTGGGCGGCGGCAGGCGGCCCTCGTAGACGAGGCCGGCGGCGCGCAGCGTCTCGATGCGCCGGTCGATCTCGGAGAGGCCATTGACCTTCTCGTGCAGCGTCCGCTCCGAGAAGAAAACCTCATGCGTGATGTTCAGCGCGGCGAGATCGTCGCGAATCATCGCCATCATCGCCTCGATGGCGGCGGCGCGCAGCGGCGCCAGCCAGAGGCTCTCGGGCTTGTCCAGGAAGTCGCTGCCGTGCTCGCGGGCGATTTTTTCGCCGACGCCCTTGAGATAATCGCCGGGATAGAGCCCTTCGGGAATCGTCACGTTCTCGCCGAGCGCCTCGCGGTAACGCAGATGCGCCGAGCGCGCCAAAACGTCGACCTGCGCGCCGGCGTCGTTGATGTAATATTCCCGCACCACCTCGCAGCCGGTGTATTCGAGGAGATTGGCGAGCGCGTCGCCGAACACCGCGCCGCGGCAATGGCCGACATGCATCGGCCCGGTCGGATTGGCCGAGACATATTCGACGTTGACCTTGCCCTGCAGCGCGCCGCCTCGGGCCGCGCCCGAGCGGCCGAAATTTTCGGGCGCGCCGAGCAGGCCGCGCAGCACGTCGCGATAGACGGAAGCGTGCAGGCGAATGTTGATGAAGCCGGGACCGGCGACCTCCGCCTCCGCGACGCCCTCGCTTTCCGCGAGCGCCGTGGCGATTTCCGCCGCGAGCGCGCGCGGGCTGGCGTAATGCGCCTTGGCCTCCTTGGCGAAGACCATGGCGGCGTTGCAGGCGAGGTCGCCGAGGCTCTCCTCCTTCGGCGGCTCGACGACGAAACGCGCCGGATCGAGGGACGGCAGGCGCCCGGCGGCGGCGATCTCGGCGAGAATGGCGGCGATGCGGTCGTGGAAGAGTTGAAAGATGTCCATGGGAGCCTTCGGAGCGGGAGCGGCGCCGGGTTTAGCAGGAACGCGGCGCGATGACAGCAGGAAGTCGCGGCGCGCCCCTGTGGCGGCAAGGTCACTGGTCGCGAAAAACCATTGTCGATCCCACTAAAATTCTCGCCGCATCTCGCGCATCCCATTGAAGGCGCCGGCGCTTGGACATGGGTTTTGCTGCAGGCGGGTCCGCGTTCGCGCATGGAGGCCCCACATCCCGCGGCCGCGAGAGAAGCGGGTCTCGGCAAGGAGAACACATGAGCTTTGCAAAAATTCATGCGGTCAATTTCGCACGCGCGGCGGCGGTTTTGGCGCTGCTCGCGGCCCCGGCTCATGCGATCGGGCAGACTGCGGCTCCGGCGATCGGGCAGAGCGCCGAATTGCAGATCACCTTCTCGGGCGTCGACTCGGGCCTCAATTTTTTTCCCACATCCACATTTTACGTGAACGCGATTTCCCTAGGCAATGGCGGCAACCAGGTCACTTCCCTCGCCAGCGGCGGATCGATCAACGTGCCTCAGGGGGCGGGTTTTGATATGGAAACCAGATTGTCGCTGGCCGATCCCGCGGTCATCAACACCGCCTTCTCTCAAACCCCGGACAACATCGTCCATATTTCCCAGCCGAACGTCGCGCCGCATCTTACGACGATGAACAATGCCAACGCGGGTCTTGGCGTGGCGGACGCCGGTGGGGATTTGTTCCAATTCGTTTCCTTCGACGATGGCGCCCTTTACGATAGGCTGACTTGGTTGCAACCGGATCCGACCGCCCTCATCAACGTCTCGATCACCGAAATCGCCGCCGCCGCCCCGAACCCCGGCGCGAGGCTGCTCAGCCTCCTCGCGCTCGCCGGCTGGATCGCGCATCGCCGCGAGAAGATGGGTTGACGCGGCCCGCCTCTCGAGGATTGCGGAAACCCTCGAGGAGTTCTCCCCGAATTGGCGCGAAGGCGGCGAGCCTTAACGCAAAATTAACCGTCATAGTGACATTTCATGAATGTAATCGCGTGGTTAGCGCAACAGCCTCCCGCGAAATCCTGGTCCTCTCGGCGTATCCCTCCGCTTCTGCGGAGCGGTGACCGGCCAAGCGGGTTTCAATCGGCAAGACGGCGCGCGAGCCGGATACGGAAGGGACAGATCAATGAGCCAGATCACTTGGCGCCGGAAGCTTCTGACCGCGGGCGCCGCGGCATGCGCCTCGGCGCTCTCCGCCTCGGCGGCCTTCGCGGACAACTTCGAACTCAGCTATTCGACCACGGCCGGCAGCGGAACCATCTTCTTCACAGTCGGAGGCCACGGCGCAACGACGGGCCTGATCACCAACGTCACCGGCTCGGAAACCATGACCGGCAGTTCCGGCGCGCCGATCAAGGACTCCGGGATCGCCCAATCCGTCACGGGCCCCGTGGCCGCTTTGTCCTACACGAACTTCAAGAACGGAATGAACGACAACGACCTCGTCGCTTTCACCCCCACGCCACCCTCTACGAACACGTCCAGCTCGGACACCACATGGTTCAGTTCGGGAGGCTTCGCGTTTCTGGCGGCAGACGGCACGGTGATCGACGTCTACAACGCCGCCATCGGCCACAGCGGCGCCAAATTCATCGTCGAAGCGACCGACAACACCCCGAGCCAAAACGTGCTGATCGGCACCGGCAGCGGCGTGGCGACTCTCGCCGATCTCGGCGCTCCCGGCCCGACGCCGGGCGGCCCGCTCGGCTTCGCCTTCCTCGCGCTCGCCGCCCTCGCGGTCAAACGTCGGGAGATCGCCCGCCTCCTTTGAGCCTCGGCGCCCAAGACCGCCGCTTCACCCGCCCTCAAAGCCCGCCGCGCAACCCCGCGGCGGGTTTCGCGCTTTCGCGAAAGCGCCAGAAACGCGCCGCGCCTGCGCGTCTCGGCCCGCCCCCCGGCGCGCGGTTTGAGCGCGACCTCGGAAACGCCCCAAAAGGCCGGCGAAGCGCCGATCCAACCGAGCATTAATCTTAATGGAAAAGGCGAGGGAAACTCGAGTGTTTCCGATAAAGCTTGGCCCGTATTTCGCCTTGCGCGATTTCATGGCTCCGACTGAGCCTAAACAAGTCTGCTCGCACGATTTAAATGCTTGCCAACCAACATATTTTTAAAAATTAACCAAGGACTGCCGGGCATCGCCGATCTGCGACAGGTTAGGAGCGTTGTTTCGCTCTAAAAATCGAACCGACAATGTTTCAAAAAGGCGCATTCGTCAGAAATTGGCAAGATCTTAACCACGAATATTAACCAATTGTTCGCCATTTCGCGTCGTTTCGGCATAAAATCCTGCCGTTTTGCCGGAAATACTCTGTGTCGCGATTTACATTTACCTGGGAATTCGGCTCACTGTCGACAACGCGGGTCGAAGGACCTTGCGCGTTACGGCGACGGACGTTGGCCCTCGATCTCGAGGACGACCGCCTCCGCCCGAAGTGAAGAGGCGCATCATGACTATGAAAGCTACCGCACTCAAGAAGCTGCTGGTTGCGGGCGCGGCGCTCGGCGTCCTCGCCTGCACCGCCTCCCCCGCCGCAGCCGACTTCTTCGAGCTGTCCTATTCGACGAACATCGGCTTCGGCAACATTTTCTTCACCATTCTGCCGACGGGGACGCCCACGGGAACGATCTCCCACGTCTATGGCACGGAGACGATCACCAACAACGGCATCGCCAATTTTGGCACGCCGCAAGCCGTCACTGGACCCGCAGCCGCAGGCTTCGTCGCGTCGCAGGGGGCGCATCTCACCGGGACCGCGGGCCCGAGCAACGACAATCAGCTCATCACCAATCCGACCACCCCGGGCGCCAATTTGGGCAATTGGTTCAGCACCGGCGGCATCTCTTTCGTCGCCGCCGACGGCACGCTCATCGACCTCTACGACGTGGGCGGCAAACTCAGGGAATATGCGCTGGATTCGCAAGGTGGCCAGGTTACGTCGAACCCGAATCTGCCTCCCTATAACGCGACGCTGACCGACCTCGGAGCCCCCGGCCCGGTTCCCGGCAACGGCCTGCCGGCGCTCGGCATGCTCGCCGCCCTCGCCCTCACGGTCAAGGCCCGCGGTCGCTTCGCCCGCTGATCCGATCGACCGCCAAGACAAGCGAAAGGGCCGTCCCTCCGGGCGGCCCTTTTTCATGCAATATTCGCGTCTGTGGTTCTTTTTGGCCCCACCATTGAAGGCTCGCTTCCGGCGTCCGGCAATTTCGATTACGCCCCTTAAAGGCTCTCGTCGCGGCCGACCTCGAAATTCTCTTTCGGCGCCCAGGAGAGGTTGCGCACCATGCGGAACGTCGTCATTTCGAAAGCTAGGAAATTCAAGAGATTGAAGACGGCGAGCAGCGCGTGCGAGATCCAAAACGGTCCGAGGGCGAAAGCGCCCGGCCGCACGAAGCTTTCCATTGCGTAGTTGGCGAACCACGGCGGAATGCTGCCGACCGCCGAAATCCAAATCAGGAACGACACCGGCCGGCGCGAAAAGCCGACGAACGCGCTGCGCACCGGCCTATTCGCGCCGAGCGACAAAACGGGGCGAATTATCGCGAAGGGCACGAAAAGCAGAGCGTGACGCACCAAGCCGTTGAAGGTGAAGCCCAAGGGTTGCCAGGCTTTGGGCAGAGGCGAGGCGAGGAAGGCGAGCCCGAAATTCGCGCCCAGCAGCGCGAGGGAGCCCCCCACGCCGATGGCGAAGGCCCACCACTCACGCCGCCGATTCGCGGCGTAGGGCTTGCGCTTCACGACGGGATCGTCCTCGAGGGCCTCGTAATGGACGCGCACGGCGATGAAGCCGAGCAGTCCCGCGGCGAGCGCCTGCCAGCTCCAAGCCGCGGAGAGGAGAATCCATCCCGGAACGCGCAGATACTTGCCGAAGACGAAATCCAGCGTCGGCGAGACGAGAAAAATCGTCAATATGAAAAGCGCGACGAAATAATGCTTCGTCGGGTAGGCGAAGGCGTTGCGCCAGCTCAATACCCAGCTCTGCAGCGGGCGCAGCGGCGAATCGATCGCCGTGTAGAACACCGAGCAAATCCCGCCGACCCAGAGCGCGGGAACGATGATATCCACCAGATTGGCCATGTCGAGTTCCCTCGTGTGACGGGGCTGCGCATGAAGCGCGGGCTCCCGGTCCTCTCCGGTCGACCCGCAACGAGACACGACGAAACGCGAACGGTCGCTTAACGGCGACGAGCGGCTGTTTAGCGCAACAGGCCGGTCGAGTTCAACGCCGCGCGCGCCGATCCTCGCGGTTTGCGCGCCTCTGCTTCGCCTTTCCTCTACTGGAGATTTCCTCGGCGAACCGCTATTGCCGACGCATGAACGCCTCGCCGCCGACGGCTCCCCTCGCCTGCCCCGCCCTGGAGCTCAGGGTCGAAGACCTTTGCGTCGAGCGCGGCGGACGCCGCGTGCTCGATCGCTTGGGTTTCGCACTGCGCGCCGGCGAGGCGCTCAAGATCGCCGGCCCCAACGGCGCCGGCAAATCCACGCTGCTGCGCGCCATCGCCGGGCTGCTGCCGCGCCTCTCGGGCCGCGTCGCGCTGGAGGGCGCGGGGAGCGACGATCTGGCGCTCAATCTGCATTATCTGGCGCATGCCGACGGGCTTCGCGCGGCGCTGAGCGTCGCCGAGAATCTGGAGTTTTGGGCCGCCTATCTCGCGGCGCCCGCCGGCGCGGCCAAGAGCTGCTCCGTCGCCGAGGCGCTGGCGCGCGTCTCGCTCGCGCATCTCGCCGAGGCGCCGGTCGCCTTTTTGTCGGCGGGGCAAAAGCGCCGCGTCGCTCTGGCGCGGCTGCTCGTCGCCTACCGCCCGGTCTGGCTGCTCGACGAGCCGCTGACGGCGCTCGACGCCAGGGCCCGCGCGCAATTCGCGCAAGCGATGCAGGGCCATTGCGCCGGCGGCGGGATGATCCTCGCCGCGACGCACGAGCCGCTCGGGCTGGAGACCACGCGGGAATTGGCCCTCGGAGCCAGGAGCCCCGCATGATCGCCGCCTTCCTCGCTCTGTTCCGGCGCGAAATGCGCATCGCCAGGCGCATCGGCGGCTCGGCGTCGATGGGCGTCGTCTTTTATCTGACGCTGGTCTCCATCACGCCCTTCGCCATCGGCCCCGACCCGAATCTTCTGGCGCGAATCGGCCCGGCGATTCTCTGGATCTCGGCGCTGCTCGCGACTCTGCTCGGACTCGACCGTTTGTTCCAAGCCGACGCCGAGGAGGGCTCGCTCGATCTCTTTCACCTCGCCGACGCGCCGCTCGAACTCGCCGTGCTGGCCAAATGCGCCGCGCATTGGACGACGGCGGCCCTGCCGCTCGTCGTCTCGACGCCGGTGCTGGGCCTGATGCTGGATCAGGACGGCGCGGCGCTCGCCGGCGTCGTCGCCAGCCTTCTGGCGGGCACCCCCGCCCTGACCTTGATCGGCGCGATCGGCGCCGCCGCGACGGTCAGCGTGCGGCGCGGCGGCCTGCTGATGGCGCTGCTGGTGCTGCCGCTGGCCATTCCGGTGCTGATCTTCGGCGTCTCCGCCGCCAACGCCGCGGCCGGGGGAACCGTGCCCTTTCTGACGCCCTTCGCGATCCTCTGCGCGATAAGCCTCGCGGCGGCGGCGCTCTGCCCGTTCGCGGCGGCGGCGGCGCTGCGGGGGGCGTAATGACTTTTGCGTTACGCCGCGCTATTGGTCGCGTCGAAGGAGACGATGCGATGCCCGCCAAAAAAGCCCTGGCCGCGAAGCGCGAGACGCTCAATCTGCGCATCAAACCGGAGGATCGCGGCCTCATCGACCGCGCTGCGCATCTGGCTGGCAAGAGCCGGACGGATTTTCTGCTGGACGCGGCGCGTCGCGCCGCCGAGGACGCGCTGCTCGACCAGGCGCTGTTCAAGGCGAGCCCCGCGGCTCACGCCGAATTCTTGGCGCGGCTCGACGCGCCGCCCGCGCCCAGCGACAGGCTGCGCCGAACCCTGGCGGCCGCCGCGCCCTGGGACGAATGAGCCTCGAAGCGCCGGCGCCGATCGACGAGTCCTGCGAGATCGCGGATTTCGATTCCGGGGTTCCGCTTCTCGACGTCTGGCTGAAGCGCCGCGCTCGGGCCAACCAGGCGAGCGGCGACTCGCGCAGCTATGTCGTCCGCAAGGAGAGACGCGTCGTCGCCTATTATGCGCTCGCGTCCGGCGCGGTCGACATCGAGAACGCCTCGGGACGAATGCGCCGCAACATGCCGGATCCCGTGCCCGTCGTCGTGCTCGGCCGGCTGGCGATCGCACGCGACTTTCAAAAGCGCGGCCTGGGGCGAGCCATGATCGGCGACGCGGCGCGACGAACCCTGCAAGCCGCGGAAATCGTCGGCGTTCGGGGACTTCTCGTGCATGCGATCTCCCAGGACGCCAAGGCCTTTTATCTTGGCGTCGGATTCGAGGTTTCGCCGCTGCAACCCATGCTGCTCATGGCGACGCTGGCGGATGTTCGAGCCGCGGCGAAGGGGTTGTAGTCCAGCTGGGCCAATCGCGGTCGGCCGCTCCAAACTCGTTCGCACGATGCCGTGCGGAAAATTCCTCGCATGGAAAATTCCTCGCATTGATCGAGCGTCGTCCCTCGTGTTCTACTCGACGCGGCGGACGCGGCGCCAGTCGCGCGCCTGTCGGCGCCGCCGGAGAGGACGAGAAGATGTTCGCCAGCATCGACGCGGCGCGCGACGCGCTCGCCGAAGTTTTTGCGCCCGAGATCGTCGAAATATTCCTCGCCGCGCTCTCGCCCGCGATGATCTTCGCGCCCCTGCCGGGCGACGCGCCGCAAAGGCTCGGGGCGACGCGCATCGGCGGGACGCCGGACATGCCGCCGAGCCTCGATTGGCCGGTGCGCCTCCCGCCGCCCAACGTCGCGGAGATCGCCGCGCGCGGCGGCGCGGCGCATGGGGAGCACCTGCGCAAACATCTCGAACGCGCCCTGCCCTTCGAATTCGTCGCGCAGATCGATCTCGTCGAGGCGGCGCGTCTCGGCCCGGTCGCGGAGGCTCTGCCGCGCGAGGGACGCCTGCTGCTTTTCTACGAAGGAAGCACTGCGCCCTGGAACGGCGGAGCCGAGAGCTGCCGCGTGCTTTGGGATCGCGCGCCGGCCGAAATCTTGGAGACGAAGCCGCGCCCGGCCGAACTCGCCGAGCTGGGCGCGGCCCAAGTCGCGGACTACAACGAGACGGCGCGGCAGCGCGGATGGAAGCCGATGACGCTGGAGAAGACGCTCTATTGGGGACCGGCGCGACCGATGCGGCTCGAAGCGCGCTTGCAGCTTCCCGACGATTTTAGCGTCGAGGCGCAGGGGAACGCGGCGCTTGCCGCGCTGTTCGAGGATGAGGAGATCGTCGACGCCTATCGGGAAATGCTGTCGGAGCGCGCATGGGACAAGGGCGCCGAGCGTTCCCGCCAGCAGCTCTTGGGCGCGCCGACGCCGGAGCAGGACGATCCGCGTTACGACGCCGTCGTCGTCACCGAATATCGCGTGCAACATCTGCCGCACGACGAATGGAAAGCGGCCTGGCCGTCGATCGCGCAAAAGGCGCGCGACTGGCGTCTGCTGTTGCAGCTCGACATGAGCGATTATCTGCAAATGCGCTATGCCGAAGGCACGGTCTATTTTTTGATCCGCCACGAGGATCTGGCGGCGCGCGCTTTCGAAAACGTCGTGGCGATCTATCAGCAGACTTGAGGGCGCATTGCGCTTTCCCAAATCCAGGCTCGCTCCCCCATGTTCGCACAATGTTCTTGCCTGCCGCAAAAAGCCGCGTTAAGTTCGCGTCGTCATTTTAGTCAGGGCTGATGGAGCCGCGTCATGGTCGTTCGGGTCGCCACCGTCGCTTTCGAGGGCATAGAGGCGAAGCCCGTCGACGTTCAGGTGCAGATTTCCGCCGGCAACGTCGTCTTCAACGTCGTCGGGCTCGGCGACAAAGCGGTCGCCGAATCGCGCGAGCGGGTGCGCGCGGCGCTGGTCGCCTCGGGCCTCGCGCTGCCGGCGCGGCGCATCACCGTCAATCTCGCCCCGGCCGACATGCCGAAGGAGGGCAGTCATTACGATCTGCCCATCGCGCTCGGCGTGATGGCGGCGATCGGCGCCCTGCCCTCCGACGCGCTGGACGGCTTCGTCGTGCTCGGCGAATTGGCGCTGGACGGCACGATCACTCCGGTCGCCGGCGTGCTGCCGGCGGCGGTCGCCGCCAACATGCGCGGCTGCGGGCTGATCTGTCCGGCGCAATGCGGGCCGGAGGCGGCCTGGGCCTCGAGCGACATGGAGGTGATCGCGCCGCGCTCGCTGATCCAACTCGCCAATCACCTCAAGGGAACGCAAGTCCTGGCGCGGCCGACGCCCGCGGTGCGCGGCGCGGCGGCCGGGCTGCCAGATCTGATCGACGTGAAGGGCCAGGAGAGCGCCAAGCGCGCCCTGGAGATCGCCGCCGCGGGCGGCCACAATCTGTTGATGAACGGGCCGCCGGGGGCCGGCAAATCCATGCTGGCCGCGCGGCTGCCGTCGATCCTGCCGCCGCTCTCCCCGCGCGAATTGCTCGACGTGTCGATGATCCATTCGGTCGCCGGGCAAATCGCCGGCGGCGAACTCACCGACCGCCGGCCGTTTCGCGCCCCGCATCATTCCGCCTCGATGGCGGCGCTGGTCGGCGGCGGCTCGCAGGCAAAGCCCGGCGAAATCTCGCTGGCGCACAATGGCGTGTTGTTTCTCGACGAATTGCCGGAGTTTCAGAGTCAGGCGCTCGACGCGCTGCGCCAGCCGCTGGAGACCGGCGAAGTCGCGATCTCGCGCGCCAATCACCGCGCCGTCTATCCGGCGCGCTTTCAGCTCGTCGCGGCGATGAACCCCTGCCGCTGCGGCCATGCGAAGAGTCCCGGCTTCGCCTGCAAGCGCCAGCCCAACGAGCGCTGCGCCGCGCAATATCAGGCGCGGCTCTCGGGCCCGCTGCTCGACCGTTTCGATCTTCAAATCGAAGTGCCGGCCATTCTCGCCGCCGATCTGGTGCTGCCGCCCCCTAGCGAAGGTTCGGCGGAAGTCGCCGCCCGCGTCGCCGCGGCGCGCGAGATGCAGCGCGAGCGCTACGCCGCGCTCGGCGGGCCGCCGACGGCGACCAACGCCGCCGCGCCGGCCAATGTGATCGAGAAGGTGATCGAGCTCGACGCGGGAAGCACGCAGCTCATCCGCGAGGCCTCGGAGCGCTTCGCGCTGTCGGCGCGCGGCTTTCACCGCGTGCTGAAGCTGGCGCGCACGATCGCCGATCTCGAGGGCGCCGGCGGCGTCGCCCGGCGCCATCTCGCCGAGGCTCTCTCCTATCGCGCCGGCCTCAACGGCCTGCGTCACGCGGCGTGAGCGGCATGGACATCGGACAAAATCTCCTCGGCCATTTGGGCCTCGCGCTGGTCGCCTTCGCCATGGGGCTCGCCGCCGCGCTCTATCTCTCGCCCCTGCTCGGCCGGCCCGACCCGCGTTACGCCGCGCTGAAGGACGAACTCCGCCGACTGCGCGCCGCGGCCGGCGCCCGCGAAAAGGCCGAGGCGGCCAGCGAGGCGAAGTCGCGCTTCCTCGCCACCGTCAGCCACGAGATTCGCACGCCGCTCAACGGCGTCCTCGGCCTCGCCCAACTGCTGGCGACGACGCGGCTCGACGGCGAGCAGGCGAGCTACGTCGACTCGATCCGCGACTGCGCCCGCGCGCTGGCGCAGCTCGTCGACGACATATTGGATTTCTCCAAGATCGAGGCCGGCAAGCTCGAATTGCGGCGCGAGGCTTTCGATCTCGCGCCGCTCGTCGAGGGCGTCGTCGAATTGCTGGCGCCGCGCGCCCAGGGCAAGGGCCTGGAGATCGCCAGTTTCGTCGCGCCGTCGGCGCCGCGCCGCATCGTCAGCGATCCGGCGCGGCTGCGCCAGGTGCTGATCAATCTCGTCGGCAATGCGGTGAATTTCACGCAAAACGGCGGCGTCGGGGTCTTGGTGGAACGCGACGCGAGCGGCGCTCTCAGCTTCCTCGTCGAAGACTCGGGGCCCGGAATTCCAGGCGACGCGCGCGAATCGATCTTCCTCGAGTTCGAGCAGGCGCAGCCCTTGGCGACGCGGCGCGGCGGCGGCACGGGGCTCGGCCTCGCCATCGCGCAGCGCCTCGCCGCGCAGCTCGGCGGCGCCTTGACGCTGGAGGAAAGCTCGAAGCAAGGCGCAAGTTTCCGCTTCACGCTGCCGATCGCCGAAGCGGCGGAAGAAGCCTCGCCGGCGCCGGCGCTGGCCAGCGAGCGCGCGCTCCTCGTCGCCGCCAGCCGTTTCGAGGCGCCCTTCATCGCCCGCCATCTCGCCGAGGCCGGCGCCAAGACCGAGATCGCGGCAGGCCTCGAGGCCGGACTCGCCCGCCTCGGCGCCGGGGAGGCCGAACGCCCGACGTTGGTAATCGTCGACTGCGCGCTCGGCGCGGCGGCGGCGGCGGAACTGGCGCAGCGCGCCCGCGAGTCGGGAGTCGCCCGCCGCTTTCTGCTGTTCTCGCCGATCGAACGCCGCGCTTACGGGGAGGCGGCGCTCGGCGATTTCGACGGCTGGCTGGTGAAGCCGGTGCGCGCCGCCTCGCTGATCGCCCGGCTCGGCGCGGCCCCGCAAGATCCCGCCCGCCCGCCGCCGCCGGCGCCTTCGCCGACGCTTGCCGGCGTCGGCGTGCTGCTCGCCGAGGACAACGACGTCAACGCGCTGGTGGCGATGCGGCATCTCGAAATCCTCGGCGCCGCGCCCACTCGGGCCGAGGACGGGGCGCGCGTGGTCGCTCTGGCGCAAGCGGCGATGGAGGGCAAGATTCGCCGCTTCGACGTGATCTTGATGGACCTCTTCATGCCCGAACTCGACGGGCTCGAAGCCACGCGCCGCATCCGGGCTTTGGAGGCGCGCGCCGGCGCGGCGCGCACCCCCATATTGGCGCTCACCGCGAGCGCGGCGCGCGAGGATGCGCTCGCGGCGCGCGCCGCCGGCGTCGACGCCGTGCTGACCAAGCCGCTGGAGTTCGCGGGGCTCGACGCGGCGATTCGCGCCGCCCTCGCGCCGCGCGGCGGCGAAGCTCCGGCGAAGCCCGGAAGTTGAGCCATTCCCGCCACGTCACAAAAGCTTCGTTGGCAAGTGATGTAGCTGACGCTCCCGCCGGCTACGACGCCGGCGCCCAGCGAAGCTGGAGGAGCCATGTGGGCCATCGATCTTGCCGCGGGACGCAACATCGTCGCGGGCGCGTTTCCTAAATTTCAGCCGCACGCCGAGCGGGGCGCCGCGCATCCGCTGGCCGGTCCCATCGCGGCCGCCGGCGGGTTGGAGGTGCGTCTCGCCGCCACGAAGAAGGAAATTCGCAAAGCGCAACGCCTGCGTTTCAAGGTGTTCTACCAGGAAGGCAAGGCGGTCGCCGACGCAAAGACGGCGCTGACGCGCCGCGACGCGGACCGTTTCGACAAGCATTGCGATCATCTCATCGTCGTCGATCACGCGGCGCTCAACCGCTTCGGCAAGCGCAAGCCGAAAGTCGTCGGCGCCTACCGCCTGCTGCGCGGCGAGGTGGCGCGCAAGGAAAAATGCGGCTTCTATTCCGCCGGAGAATATGACGTCGAGGCGCTGTTCGCGCGTCACCCGAACAAGCGCTTTCTCGAACTCGGCCGCTCCTGCGTGCTGGCCGAATATCGCGGCAAGCGCACGATCGATCTGCTCTGGCGCGGCATATTGGCCTATCTGCGTCACTATGAGATCGACGCGATGATCGGCTGCGCCAGCTTCGAGGGCGCCAATGCGCTCAAACACGCCAGCGCGCTGAGCTATCTGGCGCGCCACGCCGCCGCGGAGGGCGAGTGGAGCGTCCGGGCCCATGCGCACCGCCACACGCCGATGGAGCTGATCGCGCCCGAGGCCATTGACGCGCGCCGCGCCCTCGCCGCGCTGCCGCCGCTGATCAAGGGCTATCTGCGCGTCGGCGCGCGCTTTGGCGACGGCGCCGTCATCGACCGCAAGTTCAACACGGTCGACGTCTTCGTGGTGATGCCGGTGCGCAAGATGGACGCGCGCTACATCGAACATTTCGGCGGCGAGAAGAGCGCGCCTTGCGCCGCGTGAGCCGAGCCGAGGCTTTGGTTTCCGCCCATCCTATGCCAGAGAAGATCGCCCGTCCCGGCGGGCGGCCCGTCGGCCGCGCGCCGATCGTCACGAGGAGTAGTAACGCATGGCTCGCGAAAGGTTGCCGCTCATCCCCCCGCCGCAACCCGCATGGATTAAGGCCGTCTGGGCCGGCGCCGCGGCGCTGCTGGCGGCTTTCGTCTGGGTCGCGACGCGTCCGGCGCCCATTCCGCCCTGCGACTCGCCGGCGGCGACGGCAGCGCTCGCCGAAGCCGTGAAAGAGGTCAATCCCGACGCCTCCGCCGCGCGAGAGTTGAAGACGCTGGCGAAGTCGGACGAGGACTTCTCCTGCGCCGCCAGCGTCGCCAAGCCGAACGGCGACAGGATCGCGATCGAATATCGCGTCACCCTCGAGGGCAAGGTCGCGAAAGTCGCGATCACCAGCGGCGACGAGGCGCTCGCGCCGCCCGCCGCCGAGCCGGGCGCCGGGGCGACGCCGACCGACCCGCCCGCCCCGGCCAAGACGGCGCAATGCCTGGCGGAAGAGGATGCGGAGCCCCGCATCGCCGCCTGCGGCCGCATCGCCGAGGACAAATCGGCGAGGCGCGAGGAGCGGGCGACGGCCTACGCCCTGCGCGGCGACGCGGAGGCGGAACTGCAGAAGCGCGAGCCAGCCATCGCGGATTATTCGGCGGCGCTCGCGTTGCTGCGCGAGGAAAGCGCGGCCTTCGCGCAGGCGGCGCGAATCTACGTCAAGCGCGGCGCGCTGCACGCCGCCAAGGGCGAGCGCAAGCAGGCCCTCGCCGATTTCGTTCTGGCGGTGCGCACCGACGCCAAGAGCCCCGAGGCCTATGAAGCGCGCGGATGCGAATACGCCCTGCAAGGCCAGCGCGCCAAAGCCGAGAGCGATTTGGCGCGGGCGAAGCAGCTCGGCGGCCAGGACGCGCCGGGGCCGACCTGCCAGGCCGCGCTCGCCGCGCTGGCGACTCAGGCTGCGAAGAAAAACAAATAGGCGGGCTCACCCCAGCCGCGCCCGCACGAGGCCGCGCACGGAATTGCCCATGTAGAACGCCGCGTCCTCGAAATCCTCGAGGGAGAGATATTCCTCTCTCGCGCGACCTTCCGAGAGAAGCCGCGCCCGGAGCGTTCCGGGGAGCAGGCCGCTCGCCGCGGGAGGCGTCAGCAACAGGTCGCCGCGCGGCAGGAAGACGTTGGCGCGCGCGCCTTCGCAGACCTCGTCGCGCTCGTTGAGGAACAGGACTTCGTCGGCGCCGGACGCGGCGAGTTCGTCTTCGTAGAGGTCGCGGCGCGTCGTCTTGTGGCGCAGCAGCGGCGCGGCGGAGTCGAAACGCCGCCTCGCGACGGCGACCCGCCAGAGCGTGTCGGCGGGAACGGACTCGATCGCCGCGGCGCTCGTCTCGAGGGCGCCATGCGGCTGCAGGACGAGCCGCACGCGCAAACGCGCCTCCCCGCCCCGCCCGGCGATTTCTTCCAGCGCCGCCGAGACGCGCGCCGAGTCGTGCGCAAAGCCCAGACCCTCGGCCGAGGCGCGCAAGCGGCGCAGATGCTCGGAGAGCAGATGATAGCCGTCTTCCCGCGTCCATAGCAGGGTTTCGATCAGGCCGAAGTCGACGGGCCGTTCGATTGCAGGCGAAACCAAGAAGACCCTCCATAGATCGAGGGTTTGTCACTGTCGGCATGCGCAGCGTCGCGCGAAGGCTTTTCGAAGTCAATCGGGATCGTGGGACGCCTCGCGGCGTAGCCCCTCCCGCGCCAATGCAAATAAGGGTCTGCGCCACGGCGGTTCGGCCTATCGAGCATCTCGTCGCCCAACGCAAAAGCCCGGCGCGACGGCCGGGCTTTCGGTTTTCGTCGGGCGCGCATTCGCTCAATATTTGGCGAAGACCGGCGCCGGGGTCGCGACGTTGAAGTGATAGTTCACGCCGGCGCGCAGAAGATTGGAGCGGTTGTGGCCGCGACGGCCGCCACCCCATCCGCCGCCATTGTCGCCCGAGAGGTCGGTGTAGAGATATTCCACCTTGGCCGACCAGTTCTGGTGGAACATCCACTCGCCGCCGCCGCCGGCGGTCCAGCCAGTCTTCACGCCGCCGCCGCCGCCGCCATTGCCCCAGCCGAAGACCGGCGGAAAGGCCGGCGCGCCGCCCGGGTTGAGAGCGGCGAGCCAGGCCGCGTTGCGGGCGAAGTCGTCGCGCTCGCGGCGGACCTGTCCATAGGCGAAGCCGCCCGTGCCGTAGACGAGAAAGTTCGGGGCGAAGGTCGGGACGAAGCCGAGCCGGCCGCGCAGCGTGCCGAGCCAGTTCAGCCGGCCGCTGGCGCCCTGGAAATCGGTCTCGAGGCCGGCGAGGAAGTTCGGCGCGAATTGCAGATTGTAGCCGACTTGGCCGCCGCCGATCACATAGCCGTTCGAGCGTCCGCCGGCGCTCCAGCCGCCGCCCAGATTGAGGCCGCCGTAAAGGCCGTTCCAGCTCAACACCGGCGCCGGCGCCGCATAGGCCGGAGGCGGCGCCTTGCGCGACGGAAGGTCGGCCGCCAAGGCCGAGGTCGTCGACAACGCCGCGCCGATGGCCAGCGCGGGATAGAGAGATTTCATCATATCGTCCTTCATGGGGTTTTGGACGGTCCTTCGCCGGCGACCCCGCATGGTCGTCCGGACCGTCCGCTCACGTATTTCGCAAGCGCCGGAGACGGAATTGCGGCGATAAAAGTTAAAAATGAACAAAATTACGTAAATTCGCTACACAAAACCGCCAGAGACAAATCAGAAACAATTTTCGCGCGCCTCCGCCGCCGGAGAATAGCTCATGAGTCGTATCGTGGTATTCCGCTAAGTCGACATTTGCGGGCGCACGTACGGGCATTATTACTTGAAGCGCCAGCCAGGCACGATCTTACCAGAAAAATACTCGGCGGATGATTTTGCCGGCGGGTCCGTCTATGATGCCGGCCCGCCGCCGAAGGCGAGGCGCGCCGCAGAGCAAGGAGATTGGCGTAGAATGTTCGATTTGACAGGTAAGACGGCGCTGGTGACCGGCGCCAGCAGCGGAATCGGCACCGATATCGCGCGCGCGCTGCATCAGGCCGGGGCGACCGTGGGCCTTTGCGGGACGCGGCGCGAGGCGTTGGAGAAAATCGCGGGAGAGTTGCGGGAGCGCGCTCACGTTCTCCCCTGCGACCTTTCCGACAAGGCGCAGACCGAGGCGCTGGTTCCCGCCGCCGAAGCCGCGATGGGCGGCCTGGACATTCTCGTCAACAACGCCGGCATCACCCGCGACATGCTGTTCATGCGCATGAAGGACGAGGAATGGGACGCGGTCCTGAACGTCAATCTGACGTCCGCCTTCCGGCTCTCGCGCGCGGCCCTGCGCGGCATGCTGCGCAAGCGTCACGGAAGAATCATCGGGATAACTTCCGTCGTCGCGACCGCCGGCAATGGGGGACAGGCCAATTACGCCGCCGCCAAGGCGGGCATGATCGGCATGACGAAATCGCTGGCGCTGGAAGTCGCGACGCGCGGCATCACCGTCAATTGCATCGCGCCCGGGATGATCGAAAGTCCGATGACCGCCGCCTTGAACGAGCAGCAGAGGGAAAGGCTGATCGCCATGATTCCCATGCAGCGCCTGGGCTCGGGGCCCGAAATCGGCGCGGCGGCGGTCTATCTCGCCAGCGCCGAGGCCGCCTACATGACCGGGCAAACCCTGCACGTCAACGGCGGCATGCTGCTGGTCTGACGCGGGCGATTCGTCGCGGCGGGGCGGCGGCGCGCCCCCTCGCCATCGCCTAAAAATCGTGATAGCGGACGGGTCGCCGCGATGGGCGCAAGTATCGAAACGCCTTGGATCGCCGACCCGACTTGGTCTCTCGGGAAGCCCACTTGCGGGGCGCCGCGCTGGCCTGATATGGCGAAGGGGCTGTCGAGGGTATTGCGAGTTCGCGATAGACCGTGGCGCTCCCTAGCCGCCGGCGGCGGCGAAGGCGGGGCCGCCCTGGAAACGTCGTCTCGAGGCGCAACGAAACGTAACAAGGATCGAATCAGATGAGCGATGTCGCCGAGCGCGTGAAGAAGATTGTTGTCGAACACCTCGGCGTCGAGCCGGAGAAGGTCGTCGACAAAGCGAGTTTCATCGACGATCTCGGAGCCGATTCGCTCGACATCGTCGAGCTGGTGATGGCTTTCGAGGAAGAGTTCGGCATCGAAATCCCCGACGACACGGCCGAGACGATCCTGTCCGTCGGCGACGCGGTGAAGTTTCTGGAGAGCGCCAAGCCGGCCTGATTCGCAAAAATCACTGGGGATCGTCGTCCGCCGGGTTGGCTCCCGGCGTTCCCACCCCGGATTCCCTCTTGGGCGCGCGCCCGTTCGGCGGGCTTCGCGCTCGAGCGTCCAATAGAGCGGGCAAACCGTAGAGCGGGCAAACCGTCTTCCGAGAGCGAAGCATGCGCAGGGTGGTGGTCACGGGTCTCGGCCTCGTTTCGCCGTTGGGCTGTGGCGTCGACGTAAATTGGCGGCGGCTCATCGCGGGCGATTGCGGCTTCAAGCGCATCGACACGTTCGAGGTCGACGACCTCGCTTGCCAAGTCGCGGCGATGATTCCGCGCAAGAAGGGCGAGGACGGCGCTTTCGATCCCGACGAATGGTTCGAGCCGAAAGAGCAGCGCAAGGTCGACGATTTCATCATCTACGGCGCGGCGGCGGCGACGCAAGCGCTGGCGGACGCCGGCTGGAAAGCCGACACGTCGGAGAAACAAGAGTCGACCGGAGTCCTGATCGGCTCGGGCATCGGCGGCCTCGGCGGCATCTACGAGACCTCCGTCACGCTTCGCGAAAAAGGGCCGCGCCGCGTTTCGCCCTTTTTCATCTCGGGCCGCATCATCAATCTTGCCTCGGGCTACGTCTCGATCATGCACGGGCTCAAAGGCCCCAACCACGCCGTGGTGACCGCCTGCTCCACCGGATCGCACGCGATCGGCGACGCCGCGCGCCTCGTGGCGCTCGGCGAGGCCGAGGTCATGGTCGCCGGAGGCGCGGAGTCGCCCGTCAACAGGATTGGCGTGGCGGGCTTCGCCGCATGCAAGGCGCTCTCCACCGGATTCAACGACCGCCCCAAGGAGAGTTCGCGTCCCTACGACCGCGACCGCGACGGTTTCGTGATGGGCGAAGGCGCCGGCTGCGTCGTGCTCGAATCCTACGAGCACGCCAAGGCGCGCGGCGCGCGCATTCACGCCGAGATCATCGGCTACGGCATGTCGGGCGACGCCTATCACATCACCGCCCCGGCCCCCGACGGCGACGGCGCCTTTCGCTGCATGAAGACGGCGCTGAAACGCGCCGGCCTCACGATCGACGACGTGGATTACGTCAATGCGCACGGCACCTCGACGCCGCTCGGCGACGAGATCGAACTTGGCGCGGTGCAGCGGCTGCTGGGCAATAGGGAGCCCAAACTGTCGATGTCCTCGACGAAATCGGCGATCGGCCATCTGCTCGGGGCCGCCGGCGCGGTGGAGGCGATCTATTCGATCCTGGCGCTGCGCGACCAAGTCGCCCCCCCGACGCGCAATCTCGACAATCCTTCGGTCGAAACCGCGATCGACCTCGTCCCGCACGTCGCGCGCAAGCGCAAGATCGACGTGGTTCTGTCGAACTCCTTCGGCTTTGGCGGCACCAATGCGTCGCTGGTGCTGCGCCGCGCCGAGTGACGCAGCGGCGCGGCGCGAGAATCCCCCAAAATCGGGCGGTTCCGTTCTTCCTCGAATTGACGCATTTTTCGCGCTAGACTGGCTCCAACCCAAAAACAGTGGCGATCGGCCGGATCGAATGACGAGCGACAGCGAAAACAACGAGAGCGCCCCCGCCGCCAAGGACGGGGGCGAGGCCGGAGTTCCGCCGGCCTCGCAAACCGTCGTCACGCAGGGCGCGCCGCCGATTCCCGAACCCGCCGCGGCGCAAAAACCCGCCGCCTCCGGCTTCTTCAAGCGCGGCGCGGAAACCCCGCCGGCCGGAAAGAACGGCGCGACGGAGGAACGGGCGAAGCGCGCCCGGCAGAACCGCAAGCGCCGCCGTTCGGGGCCGCTGTCGGCGATGAGCGGCATGCTCAGTTTCGTCCTGGTGGCGCTGGTGGCGGGCGTGTTCGGCCTCGTTTCTGCCCGGCATGTGCTGAACGAGCCCGGTCCTTTGCGCGCCGAGAAGATCGTCTATTTTCCGCCGCGCAGCGACGCGCTCGAAATCATGGCGCAGCTCGAGCGCGAGGGCGTCGTCGACAACCAATGGCTGATGAACGTCGCCATCCTCGTCGAGGGCAAGCGCAGCGCGCTGAAGCCCGGCGAATATCTGTTCAAACAGGCCGAGAGCATTCGCGAGGTCATCGAACAGCTGGTCAGCGGTCGCCAGCTGCTGCACGCCATCACCATTCCGGAGGGGCTCACCAGCGAGCAGATCGCTACGCGCCTGCGCGACAACGACGTCCTCGCCGGCGACATTCTGGAGGCGCCGAAGGAAGGCGCGCTGCTGCCGGAGACCTACAAGGTCTCCCGCGGCTTTCCGCGCTCGAAGCTGCTCGCCAAGATGCAGGAGGATCAGCGCAAGCTGGTCGAGCAGATCTGGGCGCGGCGCAGCCCCGATCTGCCGTTCCGCACCTCCTACGAGCTGGTGACCTTGGCGTCGATCGTCGAAAAGGAGACCGGCAAGGCGGAAGAGCGGCCGAAGGTGGCGGCGGTCTTCGTCAACCGGCTGCGCAAGGGCATGCGGCTGCAATCCGACCCGACGATCGTCTACGGCCTCGTCGGCGGCAAGGCGACGCTGGGGCGCGGCATTTTGCGCTCCGAAATCGAAAAATACACGCCCTACAACACTTATGCGATCGACGGTCTGCCGCCGGGGCCGATCGCCAATCCGGGCCGCGCGGCGCTCGAAGCCGCCGCCAATCCCGCCCACACCAGCGACCTTTATTTCGTCGCCGACGGCACGGGCGGCCACGTCTTCGCGCCGTCGCTCGATCAGCACAACCGCAACGTCCAGCACTGGCGCCAGATCGAGCACGACGGCAAGGCCGCCGCGCCCGACGGCGCCGACCGCGCGCCGCCCAGCGAAACTCAGCCGACGCCGCCGCCCGCCCCCGCGCCGGCCTCGCCCGCGCCGCCGGCCAAGGATCGCCGCGGCGACGCAGGGGCGGCGGCTCGCCTCGCCGCGCTCGGCGGCGAGGACTTCCCGGCGACGGCGGCGATGACGGGCAAGGACGGCGCCGCCCGTCGCCTGGCGCATTTCGGGCCGCGCGCCGGGCTGTTGGCGGTCGAGGCGCTCGACGATCCTGCAGAAGGGGGCGACGCAATCGCGGCGCTGCGCCCCGCCCGCGCCTATGCGACGCTGGCGGCGCTGACGTCTCCGCGGCCCTCCAACGATTACGAGATGGCGACGAATTCCGATTCGGCGCGCGGCGACGACGCCGCCCAAGGGGTCGAAGGCGGTGACGAAGGACCAGCGCCCGGCGGCGCCGTCTCGAGCTATCCGGTCTCGGCGCGGATGCGGGCGGAGCAAAAGGCCAGGGCGGCGCGGTTCAACCTGACGACCTCGGCCTCCGACGAACTGCCGGCGGGCCTCCTCGACCAAAATCGCGCGCAAACCGACGACGCGCCGGCGGGCGGCGCGCCGGGTGAGGCGAACGCCCCGCGGCGACGCATCGCGATCGACGCTTCAGCCGGCACGCGGCTCGATCCGCTGCTCGACAAATCCTGGGATCTCAGTTCGCCGAAGACCGTGCCGAGTCAACTCGGCGCGCGCTGACGGCGCCTGAAGCGAGCCTCCAGGCTCGCCGGCGAGGCTCGAACGCATCCGTCCCGCTTCCCCTTCGCTCACGAAAGCGCCTCGATGACTCTCGCCAGCATGACCGGCTTCGCCCGCAGCCACGGCGCCCTGCGCGCCTGGAGCTTCGCCTGGGAGTTGAAGACGGTCAATTCCAAGGGCCTCGATCTGCGGCTGCGCACGCCGCCGGGCTTCGACGCCGTCGAGATCAAGGCCCGCGCGGCGATCTCGGCGCGCATCGCCCGCGGGGCATGCTCCGCCAATCTCGCGGCAAGGCGCGCCGACGCGGGCGGCACGGCGCGCATCGACCGCGCGGCGCTCGACCGGCTCGTCGCGGCGCTCGACGGTATCCCGCTGAACGCCAATTTGCGCCCCGCCTCGCTCGACGGGCTCTTGTCGGTGCGTGGCATCGTCGAAATCGTCGAGCCGGAAGACGACGAAGCGGCCCGCGCCGAATTGGAGAAGACCGTTCTCGCCAGCCTCGACGAAGCGCTCGCGGCGCTCGTCGCCTCGCGCCGGGCCGAGGGCGCCGCCTTGGGCGAGATTCTCATGCGGCGCCTCGACGCCATCGCGGCGCTGACGGCGCGCGCCGACGCCGCGCCGGCGCGCCAGCCGGAGGCGGTGCGCGCCCGCCTCGCCCTGCAGATCGCCGCGATTCTCGAAAACGCCAACGCGCTCGATCCGCAATGGCTGCACCGCGAGGCGGCGCTGCTCGCGGTGAAGGCGGACATTCGCGAGGAGCTCGACCGGCTGGTCGCGCATGTCGCCAGCGCCCGCGAATTGCTCGCAGGCGGCGGCCCGGTCGGCCGGCGCCTCGACTTTTTGGCGCAGGAGCTGGCGCGCGAATCGAACACTTTTTGCGCCAAGGTCAACGACGCGGCGCTCTCCGCCATCGGCCTCGATTTGAAATTCGAGGTCGAACAATGGCGCGAACAAGTGCAAAACATCGAATAGCGCTGTGGCGAATCCCTTGGCGGCGGTGCTACTGGACACAACCCTCGATCACGGCGGGCGCGTTCCCCCTCCCCGCTCGCGGGGAGAGGCAGAAGGTTCGGCCCTTCGATAAAAATGTCGCCAAACGAGTTGCTCATGTCATCGCAAAAGCCCGATCGCCGCGGGATCGTCCTGATCCTCTCCTCGCCCTCCGGCGCCGGCAAGACGACCCTGACGCGTATGCTGCTGCAGGATCGCGGCCTCGATCTGACGCTGTCCATTTCCGTGACGACGCGGCCGCGGCGTTCGAGCGAGGTCGACGGCATCCACTACCGCTTCATCTCGCGCCGGCAGTTCGAGGCGATGCGCGACGCCGGCGAGCTCCTCGAATGGGCGCAGGTGCATGGCAATTTCTACGGCACGCCGCGCGCGCCGGTGGAGGAGATCCTCGCGCAAGGCCGCGACGCGCTGTTCGACATCGACTATCAGGGCACGCAGCAGGTGCGCGAGAAAATGCCGGCCGACACGGTCACCGTCTTCATCCTGCCGCCGTCGATGAAGGAGCTGCGGTCACGACTGGAGCGCCGGGCCGAGGATTCGCGCGAAGTCATCGAAAAGCGCCTCGAAAACGCCCGCTCGGAAATTTCGCGCTGGGTGCAATATGATTACGTGCTGGTCAACGACGACCTTCAGGCGACCTTCGACGATCTTCTGGCGATCCTGCGCAGCGAAAGGCGCAGACGTCCGAGGCGGGTGGAAAACATCGCGGCCTTCGTGGAGAGGCTGCTGAGCGAGGGGTGACGTGGGGGACGCTCCAGAATAACGGTGCGACGACAATAACGAATAGTGGCGACCCTCCCATCATTCGCCTTCGACGAAACATCCTCGCCCGCCGCAAACCTGAAACGCCGGCGTCCTCCGCGATCACCCTCAAACCCTCACCCACCGCGCGAAAAACCCCGGCGCCCCCTGCGCCGCGACGACGCCGCGTTCGCTCAAATCCTCGAGATGCGCCAGCACCATGCAGGCGGCGGCGGGATGCAGGCGCTTGTCGACGCTCTCATAGATGTGGGCGACCATGGCGGGGATCGTCTCGTCGCCCTTTTCGAGCCGTTGCAGGATCGCCGCCTCGCGCTGTCGGCGGTGCTGCGCCAGCGCGCGCAGATAGCTTTGCGGTTCGCGCACCGGCCCGCCATGCGCCGGCCAATAGAGCGCATCGCCGCGCGCGCGGAGCTTTTCGAGCGACTCCATATAGGCGCGCATCGATCCGTCCGGCGGCGCGACGACGGTCGTCGACCAGGCCATCACATGATCGCCGGTGAACAGCGTGCGCTCCTCAATGAGCGCGAAGCACAGATGGTTGGCCGTGTGACCCGGCGTCTCCAGAACCTCGAGCGTCGCGCCGCCGGCGCGCAAAATCTCGCCGTCGCGCAGCACGCGGTCCGGGGCATATTCGGCGTCATGCGCGGAATCGAGCGCGACGCCGAGATCGCCGCGCGCCGCGGGCCGATGCGGCGCGCAGCCGAGGATCGGCGCGCCGGTCTTTTCACGCAAGAGAAGCGCGGCCGGAGAGTGGTCGCGATGCGTATGGGTGGGCAGGATCGCGACGAGTCTTTCGCCCCGTATCGCCGCGAGCAGCGCCGCGACATGCGCGGCGTCGGCCGGGCCGGGATCGACGACGAAGACCTCGCCCCGCCCGACGACGTAGGAACAGGTTCCAGTGAAGGTGAAGGGCCCGGAGTTGGGCGCGACGACGCGGCGCGTCAGCGGCGAGACCGCGACGACGGCCCCCGGCGGAGCGTCGAAAGCTGTGTCGAAGGGGATCGCCTCGTCTGACATCGGCTGGTCCTCATGGCGCTTTTTTGTTCTCGGCGCCCACTGCAAAGCATTTGACGGCGACGGGCCAAATGCGCAAGCCTAGGGGCGAAACATGGTCGCCGCCGCGCGGCGCGCAAAAACCGGCGGAAACGAGGAGCCAAAACGATGTCGCAGATTCCCTTTTATACGCCGCCCGCGAAACCCGGGCGCGGCCGGATTTACGAGTCGATCACCCAGACCATCGGCGACACGCCGATCGTGCGGCTCGACCGGCTCGCGGCGCAACGTGGCGTGAAGGGCAATCTCCTCGCCAAGCTGGAATTTTTCAATCCCATCGCCAGCGTCAAGGACCGCATCGGCGTCGCCATGATCGAAACGCTGGAAAAGAGCGGCAAGATTGCGCCCGGCAAGAACGTGTTGGTCGAGCCGACCTCCGGCAACACCGGCATTGCGCTCGCCTTCGTCGCCGCGGCGCGCGGCTACAAGCTGATCCTGGTCATGCCGGAATCGATGTCGATCGAGCGCCGCAAGATGCTGGCGCTGCTGGGCGCCGAACTCGTCCTGACCCCAGCCGCGCAAGGCATGAAGGGCGCGGTCGCCAAGGCCGGCGAGATCGCCGCCGAGCACCCCGGCGCGGTGATTCCGCAGCAATTCGAAAACCCGGCCAATCCCGAGATCCACCGGCTGACGACGGCCGAGGAGATCTGGAACGACACGCAGGGCGAAGTGGATTATTTCGTCTCGGGCGTCGGCACCGGCGGCACGATCACCGGCGTCGGCCTGGCGCTGAAGGCGCGAAAGCCCGGCCTGCGCGTCGTCGCGGTGGAGCCGGAGGATTCGGCCGTTCTCTCCGGCCGCCCGCCGGGACCGCACAAGATTCAGGGCATCGGCGCCGGCTTCGTGCCGCCGGTGCTCGACCGCGGCGTCATCGACGAGATCGTCACCATCGGCAATCAGACGGCCTTCGAGACGGCGCGGGCGCTGGCGCGCGTCGAGGGCGTGCCGGGCGGCATCTCCTCCGGCGCGGCGGTGGCGGCGGCGCTGGAAATCGCCGCGCGCCCCGAGGCGGCCGGCAAGAACATCGTGCTGATCGTCCCGTCATTCGCCGAGCGCTATCTGTCGACGGCGCTGTTCGACGGGCTGTGAGGGAGTAAGCCGAGCCCCTCATCCGACCTCGCTTCGCCGGGCCACCTTCTCCCGCAAGCGGGAGAAGGGACGCGCCCTTGTTTTTTAGGTCGAATCTTTCCGCGACCCTCCTTCTCCCACTTGTGGGAGAAGGTGGCCCGGCGAAGCGAGGGTCGGATGGGCCGCCGCGGTTCCCAAACACAAAAACCGTCTGGCGTTTTTTACGTCTCCTCCACCTTCTTTTCCTCGACCTTCTTCTCCGGCGCCTTGGGAGCGGGAGCGGGCGCGGCGAAGCGCTGGCCGTATTGGTGGCGGGCGTAGGCGCCGACGAGATAGCCGACGAAGCAGATGATCACATAGACGACGACCAGGAAGCCGCCGCGTTCATTGGCTTTCTCCGCCTTGTCGAGCAGGCCGGTCACGTCGGTCACGTCGAAGAATTTGTCGGCGGCGACGCCGAAGGCCACCCCGAGAATCGGCACGCTCCACGACTTCACGCGGAACCAGCCGCAAGCCGCCGCCACGCCGAAGGCGAGCAGCCCGACGAGATGAATGAATTGCAGGAAGATCGACTGCGACACCAATCCGAGGAATCGGATGAGCTTGACCATGGCTCCCTCTGTCTTTTCTTGGGTTTCGCGCGGCTTCCGCGCGCCTCGCTTCGATGGACTTGTCGCTAAATTACACGTTTGGCAGGTGATGCGCGAGGGCCTCCAGCACAGCCATGCGGACGGCGACGCCCATCTCGACCTGCTCGCGGATCAGGGAGCGGGGACCGTCGGCCACGGCCGAATCGATTTCGACGCCGCGGTTCATCGGCCCCGGATGCATCACGAGCGCGCCGGGCGCGGCGCGCGCCAGCCTTTCCTCGTCGAGACCGAAGAACTGGAAATATTCGCGCGAACTCGGCACCAAGGCGCCGCTCATGCGCTCGCGCTGCAAACGCAGCATCATGACGATGTCGACGCCCTCGAGCCCGCGCTCCATGTCGTGGAACACTTCGACGCCGAGCCGCTCCAACAGGCGCGGCACGAGCGTCGTCGGCCCGACGGCGCGCAGATTGGCGCCGAGCGCGCCGAGCAGCAGAATGTTGGAGCGGGCGACGCGCGAATGCAGCACGTCGCCGCAAATGGCGACGGTCAGCCCCTCGATGCGCCCCTTGTTGCGCCGGATCGTCAAAGCGTCGAGCAAGGCTTGCGTCGGATGCTCATGCGCGCCGTCGCCGGCGTTGACCACGGCGCAATCCACCTTCCTCGCCAGAAGATGCGCGGCGCCCGCCTGCGCATGGCGCACGACGATGATGTCGGGCCGCATGGCGTTCAGCGTCATCGCCGTGTCGAGCAAGGTCTCGCCCTTGCTCTCCGAGGATTTGGCCGTCGACATGTTCATCACGTCGGCGCCGAGCCTTTTGCCGGCGATCTCGAAGGAGGCCTGGGTGCGCGTCGACGCCTCGTAGAAGAGATTGATCTGCGTGCGCCCGCGCAGCTTCGAGGTCTTCTTCTCGACCTGGCGCGAAACTTCGATCGCCTCCTCGGACAGTTCGAGCAGCGCGAGAATGTCGGGCCGCGACAGCCCCTCTATCCCGAGGAGATGGCGGTGCGGGAAATGTCGGGGCGGCGGATCGACGGGCATGGGGGTGGGATAGCAGCTTTGCGGCGGGGAAGGAATTGCCCCGACGCCCGGCGAGGATTACCCCGGCTCCCGAAGCGGCAGTCGGTCGACGGGCCGACGCATCTTTGGAGAAATGAGATGGACATGAACGTCGCGGTGCTTGACGGCGCCTGCCACTGCAAGAGCGTGCGGCTGCGCGTGCGCCTGACCAACGGCCTGCATACGGCGCGGCGCTGCACCTGCTCCTATTGCCGCATGCGCGGCGCCGTGGCCGTCTCGGCCGATCTCGGCGGAGTCGAGATTCTGGAAGGCGCCGGGCATCTGTCCGAATATCGCTTCAACACCGGCGCAGCGAAGCATTTCTTCTGCTCGAAATGTGGGATTTACACGCATCATCAGCGCCGCTCCAACCCGAATCAATATGGCGTCAACGCCGCTTGTCTCGACGGGGTGAGCCCCTTCGATCTCGAAGAGGTCGTCGTCTACGACGGGGTCAACCAACCCGAGGACGCCTATTCGGCGCCGCCGCGCATCGCGGGGTGGTTGAGGTTTGCGCGCGAGGGGTGAAGTTGGTCGCGGCGAGGGCGGAGTCGTCCCCGCGGCTATGCGTCGGACGCCGGCTCGCGAGGGCTCCCGACTACTTTGTCGCGGTAGGCGCGCCAGCGCTCGAACGACTGCTTACGCAGAACCGGATCTCGCTCGAAGATCCCCGTCTCCGACGACGGGTCGATCGCCTGAACGCCCGCTGCATCGAGAATGTCCGCGACGACTGCGGGCGCACGCGCGTCTCCGCGGACATGCAAACAGAAGGAGGTGAGGCATTCCTCGCCGAGCGAAATTTCGATGATGCAGCCGGGGGCGTCGAGCCGGCCCCATGAGGGGTCCGAAAAGTCGCAGGCAGGCAAATGCGCGCGGATTTTTGCGATGATCTCCGAACGTGGGCCGATGAGCGGAGACATGAAGTCTTTTGGCAGATCCCCCGTGCTCTTCAGCCCAGGCGGCAAATGCATCGCGAATATGTCCCAACTCATGCGATCCTCGTCCATGCGAGTTCAACCATGAGCTTCGGCGCCGCGCTGGGGGCCAAGCGCAAAGCCCATCTCAGCCGCGCGAGGGCCAAGGCATCTCGTTCAGCGGCTTCATCGCGGCGGCCATGTCTTTCGCCGCAGCGATATGCGCGGGATTGGCGATGTCGAAAGTTTCGGTGGTCGCCGTCATCAACAGTCCGCCGTTCGGCAAATGCTCGGCGAGAACGGACGAAGGCGGCGTGATTTTTTCGGCGAGCCAGGGGCAGAGATACTGAATCCAGGCCGCCGGAAAATACGAGTCGCCGCCGTATAGCCGGATGAGTTGCCGGGAATAGGCGCCCGTGCGCACGGGATCCCAAGCGTCCACGATCGCAAGCAGGGCAAGACGAAAGACTCGGTAGCTGACGGCGCTCTCCTCCGGCTCGGGATTGGACATTGAGGAAGTTTCGAATGTAACGTCATTGGGAAAGGAGCTGTCGACGGTCGCGCCCCCCTTGCACCTGACCGCGAAGGAGCGATCGTCCGGCGTGTTTCTCGTAAATGCGCCGGCCCAATAGCCATAGACGGGTTCTGGTTCTCCCCAATCGTCCCGTGTGACTCCTTCGGCGACTTCCTCGGCGTAGCGATCGCGAACCAGCTCGAGATTCCTCGGCGCTTTCACCCCGCAGGTCCACAGGCTGAAGACGGGATCGATCCCCTTGAAGGCGTCGATCATGCGCAGAAAACGCGCGGCAAGCGCCTCCGGCGTCTCGGCGCGGGCTTCCCAGCAGGCGCGGATGTAATAATCCTTGCTGTCGGTGGTCTTGATCTCCCACACTCTCGGATCGCTCATCACTGAACCTCTGCAGGCACGACATATATTTTGATCTTGTGGAGCTTTTTCGAGCCCTCAAAGATTTTCTCTGCGCTCTCCGCGGCTTGCCGTTCGGCGAAATACCATTCGATGTCGCGCGGCCCAGCGGCGGCGACTTGTCGCTCCCCCTGGTCCCTCCAGTCCTCTGGCATAACCATCTTGGAAAAGAAGGGATCCTTCAACATATCGGCATATCCCGGCCCCTTGGCTTCGATCATCGTGCCGTCGCTTAGTCGGCAATCGTCGAAGACGACATCCTTTCCCGTTTCAGGATTGTTCAGACGGACAGCCATGCCCGGCGGCAACGGACGCCGTGGATTGTTCAACCTGCTGATCTGAGCCTGATAAGCGATGGCGCGCTCCGACGCGCCATGTCCAACGTCTTTGCTGGGCGCGGGACAAAGCTTCGGCTCGTCGGTCTCGCGCTTCGCACGCCGGTCCGGCGCGTCGCCAGCGAGCGACTCCGCGTCGAAGAGGAGGTTGCCGTTGACGAAACGCGCGACGGGCTCTCCGGTCTCGCTGTCTACGAAAATCCCGCCGGACTTCATGATCGCGGCGGCGATCGTCTTTCGGCCGTTCTCGCCCTGGCGATAAAGGCGCAGCGCTCCCGCCGGCTCGTCGAAGAAATAATGCATATCCGGTTCGCCGGGGATCGCGCCTTGCGATATGCGGCCGGCGGGCGTCGGTATGAAAATCGCGCCGAGCGTGACGAAGGGACCCGCGGCCCCCGCGGCCAATCTCGCCAGACCGGCGAGAAACGGACTGCCCTCGGTCGCCTCGAACAGTCCCTGCCCCAGAGTCCCGAGCCCGCGCGCGGCGCGCAGGGTTCTCACCGCGCGCGCGGCTTCCTCGGCGGCGGGTGGGAGGACGGTCCGCGCCGTTGCGGAGTCTTGCGCCCCGCCGCCGCCCAGGCCCCATCTCCCGCTGACCCTGCCGTTGCCGGCAGGAATGCGCTGCTGGTTCGGATCGAATTTGGCGAGGCCGCCGCCGGGCGCGTCGAAGCCCAGCCCCTTCATCAAGGCGCCGGGCGACATGCCGGCGCCCAAGAGCTCCTCGGCGAGAAACAGCCGATAGGCGTCAAAGGGCTCGTCCAGCCGCGGGATGCCCGCAAAGGCCATGCGAATGTTGGCCAGCGCTTTGTCGCCGCGGCGCCAATGGTCCGAGGCCTCTTGCAGATGACGCATCATCTCGGGCGATGCGGGGCGGCCCTGCGCGGCGGAAAGCAGAGCGAGGAGGCGATCCTGGCTCTTCTCCAGCGCAAGAGCCGGCGAACCGAATTCATCGCGCCCCATATGGGCAAGAACCGTTCCCGCGCCGAGAACGAGCCCATCGTCGCCAATCTCGGCGGAGTAGGAAATCGGCCGAGACCGAAATCTCTTTTCAAACCGGCCTTCGAGTTCAACGCATGAAACCACGGGAAACTCCGACGAAAGGAACGCGACTGACCTACAGCCTATACGCGTCGGGCCGTCGCGTTAAGAACAAACAGAGAACATCGCGCCCCTCATGCGTAACACTCCAGGAGCCTCCGCCTCGCCGCCCGCACAAAATGCTACACCCCCCACATGAGCAACACCGACGCCAGCCCGCAAATCGTCGAGGCGCCGGCGCCGGTCCCGGTGGACCAGAGCTACAGCTATTTCGCCCCTCCCGCCCTCGCCCTCGCGCCCGGCGACCACGTCGAGATTCCGCTGGGCACACGCAAGGCTTACGGCGTCGTCTGGGAGGTTCGTCCAGCATGGGACGGCCATGGCAATTTGACTGATCTTCAACAGTGCGGTTTTGCAACCCATTGAAGTAACGCCATAAACCGTTCTGGCGGAACGGCTTGGCACTACATTTCGGTTTTGGGAGGGGGGGCAGGCGGCTTCGATCTGGCGCAGTGTCGGGGGCAGGGCGACGCTGGCGGCGCGCAGGGCGAGGCTCGCCGCCGCCCGCGGAGCCGTGCGCAGCAGGAAGCGCTTGCCGTCCTGCTCGACCTCGGTTT
>Ga0265328_10000081_pt1 | contig 48915 bp, 46 predicted proteins | sample 41624metaG_FD_202086 | JGI IMG/M metagenome (GOLD analysis project Ga0265328, IMG submission 202086) | Rhizosphere microbial communities from Carex aquatilis grown in University of Washington, Seatle, WA, United States - 4-16-24 metaG | ecosystem: Host-associated > Plants > Roots > Rhizosphere...
TCGACTTTCCAAAAGCCGGGCCGCCACGGAGTCGAGGGTGACCAAGAGGTGATGCGAAGGCGCGTGAACCAATCCCAAAGCCCGCTGCACTGTCTGCGCGAAAAGCGCGATACGGTGATTGGGGCAACGGATGAGCGGACAACATCAGGGCCAGCGGGGCGCAATCTCCGCAATGACAGGCCGAAGACATGACCGCACCCACGAACCATTCGCAAAGCATCGAAAATCGCCTTGACGGGAAGGCGCCGTCCAGACATGATTGGGGCAACGGATGAGCGGACAACATCAGGGCCAGCGGGGCGCAATCTCCGCGACGACAGGCCGAAGACATGACCGCACCCACGAACCATTCGCTGAGCATCGAAAATCGCCTTGACGGGAAGGCGCCGTCCAGACATGACAGTGCATTCTATTGACTTTCCATGGGCGTTAGCGACTTGGCCGACACGATAACCTGGAATTGAGCGGACTGTCATCGTAGCGAAGTCCCGCCGCAAAGCGGATCCACGAAAAGCATGTGACTCAGTAGAGCTAACCCTTATCCTCAGGGTTGAAGCGGCTTGCGCTGCTCGTGGAGCAAGGCCTCGACCTGCCGTCTCAAGCGCGGAAGGTCGTTCTTCACCGTGCCCCAGACGACGCCGAGGTCGACGTTGAAATAGTCGTGAATCACCTTGTTGCGCATGCTGCGCATTTCGACCCAGGGCAATTCCGGGTGCGCCGCCACGAATTCCGGCGCGTGTTGATGAACCTTCGCGGCAGCTTCGCCGATGATCTCAATGTTGCGGATCACCGCGTCTTGATCGCGCGGACTTTCCGAAAACGCATCCAAGCTGCGGAACTCATCAATGTATTCCGTCGCTCGATCAATCGCTTGCGCGATATGTTCAAGATAATCCGCAACGCGTTCAGGGTGCTTCATAGGGGCTCGGCCTCTTCCAAGACGTGCGCTCGAATTTTCGCGGACAAAAACCCCGGCGTCAAAACGGAAACGCGAACCCCGAGCAACGCCTCGGCGGCGAGTTCGGCCCTTGCAAGAGTGAAAAGCGTCGTCGACTCGGTCGCATCGACGAGAAGATCGAGATCGCTGTCGTCCGTATCCGAGCCATGAAGCGCCGAGCCAAAAACACGCGGACGCGCAAGACCAAAACGGCTGACGAGCTGTCGCAACTCCGCCCTGTGGGCGTCAAGGGCTTTCGACGGTTTCATGCGCGGAGCATAGCACAGGGTGAGCGCAATTCAGAGTTGGATAGAGGAGTGCGACGACGGCGTCGCTGTGCGCGATTCATCATGTCCGGTCGAAATTTTTCGCGACGCAATATCATGGGTTTAGCTGGTCATTCGGCGGGCTTCGCGGGCGTACGGGTCGCCCCCCTCCCTTGTAGCAGCGGCGCCGCCTCCCACATTGTGCGCCGCAAGATGCGCGTCGCGCCTTCCGTGCGGCGCGCTCTCCTGCGAACCGGCGGAGTCGCGCCGGCAGTTCGATATTCGGCGCGATGTTCCGCACATGCGTGAGCACTCAAATGCTGTCCTATTGGTATTCCCTGTCGCCCGCCTGGCAATGGACCATCATCCTTGCCTTGATCGCCCTGGCGACGGGCGCTTTCGTCTATGTCGGCGGCATGGTCCGCTACATCCCCAACGATCGCTTGGGAATTCTCGAAAAACTCTGGAGCCCGAGCGGCTCCGTCGCCGAGGGCTTCATCGCCCTCAATGGCGAAGCCGGCTTTCAGCCGGAGACGCTGCGCGGCGGCTTCCACTTCTTCCCGCCCTTCCAATATCGCGTGCACAAGGCGCCGCTGGTCTCGATCCCGCAGGGACAGATCGGCTACGTCTATGCGCGCGACGGCGTGGCGCTCGCGCCCGAGCAGACTCTCGCCGACAACGAGGCGGCGCGCGACTTCGAGAATACGCGCGACTTTCTCGCCAAGGGCGGCCAGAAGGGCCCGCAGCGCAAGATTTTGCGCGAGGGCGTCTACGCGATCAACCTCGCGCAATTCATCGTGCTGACCCAGTCGCGCAACTATGCGGTGGAGCTCGCCGCGACCGACGACGACGTGCTCTTGAAGACCGCCGGCCTCATCGCCACGCGCAAGGGCTTCGAGCCCATCGTCATCAAGGACGATCAGGACGCCATCGGCGTCGTCACCGTGCACGACGGTCCGTCCCTGCCGGAAGGCGAGATCATCGCGCCGACGGTCGGCGCGGTCGCCGGCGCGGCCGAATTCCACAACAATTTTCAAAACCCGGCGGCTTTTTTGCGCGCGGGCGGCTTTCGCGGCCGTCAGCATCAGGTTCTCGCCGACGGCAGCTATTACATCAACCGGCTGTTCGCGACGGTGGAGCTGATTCCCAAGACCGTGATCGAGGTCGGCACGGTCGGCGTCGTCGTCTCCTACACCGGGCCTTACGGCGCCGACATTTCCGGCGAAAACTATCGCCATGGCGAATTGGTCGAGCCGGGCCAGCGCGGCGTGTGGTCGAAACCGCTGCTGCCGGGCAAATTCGCCTTCAACACATTCGCCGGCAAGATCGTCACCGTGCCGACGACGAACTTCGTCTTGAAATGGACGCGCGACGCGACCGGGCCGCACAAGCTCGACGAGAATCTGTCGGAGATCGGCCTCATCACCAGGGACGCCTTCGAGCCGGTGCTGCCGCTCTCCGTCGTCGTGCACATCGACTATATGAAGGCGCCGCTGGTCGTGCAGCGCTTCGGCGACGTGAAGCGCCTCGTCGAGCAGACGCTCGATCCGATGGTCTCGGCCTATTTCAAGAACATCGGCCAGACCAAGACGCTGATCGAACTGCTGCAGGAGAGGAGCGACATTCAGCGCCTCTCCAGCGAGGAGATGCGGGCGAAATTCGCCGCCTACAGCCTCGATCTGCAGGAGGTGCTGATCGGCACGCCGCGCGCGGGGGAAAAGCAGGAAGGCCAGTCCGGCATAGAGCAGATACTCCAGCAGTTGCGCCAGCGCCAGATCGCGGTGGAGAAGGTCGAGACCTACAAGCTGCAGGAGATCGCGGCGGTGCAGGAGCGCACCTTGCGCGAAAAAGAGGCGATGGCGCAGCAGCAGGCCAACATCACGGCGTCGATGCTGGCGATCACCGTGCGCGAAAACGAAGGCAAGGCCAAACTGGCGCAGACGCATCAGGAGTCGGAAGCCATTCAGGTCTCGGCCAAGGCCAGCGCCGAGCGCGTGCGCCTCGAGGGCCAGGGCGAAGCCGACCGCATCCGCGCCGTTGGTTTCGCCGACGCCGAGAAGGTCCGGGCGATCGGCCTCGCCCAGGCCGAGGCGACCGAAAAGCAGGTCGAAGCCTATGGCGGCCCGCAATATCAGCTGAACAGCACGGTGCTGCTGCGCTTCGCCGAGGCCGTCGAAAAGGGCCAGCTCGCTTTGGTGCCGCAGGTGATGGTCGGCGGCGACGGCAAATCGGGCGGCGGCAATCTCGTCGAGATGCTGCTGGCCATGCTGGTGGCGGAGAAGACGGGCGAGAAACGTCAGCCGCCGGCGGCGTAAACGCTCTCGACCCGTCGCGGCAGAACCTTAGCGGATCGCTTTGCGCGTTCCGACACCGGCCGCGCCGATCTGGCCGGTTGAAACCGATCGCTCTTTCGAAACCGTTCTCAACGTTCGAAGGTCATGGTATGTTTCAAGAAAATTCCCGGACGCGAAGAACCGCCATGATCAACAACAAGGACGCCATCAGAGCCGTCATCGGCTATATGAAGGATTTGTCGGAGTTCATGCCGAGCACGGACGAGCGCCTCGAGGAAATCGAATTGGACGATCCGTCCAAGGAATGGCTGGTGACCGTCAGCTTCAGGGAGAACGCGATTTTCGCGGATCCCAGAATCTACAAGAGATTCGCCGTCGACTCCGAAAAAGGCGAAGTCAAATCGATGCACGATCGTAATTAGCCCTCACATGCTTCACGCCGCTCTCGCTTTGATCGACAAGCATCGAATCTCCGGGGCGGTTTTCGATACGAATTTGACGCTTGTCCTGCTCGTTGGCGGCTACGACCCTTCGCGGCTCGAGACCTTCAAGCGAACCATGGCTTTCGGTCCAAAGGAATACCTTCTTCTCGATAGGCTGTGCAAACGCTGCGGACGCCGACTGACCACGCCCAACGTGCTCACCGAGGTCGACAATCTGTCTCGTCAGCTTCCCGAGAAGGAGCACGCGGCGATCGCCGAACGGCTCAAGGCGCTCGTCACCGACATGTTCGAAATTTATCACGAAAGCAGCCTCTTCCTCGGCGAGGAAATGCACAAGAAAGTCGGATTGACCGACGCTCTGTTGATGAAGCTTTTGGAAAGTCATCTGGTTGTGACGGCGGACTTTCCGCTGGCGCGGCGCCTCGAAACTCTGGGGCGAGACGTGATAAACTTCAATCACCTTCGGCGATACGCCGGGTAGGCGCGCGACGTGCGGGCGTCGCCGCGAGGAGCGGCGCCGCCAGTTCTCTTGAAAGCGGCCCGATTCCCGATTAATGTAGCCACATAGCTACGGGAGAGCGCCATGACGATCACGACGCTGACGAGCAGAGCCTTCAATCAGGACACGAGCGCCGCCAAACGCGCGGCCAACGAGGGCCCCGTCTTCATCACCGACCGCGGCCGGCCGGCGCATGTGCTGCTGACGATCGAAGACTACCGCAGTCTGGCCGGCGAAGGCGCCGACATCACGCAGCTTTTGGCCTTGCCCGGCGTCGAGGACGTCGAAATCGAGGATGTCCGCCTCGGCGAGATGTTTCGCCCCGCGGATTTCTCCTGATGTATCTGCTCGACACGAATGTGGTGTCGGAGTTGCGCAAGGCGCATGCGGGCAGGGCCGATGAGAATGTCGCGCGATGGGCGCGTGGAGTCGAGGCGAGCGCGCTCTACGTCTCGGCGATCACCATCATGGAGCTCGACGTCGGCGCGCATTTGGCGGCGCGCCGCGATTCCGCGCAAGGCGCGCTGCTTCAGCGATGGATCGAGGAGCATGTGCTGGCGGCCTTCGTGGAGAGGGTGCTCCCCGTCGATCTCGCCGTCGCGCGAATTTGCGCGAAGCTGCACGTTCCCGACCGTCGTCCCGACCGAGATGCGCTGATCGCCGCGACGGCGCTCGCGCATGGTATGACGGTCGTCACGCGCAACGTCGCGGATTTCGAGAGGATCGGCGCGCGGCTCCTGAACCCATGGGCGCCCGCGTGACTCGGGGCTCGACTTTCCAGCGCCACCGAGCGCTTGCGGAGGAAGCAATTCATGAAGATCGAGCATTTGACTGTCATCGCCGCGACGCTCTGCCTCGCAAGCTCGCCCGCCCTGGCGCAAGACGGCGCCGTCCTCGCCTGGCGCGTCATCAAGGCGCATCGGCTGCTGACGCCGAAGCAGCAAAATTGCGTTTCGCTGATCGAGCGCGACGATTCGACGAAACGGCTCGTCAAGGTGGGCGTGCTGGAAAAACACGACAAGCGCTGCGGCGGCGATCCCGAGGTTGCGCCGCGCATGTTCGATCTCGAAATCGACGCCAAGACCGGCGCCGCCAAATGGGACAACAACGCCGACATCGAGATGCGGCCGATCCCCGCCCGGCGCTGAGAGGCGTGGAGCGTTTGGCGTGGGCGCGCGGCGGCATTATATCTTTGCGGCCGGCGGGACCGCGGACAGGCGCTCTCCGGCCGACCGCAAGGGAAGAACCAATGTCCAAAACCGTTTTTCGCGCCTTGCTCGCCGCCGCCCTTTGTCTCGCGTTGCTGCCGCCCGCCGCGGCGCAGGATCTCTCCCTCCGCGTTCCGGCCTATCGGCCGACGCTCGAACAGGAGACGCGCTACCGCGTCGAAGTCGAAGCCAGCGTCGACTCGCATGGGCTGCTGGGCGGCGCCGGCGCGATGACCAGCGTCTTCCACGATCGCCTCACCGTGCTCTCCGCCGGCGTCGAGGGCTTTCAAATGCGGTGGCGCATCGACCTCCCGCCGCCGCAAAAAGGCGAAAGCGGCCTCTATGTGATCGTCAGAGACCGCTTGAGCGCCTTCGGCAAGGACTCCATCGTCGTTGCGACCGACAAGCGCGGCGCGCCGCAGCGCGTCGAGAATCTCGACGCGCTGCGCCAAAACGTGCAAGCGCGCTTCGACGCCGAGGCGGAGAGCCCCGAAAACATCAAGGCGCGGTTGCGTACGGTGCTGGCCAAGCTGCAACCGGGGTCTCTCTTTCCCGTCGAGGTTCTCGCGCCGCCGGCCAGAGTGTTCGCGGACGGCCAGCAGGCGCAGGACAATGAGTTCGACATCGGCGTGTCCCACACGTCGAACGCCGAGGGGCGCATCAACGAGGCGAGCGTTCCCTTCAAAGTGACGACGCGAGTCGACAAGGACGCCGCCGCCAACGTCGCGATCTTCAAATGGACGAAACTCTTCGATCCGCAGCTGCTGGCCGACGCCTGGCGCGAGTCGATCAACCGAGACGTGGCGACGTTGAAGGGCAAGCGGCCGGATTTGACGCCGGAGAAACTGGCGGAATTTTCGGGCGCGAGTCTTTCCATCTCCACCACGGTTCGCGTGTCGCTCGACGACGGCGTCGCGGTCTTCGCCGAAGAGATCGTCGACAACCGGGTCGGCCCGACCTTCACGCACAACGTCTTGCGCGCCAGCCGGGAGTAGAGATCGGCGTTGCGAGAGAGGCGGCGGCGGCGCGAATTTTGACCGCGCGGCGCGAAATCGACGCGGATTGTCCAAAATCTCGCTGTCTCGCGCGCAAATCCTCCCTAGATAGTGCCTCCATGGGCGACGCTTTCGCGCGCTCGAGGAAGGCAGAGGAGGGCGCTATGTCCGTCGAGGATTCGAACAAGGCGCGGGCCGATCTCCCGCAGCGAGACAAATACACCGGCATGAAGACCATGAATTTCGGGCTGGGCCCGAACGTGTTGATCTGCGGCGGGGCCGGCGCGGTGCTTGGCTTCATTCTGGCGATGTGGGCCGCGCCGGACCCCGGAATCGTCGCCGCCACGGTGATCGTTTTCGGGATTCTTTCGGGCATCTTCGGAATGTTCGTCTGAGCAGCGACGACTGCGTCGGAGCAGAAGTGAGCCCGCGCGAAATACCCGGCGCGGGCCTCGGCGTTTTCGAAAGCGGGTTCCAGCGCCTGGCGGTCGCTCCGGCAATTTGAGTTGAACGCCTTCGTGTTCTTCGCGCCTTCGCGGCGACTTTCGATCACGAAGTCACGAAGGACACGAACATGCATTTGCGCGCGAACGGCGGCGCGCTTTGCGCGGATATTTCAGAACGACATTGCTTCGACGCGTTTGGCGCTCGTCGGGGGCCGGCTGCCGTCCAGGCGCCGAATTGGCGAAATTCGTTGCGACTATGGCGAATTGGCCGCTGGACCGGGGCCAAACCTGCGCCAAAATGCGAGACTAGCTGTCCGCCCTGCGAAGCGGACCCTCTCGATACGGGGCGCGCCATGTCGAAACCCTTGCTTGCCGCTCTTCTCTGCCTCGGTCTCGTCGGGACTTGCGGCGACGCCGCAGCCAAGCTCACCTCTCACCCGCGCGAGTGCCAGTTCTCCATCGGCCCGGCGCAAATGATGTTCAGCGCCTTTCAGACGAAGGGGACGGACGAAATCTTCTGTCGCCATCTGCCGGCTGTCGGCCAGACCTTGCTGATCCTCGACGCCGAGCAGACGGAATTGCGCGACATGGTCGTCGAACTCTTCGTCGTGAGAGACGTCGGCCAAAAGGCGTGGAACGACGATCTCGACGCCAATCTCGTCGCGCGCTCCGAGCCGAAGAAGTTTTTCGCGCGCAGCGGGACGATGACCTATCTTCAGGATTTTGCGCGGGAAGGGGCCTATCTCGCCGTGGTGCGCGCGGTCGGGGACGGCGGCGCCAAGGAATATGTCGGCGCCTATCCCTTCACCGTCGGCGACACGCAGGGCTGGTATGCGGCGAGCGCGCTGGTCGCCGCGGCCGTCGGCTTCGTCGCTTTCGGCCTGTGGCGTCGCCGCGAGAACGGGCCGGCGCCGGCGGCCCCAGGCGGCGGACCCCGCCCCCACCGCGGCGCGGAACTCCCGGGGAGCGAAGGGGCGGCGCCGTCGAAATTCGGATGATGGAATTGCGGATGTGGAGAGGCTCCTCCCTAACCCTCCCCCGCTTCGCGGGAGAGGGAGCCCCCGCCCCGCCGGCATGAGCCGGGGACCCGATGAAGGGCAGACTCTGCTCCCTCTCCCGCGAAGCGGGGGAGGGTTGGGGAGGGGGCCTGCGGCCCATCCTTTCCAATGAAGGAAGCCCTCGGGGCGAGTCTTCACCAATAGGATTTGAAGAAAAGGAAGAGCGCCAGGGAAATTGCTTCGACTGCCTTCGACGAAACGCCGGGCGATCCTCGCCCCGACTCAATAGCGGCGCAGCAGGCTGACCAGCTTGCCCTGGATGCGCACGCGGTCGGGGCCGAAGATGCGCGTTTCGTAGGATGGATTGGCCGCCTCGAGCGCGATGGAGGCCCCGCGCTTGCGCAAGCGCTTCAAGGTGGCTTCCTCCTCGTCGATCAGGGCCACGACGATGTCGCCGGTGTCGGCTTGGTCCTGCTTCTTGATGACGACGGTGTCGCCGTCGAGGATGCCCGCCTCGATCATCGAATCGCCGCGCACTTCCAGGGCGAAATGCTCGCCGGTCGACAGCATCTCCATCGGCAGGCCGATCGTGTGGCTGCGCGACTGGATCGCCGAGATCGGCGTGCCGGCGGCGATGCGGCCCATGACCGGAATGGCGACGTTTTGCGGCTCCGTCGCCTCCTCCTCGCGCTCGTGCAGAGGACGGACGCGGCCGAGGCTGCCCTCGATGACGCTGGGCGAGAATTTTCGCGCCCGACTGGGCGCGGATCCCTGCGGCGTCGACGATTCCGGCAGGCGCAGCACTTCCAGCGCCCGGGCGCGATTCGGCAGGCGGCGGATGAAGCCGCGCTCCTCCAGCGCCAGAATCAGCCGGTGAATGCCCGACTTGGAGCGCAAATCGAGCGCGTCCTTCATCTCGTCGAAGGAGGGCGGAACGCCGGTCTCCTTGAGACGCTCGTGGATGAATCGCAGCAGATCGCTCTGTTTTCTCGTCAGCATCGCAAGGGCCCCTCAGGGCGCGGTCGTCGCCTGCCGCGCCGAAATCCGGGATAGACGCCGGACTTAAACAAATCATGAACGAAGCATAAGCGTTCTTGCTGCGTTCCGCAACTCCGCAGCTTTCGACCTCCGAAATATTCTCGTCTACAATGCCGTCGTCCTGCGCCCGAGAATGGAGCCGTTTTGCCGAGGTTCAGGAGGCCTTCGCGGCTTGCATCGATCGCCCCTTCGAGACGATCCCATGCGCGGAGGCAGCGGGTTGCGCACGCACTCGCGCGAAAGTTCCGCGTCGCGGCTTATCCCCACGAAATAGGCTGAACGGTTAAAACTCTACACATTAAGTCAATCTCTTCATCAGACTGGCGACTTAATCATTCACACACCCAAGTAATACATGCGTAACCACTTACGCAATTTTCCTTGGCCGACGCCGCGCCGTCCGGATGCGCTCGCCTGCAAGGAGTGTGACATGATTTTCCCGCCCAAATCCGCGCTCGTCGTCGAGGACGACCCGAGCCATCGCGCCGCGACGCAATTGATGCTGCGGCAGATGGGGTTCGACAGCGTCGCGGTCGAGGACGGCGCGCAGGCCTGGGCTCGGTTGAAGCGCGAAAGCTTCGATCTGATCTTGAGCGACTGGCATATGGAGCCCATGGACGGCATGGCTTTGTTGCGCGCGGTTCGGGCCGACGCGCGTTTGGCGGCGACGCCGGTCGTGATGATGTCCGCCGACCTCACCTTGTCGGCGTGGCGGGACGCGATTTGCGCGGGGGCCTCGGATTTTCTGCTGAAACCTTTCGCGCGGCGGCAATTGCTCGAGGCGGCGGCAATCGCGATCGGCGCTCCCGTCACGGGCCGGTCGAACGTGATCGATTTCCGGGCTCTCTGAAAAATCGAGGTTCCGGAGCGGCGGCGGGTCCGAAGCCGCGCGCCGCAAGCGCCGGGTGACAAATCCCGCGTCGCCGTCCTATATCGAGCAAAACCGCACGCCGACTCCAAGGAGCCTCCCATGCCGCCGCCGCGCCTCGGCGTGAACATCGACCATGTCGCGACGATCCGCAACGCGAGAGGCGGCCCGCGGCCCGAGCCGCTGCGCGCCGCGCTGCTGGCCATAGAGGCGGGCGCCGACGGAATCACCGCGCATTTGCGCGAGGATCGCCGCCATATTCAGGACGCCGACATGGCGGCGCTGAAGGCGCACATCACCAAGCCGCTCAACTTCGAAATGGCGGCGACCGACCAGATGCTCGACATCGCGCTCGCCATCAAGCCGCACGCCGTCTGCCTCGTCCCGGAAAAGCGCACCGAGCGCACGACGGAAGGCGGGCTCGACGTCGTCGGCGCGCACGACTGGCTCGTCCCCTATGTCGACGAGCTGTCGCGCGCCGGCATTCGCGTCTCGCTGTTCATCGAGCCGTCCGAAGCGGCCATCGCCGCCGCCGTCTCGATCAAGGCGCCGGTCGTCGAACTGCACACCGGCGCCTGGTGCCATGCGATCGAGGTCGGAGACTCGGCGCTGGCGGAGCGCGAATTCGCGCGGCTCGAAGCCGCCGCCGCCTTCGCCGCGCAAAAGGGGCGGGAAGTCCACGCCGGCCACGGGCTCGACTACGACACGGCGCGGCGCATCTCCGAGCTGCCGCAGATCGAGGAGCTCAACATCGGCCATTTCCTCGTCGGCGAGGCGGTGTTCATCGGCCTCGGCGAAGCGATTCGCTGGATGCGCGCCGCGATGGACGAAGGCCGGGCGGACGGCTCGTGATCGTCGGCTTCGGCGCGGATCTGTGCGACATCCGCCGCATCGCGCAGGGGCTCGAGCGGCACGGCGAGCGATTCGCCTCCAAACTCTTCACGCCGGCGGAGCGGGCGCGCTGCGACGCCAAAGCGGGGCGCGCCGCCTGCTACGCCAAGCGCTTCGCCGCCAAGGAGGCTTGCGCCAAGGCGCTGGGGCTGGGGATCGGGGCCAAGGTCGGCTGGCTCGACATGAGCGTCGTCAATCTCGAAACCGGCCAACCGACGCTGGAGCTTTCCGGCGGCGCCCTGCGGCGCCTCGCCGAAATCACCCCCGCCGGCCGCGCCGCGCGGGTGCATCTGACCCTGACGGACGAGGAGCCTTACGCGCAAGCGATGGTTCTCATCGAGGCGACGCCGTGATAGAGGTCTCGCCGGTTACGGCGGCGCGCGCGCCGCAACGCGCCCTGAGGAGCTTTTCGACTTGAGCAAGAACATACCGGTCGCCACGCCCGAGCAGGAAGAGAGCTGGATTGGCGTCATCGTCGAAATCGTCGTCGTGGTCGTGCAGGCGCTCGCCATCGCCCTGGTGATCCGCACGCTGCTGTTTCAGCCGTTCAACATCCCCTCCGGCTCGATGATCCCGACGCTGCTCGTCGGCGACTACGTCTTCGTCTCGAAATATTCCTACGGCTACTCCAAGCATTCGATCTGGGGCAGTCCGGACGTGTTTTCCGGGCGCGTTCTCGGAACGGAGCCCAAGCGCGGCGACGTGGTGGTGTTCAAGCTGCCGCGCGACAACGACACCGATTACATCAAACGCGTGATCGGCCTGCCGGGCGACCGGATCCAGATGATCGAGGGGCGCCTCTACATCAACAACCAGATCGTGCCGCGCGAACCCATCGCCAAATTCAAGCTCGACGACCGCGACGGCGCATTGGTCGAAGTGCCGACCTACAAGGAGACGCTGCCGGGCGGCGTCGAACATACGATCATCGAGATCCACGGGGATCACGGGATGTACGACAACACCGATCTCTACGTCGTGCCGCCCGGCAATTACTTCATGATGGGCGACAACCGCGACAACTCGACCGACTCGCGCTTTCCCAAGAGCGAGGGCGTCGGCTACGTGCCTTTCGAGAATCTGGTCGGCCGCGCCGAGCGCATCTTCTTCTCGGTCGACGTGAAGGAGGGCGAGTCGGCGCTGGCCTTCTGGAAATGGCCGTTCAACGCGCGCTGGGGCCGCATCCTCAAAGTGGCGCACTGAACCCGGCCATGGCGCCGCGCCCGGCGAAGGACGACGATCTCGGCGTCCTCGAGGACAAGATCGGCCATCGCTTCGCCGATCGGACGCTGCTGGAGCGCGCGCTCACCCATGCGAGCGCCGCGAGCCGCCGCGAGGACTCCTACGAGCGTCTGGAGTTTCTGGGCGACCGCGTCCTCGGGCTGACCGTCGCGCACATGCTCTACGAGGCTTTCGCCGCCGAGGAGGAGGGGCCGCTCTCGCATCGGCTGGCGGCGCTGGTGCGCAAGGAAACCTGCGCCGACGTGGCGCGCGAATGGGGCCTTGGGCCGCATCTGCGCCTCGGCGACAGCGAGGCGCTGCACGGCGGGCGCGACAAGACCGCGATTCTCGGCGACAGTTGCGAGGCGATCATCGGCGCCGCTTTTCTCGACGGCGGCGCGGCGGCGGCTTCGAGTCTGGTGCGGGCCGCCTTCGCCCCGAAAATGCTGGAGCCGAACCGGCGGCTGCGCGACGCCAAGACGGTGTTGCAGGAATGGGCGCAGGGGCGCAAGCTCGCCGCGCCGACCTATCGGCAGATGGGCCGCAGCGGCCCCGATCACGCGCCGCTGTTCGAGATCGGCGTCGAGGTCCAGGGTTTTCCCGAGGAGCGCGGCGCTGGAACCTCGAAGCGCGCCGGCGAACAGGCGGCGGCGCAAGCCTTTTTGAAACGCGAGGGCATAGACCCGGAAAGTCTGGACGACGCATGACCGAGGCCGAGCCTCCCCAGGTGAATTCCGCCGAACCGACCCGCTGCGGCTTCGCGGCGCTGGTCGGCGCGCCCAACGCGGGCAAATCGACGCTGCTCAACCAGCTCGTCGGCGCCAAGGTCTCCATCGTCTCGCGCAAGGCGCAGACGACGCGGGCGCTGGTGCGCGGCATCATGCTGGAGGGCGCGGCGCAGATCGTGCTCGTCGACACGCCCGGCATTTTCGCGCCGAAGCGCCGGCTGGACCGGGCCATGGTGGCGAGCGCGCTGTCGGGCGCGAGCGACGCCGACGTGACGCTGCTGCTGGTCGACGCCCGCCGCGGCGCGGACGAGGAGCTGTTGGAGCTCCTGCCGCAACTGGCGCGCAGCAAGGCCCCCAAATGGCTGGCGCTGAACAAGATCGACCTCGTGCCGCGCGACAGCCTGCTGGCTTTGACGGCGCGGCTCAACGAGGCGGCGCCCTTCGCCGAGACCTTCATGATCTCGGCGCTGAACGGCGACGGCGTCCTGCGCCTGCGCGAGAAACTGGGTCAAGCCATGCCGCCCTCGCCCTGGCTCTATCCGGAGGACCAGCTCTCCGACGCGCCGCTGCGCATGCTGGCCTCCGAAATCACCCGCGAAAAACTCTTCGAGCGGCTGCACGACGAATTGCCCTATCAGTCGACCGTCGAGACGACCTCCTGGACCAATCAGCGCGACGGCTCCGCAAGGGTCGAGCAGACGATCTTCGTCGCAAGAGACGGGCAGAAGAAGATCGTGATCGGCGAGGGCGGCCGCACGATAAAGGCCATCGGCCAGGCGGCGCGCGTCGACATCATGGAGGCCGCCGAGCAGAAGGTGCATCTGTTCTTGTTCGTGAAGGTGCGGGAGAATTGGGCCGACGATCCCGAGCGCTATCGCGAGATGGGGCTGGAGTTTCCGAAGGGGGGGTAGTCGTACTCCGTCACGAAACACTATTCGCTCGCAATGACGGCCCTTTGCCGCGCACTCCACTTGGCGCCGCCGCAGAAGTATGGGACTGCGCCGGGGATGTCGGGGCAGCGGCCGAGCGCCGATTGCAAGATGCCGGTCGAGGCCGGACCCGCCTTATCTTGGCGCAGCTCGGGCCTCGACTTTTTCGTCGGCTTGACCCCGCCGTCGTCCTGCGGGAGAAGGCGGCGAGATTCTCCTTCGAGCCGCGGAACGATTCATGCACGACATCAAATGGATTCGCGACAATCGCGAGGCTTTCGACCAGGGCCGCGCGCGGCGCGGGCTCGCGCCCGTAGCTGAGACGCTGCTGGCGCTCGACGACGCCCGCCGCACCGCGATCTCCAAGCTGCAACTCGCGCAGGAGCGCCGCAACGCCGCCTCCAAGGAGATCGGCGCCGCGTTGAAGGACAAGGACGCCGCCAAGGCCGACGCGCTGAAGGCCGAGGTCGCCCGGATCAAGGAAGACTGGCCTTTGATGGAGGCGGGCGAGCGCGACGCCAAGGAGGCGCTGGAGAAGGCGCTGGCCGAATTGCCCAATCTGCCGCTGGATGTCGTGCCGGACGGCAAGGACGAACACGACAACGTCGAGGTGCTGCGCTGGGGGACGCCGCGCAATTTCGATTTTACGCCCAAGGAGCATTTCGAACTCGGCGAGGGCCTCGGGCTGATGGATTTCGAGGCCGCCTCGCGGCTTTCCGGCGCGCGCTTCGTCGTCAACAAGGGCAAGATCGCAAGGCTCGAACGGGCGCTGGCGCAATTCATGCTCGATCTGCACACCGAGCAGCATGGTTACACGGAAGTCAATCCGCCGCTGCTGGTGCGCGACCAGGCGATGTTCGGCACGGCGCAATTGCCGAAGTTTCGCGAGGATCAGTTTTCGGTGACGGCGGGCCGGCCGTCGGACGGCGGCGGCGCCGAGGGACAGTCCGAATTTTGGCTCATCCCCACCGCCGAAGTGCCGCTGACCAATCTCGCCGGCGGCCAAATCCTCGACGAGGCGCAACTGCCGCTGCGTCTCACCGCCGGCACTTATTGTTTTCGCGCAGAGGCGGGCGCCGCCGGGCGCGACACGCGCGGCATGATTCGCCAGCATCAGTTCTTCAAGGTGGAGCTCGTCTCGATTACGACGCCCGGACAGGCGCTGGAGGAGCACGAGCGGATGACCGGCTGCGCCGAAAAAGTGCTGCAACTTTTGGAGCTGCCCTATCGCAAGGTGACGCTGTGCACGGGCGACATGGGTTTTGCGTCGCAAAAGACTTATGATCTCGAAGTATGGCTGCCGGGGCAGGGGAAATATCGCGAGATTTCCTCCTGCTCGGTGTGCGGCGACTTCCAGGCCCGGCGCATGAACGCCCGCTATCGCCTGGCCGACGGCAAGGGGCTCGGCTTCGTGCATACGCTGAACGGCTCCGGCGTCGCGGTCGGCCGCGCCCTGGTCGCCGTGCTGGAAAACTACCAGCAGGCCGACGGCTCGATCGCCGTGCCGCAGGCGCTGCGGCCCTATATGGGGGGTGCGGAGATGATTTCGCGGGCGCAGTAATCGCATTGGCCTGCTCCACGCAACTTGAAGGTGCGGAAAGGCCCCCTCCCTAACCCTCCCCCGCTTCGCGGGAGAGGGGACGCGCACAACCGGCATGGGTCGGGGTTTTGATGAAGAGCCGAGTCTGCTCCCTCTCCCGCGAAGCGGGGGAGGGTTGGGGAGGGGGCGTTCAAATTGCGTGAAACAGGCCAGTAGACGCGCAGTCGACTTCAGGAAGGCGAAAAAGCATGCGCATACTTCTCACCAACGACGACGGCGTGCATGCGCCGGGCCTAATACTGTTGGAGAAGATCGCGCGGGAGATTTCCGACGATATTTTCGTCGTGGCGCCGGAGCGCGACCAGTCCGGCGTCGCGCATTCGCTGTCGCTCTCGGACCCCTTGCGCGTGCGCGAGATCGAGGCGCGGCGTTTCGCGGTGAAGGGCACGCCGACCGACTGCGTCATCATCGCCGTGCGCAAGCTGATGGACCGTCCGCCCGACCTCGTGCTGTCGGGTATCAACACTGGCCAGAACGTCGCCGACGACGTGACTTATTCCGGCACGATCGCCGCGGCGATGGAGGGCACGATCCTCGGCATCCCCTCGATCGCGCTGTCGCAAGCCTTCGACTTCTTCACGCATCCGCCGAAAATCGACTGGGGCTGCGCCGAGGCGCACGCCGGCGCGGTGATCCGCCGGCTCCTTTCGAACGGCATTCCGCCCAACATCCTCATGAACGTCAATTTCCCGGCCTGCGCGCCGGGGAAGGTCGGCGGTCTCGCCGCGACGGTGCAGGGGCGGCGCAGCAGCGACGTCATGCACATCGAGGACCGCACCGACGGCCGCGGCTATCCCTATCACTGGATCGCCTTCCGCCGCAGCGACTTCGCGCTCGGCGCCGGCACCGACCTCGAAGCGCTGAACGACAACAAGATTTCGATTACGCCGCTGAAGCTCGATTTCACCGACCACCCGGCGGTGACGGCGCTCGCCGCCGCATTGGAGACCTGACGGCATGAGCGCGCCGGCGCCGCTCGAGGAACGCGCCGCGCTGGCGCTGCAATTGCGCCGCGCCGGCGTGCGCAGCGTCGCGGTCATGCGCGCCTTCGAATGCGTGCCGCGCGAGCGCTTCGCGCCGCATCGCTTTCACGATCTCGCCAATCGCGACATTGCGCTGCCGATCGGCTGCGGCCAGACGATGCCGGCGCCCGCGGATCTCGGCCGGCGGCTGGAAATCCTCGGCGTCGAGGCGGGACAGCGCGTCCTGGAGATCGGCTCGGGCTCCGGCTACGCCACGGCGATCCTGGCGCGGATCGCCAAGGAGGTCGTGTCGATCGAGCGCTATCAATCGCTGGCGACCGAAGCCGCGACGCGGCTGACCCAATTTGGCGTCGCCAACGCCCGCGTCGTCTGCGCCGACGGCCTCGCCGCGCCGGCGTCGCTCGGCGAATTCGACCGCATCGTCCTGCATGTCGCAGTCGCAGACGAGCCGCGCGCGCTCTACGAGCGGCTCGCGTCCGGCGGGACGATCGTGTTCGGCCGGCGCCAGGCCCGTGCGGGCAGGGGCGCGACGCGCCTCGTTCGGGTGCAGCGCTCGGCCGCCGGCGGGCTGTTCGCCGAGATCGACCGGGGCTCGTGCCGGCTGCCGCAAGCCGTCGCGGGTCCGGCCAAAGCGCTGTAAAGCAAGGCGAAGGCGAGAATTTTAGCGATCCCGTCCCGATTGTGTTCATCTTAAACGCTCCCTTAACCGGGCCAAGGTTAAAAGGAGGCGTTGGTGTTGCGTTCAGGTGGGTCGCGTCATGGCACTGCTGTGTGGGGTTCTTCATTCGCGAGTCGCTCTGCGGCTCCTTTTCGTGGCGGGCGCCGCCGCTTCCGTATCCGGCTGCTCCGATGCGAGCCGGTTCTCGGCCGATCCCTTCGCCGATCCTTTCGGCGCCGCGGCGCCGCGTCAGCCGACGCGTCCGCCCCGCGCGGTCGATCGCACCGCCACGGGGTCGATCTCCGGCGTCAACGGCCCTTCCGCCGTGACGGCGCAGCGGCTGGCGCCGCCCGCGGCGACGGTCGCCAGCGCGCCGCGCCCGATCCCCGTCGCTCAGGCGCCGACGCCCAGCGGCGCCTATGATCACTGGAGCACGCAGGGCGGCACGCCCGTCACCATGGCCGAAGGCGAGACCCCGGCGGTCCTGGCCAATCGCTATGGCGTGCCGGCCGATGCGCTGGTCAAGGTCAACGGCTACGAGCACGCTCGCGACGTGCCGAGCGGAGCAAGGCTGACGATCCCGGTCTACCGCGCCAATGCGGCGGCCGGGTCCGCTCCCGCGCATGTCGCCGCGAAAACCGCCGCCAAGGAGGCGGACGACGACGAACCCGCGGCCAAGCGCCCGGCCAAAGCCGAGGAGCACAAGCGTCCGGCCGTCAAAGCTGCGGCGAAAGACGACGACGGCGACGACGAGAAGCCCAAGGCGAAGGCCGAGAAAAGACATGCTCCGGCGAAGACCGCCGCCAAGGCGGACGACGCCGAGGACGCGCCGGCGCCGAATGCCTCGAAACATCCCGCCGCGACGCCGCCGGTAAAGCCGCAAAAGCTCGCCAAGAACGTCAAGAGTCACGACGACGCCGAGGACGCGGCGCCGGCGAAGGCCACCAGGGCCGAAAAAGCCAAAGCCGAGAAGGCGAAGGCCGAGGCGGCCAAGGCCGAGAAGCTCGCGGCGCGCAAGGCCGAACGCGAAAAGCACGCGCAGGAGCGTCAGGAACAGAAGACGGCTCAGCTCGAGCGTCCGGCGCGCAAAGAGCCCGCGATCGTGGAGACTCCCGCCGCGCCGCCGGCGCAAAAGCAGGAGCGCGCCGAAACCGAATCGCCCAAGGCCGCCAGACCGGTTCAGCCGGCGCAGGTCGCTGAGGCCGAGGACAAGCCCTCGACCGACGGACATCCCGAGTTCCGCTGGCCGGCGCGCGGGCGCCTCATCCAGGGCTTTTCGGGCGGCAACGACGGGATCAACATCGCTGTGCCGGAAGGCACGGCGGTCAAGGCAGCCGAGGCCGGCGTCGTCGCTTATGCCGGCAACGGCCTGAAAGGTTACGGCAATCTCGTGCTGGTCCGCCACCCCAACGGCTTCGTGTCGGCCTACGCCCACAATGGCGAAATCGACGTGAAGCCGGGCGAACAGGTGACGCGCGGCCAGACCATCGCCAAATCCGGGCGCTCCGGCGACGTGGCGGTGCCGCAGCTGCACTTCGAGCTGCGCAAGGGCAAGACGCCGGTCGATCCTGCGGGATATCTCGCGGCGCTGTGAGCCGCGGGCGAGATGCTCCGGCGTTCGCGAGACACACAGCGCCGGAGAATGGGGCGGCGGGTCCAAAGAAAGGCCCGCCGCCCGTTTATTTTGGGCCAAAGACGGCTTAAAACTCGCCGCTCCCTTCGGCTTCGACCCGGAACCCGCCCTTGAAACGCCCTTCGTTCGTCCTCGCCGCCGCCTTCGCCGCCTTCGCCTCGACGCCCGCTTCCGCGGTCGATCCGACCGGGATCCCGCAATGCGACGATCTCTTGAATCGTTACGAGAGCTGCGCGTCGCAATTGCCGGCCGACCGCGTGCACAAGGCGCAAATCGAGCTCTTGGAGGGATCGGTGAGCATCAGGGCCGCCGCCGGCGATCCGAAGCTGCGCGGCGAACTCGAAAGCTATTGCGGCGCGCGCTTCGACCAGATGAAGCGCGAGGGCGACATCAAGGAGTGCATGGCCAAGTGACGCTGTATCGCGCCATAGGCCTGATGTCCGGCACGTCTATGGACGGCGTCGACGTGGCCCTCGTCGAAACCGACGGCGACGCCGCGGTGTCCTTCGGTCCGGCGAGCAATCTCCCTTACAGCGACGCCGACCGCGCCTTGCTGCGCGGCGCGTTGGCCGAGGCGGCGACGCTCGAAGACCGCACGGCGCGGCCGGGCGTGCTCGCCTTCGCCGAAAAAATGGTCACGGACCGCCACGCCGAGGCGGTCGAGGCCTTTTTGCAGGCCAACGGCATCGATCCGGCTTCCGTCTCCGTCGTCGGCTTTCACGGCCAGACCGTGCTGCATCGGCCCAAGCAGCGCTTGAGCATTCAGATCGGCGACGGCCCGGCGCTGGCCGAGCGGCTCGGAATCGCCGTGGCTTACGACTTTCGCGCCGCCGATCTCGCCGCCGGCGGGGAGGGCGCGCCGATCGTGCCGGCCTTTCACCGCGCGCTTGTGGCGGCCGGCGGGCTGAAGGGCGAGGTGGCGCTGCTGAACATCGGCGGCGTCGCCAACGTCACTTACATCTCCGACGGCGCGGAGCCGATCGCCTGCGACACCGGTCCCGGCAATGCGCTGATCGACGATCTGATGCTCCAGCGCACCGGCGCGCCGATCGACCGCCACGGCAGAACGGCGGCGCGCGGGAGGGTGAACGAGGCGGCGCTGCTGCGGTTGCTCTCTCACCCATTTTTCGAGGTTTCACCACCCAAATCTCTGGATAGAAACGCTTTTTCACCTAATGTAATAAGTAATCTCTCAACTGAGGACGCGGCGGCCACGCTGACCGCCTTCACCGCGGCCTCCGTGCTGCGGCTGTTTCCGCATCTGCCCAAGGAGCCGCAATTGCTGATCGTCTGCGGCGGCGGCGCGCATAATCCGATCCTGGTGCGCGAGCTGGTCTTGCGTCTGCCGTGCAAGGTGACGACGGCCGAAGTCGTCGGCTGGTCGCCGGACTATCTCGAGGCGCAAGCCTTCGGTTATCTCGCGGCGCGCGTGCTGGAGGGGAAGCCCTTGACCTTTCCGACGACGACCGGCGTGCCGGAGCCGACGGCGGGCGGGGTGGTGGCGCGGGCGAATGGGGTTGGTTAGCGGTTCGCGACGAGTATCCGGGCGCAGAGGTGTTTTCAGCTGCCTTTGTAGTTGCTATGGTCACGCGTTAATATCGGTCTCAATTCCGCGCCGGCGGGTTTCGTTTGAGCGTCCGGAATCCAAATGCCTGTGATCATGTTTTGGAACAGTGCTCGAAAGCCGCTCGCGGTCGAACTCGGCGCCGCCTGCCGGGAACATCGCGTCGAACTCGTCATTCTCGCCGAACGCGAGATGACGACCAAGGAGGCGCTCATCGGGTTGAATGGCGATGGCGTCGGCCGTTACGAGGAGGCGTTTTGTCCAGTCCCCAGTCGGGTGCGCTTCTTCACGAATCTCCCGAAGGATCGCTTGCGTCCTCTTCGCGACGCGGACAAAATCTCGATCCGAATGCTGTCGCCGCCGCTCGGAGGTGAAATCATCGTCGCCGCGGTCCATCTATCGAGCAAGCTCCATGCGGAAAACGAGGATCAAGATTACGGCGCCCGCAGGATGCGAGACATGATCGAGCGGGTCGAAGCGGACGCGGGGCATCGGCGCACGGTCGTAATCGGGGACCTCAACATGAGCCCTTTCGAATCGGGCATGGTGGCCGCCGACGGATTTCACGCGGTGATGGACAAGGAAATCGCGGCGAAGGGATCGCGCCTCGTGCAGGGAGCGGAGTTCGGTTTCTTCTAGAATCCGATGTGGAGCCGGCTCGGCGACGAATCGCATGGACCGCCGGGGACTTATTACTTGAACAGGGGCGGCAAGCTCGTGAATAATTTTTGGGAGACCTTCGATCAGGTCCTGTTGCGGCCGGCGCTGCTGCCCTTCTATCGGGCGGATGGGATAAGGGTGCTCGATCGGATCGGAGAGGCCCCGCTTCTGCGTGACGGGGTGATCGACAAAAGGTTCTCCGATCATCCGCCCGTAGTGCTGTGGCTCAATACGGAAAGGGAACTCGCATGACCGAGAGCTTCTGGGCGATCCCCGACACCAAGAATTTGCGTACGCCCGTCACCATTTTGAAAGAGCAGGCGGAGGCTTTGACACGAGCGACCAATGGCGTCCTTGAGGGCTCAGTTGAAACCTTCCCCGCGAATCAACCCAACTTTGGTTGGCGTCTACGTTCGTGCTTGACCATCAACGTTCCTTTCCTTAAGGATTACGCAGTTAATATATTGACTTACAGCCATAATATTACAATGTATCCGGGCATCTTGAATGGAGACTATGAAAATGGATTTTCCACAGTTGAGAATGAGGAAGAATTCGTAAGTCGTATCAAAGAAATTCTTTCCTCCCGGACAACGATGACGATTTTGGCGAATCTAATATCTCAAGCCGAGGCTGCCTGAACGCGAAGTTCGGCTGAGAGTCGGCGAACGGGAGAGCACGACGCTTTCGTCCCGCCGCCTCCCGCTCAATCCCCCTTCGCCGGTATCGCGATCCGCGTCGGATTGTTCAGCCGCCGGTCGAGATAGTTGGACACTTCCGCGATCAGCGGGTCGATCTTGTTCTCGAAGAAGTGGTTGGCGCCCTTCACCACGGCGTGTTCGATCGAAATGCCTTTTTGCGTCTTCAGCTTTTCGATGAGCCCGGTGACTTCCTTCAGCGGCGCGACGCGGTCGATGTCGCCGTGGACGAAGAGGCCGGAGGACGGGCAGGGGGCCAGAAACGAATAATCGAATCGGTTGGCCGGCGGCGCGACCGAGACGAAGCCCTCGATCTCCGGCCGGCGCATCAGAAGCTGCATGCCGATCCAGGAGCCGAAGGAGACGCCGGCGATCCAGCAGGCGCGCGCCTCGGGGTTCACCGCCTGCGCCCAGTCGAGCGCCGCGGCGGCGTCGGAGAGTTCGCCCGAACCGTGGTCGAAATTGCCCTGGCTGCGGCCGACGCCCCTGAAATTGAAGCGCAGCACGGAAAAGCCGCGTTCGGCGAAGGCGTAATAGAGGTGGTAGACGATCTGATTGTTCATCGTCCCGCCGAACTGCGGGTGCGGATGCAGTATGATCGCGATCGGCGCGCCGCGCGTGGCGGATTGATGGAATCGGCCTTCCAGCCGACCGGCCGGGCCGGTGAAGATCACTTCGGGCATGCTTCCCCCAAGGTCGCGGCGCAGGCGCGCGGGTCGACGCGCCGGCTCGCTTCCCAATTTTTTTGGCGGCGACGGAAATCGCCGGGATGGGCGCCGCGACCCGGCCTCATCCCGCCCCATGCGCCTTTTAGCACTGGGGCCCGCGGCGATTGCAAGCTTTTTCGCCCCCAGGCCAGCCACTCTCTGAACTCTAGAGACATAATAGGCTTTTATAATTCGCAAAGCGCGCTAAGCTGCGATCGCCGACGCCGAAGCGGCGCGGCAAGCAGCGATGGATTTCCGGATGCGGGAGGAATTATGAGACTTACGACGAAGAACCGGCGGCGCGCCGGCGTGGCGCTCGCCCTCGCCTCGATTTGCGCCGCCGGCGCGGCGCAGGCGCGCGGCGACGCCTGGAGCGGCTGCCATGCGCGGGCGCCCGAGGCCCGCATCGCCGCCTGCGGCGAGATCATCAAGCACATCGACAAGGAGTCGAAACACAATAAGGTCACCGCTTATTTCAATCGCGCCACGGCCTATACGGCCAAGGGCGCCTGGGACGAGGCGCTCGCCGATTTCGGCAAGGCGCTGGAGCTCGACCCCAAATCCGCGACCGTGCTCTCGGGGCGGTCGGCCGCCTATCGCGGCAAGGGCGATCTCGCCAGCGCGCTCCAGGACGCCGACGCCGCCGTGGCCGCCAACCCCAAGAGCGTCGAGGCCCTCGTCGGCCGCGGCGGGCTGCATTTCGCCAAGGGGGAATTCGACCCGGCCATCGCGGATTTTTCGCAGGCCGTGAAGATCAATCCCAAATATGCGGCGGCCTATGCCGATCGGGCGCTCGTCGAGCGGCAGAAGGGCGACGCCGAAAAGGCGCTGGCCGATTACGGCGAGGCGGTCAAATGGGACAAGACCGCGGCGCCCCTGATCGCGCGCGGCTCGTTCTATCTGTCGAAAGGCGACCACGACCATGCGATCGAGGATTTGAGCGAGGCGATCAAGCGCGACCCGAAATCCGCGCTGGCCTATGGCGACCGCGGCGTCGCCTTTCAGGGCAAGGGCGACGTCGACCGCGCCATCGCTGACTATGGCGAAGCGGTCAAACTGGATCCCGGCCTCGTTCCGGCCTATCTCAACCGCGCCGGCGCCTGGCGCGTGAAGAAGGATTTCGAGAAAGCCAAGGCCGATTACGAGGCGGCGCTGAAGGTGAAGCCCGACTCGAATTCGGCCAAGAAGGGCCTCGACGACGTGGCGCGGCTGCTGGCCAAAAAGGCCTCGGCGGCGGCGCCGGCCGCGGGCGAGACGCCCAAACCCTGAGCGGTCGACCGGCTCACAGCGCCTTGGCGGCCTCCAACACCGCCTCGGCGTGGCCCGGAACCTTGACCTTGCGCCAGATCCTGGCGATGCGGCCGTCCGCGCCGATCAGGAAGGTGGTCCGCTCGACGCCCATGTATTTGCGGCCGTACATGCTCTTTTCCACCCAGACGCCGTAAGCGGCGAGCACCTCCTTCGTTTCGTCCGCGACGAGCGCGATCTTCAGCTCGTGCTTGGCGCGAAACTTGTCGTGCGCCTTGGCCGAATCCGGCGACATGCCGACCACGACCGTCCCGGCCTTGGCGAATTTGTCGCGCAGCGCGCTGAACTCGATGGCTTCCTTGGTGCAGCCGGAAGTGTCGTCCTTCGGATAGAAATACAGCGCCACTTTCTTGCCTTTGAGCTCCGCCAGCGACACAGTTTCGCCACCGGCGCCCGGCAAGACGAAGGTCGGGGCGGGATCGCTTTCGCGTAACGTTGCGGCGGGTTCGGTCATTTGCGCGCCTCCTTGCGAGCGGGGTGATTGCAGAGACTCCTAGCTCATGCCGCGGCGCACGCAAACCCGGCGCCGTTCGCGTGGGATTGGGCGGCGGCGGGCGAATCGCGGCGGCGTCGCAGGCGCCCGACGTTTGGCCAGTCGCATCCGCCTCATGTAGTCTTGAACGACCCGCCGCGCGCATTCGGCGGTTCACCCCTTCGAGGAAAGAGCAGGGGCTTTTGAGCGACGAAGAGACCGCCGGCGACGAATTGAGCCTGGCCCGACGCGGTTTCGGCCTCTGGAGCCGGCTGCGCCGCCGGTTCGGCGCCGTGTCGCGGCGCGCTCTGCGCGGCTGCGGATGCCTCGGGCTGGGCGTTGCGGCGCTGCTCTGCGTCTTTCTCGGCGGCTTTTTTTGGGCGCTGGCGCGCGGGCCGATCGCCCTGAACTGGCTCGCTCCGGTCATCGTCCAATCGCTCGACGAGCTCTACGCCGGACGTCTCGAATTCGGCCTTTCCGGCGTCGCTCTGGCCAATGCGGAGCATGGCCCGACGCTGACCGCCGAGGGGCTGACGGTAAAATCCCACGGCCGCACGATCGTCGCCGCGCCGCGCGCCGAACTCTCGGTCGATCTGCGCCGGCTGCTGACGGGACGGGTGCAGCCGCGGCGCCTGCAAGTGCTGAATTTACAGCTGCGGCTCGCGCTGAAGCCGAACGGCGAAGTGTCTGTGTCGGCCGGCGCCGATCCCGGCGACGCGCTGGTGATCGGGCCGCCCGCGCCGGCCCCCGCGCCGGAGGCTGTTCCTCCCGCCGCCAGCGCCGCGGCCGCGCACGCCGTGCGCGCGCGTCTGCTGGAGCTCGCCGGCGCGGCGGCGCGCGCTTTGATCGATCTCGCCACCAATCCCGACAGCGTCATCGGCGGCGTCGATCACGTCGGCGTCGTGCACGGCAGTCTCGTCATCGAGGACGGCGCGGCGCAGCGCGTCATAAACTACGCCGATCTGACGCTGACGCTAGACCGGGACCCCGGCGGCTCGAAATTCACGCTCGCGGCCACCGGCGCGGCGCGGCGCTGGTCGATCGTCGCCACGGCGCGCGGCGCGCCCGGCGCAAGGCGCGAATTCAGCGCGGAGGCCCACGACTTCTCGCTCGACGAAGTCGCTTTGCTGAGCGCCTCGCGCAACATGCGTTTCGACAGCGACGCGCCGCTCTCCGCGCATCTGCGCTTCGCGCTCGACCCGGACGATCTCGTCGCCGAGGCGAAGGGCGGCGTCGCGATCGGCGCGGGCTTTTTTCGCCTCGACGAGCCCGAGCACGAGCCCGTGCTGATCGAGCGCATCGACGCGGAAACCCAATGGGACCGCAAGAGCCGGCAATTCATCCTTCCGGCGCTGCGCGTGAAGACCGCCGGCGCCGACATGACGCTGGAGGGCGTCATGGCGCCGCCGCCTTCCGCGGGCGGGGAGACGGGGGCGCCGGCGGAGATTTGGACGGGCTCGCTGCAACTCTCGAAGCCCGCGCAGTTCGGCCCAGAACGCCCCGGCGAAGCGCCGCTGCGCATCGACCGCTTCGCGCTGCGACTGCGACTCGCGCCGGCCGAAAAGCGCGTCGACCTCGAGAATATCGTGCTCAAAGGCCCGCAAATCGACGCGAGCGGCTCCTCGACCTTCGATTGGGTCAACGGCCCGCACGTCGTTTTCGAAAGCCGGCTGGACAACACCGAACTTCCCGCCGTGGTGCGGCTGCTGCCGACGCATTTCGGCGCGCAGCCGCGGGTCTGGCTGCTGGAGCACGTGCCCTCCGCCACGATCCGCCACGCCGAATACCGCTGCGAATTCGACGAGGCGGATCTGATCGCGATGCGTTACGAGCGGCCGCCGCCCGACGCGGCGGTGCGCGGCGAAGGCGATGTCGTCAATGCGACGCTCACCGAACTCCTGCCCCAGTTTCCCGCGCTCAAGGGCGTCTCCGGCCATGTGCGCGCGACCGGCCGGACCTTGACGATCGACCACGCCAGCGGAAGCCTCGACACGGCGCACGAGCGCCACGTGGTGCTGACCGAGGGCTCTTTCGTGATTCCCGACTACGCGCCCAAGCCCACGCCGTCGGCGCTCGAATTGCGCTTTGCCGGCGGCGTCGAGGCGATCACCGAGGTTCTGGCGACGCCCGCGCTCGCGCCCTACGCCGCCATGCCGATCGACCCCGCCCAGCTGAAGGGCCAGATCGACGGACGCACGCACGTCGAATTCGAGGTCGGCGACGGCGCCCGCCAGGACCACGTCACCGTGTCGCTCAACGCCGACGCCTCCAATTTCTCGATCGACCGCTTCCTCGGGGCCGAGAGACTGGAGAACGGCGCGCTGAACATCGTGCAGGACCGCGCGGGGCTGCGCGTCAGCGGCGCGGCGCGCGTGCTCGGCGGTCCGGCCTCGCTCGACATTCGCCGCGCCCCCGGCGAAAAGACCCAGGCGCAAGCGCAGATTTCCGTCACGCTCGACGAGGCGGCGCGCGCCAAGATGGGCTACGCCTTGCCGGGCGTTTCGGGCCTCGTCGTCGCGAGCGTGAAGACCCCGCTGCCGCTGCCCGAGACCGAAACGCCCATAGAGCTCGATCTCGTGAAGACCGCGTTCGACAACACGCTGCCGGGACTGGCCAAGGCGATCGGAAAACCGGGAAAAGCCTCCTTCACGCTGACGAAGCGCGCCGACGGCATGTCGCTCGACCGCTTCCAGCTCGAGACCGGCGCGACGCAGATGCAGGGGACGATCGAACTTGGCCGCGACGGCGGCTTCCACTCGGCGAAATTCTCGCAGTTCCGGCTCTCGCCCGGCGACGACGCGAAATTGGAGGCGGCGCGCGGCGCCGACGCGATCAAGATCAACGTGCGCGGCGCCAACATCGACGCGCGCCCCTTCCTGCGCACGCTCGGTACGACGAGCGTCGAGCCGCGCGGCGCGGCGGCGCCCTCCGCGAAAGGCGCCATGTCCTTCGACGATCTCGACGTGGATCTCAAATCGACTCTGGTTTCGGGCTTCGGCAAGCAGATCCTGTCCAACGTCGACATGAAATGGGAGCGGCGGGGCAATCGCCCGCGGCGCTTCTCGCTGACCGGGCGCTTTGGCCGCGAGTCGCTCGTCGCCATGCTGGAGCGCAACGAGAAAGGCCTGCCGCAGCTCGAAATCTCCTGCGCCGACGCCGGCGCGCTCTTCGCTTTTCTCGATTTGTACAGCCGCATGGACTCCGGCTCCGTCACCGCCAGCGTGCAGTTGACGGCTCCCGGCCATTCCGACGGCGTGCTGAACGTGCAGGATTTCTATCTGAAGAACGAACCGGCCATACGCCAGCTGATGACGCAGGGCGCGCATCGCTGGGACGAGAAGGGCGGCGTGCGCTTCGATCCGGAATCGGTGCGCATGCAACGCCTGCAGGCGCAATTCGGCTGGGCGGCCGGCCGGCTGACGCTGCGCGACGGGGTGATGTCGGGTCCGGAGATGGGCCTCGTGTTCGACGGCTCCATGGACTTCGCCAATGAAGCCATCGACATCGGCGGCTCCTATCTGCCGTTTTACGGGTTGAACAATCTCGTCAGCAACATTCCGCTCGTCGGCCCCTTGCTGTCCGGCGGCGCGCACGAGGGGGTCTTCGGCCTCAATTACAGCGCCACCGGCAAGCTCGACGCGCCGACGATCACCGTCTCGCCGCTGTCGATGCTGACGCCGGGCCTGCTGCGCAAGATTTTCGGGGCGATGGACGGCACGGCGCGGAATCTTTATGCGCCGGCGAAGTGAGGTGCGCGATCTCGGTTACCGGTGACGGGCTGGCATGTCTGGCGGCGCCACCCGATGCCGTGTCGCGGCTCCAGGCGAGACCGCAGTCTCGTACCCTGAAAAATTAGTGCAATTGATATTTGGAGTGCACCGTAATTGACCGTAATTGCGCGATATGGAGACGATGAAATACGGCATCTTCGGGCTGCCGAGACCGAGCGGAGGCTATCCGCAGCAGTAGCGAGGCGCGATGTTTTGGACGATCTGGTTCCGAGGCCTGCGCGGCGCGCAGCTCTGGAACGACGAGAGGGGCGGTTCGCCCACGCCGGTGATCTGCCCCATCGACCCCGCCGGCCACCGGCGGGGCGCTTATTGGGAGCCGACGATGTTTCTAGAGGAGCCGACGCTCGAGTCGCCGGTCGACCGGGAACGCGATGCGCTGCTTACGCCCGGAACTCCGTTTGTGCTCAAGAAGCGCGTGTTCGCGGCGATGCAGGACTCCGGCCTGACCGGCTGGCTCATGCGGCCCTGCGTCGTGTCCTTCGCCGACGGAAGCGAGAGCGACGACTACGGCGTGTTGGCGGTGGACGGCTGGGGGCGTCGCCGAGCCTTCCGCCGGATGCGAGTTGCTCTGGCGCTGTAAGGGGTGCGGAAGCCTCAAGTTCCGACCTGGCCTCATCCGCGGGCAGGCCATGCGCGAGGCGCGCTGGGACGGCTCCGATTTCTTCGCCGTCTGGCCGATGACCAAGGCCCGATCTGCACGGATCGGGCGAAGCGCGTGCTGGAGCGGTTTCGCGTCGACGAAATGCTCTTTCAGGCGCCAGAAGACTGCCTGACTCCGCTCGAGCACTTCGGCAGCGGCCCCACCCCGCCCTTTTTCCGGCCTCAGTCGCGCGCCGAGATCGACGCATGCATCGCTCAGGCGCCGCTTTGGCCGAACGTCGAGCGCAATCCGACTCGACATGGTTGACGCTTGATAAGTCGTAACCGCCCAGGTTCGATTACAGTCCAACAAACCGTCTCCGCAACTCCTATACGCTCGACGCCGCCGGCCACCGGAGTCTGACCTGAAATTCATGTTCCGATCCAATCCCATGCCCAAACTCATCCGCCCCGCCTTCACGCGCGCCTTGCCGCACGCGCCGCCGACCTGGTTCGACCTCGGCTTCTGCGTCTCTGCGCAGGGCGAGTTGCTGTGCCTGCGCGCCAGCGAGGACGTTCCCGGTTATTTTCGCGAGCGCGGCCGGCTGCGGAAAATGCTGGGGAGCGATGCGGCCGTGGCGCGCAAACTCCCGCCGCTGCCCCGCTATTTGCGCGGGCTGCTCTCGGCCTTCGACGGGGAGCGCGAAGGCGAGGCGACGGAGTTCGCTCTCAATCCCGACTCTCCGCACCCGGCCTTTTCGCGCTTCCCCAACGGCGATTGGCTCGTCTCGGATTTCGATCCCGTCCGCAAGGGCAATTTCGCGCGGGTGATCGCGCCGGACGGCGCGGAAACCCGCCGCGTCTTTCTCGGCGAAGGCTATTTTCACTCCATGCAATGCGATTTGAACGGCTGTGTCTGGGTCGGCTACGACGAATGCCGCAGCGAGGCGATTCCGCCGGGTCAACTCGCCAAATTCGACGGCAAATCAGGCGATCTGCTGTGGACGCAGGCCGGAACTGGCTTTTGGATCGGCGATTGCTGGGGCGTCAATCCGGGCGCCGACGTCTGGGTCGCCATGCATGGCGGCGGACCTTGGCCCGAGGGCGGGGCGACGGGAGCGGCGGCGAATTATTTCACCCAGCAGCGCATCGCATTTCGCATGATCGTCGTCCATGCGGATTTCGTCGGGCCGCCGGCCGGTTTGGCGCAACCCGATCATTCCACGGCCACCGGCTGGCCGCTGCTGCGCATCGGCGCGGATGGCGAAGTGCGACACTGGATGACGACGCTGCGCCATTTCCAGGGCTTCGCCGCGTCGGGCGACCTCGCGCTGGTCATCGGCGCGTACGACATGCGGCGCGCCTGGAAGAGCAACGGCTATCGCGCCGACAAATTGGGCCTCGCGCTGCTGCGGCTCGGCGATGTCGGCGCGGATGCGATCGCGGAAGGCCGGCTGGCTCTGGGGGAAACGAGGGATCGCGGGGCGCTGCGAGTCTTCGGCGCGGGCGACGCGCTGCATGTCTTGACGGACAAGACGTGGGTCCGGCTTAACGTGGCCGAGGTCGCAGGCGCGCTGGGCCAACTGTGAGCGCTACGCCCCCGCTCACACCCGCTCCAGCAGCACGTGCTTCTTCTTGCCGAGCGACAGCTTGGCGACGCCGTCCTTTTCGAAGTCCTTTTCGCCGAGGACCGCCTTTTCATCGCTCACCAGCGCGTCGTTGAGGCGCAGGCCGCCGCCTTTGATCTGGCGGCGGGCTTCGCCGGTCGAGGCGACGAGGCCGGCCCTGACGAAGGCCGTCAGCACGCCGAGACCCGCGGCGACCTCGCTCGCCGCGACGCTCACCTTCGGCAGGCTGAGCGACAGGGCGCCTTCCTCGAAAGTCGTCCTGGCCGTCGCCGCGGCGGCCTCGGCGGCCGCGCCGCCATGCAGCAGCGCGGTGACTTCCGTCGCCAGGATTTTCTTGGCCTCGTTGATCTCCGCGCCCTGCAGCGCCGCGAGCCGGGCGATCTCGTCCAAGGGCAGGAAGGTGAAGAGTTTTAAAAAGCGCTCCACGTCGGCGTCCTCGGCGTTGCGCCAATATTGCCAATAGTCGTAGGGGCTGAGCAGATCCGCGTCGAGCCAGACCGCGCCGGCCGCCGTCTTGCCCATTTTGGCGCCCGAGGCGGTGGTCAGCAGCGGCGAGGTCAGGCCGTAGAGTTGCGGGCATCCGAGCCGCCGGCCCAGATCCATGCCCATGACGATGTTGCCCCATTGATCGGAGCCGCCCATTTGCAGCACGGCGCCGTGGCGCTTGGCGATCTCGGCGAAATCATAGGCCTGGAGCAGCATGTAGTTGAATTCGATGAAAGACAGCTCGTGCTCGCGCTCCAGCCGCAGCTTGACGCTGTCCATCGTCAACATGCGGTTGACGGAAAAATGCCGGCCGACGTCGCGCAGGAAGTCGATGTAATTGAGCTCCGTCAGCCAGACCGCATTGTCGAGCAACAGCGCGTCGCGCGAGCCTTCGCCGAAATGCAGGAATTTGGCGAAGGTTTTTTGGATCGAGGCCTTGTTGGCGTCGATCTCCTCGATGCTCAGCAGCTTGCGGCTCTCGTCCTTGCCGGAAGGATCGCCGACGCGCGTCGTGCCGCCGCCGACCAGGGGCAGGGGCTTGCCGCCCGAGCGCTGCAGATGCGCCAGCAGCATGATGGGGAGAAGCGAGCCGACATGCAGCGAGGACGCCGTGCAGTCGAAGCCGATATAGGCCGTGAGCCCACCCTCCAGCGCCTTGGCGTCGAGGCCGGCGAGATCGGAGCACTGATGCAGGAAGCCGCGCTGGATCAACGTGGCGAGAAACTCGGATCTGGGGGCGAAGGCGTCGGACATGGGCGGGGTGTTAACGGGAAAGGGGGCAGGGGCGCAAGGGCGACCGCCAAGCTATCGAAGGGCAATTTTTTCGGCACGCCAGCGGATGCGCGAAGGCGCACCGCTTTCGCAGGGCAGCTACGCGCAATAGAAATACATCTTGACACGAATATATTCATTAGAGAATATTTGTCAGCTTGGATTGGGAGAGCGCCATGGGAGATCGCCATCACCGCCTCGACGAACGCCGCGCGCCCGTCGGCCTCCTTTCCGCAGGTAGGAGCGTCTTGATGCTCGCGCCGCGGCGGATCGGAAAGACCTGGCTCATGGACCGGGTGAAGGAGGATTTGGAATCCCAGGACATTCGTGTCGCCAAGCTCGAAGTCGCCGGCCTCCACACGGAAGCGGAATTTCTCGCCGAAATTTGCAAAGCCATCGAAAAGGCCCAGGGCGCGAAGGAGCGCGCCTGGACGCAGATCGTGCAGCGGCTGAAGCAACTGACGGGTGGCGTCGACGCCGCCAGTCTCGTTCAAGCCATCGCCAAACTGGATCACCGCCAGTTCCTGGAAACGCTCGTCGAGTCGCTCGACGCCGAAGGCGTCAGGACGGTCATTCTCATCGACGAGATCGCGCTCTTCGTTCACGAACTCGCCCGGAAAGACCCTGACGCCGCAAGGCGGCTCCTCTATCAAATCCGCAAGCTCTGGCAGAACTGCAAGAACGTGGTCTGGTTTCTCACCGGATCGATCGGGCTCGACGAAATCGGCCGGCGTCACGGCATGGCCGGCGCTTTGCTTGGCATCGAGCTCTTTCCTCTCGAACCCTTCACCTTGGAGCAGGGGCTGTCGCTTTTCGAAGAGTTGCAGGCGCAAAGAATCGTTTCTTCGTTTTCGTTCGCGGATGGAGCCTTCGAACATCTCGCAACGGAACTCGGCTGGCTCTCGCCTTATCATCTCGAACATCTCCTGAGGCTGATCCCATTCGCGCCAGGAGGCGCGCAGGCCTCGAAAGCAGAGGTCGACGCCGCCTTCGAAAAAATTCTCTCGCCGGCCTACCGGACGCATTTCGCCGGATGGGACGAGCACATCGACAAGAATTTTCCGCAAGAGGATGCGACGCTGATGTTCGCCGTGCTCGAGATCGCCTGCGAGACCGCCGACGGCGAGATCGAGGCGACATATCTTGCGAGGCTCGCGACCGCTCATCCCGCGCTGACCCGCCGCAATCTGCTGGATTCCCTGACGGCGCTCGCGAGCGACGCTTATCTCGTGCAAGACCGCGAGCGCTGGCGATTTCAGTCGGGCCTGCTGCGGCGCTATTGGAGCCGATACGTCGTATGAACCTCGACCCCACAATCCCCCTCTACAATCCGAGCCGCGGTTCCGACGAGGCATTCCTCGCGAATTTCGTCGCGCGCCGCGCGGAACTCGATGCGCTGGTTGCGTCGCTTCGCGCCACCGCGCAGGGTGGGGCTGCGCGTCACGAGATCGTCGTCGGCGCGCGCGGCATGGGCAAGACGTCGCTCCTGCGCCGCCTCGCCATCGCGGTCGGGGCCGAGGCGGAACTCGCCAAAAGCTTCGTCGCGCTCCGATTTCGCGAGGAGCAGTACAACGTCATTTCGCTCGCGACCTTCTGGCGCAACTGTTGCGACGCGCTCGCCGAATGGTGCGAGGCCGAGGGCAGGAAGGATCTGGCGCGACGGCTCGATGCGGTTACGGCGCAGGGCCCCGATCTTGCGGGCGACAAGGCGGAAGAAACCTTTCTCGACGTCTGCAGGACGATTGAGCGCCGCGCCGTGCTCTTGCTCGACAATCTCGACATCGTCGTCGACAACTTGAAGGAGGAGAACTGGCGTCTACGCACAGTCTTACAGAGCGAAGGCGGTCCGATCGTCGTCGGCGCCGCGACGCAATTTCTCGATCAAAGCGGCGACCGCCAGGCGCCCTTCTACGAATTCTTCCGTCCGCACGTTCTGGAGCCGCTGACGCAAAGCGAACTCCTGTCCTGCCTGCGCGCGCTGGCGACGGCGCGTGGCGAAAGAGGCAAGCCTGTGTTGTCGATCCTGGAGCGCGAGCGGGAACGCGCTTTGACGCTCTATGCGCTCACCGGCGGCAACCCGCGCGTCGTGGCGCTGATCTACCAATTGCTGGAGCGGGCCGACAGCCGCGAAATCTTCGCCGATCTCGAAGCGCTGCTCGATCAGGTGACGCCCTTCTACAAAGCGCGGGTCGAGGAATACGAGGGCGCCAATCAGCGCGCGATCATCGACGCCGTGGCGCTGAACTGGGACCCGATCACGTCGAATGCGATCGAGGAGAAGACGGGGATTCCCCTCACCACAATTTCATCGGTGCTCAATCGCTTGAAGCGCGACGGCTTCATCGAGGAGGTGCAGCGCTCCGGCGCGCGCGCCGGCTATCAGATCGCCGAGCGTTTTTTGAACATCTGGTACCTGATGCGCCACGGCACGCGCCAGCTGCGGCAAAAGCTGCGCTGGCTGACGCTATTTTTGACGAAGCTTTTTAGCGAAGCCGATCTGGAACGCATGGCGGACGAGAGCCGGTGCGCGACCGAGGCTTGGAGCGCCGATTGGCGCCTGGCCGTAGAGGAACCGCATCGCGAGGTTGTGGCGCTGCGACTCCTTCCGGCCGAGGCGGCTTTGCAGCTTAAACTCGGACGCCGGCACACCAGGAAGGGCGATCACGGCGCAGCCATCGCCGCTTATGACGAGTTAATCGCCCACTTTGGCGAGGCGACGGCGCCGGAAGTGCTGGAGCAAGTGGCGCTGGCGCTTCTCTATAAAGGCGTCTCGCTCGACGAACTCGGCCGTCGCGAGGAAGCGATCGGCGTTTATAACGAGTTGATCGCCCGCTTTGGCGAGGCGCGGGCGCTTCTCTACAAGGGCGTCTCGCTCGACGAACTCGGCCGTCACGAGGAAGCGATCGGCGTTTATAATGAGTTAATCGCCCGCTTTGGCGAAGCGACGGCGCCGGAAGTGTTGCAGCGAGTGGCGCGGGCGCTTTTCTACAGAGGCGCCACGCTCCGCGAACTCGGCCGTCGCGAGGAAGCGATCGATGTTTTTAACGAGTTGATCGCCCGCTTTGGCGAGGCGACGGCGCCGGAAGTGCTGCGGCAAGTGGCGTGGGCGCTTATCCACAAAGGCGCCACGCTCTACAAACTGGGCCGTCGCGAGGAAGCGATCGGCGTTTATAACGAGTTGATCGCCCGGTTTGGCGAGGCGCCGGCGCCGGAAGTGCTGCAGCAAGTGGCGCGGGCGCTTTTCAACAAAGGCGCCACGCTCTACAAACTGGGCCGTCGCGAGGAAGCGATCGGCGTTTATAACGAGTTGATCGCCCGCTTTGGCGAGGCGACGGCGCCGGGAGTCCTGCGGCAAGTGGAGCGGGCGCATGGAGCAAGGGGCCGTGTCCTTGCGGATTATTTCGGCTGCTTCGACGAAGCCGAGGACGCATATCGGGCGGCGATGTCGCTTGCACCCGAGGACGATATGCATCGTGCCAATCTCGCCTGGCTCCTGCTGGAGACGGGCCGCGCCACGGAGGCCGATCCGCTGATCGCCGGACTGACCAAGCGCTATCCCGCCGCCCGCGAACTGCTGGATGCGGGGCGCGAATTCGCCGCCGACAACTTCGGCCTTGGCGTCAAGCATCTCGCCGAGGCGCTTGACCTCCAGCTCGAAGCGGGCGTCTCGCCCTCCTTCGAGGATCTTTTGCGCCTGTTGCGTCTCGCCGTGGCGCGGGGCCATGGCGAGCGGCTGATCGCCTGGTTCGAGGAGAGCGGCAACGCCGACCGCTACGCGCCCGTCCATGGCGCTCTCGTCGCCAAAGTGCGCGGCGAGCAATTTCTGCGCGACCTCAATCCCGAGGTGCGCAAGATCGCCGAAAAGCTCTATGCCTTCCTCTCCCGTCCCAAAACGGAGGAAAAGGCGGCGGAGCGCCCCCGGCGCTCGGCGAAGCCGCGCGGCCGGAGGAAGAATTAAATAGGGCGAGACCCAAAGATTACCGCCCCGGCCGGAGTCGAGCCAGCACTCCTTTCGGAACTCGATTTCGAGGCGGGCGCGTCGACCAATTCCGCGGCAGGCGGCGCGCGGCGTGGCCCACCCGGCCGCCAAACGCCTTTCCAACGCATTGCCTCCCCCCCAAAACCATGCTAGGCGCGGCGCACGATCCCCCTCATTCACCTCAAAGGAGCTGGCGCTCATGGCTCGCGTCACCGTCGAAGATTGCGTCGACAAGATCGACAATCGCTTTGACCTCGTTCTGCTCGCCGCGCATCGCGCCCGGCTGATTTCCTCGGGCCAGGCCATTCTCGTCGACCGCGACCGCGACAAGAATCCGGTCGTCGCGCTGCGCGAAATCGCCGAGAGCGCGCTGGCGCCCAAGGATCTCGAGGAGGATTTCATCCACTCGCTGCAGCGCCACGTCGAGGTCGACGAGCCCGAAGCCGAGCTGGTGCCGACTTTGTCCGCCGTGGAAGGCGTCGACTCCACCGCCGAGTCGGAATTCGACCGCATGACCGAGGAAGACCTGCTGCGCGGCCTGGAGGGCCTGGTGCCGCCGGCCGAGATCGAGGACGACGGGGAGTAAGCGACGCAAGTCCAGCGCCAAGCGCCAGTCGGACGCGGCGCGCAGGAAGAGATGCGAGCCTGGAGGCTCGCGGTCCAGCGCGCCTTGGACCGCGAGCCTCCAGGCTCGCATCCTATCGAGAACATTCAAACGGCGCCGGCGCCTAGCCGCGCCGCCGCGCCTGCGCTAACATCGCCGCGGCGGCGCGAAACGTGCAAGGCCGCGCCAGGCGGCGCGGGCGGCGGCGCCTGCAAGCCCCGGTCGAACGCGCATGATGCGGCAATATGAACTCGTCGAACGGGTTCGCAAATACAATCCCAACGTCGACGAGGATTTGCTCAACCGCGCCTATGTCTATGCGATGCAGGCGCATGGCCTGCAAAAGCGCGCCTCGGGCGACCCTTATTTCTCGCATCCGCTGGAAGTCGCGGCGATCCTCACGGATCTGAAGCTCGACGACGCGACGATCGTCGCCGCCGTGCTGCACGACACGATCGAGGACACCGACGCGACGCGCGAAGAGATCGAACATCTCTTCGGCCCGCAGATCGGTCGGCTTGTCGACGGGCTGACCAAGATCGACAAGCTCGACCTCGTCTCCAAACAGGCGCGCCAGGGCGAGAATTTCCGCAAGCTGCTGCTCGCCGTCGCCGAGGACGTGCGCGTATTGCTCGTCAAGCTGGCGGACCGCCTGCACAACATGCGCACGCTGCATCACGTGCCGCCGGAAAAGCGCGCCCGCATCGCCCAGGAGACGCTGGACATCTACGCGCCGCTGGCCGGCCGCATCGGCATGCAGCGGCTGCGCGAGGAATTGGAGGGCCACGCTTTCCGCCATCTGATGCCCGAGGCCTTTCTCGCCATCGAAAAGCGCCTCGAGGAGCTGCGCCTCAAGAACGGCCGCATCATCAAGAAGGTCGAGGACGAGCTGGCGCGCGAATTTTTGGCGCGGGGGATGGAGGCCGCCGTGAGCGGCCGGCAGAAATCGCCCTATTCCGTCTGGAGCAAGATGGAGCGCAAATCCGTCTCCTTCGAGCAGCTCTCCGACATTTTCGGGTTTCGCATCGTCGTCGGGACGGTCGAGGAGTGCTATGCGGCGCTTGGCGTCGTGCACACCAAATGGCCGACCGTGCCGGGCCGCTTCAAGGACTACATCTCGACGCCCAAGCAGAACGACTATCGCTCCATCCACACCACGGTCGTCGGCCCCGGCCAGCAGCGCGTCGAATTGCAAATCCGCACCGCGCAGATGCACGAGATCGCCCGCTACGGCATCGCCGCCCATGCGCTCTACAAGGACATGGTCGACGCCGAAGGAAAAGACGAACTGGTCAAGGAAAGCCGCGCCTATCGCTGGCTGCAGGAGACGATGGAGCTGCTCGCCCATGGCGACAGTCCGGAAGAGTTCCTCGAACATACGCGGCTCGAGCTGTTCAAGGACCAGGTCTTCTGCTTCACGCCGAAGGGCGCGCTGATCGCGCTGCCGCGCGGCGCGACGCCGATCGATTTCGCTTACGCCGTGCACACGCGGCTCGGCGATTACGCCGTCGGCGCCAAGATCAACGGCCGCGTCGCGCCGGTGCTGTCCGAATTGCAGAACGGCGACGAGGTCGAGATCGTCAAGGGCGAGGGCCATATTCCGCCCGCCGCCTGGGAGGCCGCCGTCGCCACCGGCAAGGCGCGCGCCGCGATCCGCCGGGCGACGCGCGAGGCGGTGCGCCGCCAATACGCCGGGCTCGGCCGGCAGATCGTCGAACGCGCCTTCGCCCGCGCCGGACGGGCCTATGGCGACGACAAGTTGAAACTGGTGCTGTCGCGCCTCGCCCGGCATTCGGTCGACGACGTGCTGGCCGCCGTCGGGCGCGGCGAAATCTATTCCGGCGACGTGGTCAAGGCCGTCTACCCGGACTTCAGCGAGGAGCGCAAAGCGACGCCCAAGGCCGCGACGGAGCCCAAGGCCGGCTGGTTCGATTTGAAGAACACCGCCAATCTGGTGTTCAAGGCCCCGGGCGCGGAGACGGCCGGCGACGCCATTCCCATCCGCGGCCTGCACGGCGACGCGCCGGTGCGCTTCGCCGAGGGCGGCGGCGCCGTGCCGGGCGACCGCATCGTCGGCATACTGACGCCGGGAGAGGGGATCACCATCTATCCGATCCAATCGCCGTCGCTGACCCGCTACGACGACCAGCCCGAGCGCTGGCTCGACGTGCGCTGGGACATAGAACCCGGCAGCCGCGACCTCTTCCCCGCCCGCCTCGTCGCCACCGTCATCAACGAGCCGGGCTCGCTCGGCGCGCTGGCGACGCTGATCGGCGAGACGGGGGCCAACATCGACAACATCGGCTTTACGGCGCATTCGCCGGATTTTAGGGAGATGACCTTCGATCTGGAGGTGGCGGATTTGAAGCATCTGAGCGACATCATGGCGCGGATGCGGGCGAGCCCGCTGGTGAGCAAGGTGGAGAGGCGGGTGGGGTAGGGGCGCCCATGTCCGGGTGTCAGCACTCGGTCGATTTGCGGCGCCGATGAAAACGGGCGGCGCTGCGAGCTAGAAAAACGGCGGGCTTCGGCTTTTCCAGTTTCGGAAGGGGCCCCGGCGAACGCGCCGCCAGGTCCCGCCTCACGGTCACTGCGTCGTGAATTTCGCGCGTCGGCGGTGGGCGGCGATCCCGAGGCCGGCGAAGCCGATCAGCAGCATCGCCCAGGTCGAAGGCTCGGGCACGGCCGAGAAAGTGACGTCGATCGTCACCGGCGCGTAAATCGACGATCCAGGAGTCAGTCCCACGGCGTTTTGATTGCCCTGTGTTCGCCTCATTGCACTCCTCATTGCACTCTGGAGGAGCGGCGAGGGATTTGCTAGGTTGCGGACGAACGACGGCCTCAACACGCCGTGTTCGCGTTCCACTTCATTTCGCCAATTTAGAGGATAGCCCGATGACCGAAGCGAAGACGATCGACGAAGTCATCCAGCGAATGACGCAGATCGTCGAAGACTCCAAGGCGAAGGAGTCGCGGCTCGGCTATTTCGCCGCGCTCTATCGCGAGGTGACGATCACCGTCAAGCGGCGCATCGACGACGGAAACTATTTTGACGACAACGCGCGCATGGAAAAGTTCGACGTGATTTTCGCGAGCCGCTACCTCGCCGCTTACGATCTGGCGCAGAGCGGCTCCCAGCCGACGCTCTGCTGGGCCTATGCGTTTGGCGTGACGCGACAATGGTGGCCGATCGCGTTGCAGCACCTGCTGCTCGGCATCAACGCCCACATCGGTCTCGACCTCGGAATCGCGACGTTCGAGACCGTCGGCGCGCAAGGACTTCCGGCGCTGCACGGCGATTTCGATAAAATCAACGATCTGCTGGCGAGCCTCGTCCGCGACGTCAAGGAAAAGCTCGCCATGGTCTGGCCGCCGCTGCACTGGCTGAACGAATATCTCGGCGAGGTCGAGACGGGCGTCATCAATTTCAGCATGGGCAAAGCGCGCGACTCCGCCTGGGCCCTGGCGCAAGAGTTGGGGCGACTGGAGGAGAAGGATCGCGCCATAGTGATCGCGCGGCGCGACGACGACGTCCTCCTCCTCAGCCATGCGATCCGCGATCCGGGCGTTTTTCTCACCCTGGTCACCAAGGCGGTCCGCCTCGGCGAACGCGGCTCGGTCTCGCAGATCATCGGCGTGCTCGAAGATCAGGCGCGGCAATGGAGCGCGGCCGTGGCGCTCGGCAAGGAGATCCGACATATGTCCCCGCCGTCGGACCCGAAATCGCGGAGCTGATCGAGAGCGACGAGCGGGTCGGAACGACGTCGAATTCATCGCCGAGAACGGCGGTGGAGCGCGGTGCGAGAATGAGAGTTTGGCGCGCGGTTACGCGTATCACGCGGCCCACACCAACGGAAAGGCCGCCTCGCGGCGGCCCTTCAAAATTCCGATTGGCGGCGGTTGGTCAGGACGTGGGAAGCGCCGCTTTCTTCGTGCGGCGATGAGCAGCATAGGCGATGCCTGCAAAGCCGAGCAGCAGCATCGCCCAGGTGGACGGTTCCGGAACGGCGGTCGCCAAAAGTTTAAGGTTCGCCACGTCCTGCACCAACGCGCCAGCGCCGGAGCCGTTGATCTCGAATTCGCCGAGATTCACCGTCGCATTCGCCGCCGAAGCGGATAAAGCCAGCGCGGCGGCTGCGCCACAAAGGCGCAGGAAAATCTTGTTGGGTTGCATGCGCCCTCCTGCGTGCATTTGATCGGGATCGACCCGTGTGGAGTGGGAGGTTGATGTCCGTAAGTGCTTTTGTCAATCAGATTTTAAGACTTTGCGCCAAGCCCAGGCCCGCGCCGAGCCCCCAAGTCGCCATCCTCGAATTCATCGGAGGCCTACGCGTAACGACGGGCCTGGGAAATCGAAGCCCTCCTGCTGCGCGTAATGCCCTCACGCCGGCGCCGCGCACGCCCCTCGCGCCAACTCCGCCTCCGCCTCCTCCGCCGGCAGCGTCGAAAACATCCGCTGCAATTGCGCGCCGGTGCGCGGGGTGTAGCCGTCGATCCCGTCGCGCCCATAAAAGGCGCGAAACATGCGGCGAGCGCTGACCAGCGACAGCGGGCCAATCTCGATCGCCTCGTCGATCCTTCCGGGCCGCACGATCGCCGGATCGAGCTTGTCGAGGTGGTTCGTCGTCACGACGAATTTCAGGCCGTCCGGCGTCTGCATGCCGTCCATGGAATTTAGGATCTCGTGCAAGGGCGCGCCGAAACCGGCGCGCTCCTCGGCGCGCGCGCTCGCATCCTTTTGCGCGTCGCGGTTCAGGCCGCCGGCGATCGTGTCCATATCCTCGATCACGAACAGGTCTTTTTGCGTCCCCGACATGAAGGCCGCGCCGAGTCCGTGCAGCGATTTGATGTATTTGATGTCGAAGCCGAGATCGGAGGCGAGCGCGTGGATCAGGCTGGTCTTGCCGGTGCCGGGCGGCCCGTAGAGGATGATCCCGAGCTTCCAGGGAATGCCGCGCGAGGCGTGCCATTCCTCGGCGCCGAGAAACCATTTCAGCCGCTGGACGAGCCGCTGCTTGATGGCCTCGTCGACGAAGACCGTGTCCAGCGCGCGCTTGCGCCGCCGCAGCCCGCCGCCAAAGCCGCCCGCGCCATACATGGAGACATAGAGGCAGTTTCTGTGCTCGTGCGGCTTGCAATCCTGCATGAAGCGCTCGACCACGCCGCGATTGCGGGTCAGGAAGGAGACCGTGATGGTTTCGAAAGGCGCGACCTGCTGCGAGGACTTGGTCTTGGAATATTTGAACAGGGTTCCGTCATAGCTGCCCCATCCCCCGCCGAATCCCGTCTTCAGGGCGCCGTCCTTGATCTCCAGCGAGCGGCTGAAGAAATTCAGCCGCCGCGTCTCGATGAAGCCGTCGACGTCGCGATATTCGTTGGAGAGGCTCTCGACGAAGACCTTGGTCCACAAGGTCGCCTCGAGGATCTCCAGAATTTTTTCCGGGACGGCGCGCAGCAGATACATCGCCGAGCCGAAGGCCAGAGTGCCGACGCCGCCGACGAGCAGCTGGTTCGAGGCCAAAGCGGCATAGGCGGCGTCGAGGAACATCGGGCGACTCTCGGGAAGGGGGCGCTCGAATCCGTCTCGTCCGAGCGCCGCGCCCGCGAGACCTATTCGTTCGGCGGGACTTTGCAAGCGCCGCGAAGCTTGAAGGAAGCGCCCGGGGAAAAGCAGGACAAATTGGTGACGAAAGCCGCGCTCACGCTTGACAATTTGGAGACGCACGAAATACTTGAAAATACGTAACCCTCGAAGACCGCCATGGCGGGGGAGGGAGTACTGGGAGACCGACATGCAAAAGACGCCGTCAATCAAACTCGCCCCTTCGGCCAAGGCCGGGGCCCTCGCCGCCGGATTGGCGATGTTCGTCGCGTCTTCGGCTTCTGCAACGGTCCAGACGCTGAACTTCAGCGGATATTTCGGGGGCGGCAGCGTTGCGCCTTTCCCCACGGTCACCGTTCCGGCGCCTTTCAATCAGCCGACCATTGCGGGCAGCCTCAGCTACGATACGAACAATTCCGGCGTCGTGACGCCTGAGAACTATTCATTGCCGAACGGCGGCTCCTCCGCGTGGTATCGCAATTCCATCACCGGTTTCTCTTTCCACAGCATCGGCGCCGCGCCCGCAAGCCAGATCACCGGGAGCTATTCGGGTGTCGGAGCGGGACAATTCGTCGTCTACAACAACAACGGCGGCCTCGACGCGCTGGCGCCCACCATTTATTCGAGCAACGGGCTGACGGGCGCCGCGCCGAGCGGCTATCAGTTGGTTGCGGCGGGCCTGTACTTCTTTTCGGACGGACGCATTCTCGGATCGAACGCGCTCCCCAACATTACGGGAACGGCGGCGCCCTTCAGCGCTTTCCTCCAGAATCCCCCGCCCGGCGGCTATGCAGGCGCGCTGTTCGACGCCACATACCATCCGCTCGCGGGAGGATCGGACGTCACGATCTACGCGAGCGTGAACGCCGTGCCCGAGCCTTCGACCTGGGCGCTGATGCTGCTTGGATTCTGCGGCCTCGGTTACGCCAGCCATCGGCGGATGAAGAAGACGGCGCCCCACGCGGCCTGATCTGAGGTCTAGCCTCAGGAGAGAAACCCCTCTCGGAGTCGAAAAGCCGGGCTTGAGTTCGGCTTCTCGGCAAGGGCCTTTTGACCCCTCTTCCGCAAGACTTTGCGGCGCAGAGGGGCAAGCGCGTCACCCCGCAATTTCCGCTCTCGGCTCTCGGCCCGCTCCAGCCAACGGCGACCCGACCGCGCCGCCCGGCAGACCTGTTTTGCCGCCACGACTTTCCCTGTCGTTCGGCTCCAAATTTCCGTTGTGCGACCAAACTTCCGTCCTTGCCCAAATCCTCGAAGTGGCGCATGTTTTCGATGCGGTCGGCCGCCAAAGCGGCAAGCCCGGCCCGGGCCCTCGACAGCCTCGTCGCAACCTAGCCGAAAGTCCGCACCGCTTTGTTCCCCTGCGGCGACGCCCCAATCACCAAGATCCTGCGTCGACTCGCATGGGCGGTCGGATTCTTTTGTGTGGCGGCTTCCTGTGACCTTGGCGTCGCCCAGACGTTCGGCGGCGCAATGGACGAGGCGCTCGCATCCTTCGCGACCAATGTTTGGCAATCGCCGAGGCAGCCCTGGCCCGGCTATGGAATCTATCTGGGCGACGGCAAGGTCGTCACCGCCGCGCATGTCGTCGGGAGTCGCAACATAGGCAATCCGTCGGTCACGATCGGCGGACGCGATTTCGAGGCGACCATCGCCAGGATGGGGGAGTTCGAAGGCGTCGACCTCGCTCTGCTGGCGGTCGACCCGCGCCAATTGCCGGCGGAAATCGGTCTGCTCAAAAAAAGCCTCTGCGACGCCGCGCCGATTCCCGGGCAGGACGTCGTCGTCGCCATTCCCGGAGCGGTGGCGCATTCGCGCATATTGTCGCCCAATGCGCTGCCGTTGGGCGTGCCTCTGCGTTTCGACACGCTGATCGCCGACGTCGCGACGACCGGCAATTCCGGATCGGGAGTCTTCGACGCGCGCACGCAATGTCTGATGGGGATCATGAGCCGAAAAATTTCGCGCTGGAGCATGCCGCAGGGGGAGGGCGGCCTAAAATTTCGGCTGGAGGACGTGGCGAAATATTTCGTCCCCGCCACGCAAATCCGCGCCTTCCTGCGGGGGGAGTGACGCAGCGAGCGACGCGTTTGGCGGAATGTCCGGCCGATACGGCATCCGCATGGGCGGGGTAGGGCGCATGGCTTTACGCGTCGCGCGGCGACCCGATCGTCCATCCGTCACCGGCGCCGACTTGATGAGAATTGATGATAATTTCGCAGCTTCTTTTTATTGCTGCCGCAATGAAAAATAAGTGAGTATACGATATGTTGACGCCTTCACTCCAACTAAGGCAGGCGTCGATGAAAACGCTCGTTTCGACTTTTACACTTTGTGCGACTCTCGCATTCCCTCTATGCGCGATGGCCGAAGGCGCGCATGAGCAGGAAGCTCCGTCGCAATCCATCTCGAGCCTCCCCCGACAGGAGGCGGAAACATTGGGTCTCGCGCCCAGTTTGAATTTTAAGGGCGAGCATGGGGCGCCGATCCATATCCTCCCCAACCAGCTGGGCCATCGAGCCCGCGAAAGCAACGGTCTTACGCGTGGAGCGTCGCGCAATCCAAATCTGATCTATCATAGCGGCGGCTCCATCATCACCGCGGTGAACATCTACAACATCTATTGGTTGCCGGCGAGCGGCGTTTTGCAGAATGGCGCGCGGACCAGCATGGTGAGCAATTACAAAAACGTGCTCGACGCCGTTGCAACGGGCATCGCCACCAGCATCGCCGCGCCGAATGTCTATGCGCCGGATCAGGGCAAAAGTCTGTATAACGTCGCCACGCAATATTATCAGTCGCTGAATAATACCGTGACTTACGTCGCCGACAGCGGCGGCCTCGCGGCTTCCGTAATCGATACGAATCCCTATCCGGCTTCCGGCTGCACCGACTCTTTGACGCCGGGCAATTGCGTGACGGATGCGCAGGTTCAGGCTGAAATCGCCAAGGTCATGGCGGCGAATGGCTGGACGCCCGGGATCAACAAGATTTATGTGCTGTATACCTCCTTGGGCGAGGGCTCCTGCATCGGCGGTTCAACCTGCGCCTATAACTATTACTGCGCCTATCACTCGGCCTTCGGGACGACGAGCGCGCCGGTGATCTACGCCAACATGCCCTACGGCAATGCTTCGCATTGTCGCGCCTCGGGTCAGACGACGCCTAACGCCGCTGGAACGGACGTCTCGGCCGATCTTACCGCGAACGTGCTGACGCATGAGCTCATCGAGACCGTTACGGACCCGTTGGGTGACGCCTGGTACGACGCTCAGGGCAATGAAATCGGCGACAAATGCGCCTGGAACTTCGGCTCCAACAAGATCATCAGCAACATGAACGGCGTCGCGGTCAATGAATATTTCGGCAATACGCCTTCGCCCTACAACTACTTCGACATGCAGATGGAATGGAGTAACGCCATCAGCGGCTGCGCTCAGGTGAAGTAGGCTGACGCGGGTCATCCGATAGCGTTCGAATGAGGACAGACGCGCGGTCGAGCCGCGCGTCTGTCGTTTTTCAGGCTCTGCGCCTTTGGCGTGGGTCGCGGCGGTTTCAGTCCCGACGCCTCGCGGCGCAACGAATGCGGGAAGGGTTCGACATCGACGTGGAAGGTCGAACCCGGCAGCCAATCGTCGGCATGGGATCGCGCGGCGGGCGTGGATCAGCCACCCACTCCAAACAGCGAGGAGCCCAGAAACCGAAGGTGTCGATAGGCGCTTCCTTGGCGGCTTCGCCATTAGCGTATATCCTGCCCCGACGGCGGCCAGCGAGTGAAACCCTAACCCATGTGGCGAGATCGACTCGACGTTTTTTGGGACGGCGGACGCGCGCTCGCCATCGGCTTCTTCGACGCGGAGACCGTTGCGGCGCAGGGCCTGCGGCCGGAGCTCGTCGTCGCCGCCGCGGCCGAGGAGGAACTCGGCGACGCCGAACTCGTCGACGTCGTCGACGCCACGCGTTGGCGCTGCGGCTGTCAGCTGATCGAATTGCCGCAGGACCGGCCCTTCGTCAGCCTGCGCTCGGCCGACGGGGCCGAGCTGCGCCTCGCGCTCGCCGGCGACAAGGCCAGTCCCAGCGGCGGCGAATGGCGGCTGCTGCTGGCCGAGCTTCCCGAGGGCTCCGGCCTCGCCGCGCCGGCCTTTCGCGTCGCCGCGCTGTCGGCGCGCGGCGATTTCGAGCGCCTGACGGAAGAACAGGTCGTCCGCAGCGGCCCAAAACTTCTGTGGGCGCTCGGGCAGAGGCGCCAGGTCGAGCGGCGCGGCGAGGCCTTGGTGCTGACGCGGCTCTGGCCGTCGCAGCGCGTCTTCCCGCTGCAACAAAGCCGCATCGCGATCGAGGCGCCGGAGCTCGAATTCGAGCGCAATTTCGCGCCTTTGCGCGCGCCTTTCGCGATCATGGAGCATTGGCTGCAAGAGAACGGCGCGCCTTGCGCGCGACTGCGCCTGCGCTTTCCGAGCCTCGAATTCAGCGAAGGCTTCTTGAGTCGCGTTTCGGTGTTTCTCGTCATGCATCAGCGCCGCGCGGCGCGCGACTGGGCGCGGCGGCAGCGCGAGAACGGCGGGGCGATCGCCGACCTTCTCGGCGGCGACGACATCCGCCGCGCCACCGGCCGGCTGGACGAAAAGCCCGAGGCCGCCGAGACCACCAAGACGCTGATCGTCCACAATCTGCTGAAACTCTGCGCCAATGAATCGGCGCCCTTCGACGGGGTGGCGATCCGCCGCGAGAGCGAGGGCGGCGCGCTCGGCGGCATCGTCGTCGACGTGGCCTTTTACGCGGCGGCGCTCGGCGACGACGTGGGTCTCGTCAGCACCAGCGCCGACGCCGGCGATTTCGAGGTCGCGCCCTTCGATCCCGGCGGCGCCCGCTACGCCCGCGTCTTTCGTTTCGGCTTCGACGGGCTTTGGGCCCGCCCGCTGGAGGACGAGGATCCGCTGCTCGACGAAATCCTGCGGCTCGCCGCCGAGGGCGAGCGCGCGCCGGGCGCCGCCACGCCCAAGGCGGAGGCGGAAAAAGCCACGGGCCTTCAGGCGCGGCGCGCGAGCCTCTTCGCCGGCCTCAACAATGCGCTGGCCAGCGTCGGTTTCGCGGGGCGCCTCGACGCGACGAAGATGTGGGACGCGCTGGAGCCGTTTCAGCTCGCGAGTTTCCTGGCGCTGGTGACGGACACGCCGCCCGCCGGCCGCGCCTTTCTGCAAAGGCACGGCGGTTACGACGGCTATCGCGCCGATCCGGCGCTGATGGAGGCGCTGGCGCGGCAGACCGACTTCGCGCCCTGGCAGGAGAGCGGCGCGCGGGCGCCGCGGCGGATCGAGGCGAAGTCGCTGGCGCATCGCTACGCCGCCGCCTGCGGCCTCGCCGGCGCCGTCGCGCAGGACGCCGATCTGCAAACCCAGATCGACGCTTTCGCCGTGCTGAGGCAGGGCGGCGTGGCGAAGAATCTGCTGGCGGCGCGCATCTCGCTGGACGGGCCGGACATCCGCCTGGAGCATGTCGCCCATGCGGCGGAACTGCTCGCCAACGAGGCGATGGCGGAGCGCGCCGCGATCTATTGCGACGATTGGGAGTTCGCCGACAAGGCGGCGGCGCTGCGCGCCTATCTCGAACGCCGCCGCGCCGGGGAATGGACCTATCTGGGCGAAGCGGAATATCTCGCCGGCGTCGTCGAGGAGGCCGACGCCTATTGGCGCGAAGTCGGCGAAAGCCGCGCGCGCGCGCCGACCGAAGAACCGCCTGAGGAGAAGCCTGCCGGGATTTTCGCCGCGGTGCGCAGCTTCTTTCTCGGCGAAGGCCAAAAGGCGCCGCGCGCATGAGCGAAACGACCGAATCCCGCAAAGACGACGCCGCGCAAAAATTCGCCGGATTCGGCGCGCCGCCGCACCCCTGCGAGAAGATTTCCATTTGCCTCGTCGGCCCCCGCGGCGCGGGCAAATCCGCGTTCGTCGCCTCGCTGACCGATTGCGTCGCGCAAAACGCCCATGGCCATGCGCCGGAATTGCGCCCGGCCTTGCAGGCCATCACCCGCACCGAATTCGAGCGCGGCGTCGCCGCGGCCTCGAAATTCGAGATTCTGGAGAACCTCGTCAGCCATTACGAGCGCTTGCGCGAGGAATTCGCCGCCGGCGGCGCGCCGACCTCGCCCTCGGATCTCTACGAATATCACTTCCGCCTGAGTTTCAACGGCGCGGCGCCGGCCGAGCTCCTGGCCAAGGGGCCGCAGCTCTTCGAGATCACCGACATCGGCGGCGACATCGCCGCGCCGGAGGAGGGCGCGCGTTCGTCGATCCCGATCGGCGTGCGGGAAAAATTCGCGACGAAACTGCTCGGCGCCGACGTGGTGCTGTTCGTGCTGCCGCTGCTTCGCCTCGAGGAATGCCGCTGGGTTCCGGCGCTGTCGCGGCTGATGGAGCGCCTGGCGCTGGCGCCGGACCGCAAGGCGCGGCGCGTCGTCGTCGCCTTTTCGCAATACGAGCGGCTGTTCGCGCAGCTCGGGCCGAGCGCCTTCACCTACGCCTGCGATCCCGCCGTCGCCTCTTACGTGCTGCGCAAACAGGTGCTGGCGACGCCCTGGCTCGACCCGCTGCGCGCGCTGGAGGCTGGCCCGCGCGGCGCGAAGCTGCGCTTCACCGTCTTCTCCGCCTTCGGCTTCACGAAAAATTTCCAAAACCCCAATCTCGACCCGCATCGAAAGACCGACCGCCGTTTCCAGCGCCCGACCCCGAGCGGCGCCCCGGCGCTCGGCGAATTCTGGCGGCCGTTCCTGACCGCCGACCCGATCCTCGCCGCGGCGCTGGACGAAGACAGCGCTTTTGGTTTTTCCTATGCGCAGCTGGAGGCGGCGGAGCGGGCTGGGGAGGGGGAGAACGTCTGACGCGAGCCCTTCTGCAACGCGCGCGGCCTGGAGAGAAGCCACATGATCCAATGGCGCAGTTCGATTTGCCTCTGTTTCGCCGTCGCTCTGCTGCTGCCGGCGCCGGGAGCGGCTCAGTCGCCAGCGCCGACGCCGGGCAAGGGCGACGACATCATTTTCGGCTGCGAGGGCGAGGGCTGCGGTTGCAGCGGCGAGACCAAGACGAACCGGAAATTCGCGCTCTATGAGGAAATGAACGCGGCGTCCGAAAGACTCGGCGAATGGTCCGCGCCGGTCGCCGCCAAGCCCGGCGACGCCTTCTCGCTGGTCAAGGCGCCGGGACGATATCGCGTCAAGGCGGTGAAGAAGCCCGTCGCCGGCGTGAAGGTCGGCGACACGCTCGAACGCCTCTTCTCGGAAGGCGAAGGCTTCTTTTTTGCGACGCTGCGCGGGCGCAAGATTTCTTTCGAAGGCGACGATCTCGAACTCGTGACGCTCGAGCCGACGAAGCTCGAAACCTGGTATCAAGTCTCGGTCGGCGCGCTGCACGGCTATTCGCGGATTTTTCCGTTCAGGGG
>Ga0265328_10000082_pt1 | contig 48539 bp, 42 predicted proteins | sample 41624metaG_FD_202086 | JGI IMG/M metagenome (GOLD analysis project Ga0265328, IMG submission 202086) | Rhizosphere microbial communities from Carex aquatilis grown in University of Washington, Seatle, WA, United States - 4-16-24 metaG | ecosystem: Host-associated > Plants > Roots > Rhizosphere...
GGCCGGTGCCGCCCCCCGAGGATTCGGCCTTCTTCCGCCTCGGTCAGATACCAATCGCACACCTCGGCGACGGTGATGGCGTCGCCGGCAGCCGCGTGCTTTTCCTCGAGCGGATCGACACCCTAGGCGATCTTGCCGAGGACGGTCTTCGACTCGCGGCGCAACGAGACCTACGCTGCCACGGTACCAAGACCTACATTACCCGTCCGGGACCGCGTCGACGAAGAGGGTGGACACCATGTGGACACCGCGCCACAAACGACGAAGGCCGCCTTGCGGCGGCCCGTCGTGATCCTTTGATTTTTCTTGGAGAAACTGGAGCGGGCGAAGGGATTCGAACCCTCGACCCCAACCTTGGCAAGGTTGTGCTCTACCCCTGAGCTACACCCGCATCCGTTTCCGCCGGTCCATCGAACCGGTTGCGGGCGTTATATGACGCAAACGAATTTGCTTTGCAACTGGCGCTTTGCCGATCGCGCAAATTTTGCGGCCTTCCTGGCCCTATCGACATTTTGCGTTGTTTCGTGTAGGGGACCGGGCTCAACTAAAACAGCGTCCCGAAACGCTCGTCACCCGCCAGGCTTGGCGGTTCAAGACGAAACGGCAGGAGTTTAACATGAACATCATCGAAGAAATCAACGCGGAACAGGCCGCCAAGCTCATCGAAGGCAAGACGATTCCCGAATTTCGCCCTGGCGACACGGTGATCGTCAACGTGAAGGTGAAGGAAGGCGAGCGCTCGCGCCTTCAGGCCTATGAGGGCGTCGTGATTTCCCGCCAGGGCGGCGGGCTGAACGAGAGTTTCACCGTCCGCAAGATTTCCTACGGCGAAGGGGTGGAGCGCGTGTTTCCGCTCCATGCGCCGCTGATCGACTCGATCAAGCTGGTTCGCCGCGGCAAGGTCCGCCGCGCCAAGCTCTATTATCTGCGCGATCGGCGCGGCAAATCGGCGCGCATCGCCGAGCGCGTCGACACCAAGCCCAAGGCCGCGCCCGCCAGCAAGTAATTTAAACCCCGGCGGCGAGCCTACGCCGTCCGCCGGCCAACCCCCGTCGGCGCCTGGACGCGAACGCGTTTGCGGCCGGACCGATCCGACGCCTTCGCCATGGAGCTCGGATGCGACCCACCCTGCGTTTTGCGATCGTCGGCGCGTCGATCTGCGCCATCGGCGCGATATTTTTGCCGCCCGCCGCGCAAAAAATGGCCTTTGCGCAGACGGCGCCCGCCGCGCAGGAACGGGTCATACCGCAGTCGCGCGCCGACGCCATTCTCTCCTTCGCGCCGGTGGTGAAGAAGGCGCAGCCCGCCGTCGTCAACGTCTTCGCCTCGCGCGTCGACCGCATGCCCGTCAATCCCTTTTTCGACGATCCGATCTTTCGCCGTTTCTTTGGCGAGGGCGGCGGGCAACCGGGACGCAACATCGCGCAATCGCTCGGCTCGGGAGTCATCGTCGACGCCTCCGGCCTCGTCGTGACCAATCATCATGTCATCGAGGGCATGACCGACGTTAAGGTTTCGCTGTCCGACAAGCGGGAGATCCCCGCCAAAATCCTGCTGCGCGATCCGCGCACCGATCTCGCCGTGCTGAAGCTGACCGAGGGCGGCAGTTTTCCAGTGATGGAGCTGGGCGATTCGGATGCGCTCGAGGTCGGCGATCTGGTGCTGGCGATCGGCAATCCCTTCGCCGTCGGGCAGACGGTGACGCAGGGAATCGTCTCGGCGCTGGCGCGCACGCAGGTGGGCATCTCAGATTACGGCTTCTTCATTCAGACGGACGCCGCGATCAATCCGGGCAATTCCGGCGGGCCGCTGGTCGACATGAATGGGCGCATGATCGGCGTCAATTCGGCAATTTTCTCGAAATCGGGCGGTTCGGTGGGCATCGGCTTCGCCATTCCGGTCAACATGGTCAAAATCGTCATCGCGGCGGCCAAGGGCGGCGGCACGCAGGTGCGCCGTCCCTGGCTCGGCGCGACGCTGCAAACATTGTCGCAGGAAATCGCCGAGAGCCTCGGCCTGGAGCGCCCCACCGGCGCGCTGCTGGCCGATCTCGACCCCAAGGGGCCGGCGGCGGAGGCGGGGCTCAAGCGGGGCGACGTGATCGTTTCGGTCGACGGCCAGATCGCCGACGATCCCGAGGCGGTCGGCTATCGGCTCGCGACAAAGCCGCTTGGCGGCGTGGCGAGCCTTGGCGTTTTGCGTGGCGGAAAAAAAATCGTCGCGCCAATGAAACTTGTCGCGGCGCCAGAGATTCCGCCGCGCGATCCGGTCAAGATTAAGGGGCCAAGTCCCTTCGCCGGCGCGACCGTCATCAACATTTCGCCGGCGGTGACCGAAGAGCTCTCCATCCAGGGCGTCTCGACCGGCGTCGTGGCGACCGAAATCGAGGACGGCTCCTTCGCGCAGCGGGTTAATCTGCAAAAAGGCGACGTGATCATTTCCGTCAACGACAAGAAGATCGCCACGACGCGCGATCTCGAACAGGTCTCCGGCGCAAAAGCCTATTACTGGAAGATCACCGTGGGGCGCGGCGGGCAAGTGTTCACAACGGTGATCGGGGGGTAGTGGGCGGGGGGAAACCGTTATTCGCACGTCGCGATTTCGCCGAACGCTTTCGAATGCGCGGCTGGCTTCCAACACGAATCGCGACTTATACGGTGGTTGGAGTTTGGGCGTAACGGGTCAATCTGTCGTTCAACGCGCCCGTGTGCAACTCGAACAGGTGATTGTCATCGTCGTAGAAATAAATCGAGCGCCCCTCTCCTTCGACGCGCGACCGCCCTTCGCGACACGTCAGGCCGAGGTCTCCCACGCGGCTCACGTAATCGTCGTAATCGGCGTCCGCGATTCTGAAAGCGATGTGATTGTGGGTTTGCGTTGGTAAGGGGTCGCCCTCCATCGTGGCGATCCAAATTGACTCCACGCCGGCGCCGACAAGAAAGAACCTTTCCCCGGACAGTGAAAATATTTCGTCGCCGCTGTCGTAAATTTTGCGAGCGCCAAAGAGCTTCGAGAGGATTTCTTCCATCCGATCAAGGTTGCGGACGACGAGGGTGATGTGACTGAGACCTAGGACCACGGCGACCCTCCCGAATAATCGCGCTCTCAAATAAACCCGCTCGCTATATTCACCGTCAGTCCGATGATCGCCAGATTATAGAAAAACGACAGCGTGCCATGCACCGCCGTAAGGACGCGCATGCCGCGCGAGGCGGTGGAGACGTCCGCCGTCTGCGACGCCAGCCCGATCACATAAGCGTAATACAGGAAATCGACGTAGTCCGGCGGCTCGCCGCCGGGAAAGATCAAGCCGCCGCGCTCCTCCGGCTTCTTGTCAGGACAGGCCAGCGCTTCGTCGTAATATTCATGTGCGTAATGAAACGCGAAGGTCAGGTGCATGAACATCCAGCTGTCGACTACGGTCAGAATCGTCAGCCCGAGATGCCAGGCCTTCGGCCAACCCTCCATCGTCTTGACCGGGCCAAGCTCCAAGACGATCGCGCCGATCGAGGCGCAGGCCGTGCCGATCGCCAGCAGCAGGATGACTAAGCGTCCCTCGTCCTGAAACTGCGCGCGGCGGCGCACAATCTGGTGATCCGACCGGGCGACGAGATGCGCCGCCGCAATAAGATATGAGAGAACCGCGATATTCCAGGCGATAAGCGCGCGCGTCGCCGGGCGCATATGTTGCGGCAGAGCGAGGCCGATGGCGACGCCCAGCACCGCGCAAATGAGCAGGCGCGGCCGCGCGCTTATGACGCGAAACGGTTTCAGCAGCGCCGATTTCCTTTCGCGCCGGTCGGTGGGCCGCTGGTCCGTCATGGCCTGTCCGATCAGTTGTTGCGCCAGGCGACGAAGCGCGCCGCCTCTTTGAGAGTCTCGGTCGCATCCCCAAGTCCCGTCTCGTCGAGCGCGGCGATCGCCTCTTCGACCAGAGCGTCGCGGCGGGCGCGGGCGGCGTCGAGCCCCAGCAGCCCGACCAGCGTCGCCTTGCCGCGTTCGGCGTCCTTACCGGCGCGTTTGCCGAGCGCCGTCGTGTCGCCGGCGGCGTCCAGAATATCGTCGGCGACCTGGAAGGCCGCGCCAAGCGCAGAGCCGTAACGCGACAGCGCCCGCGCCTGCGCGGCGTCGGCTTTCCCTAAAATTGCGCCAGCGTCGACGGCGAAGCGCAGCAGCGCGCCGGTCTTCATCGCCTGCAAGGTGAGAATTTCGTCTTGCGCCAGAGGCCGACCGGCGGTTTCGGCGGCAAGATCCAACGCCTGCCCGCCGACCATGCCGCCTAGTCCCGCCGCGCGGGCCAGCGCCAGCACCAGAGCCGCGCGAATCACCGCATCGGAGTGCGTCGCCTGATCGGCGAGCACGTCGAAGGCGTAGGTCAGCAGCCCGTCGCCCGCCAAGATGGCGGTGGCTTCGTCGAAGGCCTTATGCGCGGTGGGGCGTCCGCGCCGCAGATCGTCGTCGTCCATCGCCGGCAGATCGTCATGCACGAGCGAGTAGCAGTGGACCATTTCCAGCGCGCAGCCCGTTCGCAACGGGCCGTCGCCCGTCACGCCGAAAAGCCGGGCCGATTCGATCACCAGAAAGGGGCGCAGCCTTTTGCCGCCGCCCAGAGTCGCATAGCGCATGGCCTCCAGCAGGCGAGCCGGCCGCGCGATCTCGCCTTCGAGCGCGGCCTTCGCAAGCAGCGCGTCCAGCGCGGTCTCGGTCGCCCTGGCCGCGTCTTCGAGCCGGGGGATAAAATCGTCCGCGCGGTCTGCGACGTTCATGCGGGTAGCCTCGCCCTTAAGGAAATATATCGCTCTGCTGCTAGCAAATTCGCCGGCGATTCCCAAGCGCTGGAGATCGCGACCCCCGGCATTAAGATTGCATTAACCGGTGTGTCGCTGAGCGGCGGCCCGCGCAGAAAGCGCGTGGAAACAAGGAGTTTGAGAGATGGTCAACAGCTGGGCGCTCGATCTCTGCGCCGTAATCGCCGCGTTTGTGTTCGCCGGCGCCATCGTCGTCGGCGTCTGGTGATCATTACGCGAGCATGACCGCACGGCGGATCATCCCGACATTTTCGCGACCAGCGCGTCTGAGAATTCCGCATTGACATAGACGTTCTGGACGTCGTCATTATCTTCGAGCGATCCGATAAGCTTCAGGATCTTCTCCCCCGACTCGTCGTCGACCGCGATCATGTTCTGCGGGCGCCAGATCAGAGCGGCCTTCTTGGAGTCGCCGAATTTCGCCTCCAGCGCCTTGGCCACCTCGCGCAGACTTTCCAGCGACGTAATGACCTCATGGGTCTCTTCGCTGGAGGAGACGTCGTCCGCGCCGGCTTCGAGCGCGGCCTCCAACATGGAGTCCTCCGAGGCGACCTTGCGATCGAACTCCACGAGTCCCACGCGGTCGAACATGAAGGACACCGCCCCGGTTTCCGCGAGGGCGCCGCCGGCCTTGGTGAAATAAGAGCGCACTTCGCCGGCCGTGCGGTTGCGGTTATCGGTCAAGGCCTCGATGATGATCGCGACGCCGCCCGGGGCATAGCCCTCGTAGCGCACTTCGTCGTAATTCTCGGCGTCGGCGCCCGAGGCTTTCTTGATGGCGCGTTCGATATTGTCCTTGGGCATGTTTTCGGCGCGGGCGGCCAGCACAGCTGCGCGCAGACGCGCGTTCATGTTGGGGTCCGGCAAGCCCATTTTGGCCGCGACGGTGATTTCACGGGCGAATTTGCTGAAGAGCTTGGAGCGGATCGCGTCCTGCTTGCCCTTCTTGTGCATAATATTCTTGAACTGACTATGTCCCGCCATCGAAACCGCCCTGTCGCCTTTATGTCGTGTTCACCGCCCGCGCGCCGCCAAACGGCGTCTTTTCAAGACGCCCCTCGCGAGCGCCGAGCTGCCGCGGCCCATATACGCCGGCCTGCAATGGAAATAAAGGAAGGCGTCGGCGCAGAAGGACGAAACCCATGCGAGAGAAACAAGATGAAGCCTCGGACAGGCGAGTCCCGTCGCCGCCGCATCCCCTCCAGCGGCGCGCGCCCTTGCCAGGATGCCAGCCCAAGCCCGAGGTCGAGGACCCGTCGGCCAGCGCTCGCGTGCGGGCGATTCTCAACAGCCCTGCCTATCGCGAAGCCGATGCCGACATTGATTTCCTCGCCAGCGGGGAGGCGCGCGGCCCAAGGCTCGAACTGGATTATCTCAAGGCCGAGCTGCAACTCCGCCATAATGGCGTTACGGACACGATCGTCGTGTTCGGCTCCACCCGCCTCGTCGAACCGGCCGCCGCGAGGGCGCGGTTGCAGGAGGCGCAATGTGCCCTGGCCGCGCGGCCGCATGACGCGGCGCTGGCGGAAAAAGCGGCGACCGCTCAAAGAATTGTATTAAAATCAGTATATTACGACATTGCGCGGCAATTTGGCGCGCTGGTCGGCGCCGCCCCCTCAACGACGAGCGGCGGCCGGTTGGCCGTCGTCACCGGCGGCGGGCCTGGCATTATGGAGGCCGCCAATCGCGGCGCGCTCGACGCTGGCGGAAAAAGCGTCGGGCTCAACATCACATTGCCGCACGAGCAGTTCCCCAACCCTTACGTGACGCCCGACCTGTGTCTGCGCTTCCATTATTACGCGATGCGCAAAATGCATTTCCTGCTGCGCGCGCGCGCGCTGGTCGCCTTCCCCGGCGGCTTCGGAACAATGGACGAGTTGTTCGAGACATTGACGCTGGCGCAAACGCGCAAAATTGCGCCAATGCCGATCATTCTGGTTGGCGAAGATTATTGGCGGCGTGCTTTCGACGTGGACTTCCTCGTTTCCGAGGGCGTCATCGATCCCGAGGACCGCGAGCTTTTCTGGTACGCCGAAACCGCCGAGGAGATCTGGAGCGACATTTTGCGCTGGTGCGCACAATCCGGCAACCCGTTGATCGAACAGAAGAGCTCCGACGAAGAGCGGTCCAGCTGAGCAGTTTCCTCGCGGACATGAAGGGGGGCGCCATTGATCCTTCGCCTGAAGCTGCTTAACTGAATCCGGCCGCGCCGAAACGCGCTGTTTGTTGCAAAGGAGAACGACATGGGTTTGCTGGATGGTATTCTGGGCGGCGTGATTGGCGCCGAGGCTTTGTCCCTGGTCAAGGGTTATGTCGACAAGCACGGCGGCATTGACGGCGTCGTCGCCGAGTTCGAGAAGACCGGCTACGGCGCGCAGGTCAAGTCCTGGATCGGCGACGGCAGCAACCTGCCGATCAGCGCCGACGACATCAAAAAGGCGCTCGGCTCCGAAAAACTCAAGCAACTCGCGGCTTCCACCGGGATTCCAGTCGACAAGGCCGCCGAATATCTTGCCGAGCATCTGCCCACGGCGATTGACAAGGCCACGCCGGGCGGCGTCGTGCCGCCGAAGGCGCCCTGAACCAACGCCGGGCCGCTATTTCGCCGGGTCGCCAGTATGGCGCTCCGGCGTTTTGTTGCGGCCCGCGACCAATGGTCCGGACCTCACTTGCCGGACTTACTTGCCAGGAAACCAGCCTTTTTGTATGTCCGGCTTCAAGCAGGGCTTCACCCGCCAAAGATGTTTATGCTCCAAAGACCCGCGCGCGACCGGTTTTTCGGCGACATGGGCGTGAGAGCGGCCTTTCGCATATAGACCTACGCCAAGGTTTCGCGTCGGAGCGCCAATGAGGCGTTCTTGCCGACATAACGAGGAAAGTTAATGACCAAGCAAGCCTTGCTGACGGGAATAACGGGCCAGGATGGCGCTTATCTGGCGCAATTGCTGCTGGGCAAGGGCTATGAGGTTCATGGCGTGATCCGCCGCTCGTCGCATCGCGGGGTCGAGGATCATCGTCTGCGCTGGCTCGGCATCGCCGACAAGGTGCATCTGCATGACGGCGATCTCACCGACCTTTCCAGCCTGCTGCGCGTCGTGCAGGAAGTGCGCCCCATTGAAGTCTATAATCTCGCGGCGCAGTCCTTTGTCGCCTCCTCCTGGCGCCAGCCGGTGCTGACCGCCAACGTCACAGCCGTCGGCGTCACGAATATGCTGGAGGCGATGCGCCTCGGCGCGCCCGGCGCGCGCTTCTATCAGGCTTCCTCTTCCGAAATGTTCGGGCTCATTCAAGAGCCCGTGCAGAGCGAAAAGACCCCGTTCTATCCGCGCTCGCCTTACGCCGTGGCCAAGCTCTATGGTCATTGGATCACCGTGAACTATCGCGAGAGCTTCGGCCTGCATGCGTCTTCCGGCATCTTGTTCAATCACGAGAGCCCGCTGCGCGGCGTCGAATTCGTCACGCGCAAGGTCACCAATGGCGTCGCGCGCATAAAGCTCGGCAAGGCCAACGACCTACGGCTCGGCAACATCGACGCGAAGCGCGACTGGGGCCACGCCAAGGATTATGTTCGCGCGATGTGGCTGATGCTGCAGCAGGATAAGCCCGACGATTACGTGGTCGCGACCGGCGTTACGACGACGGTGCGCGACATGTGCCGCATCGCCTTCGAGCATGTCGGTCTCGACATGGAGAAATACGTCGTCATCGACCCGGCTTTCTATCGTCCCGCCGAAGTCGAGATGTTGCTTGGCGACTCCTCCAAGGCGCGGGCCAAACTCGGCTGGGAGCCGCAAATCACGCTCGACGCGATGATCAGGGAGATGGTCGACGCGGACATCGCACGGGTTAAGATCGAAGCCGCGGATTAATCACAGCGATCAAGCGGCGACGGTTTGACAATAGATTTGGCGAAGCTTCGCCACGGGAGTCCGAATGGCGGTTTTCGAGCGCATCTTGTTGACAGGCGGCGCGGGTTTTGTCGGCTCTTATCTCGCGCCGCTGTTGGCGGCGGACTATCCCGAGGCGCAACGCGCGGTGCTGACGCTGAGCGGCTGCCCTTGCGCGGATGCAGCCTGGACGTCGGTCGCCGGCGATCTGCTCGACGCCGGCGCGATCGACGAGATCGTCGCGTTGCTGCGCCCCGACCTCGTGGTGCATCTCGCCGGACAGGCGTCGATCGGCAGGGCGCTGGACGCCGCCGAACAGACCTGGCGCGCAAATTTGCTCGGCAGCTTCAATCTCGCCAGCGCGCTCGCCCGTCACGCTCCCTCGACCCTGGTGCTGTTCGCCTCCAGCGTATCGGTCTATGGCGCGAGCCTCAACGACGGCGCGGCCGCCGAAGACGCGCCGCTGCGGCCGCTCGACGCCTATGGGCGCTCGAAAGCCGCGGCGGAAGGCGCGCTGGCGGACGTCCTGGCGCCGCAATCGCGCCTGGTGATCGCGCGTCCCGTCAATCATTCCGGGCCGCGTCAGAGCGAAAAGCATTTCGTGCTCGCCTCCTTCGCCGCGCAAATCGCCGCCATCGAAGCAGGGCGCAAGGAGCCGGAGCTGCGGGTCGGCGACTTGTCGAAAGCCCGCGACTTTCTCGATGTTCGCGATGTCGTCGCGGCTTACAGGGCGCTGATCGCACAGGCGTCGGCGTTGCCCGACCGCGTGAGCTGTTTCAACATAGGCTCCGGCGAGCCGCACACCATCGGCGACCTGCTGGATCGCCTTCGCAACCGCGCGACAAGGCCGTTCGAAACGCAAGTCGAGGCCGCTCTGCTGCGCCCCTCGGCGGTCGATATCCCGACTGTCGCCTGCGACGCGACAAAATTGCGCCAAACCACCGGCTGGCGCCCGCGTCATTCGATCGACGACATGCTGCAGTCGTTGCTCGATTATTGGCGCGAGGTCGAGAGCGCCGGCGGATGAGCGAGAGCGCGCCCGGACCAGACGAGGCGAAGGACGAACGGATCAGGCTGCTCGAATATCAGCTCGATTATCTGCGCACGGAATTGTCGCAGCTCACCCGCGAGCGCGACAGAATGGTCTATTCGGCCTCCTGGCTTTTGTTCAAACCCTTGCGCCGTATCGAGGCGCGGCTTGTCGAGGCTTCGAACGCGCTGTGGCGGCGGGTCGTCCCGCCCGCGCCTCCACCCGGCGTCATTGAGTCTCCCGCGCAAACGCCGGCGCTTCATGCGGCGGCCGCGCCGGCTCGGCTGCTGATCGACGTGACGGGCGTGATCAAGCACGACGCCGGCACAGGCATTCAACGCGTCGTCAAGAAAGTCGTCCAAGCCCTTTATGGCGGCGAGACCTACGCGATACCGACGCTGGCCGTGCGCAGCCTGGATGGGCGTCTGTTCAGCGCGCATGAATACGCCGCCACGCTCACCGGAGAGCCGCCGCGCGCGCTGGATGCGCAAATCGAGCCTTGTCCCGGCGACCGCTTCCTGATGTTGTCGGACAGTTGGAACGCCTTCGACGAACTCGCGCCGCTGTTCGCGCGCATCCGCGCGCAGGGCGGCGAGATCGTTTCCTGCATCTTCGATCTCATCCCGGAACTCCACCCGCACGCTTGCCACGATGTCACTGTACCGCTGTACGACGCCTGGCTGCGCAAGGCGCTGATCGAGAGCGACAGTTTTCTCGCCATATCGCGCACCGTCGCCGAAGAACTCGCCGCTTTTATAGAGAGTCGCGCGCTGCCTTACAAAAGCGGCCTCAAGATCGGCTGGTTTCATTGCGGCTGCGATATTGCGCCTGCCGGGACGCGAGAGCCGCGCGCAAAAATCAAAGACGCTGCGGCGGGTCCGTCGCCGCTGTTCTTGTGCGTCTCGACGATCGAGCCGCGCAAGGGCCAACGCGTTGCGCTGCGGGCGTTCGACAGTCTGTGGCGCGAGGGCGTCGACGCAAGGCTGATGTTCGTCGGACGGCGCGGCTGGCTCGACGAGGCGGTGATCGCGGAGATCGCAAATCATCCACAGCTGGGACATCGCCTGTTCTGGTTCGACGATGTGGGGGACGACGAACTCGCCTATCTATACGAGCGCGGCCGCGCGCTCGTGCTCCCCTCGTTCGCCGAGGGTTTTGGTCTGCCGATCGTCGAGGCGGCTTGGCGCGGCCGGGCGGTTCTTTGCAGCGATATTCCGGTCTTCCGGGAAGTCGGCGGCGCCGGCGCAATCTATTTTCGCGTCAACGACGCGCGGGCGCTGGCGGATTGCGTGAAGGAGTTTCTCGCCGGAAGGATCGCCGCCGAGCCCGAGAAAGTCTCGCGCACGACCTGGGCCCAGGCGGCGCGGCGCATCACCGAGGTAATCGCCCGCGACGACTGGAGCGCGCGCTTGTCCTGACTACGACCGGCGCAAGCCGTGCAATTCGTCATGGCGCGGCGCAGCATACGACTTTTTGCGGCCGGCTTTCCGCGCGGCGACAAAGCATGGTAAGGAGGCGGCAATCGGCCATGTCGCGGCGGGTTCCTCGCAAGCGCGGGGAAATGGCCTTTGTTTAACCAGCGCTATGCTTCGTCGGCGTCCCAACGCGTCGAGGAAGCGTAAGCGCGCTCCAACAACCGAGTGAGCACCATGGCCTTCAACATACGAGCCTCTTGGGAGTCTTCGACGCCCAAGGTTTTTTACGACATCATCGCGCTTGAAGCCGGACAGGGCATGCTGCCAGTCAGCACGAAGCTGATGGGCGGCTGTCTCGCGTTTTACGGCGTCGCCCAGATGGCCCTGCATGGGCTCGATCACGCGTTTTTGCCGGCTTTGCTGTTCGGCGCCTCCTGCGCCGCCCTGGTGGGCGGGGGAACGGCTGGCGTGCTCGAACTTTACAAGCGCCGCGACAAGAGCATTCAGGCGATCACCGCGCTGGCCGGCGTCGGCGCCTTTATCGCCCTCGTTTCGATCATTCTGCACTTCATTTTCGCGGTGGCCTTGCCGCCGCCCCTGCCGACCCAAAGGCTGGTGAACTTCCTGCTGTTCCCTATAGCCATATGGAACGTGTTCGCCTTCGCCTTCATCTATCGACACGCCGGGATCAGAACCATCCCCGCTTTCGCCTTCGCCGCGACTTGCGCGATCATAATCGATTTTATTTTCGCCACGCTCATGCATTGAAGGTGGCGAAGTCTTGCGGCTCTCGCCGGCTCGGGCGGGGGCCGCCGTTCCATTCTGGGACGCCTCGCAAGGTTTCCGTCGCTCCGTAAACTTCCTGGCAAGCACGTGGTTAAATTAAGCGGCCATTAAGCATAATCGTTCATCTTAGCTTCACTACCGCGCCGAGACCCCGAAGTGTCCGGCCGGCGCGAAGCGAGGACGAGAGCAAATGGCTTCACTAATTTCCCGCGCCCGCGCGACCGCTCTTACGGCGACGCTGGGCGCCTTTTGCGTTTCGGCCGCCATGGCCGCCGACATGCCTTTTCTGTCGTCGCAGCCGGTGCCCCTCAATCAGCCCGTCGAATTCGGCACGGGCTGGTATCTGCGCGGCGACGTCGGCTACTCGAACATGCCCGTCCCGGTGGTGGTCGCCGATTTCGTCAATAGCTTGGGCCGCACCGCGGCCGTCTCCGGCGGCATCGGCTTTGGCTATCAATACAACAACTGGCTGCGCACGGATTTCACGATCGACCGCGCGGTGTTCCGACCGAGTGCCGCGCAGGCGCCGGAATGGTGTCCGTCGGGCGCTGTTCTCTATTATCCGGCTTCCTCTACGAATATCGCCAGCCCGGGCACGGCCAGTCCGGCAGGCTTCATGTATGACCCTTCCGAAACCTGCACGCCCTACATCACCAGCCATCTCAATCGCACCTCGCCGATGTTCAACGCTTATATCGATCTCGGCAATTGGTGGGGTCTGACGCCTTACGTCGGCGCCGGCATCGGCGCCACCTATCTGCAGTCCAGCAGCGCCATAAGCTATTACAATACCGCGAACGGCGAGCCCTGGGCTCCGAACCTTGGTGTAGGGGGTGTGCCTCTCCAGTGGGTCCAGAATCCCTTCATCACGGTCCCCATCGTCCCCACCCCCACCGTCGCGCCCACGCAAACGGTTATTCCAAACGTTGTCACGCCGCCGCGCTCTCTCCCGTGGTTGCAGATCAATCCAAACCAGTACAGCAGGAAGACGCACTGGAACTTCTCCTGGAACGTGATGGCCGGCGTCAGCTACGACGTGAGCCAGAACTTCAAAATCGACGTGGGTTACCGTCTAATGAACGCCGGCAGCTACACCAGCCTGCCCAGCATGCTGACGCTGGCGCCGGGCGTCACCAAGGAGCTGGTGTCGCAGGAAGTGCGCCTGGGTTTCCGTATCACGTCGGACTGATCGACCCGCATCGCCATTATCCAAGGAGGCGCCCGCCAGACCGGCAGGCGCCTCTATTTATTTGCGCCGCGCGGTGATAGGAACCGTCCCGGTTTGTTTCTCCCAAAGGCGGACGCTTCCTTATGACCACGACTATCGACGTTCTCGGCGTCGGCAACGCTATTGTCGACGTTCTTTCGCGCGCCGAGGACGACGCTCTGGTCGCGGCCGGGCTGCACAAAGGCGCGATGCAGCTTGTCGACGAAAAACGCTCCGACGAGCTCTACGCGCTGATGGGACCGACGACGATCGTCTCGGGCGGCTCCGCCGCCAACACCATGGCCGGCCTCGCCAGCCTTGGACGGAGCGGCGCCTTCGTCGGCAAGGTGAAGGATGATGACGCCGGCCGCGAATTCGCTCACGACATCCGCAAGGCCGGCGTCGGTTTCGACACGCCTTTCGCGAAAGACGGCGCGGCGACCGCGCGCTGCCTGATTTTCGTGACGCCGGACGGCCAGCGCACGATGAACACGTTTCTGGGCGCCTGCCAGGCGCTTGGACCGGAGGATATCGACGAATCACTCGCGGCCAGCGCCAGGGTTCTCTACATGGAAGGCTATCTGTGGGACCCGCCGGAAGCCAAGTCCGCCTTTCTGAAAGCCGCCAAGGTTAGCCGCGCCCATGGCCGCAAGACGGCGCTCAGCCTGTCCGACGCTTTTTGCGTCGATCGCTACCGCGACGAGTTTCTCGCGCTGATTCGCGACGGCGTGGTGGATATTCTGTTCGCCAATGAGAGCGAACTGCACGCGCTGTATCAGACCGCCGATTTCGACACGGCTTTGAAGGCGCTGCAAAGCGAATCAAAACTGCTTGGCGTGGTCACCCGTTCGGCGCAGGGGGCGGTCGTCGCGCAGGGCGCGAGCGTCGTCGCCGCGCCGGCCTTTCCAGTCGAGGCGGTCGTCGACACCACGGGGGCTGGCGATCTGTTCGCAGCGGGCTTTCTGGCGGGCTTCACGCAAGATCTCCCGCACGCCAGAAGCGCGGCGCTCGGCGCGCTAGCCGCGGCGGAAGTCATTTCGCATTTCGGCGCGCGTCCGCAAAAGGATCTGCTCCAGCTCGCCCGCGACAACGGGCTGCTGGCGTGAGATAGGCGCGGATCGAACTCGATGAGGGTCCGCGATTCCAACTCAAGGAGAAGCATGATGAAAGCCACTTTACGCGCCGCCGCCCTTGCGGGCCTTACGCTCGCGGCGGCTCTCGCCGTCGGTCCCCGCCCGGCTCTGGCGCTCGACGCGGACAACGCCACGACGACCTTGACCGGCCTGAAAATCATCGACACCAAGGTCGGGACGGGCGCGACGCCGCAAACCGGCCAGATCTGCACGATGCATTACACCGGTTGGCTCTATACGAACGGGGCCAAGGGCAAGAAATTCGACAGTTCGCTCGACCGCGGCCAGCCTTTCGGCTTCGCCATCGGCAAGGGCCAGGTGATCGCTGGTTGGGACGAGGGCGTCAGCACGATGAAGGTCGGCGGCAAGCGCACGCTGATTATCCCGCCAGAGCTGGGCTACGGCGCTCGCGGCGCCGGCGGCGTCATTCCGCCCAACGCCACGCTGATCTTTGACGTGGAATTGCTCGACGTGAAATGACGGAGAACTCGTTTTTGCGAGCCTAGCTGCGGCGCGCTCATCCGGCCTTCGAACGGGGACCGCAAGAGCCGCCGCGCACCAGCGCGAATGAACGGGTTTTTTGCGCCGCGAATCGAATTGTGGCAAAATTGATACACGTTAAGAAAAAGTGAACTGCGGAACGCTGCGACAATTGATCGCGTCATGACGCGCTGTTAGCGTTGCGGCCTAGCTGGAAAGAGGATCTTCTCTTTCAAGGGTTCGCGATGACGCGTTTTTCGCTCCGTTCACTGCTGTTCGTTCTGGCGTTGGTCATTCAGACTGCGGCAGGCGGGGTTGCGCCTGCCGGAACATTCGTGAACCAGGCGGGCGTTTCGGCAGATTGCGCGATCGACCAATCGGGCGTCCACCGGCCGGCTCCTCTCCATGGCGGCCATCACCAGCATCACGGCTGCATGTTGTGCCAGTCGTGCGGCGACGGCGCAGGGGCGGCTCTGTCGATCGCTGCGAGCGATTACCGGCTGGCGTTCAGCGATGTCGCGCGACATGGTTTTGATCTTGAGTTCCTCGCGGCGCCCGCCGCGTTGGGCGGACGGGCGCACCAGCCCCGCGCCCCGCCGCTCGGCTAAAATTCTGGCGCTTTAGACGCCGCATCGCCGAGAAGCGGTCGCGAGGCGACGTCTCCAAATCAAACAAAACAAAAAGCAATCGGCCTCTCGATCGCCTTTGCGCGCAAGCGTTGGGGGGTCGATGGACGTGACCAGCGCCTCGACGGCGTCACTGGAGGAATTCACTATGCGTCGAACCAATCTCTTGACCGGCGTGTCGGTCTGCGCCCTCGCTTTCGCTTTCGTGGCCTCGGGCAATGCGCAAGAAGCGTTGCCGGCCATCGACGTAGGAGCGGCGGCGCCAGGTCCCGGCGCCGCGCCGATAGCCCCTGCGCCGGCGTCCCGGGCCGAGCCCTTCACCGAATCGCGCGTTCCGGCGAGCGTTAACCACGTCGCCGTCGTCTCCTCTCGAACGAAGGAGGAGATCGACCAGACCGTCAACGTCATGACGACGGCGGAGACCTTCAAATATCTTCCCAGCGTCCTCGTCCGCGAACGCTTCATCGGCGACCGCAACGCGACCGTCGAAGGCCGCGTCAACAACCCGCAGGACAGCGCGCGAACGATGGTCTACGCCGATGGCGTGCTGCTCTCGAACTACCTCGGCAACAGCTTCGCCTATCCGCCGCGCTGGGGTATGGTTTCGCCCGCCGAAATCGACCGCATCGACGTGATCCAAGGTCCGTTGTCCGCGCTCTACGGCGGCAATTCGATTTCCGGCGTTTATACGATCACCACCCGCATGCCCGATCATTTCGAGGTGCACGCCTCGGGCAATGCCGCAGGCCAGAACTTCACCTGGTTCCAAAGCAACGAGACCGATATCGCCGGAGATATGAACATCCTCATCGGCGACCGCATCAATCAGTTTTCTTACTGGGTCGGCTACGACCGGCTCGACGCGCAAGGCCAATCGCAGACGTTTTCCAACAACGTCTTCAACACTTCGCCGGGGACGAACAAAACCATCGCGGCGTTTGGCGGCGTATTCGCCGCCGATCAGGGCGGCAATCAAAATCTGATCGCCGGCGCCAACGGCCGGGACCATAACGAACAGCATATGGCGAAAGTGAAACTCGCCTACGACTTCACGCCTACGACTAGGTTGACCTGGCAAACGGGCTTCTGGTCGCTGGTGGACAACACTTACTCGACCCCATACATGTATACCGCGCAGGGCGTGCCGATTTACAGCCTCGGCAAGGCCACAGAAATTGGCCTTGGCCCTTATGGCTACTATGGCCCCAATCTGACCTCGCTCGAACCCGGCCACTCCAATGCCTCGCACTTGATGAATGCGGTGGAGTTGAGAAGCGACACCAGGGGCGTGTTCGACTACGATTTGGCGGCGACGCAGTATAACTTCCTGAGAGACTATACAAATGGTTCCGTGGCTTACGGCTTCACGCCGGTCGCCACCGCCAATCCTCTACAGCCGACTTACACCATTAATCCGGCGGGCACGAACACCAATCAGGGCGGCAACTTCTGGCGCACCTTTGACGCGCGCTTCATCTATCGTCCGGATTTCGATCTGTTCGGCAAGCATATCCTGTCATTCGGCGCGAACGACTGGCTCTATTCGCTGAACAGCGTGGTGACGAACACCAATGTGGCGACATCGAATTATTACAACTCGATTTCGTCGATCAGCTACGGCAAGACGGAGATCAGGGGCGTCTATCTCCAGGACGAGTGGAAGTTCCTGCCGCAATGGCGGTTGACCGGCGGCGGACGCGGCGATTTCTGGACCGCCTTCGACGGCACAAACGTCACCAACTCCGGCAAGTCGGTTCTCTATTCGCCGGAAACCTTCAAGGGGGCGTTCGAACCCAAGGGCGCGCTCGAATATCAGGCGACGCCGGATTTCGTGATGCGCGGCTCGATCGCGCGCAACTATCGCTTCCCGACCGTCACCGAAATGTTCCAATCGATCAGCACGCCGACCTCGCTCACGATCAACAACCCCTATCTCCAGCCGGAAGCCTCGACCTATTACGATCTGACCGGCGAATATCAGTGGCGTAACGCCTTCGGCGGCAATGTCGCGCTCGCCGTGCCGCGCGTCAGCCTGTTTGAAGACGATCGCTGGAACTTCATCATGTCCCAGTCGGCGCTGACCTCGGGCGTTTACGTTTCGCAGACCGCCAACGTCGACAAGGTGCGGATTCGCGGCGTCGAGGCCGCGTTGAGGATGAGCGACATCTATTGGCGTGGCCTCAATTTCAACGGCAGCGTGACCTTCACCAACTCCAAAATCTTATCCGACGCCGCGGTTCCCTGGTACCAAGGCATGCAGGTTCCGCGCATTCCGCGTATCCGCATCCGCGCCACGCTCGTGTACGCGCCGACCAACGTGTGGTCGGTCGCCGGCGGGTTCCGTTACGCGAGCGGCTCCTTCGTCAGCGCCGCCAACACCGACTTCAACCACGACAATTACGGCACGACGGACAGCTCCTACCTCGTGTTCGACGCCAAGGCGAATTACAGATTCGCCCCGAATTGGACCGCCACGATCGGCATCGACAATATCGGCAACTACAAATATCTCGTGAACCCCAACCCCTATCCGGAGCGGACCTATTTCCTCGGCGTGAAATATGATCTCGGCACGCCGGAAAAGGGGGTGGCCGTCGCGGGGGTCGACTCGCCCAGGTCCTCGGGGGGCGCCGGGCCTGTCGGGATCGGCTCGCGCTAATCGAATCGGCGCGGTGCGGGGAAAGATCCCTTCGCGCCGCGCAATTCGCTATCGTCGATTTGTTCGCCGCCAAGCCTCGCAATCAAGGCGGCAGGCTTACCGATGACCAAAGTTAGCATAATTACGTCAACATTTGATCGCGAAGCGTTTCATCATCGGATTTTCGGCTCCGTGACGTCGCAAACGTTCAGAGGCGCCGACTGGTTGACGCTTGACGACAGTCCCGCGCCCTCCTCGATATTGGAAGCGCTCGACAATCGATGAAATGAGCAGCAACGTGCTTTGTCACACAGCGCCAGCGGCCTTTGCTCTCGTATCAGAGTTCACTCTTTGAGGAGCATCCGCAATGTCCGATACGAATTTCGATTCGCTGAAGACTATTCCGCTGAAAGACATCATCCTCCGCGCCGCGAAGTCCTACACTTACGGTCTCGGGGGCGATACGGCCGCGCAGGACGCACAGGCGATCGCGCAAATAAGAGCGCTCTCGCCCGAGTCGCAACGAGTGGTGTGGCTTGTCTGGCTGTTGAGCGGATGGGGGCCGAATCCCAAAGAAGGATTGCACACCTTCTTTTATCTCTCGGGCGGCAATTACGCGCCGGAGGTCCAACGCGCGCTCGTTGAAGCGGGCCTGAGTCGACTGGCCGACGTTTTCGGGCGCGCCATCGCCGTCTTCGGGGCTCCCTATCCGACCGAGCGACGCGTCCGCGAAAAACATTTCGCATGGAGCCAGTCCGCGCCGTTGAACGCCTTCGATCATCAGATCATCGCGCTCGGCAAGGAATTCGGTGACCGCGACAGTCTGGCGGAGGGCGTCGTCTCCTATGTGCGGCGGACTCCCGTTATGGCGCGATGGGTGGACGGTTGGCGCACGGGCCTCTCGGAATACGAACGCCTGCGCTTTCTGACCGGACGCCTCTACACGCCGAGCGACAAAGCCGCTCTCGCCGAATGGCCCAGGCCTTACCGTCTGCTGTATCTCCTCGATCTCTTCAATTTGGAGATGCTGAACGGCGGCGTGCATCAATATTTCGCCAACTCCTCAGGCGACGTGGCGCGAGAGGTTGCGGAGGCGCTGCGCGAGGCCGGATTGCCAGAACACGCTCGAGCGGTCGAAAAGGGCATGGCGATGTTTGGAGAGTCATATCCGACCGATCGCGCGAAACGCGAGCCTTTCCTGTTCAGGGGCGGCGAGAGCACCGATTTCGACGAGAAACTCGAGGCGCTCATCGGCGAAGTCGACGATGGCGCCATCGAGCGCGCCATGCTGAAACTCGCGAAAGAGGCGGACGTCTTGCCGCGCTGAAACCCGCCCTTCGGTTTCGAACTTTCGAGCCGCCGCCATGATTTGGAAGAACTCGCGCGCAAGCCCTGCATCCTCGCCGGCGTGTCCTGCGCTCTGTCGGAGGACTGATCGAACCTTCGGCGCGGATCGCCGGGCGCTGCCTCGCCCCCCAGAACATCCCCGCGTAATTCACCGAAGTGACGCGGTTCTTCTAGCTCCGGTAATCGCCGTTGATCGCGACATATTCTTTGGTGAGGTCGCAGGTCCATACCTTCGCCGACCCCGCGCCGAGCCCGATGTCGACGCGCAGCGCGATTTCGTCGCGCTTCATGATCTCCGACACCGCCGCCTCGTCATAGCCGGGATCGCGCAGCCCCTTATGCGCGACGCGCACGCCGCCGAACCAGATCGCCAGCCTGTCGCGGTCGGCCTGCTCGCCGGCCTTCCCGACCGCCATCACGACCCGGCCCCAGTTGGCGTCTTCGCCGGCGATAGCGGTCTTCACCAGCGGCGAATTGGCGATGGAGAGCGCGATGCGTTTGGCGGCGCGGTCGGTCTCCGCGCCCTCGACGGCGATTTCGACGAATTTGCGCGCCCCTTCGCCATCCTTGACCACTTGATGCGCGAGATCCAGCAGCACCTCGTCTAGCGCAGTGCGAAACGCCTCCAGCCGGGGATCGTTCGCCTTCTCGATGTCGGGCGCCCCGCGCGCCGCGGCGGCGCCCGTGGCGAACAGCAGCAGCGTATCGGAGGTGGACGTGTCGCTGTCCACGGTGATCGCGTTGAACGAGCCCCGCACAGATCGCGACAGCAGCGTTTGCAGCGCGTCCGCGCCAATCGCCGCGTCGGTGAAGACGAAGGCCAACATGGTCGCCATATCCGGCGCGATCATTCCCGCGCCCTTGGCGAAGCCGGCGATGCGCGTCTCGACGCCGTCGATCGACGCCGCGCGGGTCGACAGTTTCGGATAAGTGTCGGTGGTCATTATGGCGCGAGCGGCGTCCTGCCACGCGTCGGGACTCGCCTTCTTCACGAGCTTGGGCAGCACGTCTTCGAATTTCGAGGCGTCGAGCGGCTCGCCGATGACCCCGGTCGAGGCGAGGAAAATCTGGCGTTCCGAGGCGCCCGTCGCCGCCGCCGCGAGCCTCGCCGAAAGCTTTACGGCGTCCTTTCCGGCTTTGCCGGTGAAGGCGTTGGCGTTGCCGGAGTTGACGAGCAAGGCGCGAGCCTTGCCGCCCTCAATCCGCGCGCGACACCAATCCACCGGCGCCGAGGGACATTTGGATTTGGTGAACACTCCCGCGACACGCGTTCCTTCGTCGAGCAGCGCGAGCATGACGTCGGTGCGTCCCTTGTATCGCACCCCGGCGGCGCCGGCGGCGAAGCGCACGCCTTCGATCGGCGGAATTTCGGGGACGGTTTTGGGGGCGAGCGGCGAAATGGGAGCGGCCTTGGCCATTTGGAAAACTTCCTTAAAGCTTCGTGTGCGCTATGCCTTCACGTAGGGCCGGACGCCCGAAAATCGGCGCGCGGACTGGTGATTTACATCGACCTTCCTGTTGCTCGACCTTGCGCGGGCGACCTGTCGCCCGAACGGTTCCGGGGCGTTTTTCTTACCCGAACGAACCCGAACCGCGCAATCGAACCCGGACCGCGCAATCCAAGATTGTGCGGTCCGCTCCTTCAGCCCTCAATCACACGAGGGGCCGCCTTGGCCCGAATTTGCAATCCGGACCAAGAAACCGTTCACTTCTTTTCGGCTTTTGCAGCGTCCTTGCCAGTCTTGGCGGCGTCTTTAGGGGCGTCTTTCGGAGCGTCCTTGGAGGCGTCTTTCGGAGCTTCGGCGGAGGGCGGCGCGTCAGTGCGCTCGATCTTGGCGCCATCGTGCAACTTGACGAGCAATTCGCGTTGCGCCTTCTGCTCCACGTAACGCGCCACTTGGTCGCGAATTTGATCGAGCGGCGGGAAGGTCTTGGGGCGCTTTTCGTCAAGCCTGATGATATGCCAGCCGAACTGCGATTTCACCGGGTCGGAAAGCTGACCCGGCTCCATTTTGCTGACGGCTTCGCCGAATTCCGTGACCATGCGATCCTTGGTGAACCAGCCGAGATCGCCGCCCTTCGCGCCCGGATCCTTGGAAAGCTCCGTGGCGACCTTGGCGAAGTCTTCGCCACTCTTGAGGCGCTTTTGCGCCGCGTTCGCCTGATCCTCGGTCGCCACGAGAATATGATGGGCGTGGTATTCGGTGTCGGGCTTCTGGTTCTTGGCTGCGGTGTCATAGGTTTCCTTGATCGCCGCGTCGGTCACCGCGTTCTTGGCGACCTTGGTGAGAAGCGTCTCCATCAGCGCCTTGTCGCGCAGATAACCCAGCCGTTTGGCGAACTCCGGCGTTTCCGAGAGTTTGTCCGCCTGCGCCTTTTGCACCACGAGTTGCTCGTCGACGAGGAGGTCGATGAGATAGGTTTCGCGCGCCTTGCCTTCGAGCTGGCGCGGAATGCCCGGACCAACATCCTCCGCCGCGAACTTCAGGTCGTCGTCAGTGATCTCGACGCCATTGACCTTGGCGAGGACCTTCGCCTGCGCCGGGACGCAAATCGCAATCGCAAAAAAAGCGCACAGGCCGAAGGCCAAACCGGCGGCTTTGGGCGCGGCGCGCAGGTTGTAATAGGCACTGCTGAGGGCGTCAGACATAAGATGCTCCGGATGAATTGGCTTCGGCCGACGCGTTCCGCCGCAACGGCCGAAAACTCGTGCGGGACGATTCGGGCGAAACTATGCTTAAGCCCGCGAGTCCGACGGCTGTCAATGAGCCGCCGCTAATTTCCGACGATCGTCGCGAAAACTTCGCGCACACGCTCCTGCGTTCGCGCGAGCTGCGCTTCAAGTTGTTGAATATCATCGGTTTTCGCGGCGTGCAACAGCAGATCGCGCAGCCCTCGCGAGGCATTGGCGGGGTCGAAATCGTCGTCGATGGCGAGCCGCAGAATCTGTGTAACACTCTGATAAAGCAGGGCCGCATCGATCAAGTCCTGCGCCGCGCCGGGCTCCAAGAGCGCGCTGTCGGCCAATCGCCGCAAGGCCTCGACGGTCGACGTCGAGAGGCATTGCGAATGCTCGGCGCCATGGCGCAGCAGCAGATATTGCGTAATGAATTCAATATCGACTTGCCCTCCGGCGACATATTTGATATGCCAAACCCCGTCTACGCGCTTCTCTTTTTCCAGCAGCCGGCGCATCGACAAAACGTCCTCCCGCACGCGCATAATCGCGCATGGGCGCGCAAAAACCGCGCCTATGGACGCATCCACCCGCATGGCGAAGCTTTTCGGACCGGCCACAACCCGGGCCCGCGTCAACGCCATGTGCTCCCATGTCCAGGCCTCGTTGATTTGATAATCATCAAAGCCCTCGAGCCGCACTGCGATCGGCCCCTTGTTGCCGGAGGGGCGCAGACGAAAATCGACCTCATAGAGCGACCCCTCGGCGGTCGGCGCGGAGAGCGCCGCGATCAGCCGCTGCGTCAACCGCGCATAATATTGAGAGGCCGGCAGCGGGCGCTCGCCGCCGACGGATTCGCAAAGCGGATCGGCGGCGGCGTAGAGCAGCATCAGATCGAGATCGGAGGCGGCGGTCATTTCGCGCCCCCCGAGTTTGCCCAACGCCACCACCGCCGCCGCGCCGCCGGCAACGCGGCCATGCGCCGCTGCGAATTCCGCCTCGACCAGCTCCATGAGGCCGGCGATCACCACCTCGGCCAGCAGCGCATAGGCGCGGCCCGCCTCTTGCGTCGATAGCGCGCCGGTGAGTAGGCGCACGCCGATCAGAAACTTCTGCTCCTGGCCGAAAATGCGGGCGCGGTCGAGCGCCTCTTCATAGGAGCGCGCTTCGCCGAAATGAGCCGCGAGCCGAGCGGAATAATCCTCCGCGCTGGGGGAGTCCCTATAGAAAGCAGGCTCCAGCAGCGCGCCAAGCACGCGCGGGCGCCGGGCGATCGTGAACGCCAGCTTCGGCGCCGCGCCCATGATCCTGGCGATGAGTTCGAGCAGGCGCGGCTGCGAGACGAGCAACGAAAACAATTGCACGCCAGTTGGCAAATGACTGATAAACTTATCGAAAGCCAAAAAGGCCTGATCGGCGTCGCCGGTCGAGGCGAGGGCTTCGAGCAGCGCCGGCGTCAGCTCGGTCAGCCGCTCGCGCGCCGCCGCCGAGCGCGTCGCGGGAAAGCGCCCGAAATGCCAGCCGCGCACGGCCTCCGTCACGATTTTCGGATGTGCGAAGCCAAGAGTTTCGAGCGTGTCCAAAGTCTCGGGATCGTCCTCGTCGCCGGTGAACACGAGATTGCCGGTCTTTGAGGAAAGACGCGGCGCGCTCTCGAACAATCTGGCGTAATGGCCCTGCACCGTTTCGAGCCGGCGCCGCAGGGCGCTCGCGAAATCCTCGTAGCCGCCAAAGCCCATCATGCGGGCGATGACCGCAACGCCCTCCGGCGTTTCCGGCAGCGAATGTTTTTGTTCGTCGCCGACCATCTGGATGCGGTGTTCGACATCGCGCAAAAACAAATAGGCCTCGGCCAATTTATTGCGCGCGGACTCTTCGATCCAGCCGTTTTTGGCGAGCTGGCTCAGCATATCTAGCGTCGCCCGCCCGCGCAGAGTCTTGTCGCGGCCTCCGACGATCAGCTGTTGCGTCTGCACGAAGAACTCGATTTCGCGAATGCCGCCGCGACCGAGTTTTACGTCGTGGCCGTCGATGGCGACCTCGCCATGGCCCTTATGCGCGTGAATCTGCCGCTTGATCGAATGAACGTCGGCGATGGCCGCAAAATCGAAATATTTGCGCCACACGAATGGCGCGAGCTCCTTGAGAAAAGCCTCGCCGGCCTCGATGTCGCCAGCGACCGGCCGCGCCTTGATGAAGGCGGCGCGCTCCCAGTTCTGGCCCATGCTTTCGTAATAGGTATAGGCCGCCTCCAGCGGCAGGGCGATCGGCGTCGCGCCGGGATCGGGCCGCAGCCGCAGATCGGTGCGAAACACATAGCCGTCGGCGGTGCGCTCGCTCATGATTTTGACGACGCGCCGCGTGAGCCGCACGAAGAGATCGACCTCCTCGCCCGGCTCTTTGGCGCGCACCCGCTGGCGGTCGAAGAACACGACAAGATCGATGTCGGAGGAGTAATTCAGCTCAGAAGCGCCTTGCTTGCCCATGCCGAGGAAAATCCAGCCCGAGGCGCGTTCGGGATCGCGCTCGTCGGCGAGTTCCAGCTTTCCGGCGCTTGCGGCCTCGCGCAGCGTGAAGGCGACGGCGGCGTGAAGCGTCGCATCGGCGATTTGGGTGAGCGCCCGCGTCGCGGTCATCGTGTCCCAGGTTTTTGTGAGATCGGCGAGCGCTATGACCAGAGCCGCCTCCTGCTTGACGAGACGCAGAAACCGCATCAGCGCGGCTTCGTCCGAAGCTTTGAGCACACTAATATCGTCGATGAGCCGCGCGACGACGGCCTCGGGCGCCGCGAGCAGCAAACGCGCCAGCCGCGCCGGATCGCGCGCTGCGAGATTGGCGAGATGCAGCGAGCAGCCAAACACGCCGAGCAACAGTTTTCGCGCAAGCGGATGTTCGGCGAGAACCGCCGCCAACGCGCCGTCCGCATCCCGCTCCAGCACCCGCTCCAGATGCTTTTGCCCGGCCTGCGCGTCGGCGGGCTCGATGAAAATTTTGGCGCGGGACAGCAGGCTGGCGTCGGGCAAGGCGGTTTCCTCGGCCACGGCGCTGGCGCGCGCCGGGTTGAGCGGACAGAGGAGCCGAGGCGGAGCGGGAGGTCAAGGAAGGGGCCTTCACAATGTGTAATTGGTATCGTGTCACGGTAATTCCGTGTCACGGTAATTCCGTGGCGGGGGGGGGGGAGGTCAAGGAGGCGGGGGCAATCAAAATGTGTGCTTGGAATCATGTCACTGCAATTTCCAAAACTTACGCAAAAAAAGCCCGGCCTAAGCCGGGCAGTTTGCACTAAATAGCGGTCTTTCCCACCGTCGCCGGCAAGCTCCCCGGTCCGAGGTTGGTTCAAGCGTCGAAAGCATAAAACGCTCACCAACAGCAGCCGTTATTTAATTCAGAGCACACACTAATGCTCCGAATAACGCGACCGGCTGCTGCGCGTCCATGCCGGCGCTACGCGGCTCGTCGCAAAGCCGCCTCGACCGCCTGTCCAACGAAGTAGGGGACGTCAAGATCGAGCGCCGCGCCGATTTTTTGAAAGTCTTCGATTTGTGCGGACTCATGGGTATCGGTGAGCAGACGGCGGACGCTATCGAAAGGCACGCCAGCCTTTTCCGCCGCTGCTTCAGGCGTTAATTTTAAGTCTTCTAAAATGGCTTGCATGCCCGGTGCTAGACGGGCCGCAGTTAGGAGGCTGCGGGTGTGCGTCACCCAAAACGCTTGGCGGTTTTCCTCGACTCGCGTCGGCGTAAACCCCTTGCGTTTCTTGAGCCAGTCAAGAGCTACATCCGCTGCGATTGAGACCGGCTTGCCATGTGTCTTGATTTTTTCCGTGCTCAGGGAGTTGCGGACGGCCCCCTCCTTCATGCCCGCGAGCAACGCTAGCTGCCGGATTGTCAGATCATTGCCTGTTTCAAAGCTCCAACGCCCAATTGCCATATCGACGACATGTGCGCACTTGCTGTCTGGCGACAGGAAGGGCGACGGATCGCCGTAGGCCGCAGTTGGAGTTACTCCTTCAGCGAAAGCGACAATGTTATGGTTCTCATACTCGCTGTAACCCCAGCACTTTCCAACCTGGAAAGCATAGTCATAGGCCTCATCGAGGTATGATTTTGCAGCAAACCGCGCCAGATCGACTTTATCAAAATCGCTCTTGTCCGGGCCGCAGACAGGACTGAAATCATACTCGAATCCGATGAACTCAAAGGCCGCTTTCTCGCTGCCAACGTGGGCGATTTGGCTCGCTTGAATAAACAGGATTTCGCGAAGTTCTGCTTCCATTTCATCTTTGCTGAAAGGAAGTGTTATCGAGTGCTTGTTCATTTCTGCACCTTTCAGGCAAAAGTTTCAGCAAGCCGACCACGAAGCGCTTCGCGGGCGGCGACCAGAATTTCGGGATGCGTTTTGATCGAGGCTCCCTGAGGACCAATCTTGCCGAGAAACGCTGCGACTCTTTCACCATTCAGACCGCTCGGATGTGGCATGCCATCCAGCAATCGAGAGGGATCCAATGCGCCGAGATCCACAAGATGCCTGAGCGCAATGGCCGGCTTAGGCCCTAAGGGTAACCAAAGAGCGCGCGGTAACGCTGCAACTTCTTCGGTGAGATATGTCTCAACCATTCTCCGCAGCAGTGGCGTGCGCAACATATGCGGCGATCCATTGTAGTTCTTGCCATTGACAAACACTGGGTAACGCAACGCGGAAGTAAAATGGATCAGTTCGCGCGCCGGGTCGAATAGCTCCTCGCAGGATGGAATGCCAAGGGCAGAGGCGAGTCCAATCGCTTCGAGCATGGCTACGAGATTGTTTCGTGTTTGGGTTCCGCTGAAACTTGCAGTGAGTTTCGCAATACGCGACGCTTCGTGATCGGACTTTCCGTTGCGCAGAGCCCCCCCGGCAGCCCGCAGTGCATTTTCCGCCTGAACCTTGCCTGGCGTGATCCCGACAACGACAAGACGTGCATCGTTCGGGATGTGGTCGAAGGGCGCGTAGACGGTTGTGATCGGCCCGTCTGAGCCCAGTTTCAGGTCGTCGGGGAGCGACCCATCAAGAGACTGATTGGGGCCGAATTTCCGAATGCATTCGCTGAGTTGGGAGAAGAGGGAGAGGCTCATAGTCATTGCTTGCTGCTCCTGTCATACATGCCACAATAATCACTATAATATGCTATGCGGCTCCAGAGTCAAAGGAGATTATTCTAATTACAGTGCGATATGTGCATTTGAATAAATTGGCGATTTTCTTTCAAATACAAGGCATTGAAAAATCGAAGCGTTTTTATGTGCGAGACTCCGGTGCGGAACTGATCCCTGATTTTGCGGCTCGGACGGGGCCGAGGGGACTGCCGCTTCGGCTCACAAGCACTCCAGCCGCAACCGCTTGCGGCGTTCCCTCTCACGGGCGCCAAGTGCTAGATTTTGGCCACTGGAGTCTTTCCGTCTCAATGAGAAACGGAAAATCTCTAACGAACTCACGTCGGAGCCAGCTTGGCCAATATCATATCCTTCAAGGAGCGGGTCGGCGCGCTGAGGAACCTGCGCCCCTTCGTCGCGATGGTGTGGCGGACGAGCCCGCGGCTCGCCGCCGCCTCCGCCGCGCTGCGGCTGGTTCGCGCGCTGCTGCCCGTCGCCACGCTCTATGTCGGCAAGCTGATCATCGACGCCGTGGTGCGGCTGTCGCAGGCGCCGCAAAAGCCCGACACGCTTCAGCAATGGCTGGAAAGCGGTCTGCTCACCCACTTGGCTCTTCTCATATTGACCGAATTCGCATTGGCGGTGATGGCCGACGTTCTCGGGCGGGTGGTCTCGCTGGTCGACAGCCTGCTCTCGGAACGAGTGACCAACGCGTCGAGCGTCCGGCTGATGGAGCACGCCGCGACGCTCGATCTCGAGGTTTTCGAAGACGCCGAATTCCAGGACCAGCTGGAGCGGGCGCGCCGCCAGAGCAGCGGGCGGATGACCCTGATGGGACAGTTGTTCGGCCAAGCGCAGGACATCGTGACGGTGGCGAGCTTCGCCGCCGGCCTTGTGGTCTATGCGCCCTGGCTCATCGCGCTGCTGGTTCTGGCTCTGGCGCCGGCATTTCTCGGCGAGGCGCATTTCAGCGCCAAGAGCTATTCGCTCGACTTCGGCCGCACGCCGGAGCGGCGCGAACTCGATTATGTCAGGCAGACCGCCGCCAGCCTGGAGACCGCCAAGGAAGTGAAGATCTTCGGGCTCAACGGCTTCCTGATAGATCGCTATGCGCGCCTCGCGACCGATTTTTACGCCGCCAATCGCAAGCTGGCGCTGCGGCGCGCCAAATGGGGCGGGTTGTTCACGGCGATCGGCGCTTCCGGCTATTATATCGCCTACGCCTATATCGTGTGGCGGACGCTGGCCGGGGAGTTTTCGGTCGGAGACCTCACCTTCCTCGCCGGATCGTTCCGGCGCTTGCACAGCCTGCTCGAAGATCTTTTGTCGAGCTTCTCCTCGATCGCCGGCCAGGCCCTTTATCTCGACGATCTTTTTTCGTTTTTCGACGTTCGCCCGAAAATTCTCTCGCCGGCCGATCCGCTCGGTTTTCCGAGGCCCGTCCGGGAAGGATTCGTGTTCGAGGACGTGGGCTTTATTTATCCCGGCGCCGAGCGCTGGGCCGTGCGTCATCTGAGCTTCACGCTGCGCGCCGGCGAAGTGGTGGCGCTGGTCGGCGAAAACGGCGCCGGCAAGACGACATTGGTGAAGCTTCTCGCGCGGCTTTACGATCCGGGCGAAGGCCGCATTCTCCTCGATGGGCGCGATTTGCGCGACTACGACCTCGACGCGCTGCGCGGCAATATGGGGGTCATCTTCCAGGATTTCGTCCGCTATAATCTTTCCGCCGGCGACAATATCGCGGTGGGGCGGATCGACGCGCGCGGCGACCGCGCCCGCATCGAGCGCGCGGCGAGGCGAAGCCAGGCCGACGGCGTCATCGCCAGACTGCCGGGCGGCTACGATCAGAGGATCGGCAAGCGCTTCAAGAACGGCGTCGAGCTCTCGGGCGGCGAGTGGCAGAAAATCGCCATCGCCCGCGCCTATATGCGCGAGGCCGACGTGCTGATCCTCGACGAGCCGACGGCGGCGCTGGACGCCCGCGCCGAAATCGAGGTGTTTCAGCGGTTCAAGGAGCTCAGCAAGGGCAAGACGGCCATTCTGATCTCGCACCGCTTTTCCAGCGTGCGCATGGCCGACCGCATTCTCGTTCTGGCCGACGGCGCGGTCGAGGCCGCCGGAACGCATGAGGAACTGCTGGCGCGCCCCGGCCGCTACGCCGAGCTTTTCGAGCTGCAGGCCGCCGGCTACCGGTAGGGGCCGGCGGTCCAGGCCGCGGCCATATAGCCACGGGCCCGCCAAGCGGCTATACCGTCCCCGCTTTCCCCTAACGTGAGTTCGCGATGACACAGCCCCGTTCCGACCAAGAGTCCTCGACCCATTTCGGCTTTGAAGAGGTGCCGCTGGCGGAAAAGCAGGGGCTCGTCGACGACGTCTTCCATAAGGTCGCGCGCCGCTATGACATTATGAACGATCTCATGTCCGGCGGGCTGCACCGGCTGTGGAAGGACACGTTCGCGGCCAAGGTCAACGCCAAGAATCACCCCGGCTTTCGCCATCTGGACGTCGCCGGCGGCACTGGCGACATCGCCTTTCGCGTCGCCAAACAGGCCGCCAGCGACGCGGAAATCGTCGTGCTCGACATCAACGGCGACATGCTGGAGGTCGGCCGCGACCGGGCGCGCGAGCGCGGGCTCGGCGCCAAGCTCGACTTCGTGCAGGCCAACGCGGAAAGCCTGCCCTTCCCGGACGCCAACTTCGACGCGTACACAATCGCCTTCGGCATCCGCAACGTGCCGCGCATCCAGGTCGCGCTGGAGGAGGCTTTTCGAGTGCTGAAGCCCGGCGGGCGCTTTTTGTGTCTCGAATTCTCGCAGGTGGCGATTCCGGGACTCGACAAGATTTACGAGGCCTATTCCTTCAACGTCATTCCGATGGTCGGCAAAATCGTCGCCGGCGACGGCGAGCCCTATCGCTATCTCGTCGAGTCTATCCAGAAGTTCCCGCGAGCCGACGAATTCGAGGCGATGATCCGCAAGGCGGGCTTCCGCCGCACCGGATACGAGCGCCTGACCGGCGGCGTGGTGGCGATCCATTCGGGTTGGAAGCCGTAGTGGACCGGCAGATGGTGGGTTGGAATTCGCGGCGCCCCTCATCCGTCATGCTTTGCATGACACCTTCTCCCACAAGTGGGAGAAGGAGGGCGCGCCGCGATATTCGACCATAAAAATTAATATGGGGGGTCGGATGAGGGTCCGGCGGTTCGAACGGCATTCAAACACGGTATAGAAACGGCGGTCCTTCGTGCTTTTAGGCTTCGGGCATCTTCTGCGATTGGCGCGCGCCGGCTACATACTGGCGCGCGAGGGCGTGTTCGCGGGGCTCGATCCCGTCTTGCTGCCGCCTGCGGCCGCGCTGCCGGTGCGCATCGCCAATCTTATCGCCCGCAAGGATGTCGGCGGCGGCCCCAAGGCGCTGGTCCGCGCCTTCTCGCAGATCGGCCCGACCTATGTAAAGCTTGGCCAGTTTCTGGCGACGCGGCCCGACGTCGTCGGCGGCGAAATCGCCAATGCGCTCACCGCGCTGCAGGACCGCATGGAGCCCTTTGGGCATGATGAGGCGGTCGCCATCGTCGAAAAGGCCCTGGGCAAGAAGATCGACGAGGTGTTTTCCTCCTTCGGCGAGCCGGTCGCCGCCGCCTCGGTGGCGCAGGTGCATATCGCCTACGCGCGCTATCCCGAGGGCGACCGCAAGGTCGCGGTGAAAGTGCTTCGGCCCGGCGTCGAACGGCAATTCGCGCGCGATCTCGCCGATATGTATGTGATCGCCCGCTTCGCCGAGCGTTTTTCCTCGGAGGGACGACGGCTCCGCGCCATCGAGGTCGTCGACACGCTCGCCCGCACGGTGAAACTGGAGACGGATTTCCGGCTGGAGGCGGCGGCGGCTTCGGAGTTTCGCGAGAATGTCGCCAAAGACGCCGATTTCCATGCGCCGGAAGTCGATTGGGACCGCACCGCCAAGGAAGTGTTGACGCTCGAATGGATCGAGGGCATTCCCCTCTCGGACCTCGCGCGCGTCGCGCGGGAAGGTTACGACCTCAAGGATTTGGCGCGCAACGTGTTGCAGTCTTTTCTGCGCCACGCCATGCGCGACGGCTTTTTCCACGCCGACATGCACCAGGGTAATCTGTTCGTCGACAAGGCCGGGCGCATCGTCGCCATCGATTTCGGCATTATGGGGCGGCTTGGCCTCAAGGAGCGCCGATTCCTGGCGGAAATCCTCTACGGCTTCATCACCCGCGATTATCGCCGCGTCGCCGAGGTGCATTTCGAGGCGGGCTATGTGCCGCCGATTCACTCGGTCGAGGAATTTTCTCAGGCGCTGCGCGCCATCGGCGAGCCGCTCCACTCGATCAACGCCGCAGACATTTCGATGGCGCGGCTGTTGACGCTGCTCTTCGAGGTGACGGCGCTGTTCGACATGCGCACCCGCACCGAACTGGTGCTGCTGCAAAAGACCATGGTGGTGGCGGAGGGCGTTGCGCGCACGCTCGATCCCAAGCTCGACATATGGAAGACCTCGGACCCGGTGGTGCGCGACTGGATCGCCGCCAATCTCGGCGCCAAGGCGAAGATCGAGGACGCCGGGCGCAGCTTCACCGAAATCGCGAAGCTGGCGACTCACCTGCCCAAGGTGCTCGCCGACGCGGAGAGCGCGCTGGCGCTGCTCGGGCGGCAAGCCGAGCAGGGAGTCGATCTGTCGCCCGCGTCGCTGGAGGCGCTGGCGCAGGCGCGGCGCAGTTCGGACCGAAGCCTGTTGCTGGGAATCGCCGCGATTCTGGCCGCCGCGGTCTGGTTGTTCAAGCGATAAGCGCCGGCCCGCAGCCCATCTCGCCGCCCATTTCGTTCCATCGAGCCAGGGAGGGGGAGAATTCTTTGCTTATTTTTTTCGCCCCATCGCACGATTTCACGCCAAACTGCATAATTTCGCATGACACAGCCCTGATTTCGTCATAATGTCCGCTCGCCAAGTAAGTTGGGTAACTCTTTAGCGCCTCGGGCGTTAAGGGGGTAACGCCCAGCTACGGTCCAAGTCGGGGAGGACGCCGGATCTATGCGGCCGCGACGATCTCGTAACGAGACGCCGCGGGCTCGGCTTTAGAAGCGTAAAAAGGCTCAAGCCGATTGCGTATAGACTGGTCAAGGACGGGGCGCCAAAGAGTGGGGAGAGGCTGGCGCCGTCCCCGCTCTTTGTGTTTTTAAGGGATCGATAGGCGTTTCAAAGCCCTCGATAGAAAACCTCAATCCAGCCGCGCCGCCGCCGATCCACGCCCCGCTTGCGCCCACGCTCCGGGCAAGAGTAAAACCCCGCCATGGCCACGTCCTCGCCCCTCGAAGCCCTCACGGTTCAGGGGCTTTCCAAATCCTACGACGGCAGGCGCGTCGTCGGGCCGCTGGACTTTGCGCTTTCGCCGGGTTCGGTGACGGGGCTCCTGGGCGGCAACGGGGCCGGCAAGACCACCACCATCGGCATGATCATGGGGTTGATCGAGCCGACGACCGGCGCCATTCGCGCGCACGGCGCCGACATGGCGGTCGGCCGGGCGAGCGTGTTGGGACGGATGAATTTCGAAAGCCCCTACGTCGACATGCCGCATCGGCTTACGGTGCGGCAAAATCTTCGCGTTTTCGCGATGCTTTACGGGGTCGCCGCGCGCGAGGAGAAAATCGCCCGGCTGGCTCAGGATTTCGCTTTGAACGATTTTCTCGACAGGCCGACCGGGCGGCTCTCCGCCGGGCAAAAGACGCGGGTCGCGCTGGCCAAGGCGCTGCTTAACGATCCCGCTCTGCTGCTGCTCGACGAGCCGACGGCTTCGCTCGATCCCGACACGGCGGACTGGGTTCGCTCACGGATCGAAGACCACCGCCGCGCGCATAATTGCACGATCCTTTTGGCCTCGCACAATATGGGCGAGGTCGAGCGGCTGTGCGACCGCGTGCTAATGCTGCGCGAGGGCGCGCTGGTCGACGACGCGGCGCCGGCCGCCTTGCTGGCGCGCTACGGCCGCGACACGCTGGAGGAAGTGTTTCTCGACGTCGCGCGCGGGCGCGCGAACGGGGGCAGATCGTGAGCGCTTTCTCCCTCGCCCGCGTCGGCGCGATGATGCTGCGCTACACTTATTTGTTGCGTTCCTCCTGGCCGCGCCTCGTCGAGATGACCTATTGGCCCACCGTGCAAATGCTGACCTGGGGCTTTCTCCAGAGCTACTTCGCCGCGGCCGCCGGCGGGCAGAGCTCCACCGGAAAGCTCGCCGGCACGCTGATCGGCGCGGTTTTGCTGTGGGACATTCTTTTGCGCGCGCAACAGGGGTTTGCGTTTTCCTTTCTCGAGGAAATGTGGTCGCGCAATCTCGCCAATCTGCTGATGAGCCCGTTGCAAACCAGCGAATTCATCGTCTCGCTGATGGCGATGAGCCTCGTCCGCCTCGTCGTCGGCGTGGTTCCAGTGACGATTCTGGCGATTTGGTTCTTTGGCTTCAATCTCTGGTCGCTGGGCCTCGCCGTCGCGGCGTTTTTCGCGATTCTGGCGCTCTTCGCCTGGAGCGTCGGCCTGTTTGTTTGCGGCATGTTGCTGCGCTACGGGCTCGGCGCCGAAAATCTCGCCTGGTCGCTGATGTTCGCGGTGCAGCCCCTGGGCTGCGTCTATTATCCCGTTGCGACGCTGCCCTCCTGGCTTCAGCCTGTCGCCTGGGTCTTGCCGCCGACCTATGTCTTCGAGGGCCTGCGCGGCGTGCTGATCGACCATGTGTTTCGCGGAGATCTGATGGTGCGGGGTCTGGCGATAGACGTTGCGCTGTTCGCCGTGGCGACGCTCGCCTTCTCGCGGTTGCTGGCCGGCGCGCGCAGGGCCGGCAGCCTGTTGCAGACGGGAGAATAAATGGCGCCGCGCGCCGATCTGCTCCTCGCCGAGCGCGGACTGTTCGAGAGCCGCGCCAAGGCGCGCGAGGCGATAGAGGCCGGGCTGGTGCGCGCGGACGGACGGCTCGTCAAGAAGCCCTCCGAGGAAATCGCTTTGCAGACCGAACTGACGGCGGCCAAACCCTACCCTTGGGTCTCGCGCGGCGGCGTCAAGCTGGCGCATGCGCTGGAGACGTTCGGTGTCGACCCGAGCGGGCGCTACTGCCTCGATATCGGCGCCTCAACCGGCGGCTTCACCGACGTGCTGCTGACGCGCGGCGCGCGCCATGTAGTCGCCGTCGACGTAGGTCACGGCCAGTTGCATCCGCGCATAAGAGGCGACGCGCGCGTCACCGCGCTGGAGCGGCTCGACGCCCGCGCGCTTGAGCCTAGCCAGGTCGCCGAGCCCCCAAGTCTGATCGTCTGCGACGCCAGCTTTATTTCGTTGACGCTGATTCTGCCGAATATGCTGGCGTTGGCCGCGCAAGGCGCGACATTGATCGCACTGATCAAGCCGCAGTTCGAGGCGGGGCGCGCGGCGGTAAAAAAAGGCGTCGTGCGCGACGCGGCTGTGCATGAGGAAGTATGCGCGCGCGTCGCGCAGGAAGTTGAAAGGCTGGGCTGGCGCCTCGACGGCCTTTGCCCTTCACCCATAGAAGGCGGCGACGGCAACCGCGAATTTCTCCTTTGCGGACAAAAGTCTTGAGCGCTGAAAAACTTGTCGTCGATCGTATCGGCCATCGCGGCGAAGGCGTCGCGCAATTGGGCGGGCGCCTGGTCTTCGTCCCCTATGCGCTGGCCGGCGAGAGCGTCGTCGCCGAAGTGCAGGGCGATCACGGGCGGCTGCTCGACATACTGGAGCCCTCAAAGGATCGCATCGCGCCGATTTGCCCGCATTACGGCGTCTGCGGCGGCTGCGCAGTCCAGGCGCTGGCCGGCGGCGCCTATAGGCAATGGAAGCGCGAGCTTGTCGTCGCGGCGCTGCGCAACGCCGGTATTGCGGCGGAAGTCGCTCCGCTCGTCGACGCCCATGGCGCGGGCCGCCGCCGCGTCACCTTTCACGCCCGCAGCGCCGCGGGGCGCGCGCGGGTCGGCTTTATGCAGGCGCGCTCGCACGACATCGTCGAGATCGACGCTTGCCCCCTGCTCGAACCCGGCCTTGCGCCGGCGCTGGCGGCGGGCCGGGCGCTCGCCAGAGCTTTGGCCGGCAAGGGCAAACCGATGGACATTGCGGCGACGTTGACGCTGGAAGGGCTCGACATCGACCTTCGCGGCCCCGGCGCGCTGTCCGAAGACGAAGCCAAAGCGGTGATCACTGTCGCCGAGCGCTGCGATCTCGCGCGGCTATCCAATCACGGCCGCGTCGTCGCACTGCGCCGCAAGCCGCGCATCGCCGTCGGCGAGGCCGTGGTCGCGCTCCCGCCCGGCTGCTTCCTGCAAGCGACGGCGGCGGGCGAAGAAGAGATCGCGCGTCATGTTTTGGAGGCCGTTGGCGCGGCGAAGCGCGTCGCCGATCTGTTTTGCGGGCTGGGAGCTTTTGCGTTGCGCATGGCCGCGCGGGCTCGGATTTCCGCATACGACAACGACGCCGAAGCGGTCGCCGCGCTGACCGAGGCGGCGCGCGCGCAGGCCGGATGGCGGCTCGCCGCAGCGGAGGCGCGCGATTTGTTTCGCAATCCCCTCGACGTGAAAGAGCTTTCGCAGTTCGACGCGGTGGTGTTCGATCCGCCGCGCGCCGGCGCCGCAGCGCAGGCCGAGCAACTCGCCAAATCGAGCGTCAGCAAAATAGTCGCCGTGTCGTGCGACTCGCACAGCTTCGCCCGCGATGCCGGGATTTTAATCGCCGGCGGCTATGCGCTTGGCGACGTGACGCCAATCGATCAATTTCGATTCTCGCCGCACATTGAACTGGTTGCGACATTTTCGCGCGCCTTGCGGCCCTCGCGCAAAAGAGCGTTGCTGTCGCGATAAAGCTTTCATGCAAAATTCAATTAAAACGCCAAAAAAGATCTGGGTTAACGACTGGGTAAGAATGTTGTGACGACTATATGAATTCGCGGAGCCTTAAAAACACCCAGCTGGAGACGCTCGCGAATTTCTCTTGCCGCTTCGAAAAATCCGGCATAGCATTTGCGTCACAATCCAGCGTGGATGGGGAAATCTCCCGGTCTCCCCGCGAATCTGGAAGGAGATGGTCATGATGAATGCGCTTCTCGCCGCGGCATTGTGCAGTATCGTCCTGAGCTGCGCCCCGGTCGCCAAAGCCGCTTACGTGCGGGCTCGGCGCAGTGATAGAGGATTTCGTCGGCGTCGTTGACTTAAGCCCTGGACCTTAACAAAAGATTGAGGAGAAGAGCGGTTTAGCCGAATTCTTCTACACAATCGGAAAGGCGCGATGGATTTGCTTGCACGCCTCGCGGCGGTCGTAGGCGAAAAAGGCGTCCTCGCCGGTCCGGATGAGATCATCTCCTACACGCATGAGCCGCGCGGACTGTTTTTCGGGCGCGCTCTTGCGGTCGTCAGACCTTCGACTGTCGCGCAAATTTCGGGGGTTCTCGCTCTTTGTAATGAGAGCGGAACCGGCGTGGTTCCGCAAGGCGGCAATACGGGCCTGGTTGGCGGGCAAACGCCTGACGCAACGGGCCGGCAGATCATACTCTCGCTGACCAGGCTTGACCGGATCCGCGAGGTCGATCCTGCGAGCGACGCCATGACCGTGGACGCGGGCGTCACGCTGGCGCGGGCGCAAGCCGCCGCTGAGTCGGTCGACCGATATTTCCCGCTTTCGCTCGCCTCCGAGGGCTCCTGCACGATTGGCGGCAATCTCGCTACCAACGCCGGCGGAGTCCATGTGATCGCTTATGGCTCGGCGCGCGATCTTACGCTCGGTATAGAAGCGGTGCTCGCCGATGGGCGCATCCTGTCCAGCCTCTCCAAGCTGCGCAAGGACAATACCGGCTACGACCTTACCCGCTTGATGATCGGCTCGGAAGGAACGCTTGGGGTCATCACCGCGGCGACGCTCAAACTATTTGCGCGCCCGCGCGCCCGCGTCACCGTCTTTGTCGGGCTCGACGACGCCGATATGGCGCTGGGATTGCTGACCTTTCTCAAGACGCAAATGGGCCCGGCGCTGCAGGCTTTCGAATTGCTGCCGCGCATCGGCGTCGATTTCGTGCTGCGTCTCGGAACGGGGGCGCGCGATCCCTTTCCGCACCATCTCTTCCCCTGGTATGTGCTTGCCGAATTCGCCGCCACCAGAGAAGAGGGTTTTGAAGATATTGTCGCCGAGACGCTGGGACGCGGCGCCTGCCGCCCTCGCCTGTTCGGCGCGATGGCGCTTGCAGCCTCGCTCAGCCAGAGCATCGATCTCTGGCGCCTGCGGGAACTGCTGCCCGAGGCGCAGAAACACGAAGGCGGCTCGATCAAGCATGACGTCTCGGTGTCGCCGAAGGACGTTCCTGCCTTTATCGAAGAAGCGAGCCGTCTTGTGACCGCCCGCATCCCTGGCGCTCGGCCCGTGCCCTTCGGCCATATGGGCGACGGCAACATCCACTTTAACGTCTCTCAGCCCGTGGGCGCGGATCGGGCGGCGTTTCTCGCGCGTTGGGACGAGGTCGGCGACATCGTGCATGGCGTCGTCGCGCGGTTCGGCGGCTCGATTTCGGCCGAACATGGCATAGGCCAGCTCAAGCGCGACCTGCTGCGGCGCGTCAAAGACCCGATCGCGCTGGAGGCGATGCGCGCCATAAAGGCCGGCCTCGACCCCAAGGGCATATTGAATCCCGGCAAGCTGCTATGATTTCGCGCGTCTGCGCTCAGGCAGACGCGCCGGGAGCGGGGATATAGGCGAAAATATTCGGCAGCGCGCGCTTGGCCGCCTCGCGCCCAGCGGCGATCAGCTGCTCCGCCCTGTGGAAATCGAACATGCCGATTTCCTCGAGACGTGCGTGGATCGTGGCGTCCGGCGGGTCGCCGGCGAGCCGCGAACGAAGGATGCGGTCCTGAATGATGTTGAAGGCGTCGATCATCGCCGTCGCGACATTCGGCGCATCGCCGGCGCGCCGCTCGAAATATCGGGGAAGCAGGCCGCTTTCCAGCGCGGCCCCGACGCGCCCCGCGAAAGGCCCCTTGGCGCCCGCCTCGGTCGGCGGCGTCGCCGCGGACTGATTCGGAATCACGGTGGAGCGGTACATCGTGTCGGCCGTCACATTGACCGCGATCACAAAATCCGCTCCCAACGCGCGGCAGACCGTGACCGGCACCGGATTGACCAGCGCGCCATCGAACAAATAGCGGTCGCCGATTCGCACTGGTTCGAAAATTCCCGGCAGCGCATAGGAGGCGCGGATAGCCAGATCGAGCGGGCCGCGTTGCAGCCAGACTTCGTGGCCGGTGCCGACCTCGGTCGCGACCGCCGCGAAAGGCATCGGCAAATCTTCGATCTGGAAGCCGTTGACCTCCTTCTCCAGCGCGGATTTCAAACGGTCGCCGGTGATGAGGCTCATGCCGGAGAACGACAGGTCCATCATCGCGAAGACCCGGCGTTTGGTGAGCGAGCGCGCGAAAACCTCGATTTGGTCGAGCTTGCCCGCAGCGTAACAGCCGCCGACGACCGCGCCGATCGAGGTGCCGGCGATCACATCCGGCTTGACGCCATTGTCGGCGAGTTCGCGCAACACGCCGATGTGCGACCAGCCCCGCGCCGCGCCGGCGCCCAGCGCCACGCCAATCCGAGGCCGGCGAGGCCCGCTCGCGCCATCGGCGGCAGCGCCGCCGAACGAAGGCGAGATCGAAGCCGCGCCGCGATCGCCAGACATATCGAAGCTCTTTCGCATCAACGAGAACATGGCGCCGCTCCTCTAGACGGTCCCTCCCCGACTCACATGAGGCGATTCGCCTCGTATTAGATTTAATGTTGGAGCGTGCGCTTGGAAAGTGGCGGATGTATTAATGGTGCCCACGCCGCGAGCATCTATTGCACGAAAACGAGGCGGCGATCCGGGCCGCGTTCGAGTTTGCGGTAAAAGCAGGATTTACGCCCGGTGTGGCAAGCTTTGCCGTCGCCGCCCGGCTCCACTTCGAGCAGAAGAGCGTCCTGATCGCAGTCGACGCGCAAAGACACGACGCGCTGCACCTGGCCGGACGTGTCGCCTTTGCGCCAGAGGCTTTGGCGCGAGCGCGACCAGTAATGTGCGTCGCCGGTCTCGATGGTCTTGTCGAGAGCGAGCCTGTTCATATAGGCGACCATCAGCACCTGCCGCGTCGCGGCCTCGACGGTCACGCAGACGATGAGCCCCTGCGCGTCGAAGCGCGGCGTAAAATCGGCGCCTTCCTCCAGCGCATCTTTATCGGCGGCGACGGTCACGAGCGGGCGCCGCCGCGCAGCAGCGTGTAGAAATGCGCCTGCTCGTTGGGGTTGTTGCGAAATGCGCCGGAAAATTGCACGGTGACGGTGGAGGCGCCCTGCTTCAGCACGCCGCGCATCGACATGCACATATGCTCCGCTTCAACCAGCACGGCGACACCGCGCGGGTTCAACTCCTGTTCGATCGCGGCGGCGATTTGCGCGGTCAACGCCTCCTGCGTCTGCAGACGCTTGGCGAAAACGTCGACAAGCCGCGCCAGTTTCGACAGGCCGACGACGCCATCGGTCGGGTAATAAGCGATATGCGCCTTGCCGACGAAAGGCACGACGTGATGCTCGCAATGCGAAAAGAACGGGATGTCGCGAACGAGAACAAGGTCGTCGTAGCCTTCGACCTCGGCGAACACGCGCTCCAGAACCTCTTTGGGGTCCTGTTTGTAGCCGCTGAACAATTCCTCATAGGCCTTGACCACCCGGGCCGGCGTCTCTAACAGGCCTTCCCGGCTGGGATCGTCGCCCGCCCAGCGCAACAAGGTTCGGACGGCTTCTTCCGCTTCTTCGCGGGTGGGTTTTTCGAGGGGTCGGTTCGGTTTGGCTTTTGGGGAAGGGATCAAGGACTTAACCACGTCATCCATGTGGCGCCTCCGGTTCGGCGACAAACTGCCCGGGCGGCTGGCGACCGGGCGACAAACCGGCGCGCAAACGCCGGCGACATAACCCACCACGCCGCGCGCCGTGAGCAGTTTCCTCAAAAAAGCGCCGGCCAGATTGTCCGGGAACTGTCAAATCCCGAGAGGATACGAGCGACAATTCGAAACTGCGGCGCGCCACGCAAACATCCGGGCGCCGCAATCCCCAGTTCTACGCTTCCGCGCAGCCCTTCACCATCCTATATAATCAGACTGACAGGCAAAGTAACCCCCCAAGGCGCCGGTGTTTCTGATCATGCTCGATTCGGTTTACAACAAACGCATATTGGAGCTGGCCGCCGACATCCCGCACCTGGGTCGTCTGCGCGAGCCGCACGCCAGCGCCACCGCCTATTCGCGCTTATGCGGCTCGACGATCACCGTCGATCTTGCGCTTCGGGACGGAAAGGTCGCCGATTACGCGCAGGAGCTGAAAGCCTGCGCGCTCGGGCAGGCTTCCGCTTCCATTCTGGCGCGCAATATCCTCGGCGCGACCCCGCAAGAGCTGCGCGATTTGCGCGAGAAAATGCGCAAGATGCTCAAGGAGAACGGCCCGCCGCCCAGCGGCAAATGGGCCGATCTCGCCGTGTTGGAGCCGGTGCGCGACTATAAGGCGCGCCACGCCTCGACGCTGCTGCCCTTCGACGCGGTGGTCGATGCGCTGGGTAAGACCGACGCGGCGCCGCAGGTCTGATTTCTCGTCAGCCCAGTTTTGTTCCGACGCTTTTTCTTGACGCGAACCGGCGTCCGCTTCGCTAGAAAAGGCGCTAAGCTGCAGCCATGACGCCCCAGACGATTCGCATTCTCGGCATCGACCCCGGCCTTCGCAACACCGGCTGGGGGATTGTCGATGCGCAGGGCGCGCGGCTTTCCTTCGTCGCCTCGGGCTGCGTGCGCTCCGACGGGGCCGCTCCCATGGGCGAACGGCTCCGCCAATTACACCTGGGGCTTATGGAGGTCATCGCTGCTCATGCGCCGCAAGAGGCGGCGGTCGAGGAGACCTTCGTCAACCGCGATCCGCAGTCCGCGCTGAAGCTGGGGCAAGCGCGCGGCGTCGCCCTGACCGCGCCGGCGCTGGCCGGCCTGGAGGTCGAGGAATACGCCGCCAATCTCGTGAAAAAAACCGTGGTCGGCAACGGCCATGCCGATAAGGCGCAGATCGCGATGATGGTGCGCGTGCTGCTGCCGGCGAGCTTCGCCGCCAGCAAGGACGCGGCGGACGCTCTGGCGGTGGCGATTTGTCACGCGCAGCATCGCGGCGCCCGTCTGCTGGCGCGCCGGCTGGCCGCGGGCGCGTGATGACGAAAGAGCGAGGCGGGAATGATCGGCAAACTTAGGGGCGTCGTGGACAGTTTCGGCGAGGATTTCGTGATTCTCGACGTGGCGGGCGTCGGCTATGTGGTGAACTGCTCCAGCCGCACATTGCAGCATCTGCCGCGCGCCGGCGAGCCAGCGACGCTCGCCATCGAGACGCAGGTGCGCGAGGACTCCATTCGGCTGTTCGGCTTTTTGCAGGACGCGGAGCGCGACTGGTTTCGCCTGCTCCAAAGCGTGCAGGGCGTCGGCGCCAAGGTCGCGCTGGCGATTTTGTCGATCCTGCCCCCAAACGATCTCGCTAACGCCATAGCGATGCAGGACAAGGCGATGGTCTCGCGCGCCTCGGGCGTCGGGCCGAAGCTCGCGGCGCGCATCGTCGCCGAACTGAAGGACAAGGCGCCGGCCTTCGCCTCGGTCGACCCGGCTGCAGCGCGCCTCGCCGGCGAGGACGTTTCAACCGCGCCGTCGTCGGTGCGCGACGCGATATCGGCGCTGTGCAATCTCGGCTATGGCCGCCCGCAGGCGCTCGCGGCCGTGGCGGCGAGCGCAAAGGCGCTGGGCGAAGACGCCGACGCCTCCGCGTTGATTAGGCGGGGCTTGAAGGAATTGGCGGGGTGAGCGGGGGGATCGGGGTTAACATTTGAAGCTTGGAGCGCTGTTTTCGGGATTGAGCGCGTGGGGTGGCGGGGTCAGCAATGCGCCAACGAATGAGACGTCAGCGGGGATTAACCGGATTGTTGCGTCCAACATTCGCCATCCTCGGTCATCAAATTTCCCCGTCAAGATTGGGCTCTAACAAACTTGGCGACAACGTATCGATACCCGTTGTCGCCCCCGCTCTGCTCGCCGAAAGTCAATTCCGGTTATCAAGAGGGATTTTTCATGCGCCTCCTTCCGTTCTTTTTATCGATGGCATTGGCGGCGCTGCCGTTTCGCGCCGTCGCCGACACGCTGGAGCCGCAAGCTCCGCTTGAACTGACAGCCGACAATCTCGCGAGCGTCCTCGACCCGGCGATGGCGGAATGGGTCGACAAACACAAAGGCCCCGGCGCCGTGGTCGTCGTGGTGAAACGCGACGGGCCTGTTTTCGCTAGGGGTTATGGATATTCAGATATCGACGCCAAGACGCCCTTTACACCCGATAAGACCTTGGTGCGTCCTGGTTCAATTTCGAAGCTCTTCACGGGCATCGCCGTCATGCAGCTCGCGGACGACGGAAAGCTCGATCTCGATCGCGACGTGAACGATTATCTCGATTTCTTCGTGCCCACGCCCGACGGCGGCGTTCCCGTCACATTGCGTCGCCTTCTGCGGCACCGCGCTGGCTTTGAAGAACATGGGAAGGGGCTATTTTCCAGGGATCGCGAACCAGAGCCGCTCGGGCGCTGGCTCGCGAAAAACTTGCCCCTCCGTCTCTTTCCCAAAGGCGATGTCGTAGCCTACTCCAATTATGGGTTGGCGCTTGCCGGCTACATCGTCGAGCGCGCTTCCGGCGAACCTTACGCCGCATATATCCAGCGTCATATCCTCGAACCGCTCGGCATGAGCCATTCCACATTCCAGCAGCCGTTGCCGGACGGCCTCGCGCCGCTGATGGCGAAAGGCTACCGCATATCGGAGATGGCCCCGCTGGGTTTTTTTGAAACGATCGCCGCGTCGCCCGCCGGCGCGCTTTCGGCGACAGGCGAGGACATGGGTCGCTTCATCCGCGCGCTGATGAATGGAGGTTCGCTCGACGGCGCCCGCATCCTTCGCAAGGCGCGGCTCGACGAGATGATGACGCCGGGTGACGCGTCGCCCGCCGGATACCTCGGTCTCGTGTTCTTCGGAACGAAAGTCGCGGGCCACGATACTATCGGGCACGACGGTGGAACGCTGGCATTTTTCAGCAATCTGAGGTTTTTCCCGGATCAAGGAGTTGGGGTTTTCGTATCGCTCGATGGGCTTGGCGAAATCAAAGACGCCGGAGAAATACCTGATCCCACGCGCCTGATCGCGGAACGCTTTCTGCTCAAGGAGCCGGAAGAGACCTCCGCTTACGCCGCTCTCCCCGCCGATGCGGGAATAGCCGGCGTCTATCATTGGAGCAGACGCGGCGAGTCAAGCTTTACGAGACTGTCCGATCTATTTTCGGAGGGCGAAGTTCGAGTCGACCGCGATGGCGCCGCAAAATTATTCCCCGCAATTTGGCCGTTCGCAGAAGGAAAGACGGTGAAACGAGTGGGAAACAATCTGTACGAGGGGCCGAGAGGTATGCGCGCCGCCTATGTGAGCGGGAATGGTTCCGATTCCTATTTTGCGACGCCCGCCATGCAAGCGCAACGCGCGCCTTGGTCTCTCGATGTGCGGTGGATCGCACCCGCGTTTCTGGCGAGCGCGATCGTCGTTGTCGCGACGCTGGCGGCGTGGCCAATCGCGGCGCTATGGCGCCGATGGCGCAAAAGACCAAACACGCAAGATGCTGGCGAACGGCGGGAGCGTCTTGTCGTGAGGCTGGTCTTAGCCGTCGACGCCGTGGTGATCTTTGCGTCCTCGATTCTATTCGTTTTGAGCCAAGACCCAACAATTTTCAATGAGACGCTGGATCCCCTTGTTCTCGGACTCTATGCTCTCGCCTGGCTTGGCGTCTTCGGCGCGATTCCTACCGCGTGGATCGCCGCGCGGGCGTGGATCAAACACTCCGGCGGCCGATGGTCGCGGGTTCATCGCTCGCTGATCGCCGCGAGCACTGTTATGATCGCCTGGTTCTTCGTGACATTGCATATCGCCGGGACAACATTGAACTACTAGTGACGCGGAGGGTGGCTGGCGATAGCCCCATGGCGGTTGCAAGGGCCAGCATTTCCGTTCCAAATCCACAAACTTGAAAATCGAACCATTTCCCACGCAAACCTGACGCTGTCACTGTCGGCTTGGCCCAGGCGATAGGGACGGCGGCTTGGAGTCAAAAGCGTTCAGCGCCGCCCGCTCGCCACGCTCCGCCTCGCGGGCGCCAAGCGTCGGACTTCCCCCGCTACGGCCGCTTCCCCTCTCCCGGCGCCGGCGCCGCGATCTGGCCGGCGGCGCGCTCGGCGCTTTCCTGCATGGCTTCGGCGCCCAGAGGCCCGATCAGCACGAAAGCCATTCCGGCGCCCCGCCATTCGATCGCCGTGAGGCTTTGGTCGACGCGCGGCGCGACGCGCGCCGCCTTCTCCGGCTCCGCGCGCTCGAAATAAAGCCCCACGCCGGCGCCGTCGTGTGTTTCGTAAAGGAGGAAGCCGGCCGGTCCCCTGAGCCCGGGCGTGATGCGTCCGCCCAGCAGCCGCAGTCCCACGCCCGAGAGATCGGGCGTATAAGCGAGCCCGACGCGCAGCCGCAGGGCGGCGGCGAGGTCGGCCTGATGCTCGGCGTCGAATTCGATCGGCCGCGCGTCGGCCGCATAGGTCAGATAGGATAGGTCGGCGCGGTCGACATAGCCCTGCGCAATCGCCGCCGGACCCGCCGCGCCGGGCGAGCTCTGCGGCCGCGTGAAGACAAAAACCACCGCGCCGGCCAGAGCGGCCCCGACAAGCAGCGCGGCAGCCGAAGAGACCAACGCCCGCTTGCGGCGGTTTTCCCGGGCCTCGTCCAGGCGCCGAACTGTGCGCGGCGAACTCGGACGCCCCCAATGGATGGCTCCCGTCTCGATCGGCGCGGCGCCGAGGGCGGCGTTACGGACCGCTGCGTTGCGCAGGGACAGCGGCGGCGTCTCTTGCGCCACCGGCTCGAAGGCTGCGCGCAATGCGGCGTTTTGCCTGCGCCAGTTCTCCACAATCGCCGCATCTTCAGGGTGCTGCAAAAGATGATCTTCGACGTCGCGACGCCGCTCAGCAGTGATCTCGCCGTCGACAAGCGCATGAAGATCGGCTTCTTCGATACGGGCGGGCGGGTTCATTGGCGCTCTATTTCACGATGCGCAAATGCACGCCCGCGCGGCGGGCGCCGTCGGAAGGCGCCTGCGGCCGCAGGTCGAGCGACGACAATGCGGCGCGGGCGCGCATGAGCCGTGCGATGATCGCCTCGCGCGGGGCGTCGGCGATGCGGGCGGCGGCATCGTAGGAAAAACCCTCGAGCGCGACGAGCAACAGGCTGGCGCGCTCGTCGAAGGGCAGATCGGCGAGGGCGTGGACGATCGCCGACTGGCGCGAGGACTGCGGCGTCGCCGCGAGGCCGGCGCATTTTTCCCGCGCCAGCGCCGTCAATCGCTGATAGGCGCAACGCCGCGCCGCCTCGCCGTCGCCGCTCCTCAGCCCTTTGGCGCGAATCTTCGCGGCGGCCTGTTCGATCGCCGCTTGCACGAGCTCGTCCGCGGCGGCCGATCCCGCCCCGACGCACAGCGCGCGCGCGTAACGGCGAAGGGCGGGCGTGGCCGCTTCGATATTTTGTAAAAGTTCCTCTTTTTGGCTCATGCTAAATCCGCTCCGCAGTGGTTCTTGCTTTTTGCGCGCGGCGAATAAATTTTTCCCCATTAGATAATAGGACAGTCTGGCTCGTTTGACCATCGTCGCCGTGACGGTTCGAGGCGGTTTTTGAGGCGCGCCGCGAAGCAACCGGCGCCCGGCCGGCAAACTTCGGCGCCGGCGGGGTTGACCCGTCGGGCGGGGAAGGGTACTGGAACACCTCTGTTCGGTCCCTGGCGGCCGGCGCGGAGAGGCGGGCCGACTCGCCCTCTTCGGTTTGGGACAAGCCGTCGTCCTGCGGCATATTCGACCCAAAAGACCCGTCTATGGCAAGCGAGCGCGTAGCTCAGTCGGTAGAGCATCTGACTTTTAATCAGAGGGTCCCGGGTTCGAGCCCCGGCGCGCTCACCATGCAACTCTCTGAATTACCACGCCTTTTTTAAATGCCGCGCCACGAACAAGCGGAGCCGCCCGGCTCGTGTCTCCAATATGTCACCAGCTGGCGCAATTTCATTAGCCGTTCCCTTCGACATTATTCCCGGCGCCGTCCGACAGGGTCCTTTTGCCCCTGCCCGTCCCCTCTATCTCTTTTTTCTATTTTCTAATTAATAAAGAAAGCCGTCCAAGCCGTCCAAAGTCCTGCGGTTCTAGGGCGAGCGGGTGGACGGCTAAAATTTTGAGCCGTCCAAAGCCGTCCAAATTGCAAAAACCGGTTGCGCTCCATGGCTGCAAACCGGCGTATTTGGCCGTAGATGAACGAAGTCGCACGCAGCTGCCTACCCCCGTCCGATCCAAAATAGGCCTGTTGCTGCAACGCGTTGCTGCGCTGTTGCCCCTAAAAAGAGAACAGCCCGACTGGAAACGGCCGGCGCCCTTATTGGCCGTCGGCCTGAGGGGGGCTAGGAAGGACCCGCGCCGCCGCGGCGAGGGTTTGACGCTCTCCAACCCTGGCATCGCGGCGCCGCCTCGCGCCGCTCGGATGGGTGCGCAGGCCGCGCTCGCCGGAAGCGGACGCCTGTCGAATCGAAAGTCGACAGGGCGCCGGGAGTGCCGCGGGATAATCGAAGGCGCCACCGCGGCCCACAACACCCAATCGACGTGAGCGCCAGCCCTGGCGTAAAGCCAGGCGTGGGCCTTCTTTTGGACGCCGAGGAGATCGGCGAGGAACAAAATCGACGGCAAGGGTCGCCCAGCAATGGCGAGGAGCTGGCCAAGGTCATATCGAGACCATCTGCGCCAGCCCGGCGCAGCGGCGAGGATCAAGGCCTGTGCGAGCGACCAGGCGCCGAGACCCGCGGCGCCGCGCTGGCGAGCTCGGCGACGCGATCAACGCCAGCAATGCGATCGCCAGCACTCGCACGCGATCGAGCGTGTTGGTAGGCCTTCGCTTGGCCGCCGAAGCGAGCGGCGAGGAACAAGATCGACGGCCCCAGAAATGGGGGCGAGCTCGCCGCCGCGATCGACACCAAGGCGAGGATGGGCGCGCGGAGCACAATAGTTTGGCGCGATTGTGCCCGCGCAAAAAAAATCGAAAATCAGTGTCTCGCGACGCCCTTGGGCGCGCCGGCCTCGCCGGACTCGATCATAACGGCGGAGGCGAATGTGCCTAAAAATTCGCGCTGTCCGTCAGTCAATGCGTCGCCTCGCTCGACTGAAATTTTTTCAAGGCCCGCGATCAAGCGCGGCCCGAAGTGCGGGTCGAGCGCGCGAAAACATCCGACCAGCACGCCCACAACCATCGTCAATGCCGTGTGTTGCTCAAGAAGAACGGTGTAGGCTTTCGTCAAGGTCTCGCCCGAACGCGCAAAGCTATTTATGAGTTCTTGCAATTCGGCGACTTGCTCACTCTTTATTTTCACGTCGGTCATTTTATTCTCATGCCTCCGAGGATCATCGTCATGAGCCCGGCGACGGCCGGCTCCAATCGCCCAGCGACGACCGTTTCGAAAGCCGAAAGCGCAGCGCCCCGCACCATTTCCTGCGGTATAATACGGTTTGCGGCTGCCTGACTCGGGTCTAGGGATTCCCCTTGAGAATCGAAACAGTTAAGGTTCGTTGTCATGAATCGCAAAGAGGCGAGCCATGACGAGGATAGCTGCACATTTGAGCGTCGAGGCGTTGCGTGATCGGTATGTTTCGAGCGCCGACGTCATGGACGCGCGGCATTTTCAGACGATTTGGCTTCTCGCCAAGGGGCACGGCGTCGGCGACGTCGCCGAGATGACGTCGTTCGGTCAGCGCTGGATCGAACAGCTCGTCGTTCGCTACAATGCAGAAGGGCCGGACGCGCTGGGCGATTTGCGCCGGCGCAATGGTTCGACAGCGCGGGTGCTCACGCCGGAGGTTCTCGCGAAGCTGCGGGTTCGCTTGAAAGAGCCGCCGGACGACGGCGGTCTGGACGAGCGCCAAAGTCGCGGGGTTCATCGCGCGCGAACTGGGGTTGGAAAAAGTCGCCGTTCAACGCGGCTGGGAGGCGCTGAAGGCCTGCGGCATGTCGATCCAGACCCCGCGCCCGAAAAATCCCAAGTCCGCCGCGCCGGACGAGGCGGCGGCGTTTAAAAAAACCTCGAAGACATCGTCGCCGAGGAAGCGGAAAAGCATCCCGAGCGGCCGGTCGAGGTCTTCGCGAGCGACGAACATCGGCTCGGCCTGAAGCCGGTGACGCGCCGCGTCTGGGCGCCCGTCGGC
>Ga0265328_10000083_pt1 | contig 48457 bp, 67 predicted proteins | sample 41624metaG_FD_202086 | JGI IMG/M metagenome (GOLD analysis project Ga0265328, IMG submission 202086) | Rhizosphere microbial communities from Carex aquatilis grown in University of Washington, Seatle, WA, United States - 4-16-24 metaG | ecosystem: Host-associated > Plants > Roots > Rhizosphere...
GGAAAGCAGGTCCTGATCGGGATCCCCGAGGCCAATACGGAGCGCAACGGCGACGAGCCGGAAGGCCCCATCACGAACGCGGCGCTCGGCTACATCCACGAGCACGGCAGCCCGGCCTCGAACATCCTGGCCCGGCCGTTCCTCGTGCCCGGCGTCGAGAAGGCCGAGGAGGCCGCGCTGGTGCCGCTCAAGGCCGCAGCCGAGGCGACGCTCGCGACCGACCGGAAGAAGGCCGAGCGGCTGCTGAACCAGGCGGGCGTGATCGGCATGAACTCGGCGCGTACCGAGATCAACAGCAACATCCCGCCGCCGCTGTCGCCGAAGACGATCCGGAGCCGCAAGTACGCGCGCGGCACGAAGTCGATGCGGCAGGCCGAGAAGCGCTACCTCGAGTTGCTCTCGTCGGGTGCGCAGGCCGCGGGCATGAGCCTCAGTGAGATTCAGGACGCGGCCGGCATCGTGAGCCTCGTGAACACGGGCCAGCTGCGCAACTCGATTACCTATGTCGTCAGGAGCAAGTGAAATGAAATTCGGTCACAAGATTATCGTCGGCCTCATTCTGGCGCTCGGCGTCGTCTCGGTTGGCCTTTCCCAGACCGACATCCTGTCGGCGTGGGCTGCCTCGACCAACACGAAGAACTTCGTGCTCGCGACGCCTGCGGCCGCGAACGGCGCCGTCTCGCTGCGCGCCCTGGTGCCCGCCGACCTGCCGCCGCAGATCTCGACCGGCACCACCTTCACGATCGCCTCGGGCTGCGCCACGGTGAGCGCGCTGACGGGCGGCCCGAACGCCGGCAGCTTCTCGACCACGGCCACCACCTGCACCCCGGTCATCAACCTGCCCACCGCGCCGCATGGCTGGTACTGCCAGGCCTCCGACATCACGCACCCGGTCAATTTCACGCAGACCGCAACGTCAGTGAACAGCTGCACCGTTACGGCGACGACGACCAGCGGCGACGTGATCGTCTTCGAGGCCATCGGCTACTGAGATGCCGACGCTCGATGTCAGCGACCTCGTCCTCGACCCGGACTTCGCGACCACCGGACTGATCCGCGTCCGGAGTTCGGAGGTCGTCGGCGCGGACGGCATCGCTGTGCAGACGCCTGCACAGACGACGTTTACCGGGGTTGTGACGCAGGGCTCGGGCGCAGTGCTCGAGCGCCTGGACGGATCCTCTCGCGCGCGGGACAACATCCTGATCCATACGATCTACCCGCTCCGCGAGAGCGCTGCGGGCTACTCGGCCGACATCGTCATCTGGAACGGCGTCAGCTATACGGTCTCGAAGGTGAACGACTACTCGACCTTCGGCCGCGGCTTCGTGGCTGCGACCTGCGACCGCATCCCGCTCACGGCCTGAATCGGAGCAATTCGTGTCTGACAACACCCAGCTGAATCTCGGCACGGGCGGCGACGTCATTCGCAGCGTCGATCGGACGACCGCGAAGACGCAGGTCGTCGGCCTCGACTTCGGCGGCGATACCGGCGCCGGCAACGAGCAGATCGTCACCACGACGAACCCGCTGCCGGTCGCGGCGACGGACGGCGCTCCGATCGGCGCGGCGTTCACCACGACGACGGTCCCCGAAGTCTCGATCAGCGGCGCGAAGGGCCCCGGTAACGTCGTCGGCGTGATGGCGGTCGATGGCCAGGGCCGGCAGCTGACGGTCGACGCCAACTCGGCCGATCAGATCACGCGCTCGATGACCTCACTCGGCAGCACATCCTCGGACGACGTGGGGAACCCGCGGACGTTGCTCGATGTCATGGACCCGCTGTCGGAGACCTTCGTCCCGCATCCGGTCGCGCCCGCCGGCATCGAGACGACCGGACCGCGCCCGGCAGCGCTCTCGTTCCCGGTGACGCTCGCGAACGAGCAGGTCAACGACGCCAACTTCGGCCCGCTCGGCTTCCCGCCGGGCAACCTCAACATCAACGTCCTCACGGGCACCGCGGCTCCGGTCGACTGCTCGCAGTACCGCTCGATCGGCCTGCAGCTGAACACCGTCACGAACGGCACAGGGACGGTGACGTTCGAGTGCTCGCAGGACGGCGTCTCGTACGTCGCGCTGCCGCTCTTCGACCAGGCGAGTCCGACGAACGCGCCGGTAACCTTCGTCGCCGTGGGGGCCAACACCCAGCGCTTCTTCGCCGGGGCGATCCCGTTCCGGTACTTCCGGGCGCGGATCTCGACCGCGGTTGCCGCGGGCACATTGCAGGCGTCTGCACGGCTCAGCATGGCGGCGTTCTCGGCCACCTATGAGCAGATCGCCTCGTCGGCGGCCTACACCGCCGTCAACGTCGGTAGCGTCGGCGGCACTGGCGTCGTGACCGGTGGCGTCGCCGGCACGCTCGCCGTCGGCGGCAACGTCGCGGACGGCTCGGCGCCGACGCTCAATTCGCAGCGGGTCTCCGGAATTGATCCCGCCGGGCTGCTGCGGACCGTGCTGACGGATCGCACGGGGGCCGTCGCGATCCAGCCGGAGCCGGGAGTCAATGGGACGCCTGGGCCACCCGAGACGATGTTGCTGGTCCTTGCCCAGCTCAAGGTAATGACGTTCTACCTGCGCGAGCTGTCGAGCTCGCTCAACTCGGGCGTCCCGATCGCCGATGACGAGGCGGCAATCCTCAACGATCCGACATTGTTCAACTAAGGAGTTTTCGTTATGCAGCTACAGAACGCAGTCGCCGCCGGCGTCGGTCCTCAGTCGGCGTCCCCCGGTGCCCTCATCAACTCCCGCGCCGGCCAGCTCGGCGACATGATCGTCAGCGAGCTGCAGGGCCGCCTCTACGAGCAGACCTACCGCGGCAACAAGTTCGTCTCGGGCCTCGCCGCGCTCACGGCGATCACGAACGCGACCTTCACGGTGGCAACGCTCGGCGCGACCTGCACCCCGATCCTCGGCGTGTGGAACCCGGGCACCTCGACCGTCAACCTGGTCATCGCGCAGGCGACGCTCGCGGCGGCGATCACGGCGCTCACGGCCACCGGCGGCGGCCCATACGTCTGGTGCGGCTCGACCGGCAACAACGCCCTGACGCTCGGCTCGGCGCCCTTCAGCCGCAAGACGCTGGCCGCGGCCGGCTCGCAGGCGAAGAACATGTCCGGCGTGGCCCTGACCGGTCTCACGAACAACCTGGTCGCGATGTTCGGCTCGGCGCTGGGTGGCGGCTCCTCGTCGAATGCCTCGTTCGTCGGCACCGCGGCGGGCATGCAGACCACCCTGCAGGGCTTCGTCGAGAACTTCGATGGTTCGCTGATCGTGCCCCCGGGCGGCGTGCTGGCGCTGCTCGCGACCACGACTCCGGTCGCGCACTCCGCGGTCGGCTCGATCGTTCACGACGAAGTCCCGACCTGATCGGCTGATGACTGATGCTCCTATGGTCGTTGAACCTCGGCACGCCGGCATCGAGCTTTGCCGGCGCTGCCCAGTCCTCGACGACCGTAGCGGGCATCCTTTCGACCCAGATCCAGCTCGCGGCGGCGGCGGCCTCGGTCTCCGCTGCCGCGGCGCAGCTCTCGACGACGATCCAGCTGGGAGGGTCGCCGGCCGACGTCTCGACGGCCGCCGCGGCCCTGACGACGGCGGTCCAGCTGGCGGCGTCGCTGACCTCGGTTTCTGGCGCCAGCGGCGTCCTGACGACCGGCATCCCGCTTGGCGTGGCGCTGACGAGCGCCACGGCGGCGTCCGGGCAGCTCACGACGGCCATCCAGCTGGCCGGTGCGGCGACCGATAGTTCCGCGGCAACGGGCTTCTTGCCGGGCGCAGCGGCGCTCGCGGGTGCGGCAGCCGATGCCTCGACGGCGACCGGCCAGCTGACGATCGGGGCCCTCCTGTCGGCGGCCGCCCAGTCGGTGAGCACGGCGATCGCGAGCCTCACGACGGCGCTGCAGTTCGCAGGCGCGGCGATCTCCGTCGATCAATTGACGGGTGTCCTGACGGTCACCATGGCGCTCTCGGGCGGCGCGGTGTCCGAGAGCGATGCATCGGGGACGATGTTCGGAACGTCGGCGACCGGTGGCTCGATGCTTCCCGAGGATGAGCCCGCACAGGCTCTCCCGGCTCCCTACGGCTACCTGCTACCGACGATCCAATGAACGCAGTCGTCACCACCTCGCCGCTGATGGACGCGGCGCTCGATGCCGTGTTCCAGGCGCTCGTCGTCGGCATCACGGGGCTGCCCGGAACGTTGGTGCGCCCACGCTGGCAGCCGGTGCCCCCGACACAGCCTTCGGTGACGACTAACTGGGCGGCGATCGGGGTGACCACGAACGCGGCGGACGCGGGCCCTGCGATCCTCCATGACGGCACCGGCTCAGGCGCCGACATCTACATCCGCCACGAGGCGATCACGGTCCTCGTGACCTTCTACGGCCCGAACAGCCACAAGTTCGCCTCGCTGGTCCGCGACGACATCGCGATCCCGCAGAACACCGAGGGCCTGCTCGCGCTCGACATGCGCTTCGTTTCGAGCGATCCGATTCGCGCGGTGCCAGAGCTCGTCAACCAGCAGTGGCTGCGGCGCCGGGATATCGCGCTTCAGTTCCGCCGCAAGATCACGCGCAGCTACCCAGTCCTCAACCTGCAGTCGGCTGAGGCGGTCGTCCAGGACGACACGAACCTCGAGATCGACGTGACGGTGCCGCCGAACGGTCGTCTACCCGCTTAATTCCCCGGAGCATCTGAAATGCCAAACATCGGTCTGTCCCTGAACGACGTCGTGAACGTCAGCGTCTCGCTGACCCCGACGGCCGCGCAGCAGCGCAACTTCGGCAGCCTGCTGATCCTCGGTGACTCGCAGGTCATCGACACGACGCAGCGCATGCGCCTCTACACGTCCCTCGCGGGCGTCGCCGGCGACTTCGGCTCGAGCGCCCCGGAGTACTCCGCGGCCGCGCTGTTCTTCGGCCAGTCGCCCCAGCCCGCGCAGTGCTACGTCGGCCGCTGGGCCAGCACCGCGACGCCGGGCGTCCTGCAGGGCGGAGTCCTGGGTGCAAGCCAGCAGCTGCTCACGAACTTCACCGGGATCTCGAACGGCGGCATCGGCATCACGATCAACGGCACGGTCCACAACCTGACCGGCATCAACCTGTCGGGCGTGACCAACCTGAACGGAGTCGCCTCCGCGATCACGACCGCGCTCGGTGGCTCCGGTACCGTCACCTGGAATGCCACCAACGGCAACTTCGCGGTGACGAGCGGCACCACGGGCGTCGCCTCGACGGTCGCCTTCTCCACCGTCGGCGCCGGCACGGACCTGTCGGTGCTCATGGGTCTCGGTTCCACCGGTGGCGGCTACGCGGTCGCGGGCATCAACGCCGAGACGCTGCTCGCCGCGGTCACCGCGCTCGACCTGCAGTCGAACGCCTGGTACGGCCTGCAGATCGCCGCCACGGCCGCGATCACCGACCCGCAGTACGTCGGAGTCGCCGGCTACATCGAGGCGGCCAGCGTCACCCGGATCTTCGGCGTCACGACGCAGGAGCCGGGCGCCCTCTCGGCCGTCAGCACGTCCGACCTCGCGTACCTGATGCAGGCCTCCGGCTACCACCGGACCTTCGTCCAGTACTCGAGCTCGAGCCCGTACGCCTCGGCGTCGATCTTCGGCCGCGCCTTCACCGTGAACTTCAACGGCGCCGGCACGATGATTACGCTCAAGTTCCAGCAGGAGCCGGGCATCGTCCCGGAGCTCCTCACGGAGACCCAGGCGGCCGCGCTCACCGCGAAGAGCTGCAACGTCTTCGTCTACTACAACAACCAGATCGCCATCCTGCAGCAGGGCACGATGGCGAACGGCCAGTACTTCGACGTCGTCCACAGCTCGGACTGGCTGCAGAACGCGATCCAGACCGCAGTGTTCAACGTGCTGTTCACCGTCGGCACGAAGGTCCCGCAGAGCGATGCCGGCGTGAACCAGCTCATCGCCGCGGTCTCGCAGCAGTGCGACCAGGCGCGCATCAACGGCATGATCGGCCGCGGCGTGTGGACCGGTCCGCCGATCGGCAACCTCGCCACCGGCCAGACGCTCGGCAATGGCTACTACGTGTACGCGCCGCCGATCGCGTCGCAGAGCCAGGCCGACCGCGCCGCGCGCAAGGCGCCGGTGATCCAGACGGCGATCAAGCTCGCCGGCGCGATCCATTCGTCGAACGTCCTCGTCAGTGTCAACCAGTAACCGGAGCGCCCCATGTCTGCAACCTATAGCTTCAACGACGTCGTTGCGACGCTCGCTGGGCCAACCGGCTCCGCGAACCTCGGTTACGGCGCCTCCGTCGCCGACGAGGGCATCAAGGTCGCGGCCGCCGGCGACAAGAACACGATGCGGATCGGCGCCGATGGCGGTGGCATGCACTCGCTCCACGCCGACAAGTCGGGCGTGGTCACGGTACGGCTCCTGAAGGTGTCGCCGATGAACGCGGTGCTTCAGGCGATGTACGACGCCCAGGCCGCGACCTCGACGCTCTGGGGCCAGAACACGATCGTCGTGCGCCAGACTGCGAGCGGCGACATCACGACGGCGGTGCGCTGCGCGTTCAAGAAGAAGCCCGACCTCGATTACGCCAAGGACGGTGACATCGTCGAGTGGGGCTTCGACGCGATCCACATCGACACCGTCCTCGGCGTCTACTAGGAGCCGTGACGATGATCGAGTTCGAACAGAACGGCCAGAAATACAAGGCCGAGAAGCTGCCGGCGATGCAGCAGTTCCACGTCAGCCGCAAGGTCGGGCCGCTCGTCCCACCGCTCGTGCCGATCTTCCTCGAGGTCGCGCGCAGCGGCATCCTCGAGATCCAGACGCCGGCCGAGGAGGGCGAGGGCAAGAAGACCCTGGAGGTGCCGAAGCTCAACCTCGACCGTCTCGCCATGCTCTTCCAGCCGTTCATGGACGGTCTTGCGGCGATGAAGGACGAGGATGCGGAGTACGTCCTCGCGACGTGCCTGCTCACCGTTCGCCGCCGCGTCGGGGATGCGTGGCAGCCGGTGTGGAACGCGCGCGCGAAAATGCCGATGTTCGACGACCTGAATGACGTCGGTCAGCTTTGGCCCATCGCCATGCACGTCCTCAAGGATAGCCTCGGCCCTTTTATCAACGGCCTGCTTATGAGCCAGCAGGCCGCACTGGCCGAGGCTCTCGGGTAGAGCTCAGGAAGCTGCCCGACGACGAAGAGTGGCTCCTCGCGCCGGTGGCCGCCGGCATGTGCCGTTACGAGTCCCTCAAGGACGGCACGCTCGATCTCGCAGACATCGCCCTGATGAACGACATGCTCGCGCTGCGCGTCGACAACGAGCGGCTGCTGAGAGACGCCGCGGAACGGAGCAATGGCAAACGATAGCAACGTCATCCGCGAATTCTTCGTCGCGCTGGGCTATAAGCAGGACGAGGCCGGGCTCAAGAAGTTCGTCGCGGGCATCGAGGCGGCCACCAAGACCGTCCTCGCGCTCGGCGTCGCCGTCGAGTCCATGGCGGTCGGCGTCGCAATCGGCGTCACGCGCTTCGCGAACAACCTCGAGGCGCTCTACTTCGCCTCGCAGCGCGTCGGCGCTTCGGCCGTCAACCTCAAGGCGATCGACCGTGCCGCCCAGGGCTTCGGTGCGAGCGCCGGCGAGGCGCTACAGTCGGTAGAGGGACTCGCACGGTTCCTGCGCAACAACCCGAGCGCGGAGGGCTACCTCAACTCGTTCCTCTTCGGCACCGGCAAGACCGTCGCCGACGCCCACGGCGACACCGTCCTCCTGACGGAATTCATCGCCAAGGCCTTCCAGCTCAGGAAGGAAGCCGGCCAGGGCTACCTCAACCCGCAGTACGCGAACCTTTTCGGCATCTCCGAGAAGATGATGCTCGCGATGCTGAATGGCGACTTCGTCGCCAAGCTCGAGGAGTACCGCTCGATATTGGCCGGCGCCGGGGTCGACGAGGCCGCGCGGAACGCGCACGAATTCAATGAGCAGATGCGCGTCCTCGAGGAACGCATCCAGTCGATCCGGATCAAGATCGGCAACGGCCTGCTGAAGGCCTTCACACCGGAACTCGAGCAGCTCTCCAACTGGTTCGACAAACACGCGGAAGACATCACCAAGTGGGTCACCGGGTTTGCGGACGGCATCACGAAATTCGGATCGATCGCGCTCCCGGTCCTCGGCAAGGTCGCTGAGGGCTGGGGCAAGATCTACGAGGTGATGAAGGACTGGGGCGAGCAGGTCGCCAAGGACCACCCCGATGCCCAGGGCGGCGAGACCGTCGGATGGCTGCTCGATGCGCTCGGCATCCGCAAGCAGGTCGATGAGCTGCTCGAGCTCGAGGGAAAGCCGTCCTCGGACCTGATGACGTTCTTCCGCCGGAAAGGGTGGAGCGAGGCGCAGGCCGCCGGCATCGTCGCGAACATCGAGGCCGAGAGCCAGCAGAACCCGGGCGCCATTGGCGATGGTGGCGAGGCCTACGGGCTCGGGCAGTGGCACAAGGACCGCCAGGCGCTCTTCCGCCAGTGGGCCGGCCACGACATCCAGGGCTCGAGCACCGAAGAGCAGGCGGGCTTCTACGATTGGGAGCTGCGCAACAAGTACGGCGCGGTCGCCGAGATGCTCCGCGGCGCGCAGACGCCCGAGCAGGCTGCCGCCATTATTTCGCGCGGCTATGAGCGGCCGGCTGCCGCGGACGCGGAGGCGAAAGCGCGTGGCGAGCTCGCGGCCAGTCTCGTCCAGCACACGACGATCACGGTCAACGGCGGCGACGCGGCCGCGACCGGCGCCGAGGTGGCCAGGCAGCAGGACTCGGTCAATGACGACATGATCCGGAACGTGAAGGCTCAGCTGCAGTGAGTGCGGTCCTGACTCAACTCGCTGGTGTCGGGCTCTCCTCGGCGAATCTCGTCCAGATCACGCCGCAGTCGACGATCGGCGGCATTGCCGTCCAGGCGGTGCTCGAAGAGACCCACGTCGACCGGCTCGAGGTCACCGAGCACCCGGTCGAGTCCGGCACGCCGATCTCCGATCACAGCTTCCTGAAGCCGACCGAGGTCATGCTCCGCTGCGGATGGAGCAACGCGAGCCCGGAGGCGCTCACCGGCGCGGTAACGTCGCTCTTCAGTGGCGGCGGACTCTCGGCATCGGACTACGTCCTGAGCATCTACTCGCAGCTGCTGGCGCTTCAGAAGTCGCGGCAGCCCTTCACGATCACGACGACGGCGCGTACCTACGACAACATGATGATGCCGGCGCTGTACGTCACCCGGGACGAGAAGACGGCGCAGGCCCTGATGGTCACGGCCACCTGCCGCGAGGTCATTCTCGCGACGACCCAATCGACGAGCTTGCCGCCGCAGACCAGCCAGACCAATCCGGCGGCGACCGCTGAGACCCAGAACGTCGGGGTCGCTACCGTGGTCCCGGGTTCGCCGGCGCCCGGGGGTTCGGTCGACCCGACGCAATGGGCCCCAACGCAGCCATGACCGCGCCCAGCCTCTACAAGATCCCGCTGCAGCCCGGGGTCCCGCAGACCTTTGCGGCCACGCTGGACGGCCTGCAGTACACCCTGACGCTGCGCTACCGTGATGATCCGGCCGGTGGCTGGGTCCTCGACATCGGCGACAATGCCGGCAACCCGGTCGTCACCGGGATCCCGCTCGTCACCGGCATCAACCTGCTCGAGCAGTACGCTCACCTCGGCTTCGTCGGCGGCCTCTACGTCCAGACGACCAGCGACCCGGACGCCGTCCCGACCTTCGACAACCTGGGCGGGGATGCGCTCCTCTACTGGGTCACGACCGGCGCGGCCGCGGTGCTGCCCGGCCAGTCCTCGAGCAGCTCGAGCGGCGGTGTCAGCGGCGGGGCCGGCGCACAGGGCCCTCCGGGCACGCCGGGCGTCCCGGGCCTCGCGGGCTTCCTGACCACGCCGTCGGCCGTCATCCCCGCTGACAGCTCCGGGAACGTGCTCACGGGCGGCTACGCAAGCGCGACCGGCACCTTCAAGGTCTTCAGCGGCACCGCCGACGTCACCTCGAGCTGCACCTTCGCGGTCGTCGCGAATCCCTCGGGACTCACGACCAGCATCAGCTCGGCCGGCGTCTACTCGGTCACGGCCGGCTTCGGCGCTGGCGTCAACAGCGCCGTGGTCGAGTACTCGGCCACCTACCAGGGCGCGACGCTGGTCGCGAACTTTGCGCTCGCGAAGGCCCTGCAGGGCAGCACCGGGCCCTCGGGCAGCAACGTCACGACGATGGCGCTGACGAACACGGCCTTCACCGTGTATGCCTACGCGAACGGTGTGATCGCGAGCGTCGCCGGCCTCTCGGGCCTCACGAAGGTCTACAGCGGTGGCACCGACGTCACCGCGAGCTCGACGTTCAGCGCAGTCGCCTCGAGCGGCATCACCGGCACGGTCAACACCGCGGCGAACACACCCGTCGGCAGCGAGCCGATCGGCTACTACCAGATCACCGCGATCACCGCCGGGACCACGAGCGGCACGCTCACGATCTCCGCGACCTACAGTGGTTCGACGCTGACGGAGACGTTCTCGGTCAGCATCGTTCCGGCCGGCATCGAGTCGGGCTCGAGCCTGCCAGCGACGAACCTGTTCAACGGCCGGGTCTTCTTCGATACCGCGAACAACCTGCTCTACAAGTACCAGTCGGGCACGGCCTCGTGGGTGCCGCTGGTCAACACCGGTGACCTGGTCGGGACGCTGGTCGATGGCCAGATCAGCGCGGTGTCGGCCTCCAAGATCACCGGCACGCTCTCGGACTCGCAGCTCGCTGCGATCGCCGCCGCGAAGATCACGGGCACCATCGCTACGACGCAGATCGCGGCCAACGCGATCACGACGCCGCTCTTGGCTGCAGGCGCCGTCAACACGGCCGCGCTGGCCGCGGGCGCCGTCACTGCCTCGACCATCGCTGCGGGCACGATCACCTCAGCGCAGATCGCCGCCGGCGGCATCGCGGCCGCGAACATTGCCGCCGGTTCGATCACGGCGCTGCAGATCGCCGCCGGGACGATCACCGGCAACAACCTGGTCGCCGGCGCGATCACCGCGGCGCAGATCTCGGCCGGCACGATCACCTCGGCGCAGATCGCGGTCGGCGGGGTCACCGCGAGCAATATCGACTCGCGGAATCTGACGATCGAGGACGGATCAGGCAACGTCCTCTTCGGCGCCGGGACCGGCCTCAACTACGCCAACATCATCGCGTCGCCGGGCTGGCTCAATTCGAACATCTCGCTGAACTCGAACGGGACGATCAATGGCGCGGGCGGCGGTGGCGTCACGCTCGGAGGCCTCGGGGCCGGTTCCTTCGCGTTCCTGAGCGCGATCACCTCCGGCAACATCGGGACCTATATCGCCTCGGCCGCGATCGGCGCCGCCTACATCGGCTCGGTCAATGCGAACACGATCACGACCGGCTCCCTAAGCGCCGACCGGATTACGATCGACGGCGCGACGATCAAGAGCGTGGGCGGCACGCTGCAGGTCGGGAACCTCAGCGCGGCGAGCATTACGTCGGGAACGATCTCGACGTCGCTGCTCACCATCGACGGCATCACGCTGACGAACAGCGGCGGCACGCTGGTCGTCGGCAACTCTGGCGTCGGGTCGACGCAGATCGCGGCGAATGCCACGACGATTGCGCACTTCCTCGCGCTCGGCACGGACACGACGGTCTTTTCAAACAGCACGCAGGAGATCTTCGCCCTCAACTACACGCCGACTGAAGCGAATATCCCGACAGTCGTGACGGTTTCAGCCGTCGTCGACAATACTGGGACGAGCCCCTTCTTCACGTTCCAGCTCTATCGATACACGGCGGCGAGCGGTCAGGTGCTCATTGCCAACTGGCCCGGGTCGGGGTCGACGTACTACCAGCTCCCGATCTCCGGACGGCCGCTGTCGTTCACGTCGCAGTTTCAGGACACCTACAACTCGACCCAGAACCGCGAATACCGGCTCATGGTCACGGCGACCGCGGCCGGCGGCGCGGCGATTGTCCGCGTCCCGACGACGATCCAAGCGACGGAGCTCAAGCGGTGAAGTCCTTCCTGATCCATGACGCGACCGGCCGGATCCTGCGGTGTGGGGTCTGCCCGGACGCCGACCTTGAGTACCAGGCGCGCGACGGCGAGACGCTCCTCGAGGCGCCGATGACCGACGGCAATGCGAACTACGTGGAGGCTGGCGAGATCGTCCCCCGGGCCGCTTGCCCGATCGTAGCCACCCTCGCCGGGCGCGTCGTCACGCTGAGTGGCATGCCGGTGGGCGCGGTCATCAATATCGATGGCGAGGCTATCGAGTCAATCACGCAGAGCGACCCAAGCGGCGAGCTCGAGGTGACGCTCCCCGCCGCGGGCAACTATCGCTTCGCGTGCAGCCTCTTCCCGGCGCTCTCCTATTCGCAGGAGTTCGTCGTCTCATGAGCCAGAAGCACGTCATCCAGCCGACCCCGCGCCAGCACGCGCGTGAGCAGGCGAAGAGCCATGAGCTGCTGCAGCGCCTGCTCGCCATGTCGGACGAGCAGGTCGCCGCCTGGTTGCGGGCCAATGTGAACGACGTGACGGCGCACGCGATCATCGGCGCGCTCGTGACCGGTCTTCGGGACCTGCACCACCGATGAGCGCGACCCAGTACCTGCGGAAGATGAAGATCGCGCTCGCCGGCGCGAGCGGCGACGGTCTGGACTTCTCGGACTTCAAATGCACGTTCCGCGTGCGCCGCGGCGATTACCAAAACCCGAATTCGTGTGACCTCACGATCTATAACCTCGCCGACACGACGGCGAACCGGATCCAGAACGAGTTCACGCAGATGGAGATCCAGGCCGGGTATGAGGGCAATTACGGCCTGATATTCCGCGGCACGATCAAGCAGGTCCGCAAGGGACGGCTGCAGCAGAAAGACAGCTACGTCGCCGTGACGGCGGCGGACGGCGATGAGGCTTACAACTTCTCGACGATGTCGGTGTCGATCGCTGCCGGCACCCAGCCGGCGGACGCGGTGTCGGCCTTCCTCTCGTCGATGGCGAAGTTCGGCATCACCCAGGGCTACGTGCCGAAGCTGCCGCAGAACGGCAATGTCCGTGGCCGCGTGTACTTCGGCATGACGAAGGAGGAGCTGCGCGGCTTCGCCACGAACTACAACTGCGCGTGGAGCATTCAGGACGGCGCGCTGACGCTGATCCCGCTGACGTCGTATGCACCGGGCCCGATCCCACTGCTGTCGTCGACGACCGGCCTGATCGGAGTTCCCGAGCAGACCCAGAACGGGATCCACATCAAGCTGCTGCTGAACCCGTCGATCCGGATCGGCCAGCTCGTGAAGCTCGACAACGCCGCGGCGGTCAATCGCTACCGCTACGGCCTCGATATCCAGTCGCAGGCTGCGAACCAGCTCCTGTCGACGTCGATCAAGACCAATGCCGACGGCCTCTACTATGTGATGGTCGCCAATCACAGTGGCGATACCCGCGGGAACGAGTGGTACACCGACCTGATCTGCCTTGCCGTCGACGCGACGATCCCCTTCAGCGCGCTGGCGCAGACCGCGGTAGCGCCTGAGTCCGCCGCCATCAAGATGAACTGACATGGATCGCCGCGAACGATATTCGAACCGGGAGGAGGAGCTGCGCACCGCCTTCGAGGCGCTGCAGGGCCGCATCTGGACGGCGCTGCCCGGCATCGTCAAGTCCGTCAATGCGGCGAAGATGACGATCTCCGTGCAGCCGACGATCAACGCGCGCCTGCAGGCGACGGACGGGACGTTCACGACGATCCAGATGCCGGTGCTGCTCGACTGCCCGGTGCTCTGGCAGGGCGGCGGCGGCGTCACGGCGGTCTTCCCGATCGCGGCCGGGGACGAATGCCTGGTCGTCTTCTCATCGCGGTGCATCGACAACTGGTGGGCGCTCGGCGGCGTGCAGGACCCGCCCGAGTTCCGGATGCACAACCTGTCGGACGGCTTCGCGCTGGTCGGCGTCCGCAATGCGACGCGCGCCTACACGCCGCCGGCCGGCGTCGCCGCGCTGATGTCGGACGATGGCACGACCTACGTCCAGCTGAACCCGACCGCGCACACGCTGAAGATGACGGCGCCGGGCGGCATCAACCTGAACGGCGTCACGATCGACTCGAGCGGCAACGTGGTCTCTCCGGCGACGGTGACCGGCCAGACGCAGGTCGTCGCCGGCTCCGGAGGCTCGGCCGTGCACCTGACGACGCACCAACATCCGACGGCCGCCACCGGCTCGCCGTCGCCGCCGACACCGGGGACCTGATGCGCTATCGACCCCTCGACGCTGCCGGCGATTACACCGTCGGCCGGCCGTTCCTTGCCAACGATCCGGCCGCGGTCGCCCAGGCGATCCAGACACGGCTCCGGCTATCGCTCGGCGAGTTCTTCCTCGACACGACGGACGGCACGCCGTGGCTCACGGAGATCCTTGGCCCGCGGGCGAACCTGAACCCCGACGCCGCGATCAAGCAGCGGATCCTCGGTACGCCCGGCGTCACGTCGATCGTGTCGTACTCGAGCAGCTTTGACGGCGGGCCGCGCGCGCTCTCGGTCAATGCTTCGGTGCAGACGGCGTATAGCGCCGCGCCCATCACGGTCTCGCAGGTGATCCCATCATGACGTCACGAGTCGCCCCGACCATCAGCACGACCGGCATCTCGGCACCGGCGTTCTCGGACATCCTTGCGTACCTCACCGAGCAATACCAGAGCATCTTCGGCGCTGATGTCTACCTCGGCAACGACTCGCAGGACGGGCAACTGCTCGCCATCTTCGCGAGCTCGCTGTCGGACTGCTGCTCGGCGGTGATCGCGGCCTACAACTCGTTCAGCCCGCTCACCGCCCAGGGGGTAGGCCTCTCGACGGTCGTCAAGATCAACGGACTCCGGAAGCTCGTCGCGACGTCGTCCGTGTGCTCGGTGACGGTCACCGGCGTCTCGGGCACGGTCATCAACAACGGCCTCGCGATCGACACGAATGGCGAGATCTGGGCGCTGCCACCTACCGTGACGATCCCGTCCGGCGGGTCGATCATCGTGACGGCGACCTGCGCCACCCCGGGCGCGATCACCGCCTCGGCCGCAACGATCACCGGGATCAAGACGCCGACCTTCGGGTGGCAGACGGTCACGAACGCGATCGCGGCGGCGCCCGGCAACCCAGTCGAGACGGACGCGGCGCTCCGAGCCCGCCAGTCGCGGTCGGTGTCCCTGCCGTCCGTCACCGTGTTCGATGGCATCGTTGCGGCGCTCGCGAACCTGTCGGGGGTCACCCGGGCTGGCGGTGTCGAGAACAACACGAACGGGACGAGCTCCGGCGGCGTGCCGGCCCGCTCCTCAGCCTTCGTCGTGGAAGGCGGTGTGCAGGCCTCCATCGTGCAGCAGATCGGCCTCAAGCTCCCGCCCGGCGCCATGACCTACGGCGGCACGAGCGCGACCTACACGAGCCCGGCCGGATCGACCCGGACGATCGAGTACTCGGCGCCGACGGAATCGACAATCAGCGTCGCGCTCACGATTAAGCAGCTCACCGGCTGGTCGACGGCGATCGAGCCGGTGATCGCCGCGGCCATCGCCAACTACCTGAACTCGCTGCCGATCGGGACCAACGTCAGCTACACCCAGCTCTTCGTGCCGGCCTACGCCGCGCTCGCCCAGTACCCGGGCACATACCTGATTACGGCCATGACGACGGCGAAGGGCGCGGGCTCGCCGGGGACTGCCGACATCGCGATCGCCTGGAACGAGGCAGCGGTCGGCAATACGACGAACGTGACCTTCACGCTGACCTGAGATGACCGCCGTGACCGACTACACGTCTTTAATCACAAGCGAGCACGCCAACAAGCCAAATTTCGTCGCGGTCGTGAATGCGCTTGCGAACAGCGTGGCGGCGATCACGGCGGTCGCTCAGTCGCTCTCGACGGACTTCGATCTGGACGCGGCGACCGGTGCGCAGCTCGACATCGTTGGCCAGTGGCTCGGCCAGCCGCGCGTGATCCCGAACGTCATCACCGTGGGGTTCTTCGGCTTCGCGGACACGGTCGGCGCCGCGACCTTTGGCGAGCTGAGTGATGCCTCGAAGGGCGGCCCCTGGTGGAACCTCGGCGAGTCATACACGTCGACGACGGTGCTTGGCGACACGCTCTACCGGCAGTTCCTGTACGCGCGGATCCTGCGCAACCAGTTCGATGGCACCTCAGCTTCGCTCGAGCTCGCGCTCGAGGACATCCTCGGCGTACCGGTGACGCTGCAGGACGGCAACAACCTCACGGTCAACATCACCGCGGGCGGCAAGGTCGACCAGGTGCTGCAGACCATCGTCCAGCAGTACGACATCCTGCCGCGCCCCGCGGGCGTCAACTACACCTTCAGCTTCCCGTAAGGGGAATCCATGACGACTTACAGCAAGCCCCCGGTGATGCCGGCATGGGGCGAGACAGCGACGCCCGTAACGGATCTCGAGTCTCCGGAGACGGCGCTTGGATCCACAGCCGGCGATGCCTTCGTAAAGGCCGGCTGGACCGGCACGACGACGCCGCCCGCGCGCCAGTACTTCAACTGGATCCTGAATTTCCTCGCGAACGCGGTGCGCTACTTCATGCAGCGCGGTGTCGTTTCGTACGACGCGGGCGAGACGTACCAGATCGACGCCACTGTCCTCGGGCCCGATGGGCTCCTCTATGCGTCGCTGACGAACGGCAACATCGGGAACACGCCGGCGAGCTCGCCGAGCCAGTGGGGCCCGATCCAGACGGTGACGCCGACCGGCGGCGACAACTCGGCCAACGTCGCGACGACGTCCTTCGTGCACACCGCAGTCGCGGGCCTCGCGCCGCTCGCTTCGCCGACCTTCACGGGGACGCCCGCGGCACCGACGCCGGCGACGGCCGATAGCACGACCAAGGTCGCGACCACGGCCTTCGTCCATAACGTCGCCGCGAGCCTCCTGACCCGCTACGAATCGGGCGAGCTCGCGGTGCTCTCCGGCACCCTCAACCAGTACACCGTCGCTCACGGCCAGGCCGCGGCGCCGTTCTTCACGAAGTGGTTCCTTCGCTGCAAGACTGCCGAGCTCGGCTACTCGGTCGGTGACGAGGTCGACCTCGAGGACGACTATGGCGACCCGGCCAACGGCTACCGGTTCTTCGCCAATGCCACGAACCTCCGGTTCATGCACGCGTCCTCGTCGCCGGTCTATCCATCGGTTCGAAACGCCTCGACCGGCACGCCGACGCAGATCACCGGCGGCAACTGGAAGGTCGTCGCGCGCGCCGCGTGGATGTAGCCATGCACCTGCCGCACACCGCGCTGCAGTGGCTCGGCGCGGCGGTCGTCGTCCCGTGGGCGCTGCTGATGCTCGTCACGATCGTCTCGGCGATCGCGGCCGGCGTTCTGTCCAAGCAATGGCCAGCGTGCGCAGTATGGTGCTTGCTCTGGCTCGCGCACGGTACGCTGTCATACATAGGCGCGATCCTCGGCGTGCCCATCGTCGGCTGGCTCGCGTATCGCGAAGCCTGGACCATCGGCATCAACCCGCTGGGCAAGCCGATCGAGCTGTGGAAGCCGGCATGGGCCTATCCGTGGGGCAACCTCGAGGACGGCGTGATTCCGCCGTCGTTCGTTAGCGGCGCGCCCTACCTTGCCGGCTGCAGTGATCGCTGGCGCGCGTTCGTCTGGTGCGCCTGGCGGAACAAGATCTCGAACCTGCGCTTCACGCGGCCGCTCGGCTTCACGATCGACCCGAAGCGCGTCGCCTACGTCGGCAACGACGGGAACCTCTACGAGACGCTGCCGTACGACTCGCGGCCGCTGCTCTGGTCGCTCGCGTGGCAGGGCCCGTACGCCGGCCTCTGGGTCGTGTGGCGCGGCCACATTCAATTCCGCATCGGCTGGACGATCGTGCCGGCCGACGCCAAGGGTTTCGATCCAATGAACCTGCGCCAGCTCTGGTGCGGGTACTCGCTTCAGTTCAACAAAGGAGCCTGACATGCACATCCTAATCGCCCTCGCCGTGGGTGCCTTCGCCGGCGGCGGCACCGTGTTCTGGTTCACGGAACGGGACAAGGCCACTGCCATCGCTGCCGCGATCGCAGCCGAGGTCGAGAAGGCCAAGGCCGAGAAGGCAAAGCTCGCAGCCGACGTGAACGCCGCGGCCGCCAAGATCGAGAAGGCCGTTTGAGGTGAGCGAGGAAGCGGACACCGCTCGCCGCGTTACCGAAGCGGCGTCTCAGGCGCCCGGCCTGTTCCCGGTGGTCTGGGCCGCCATCTCGACGCTGTTCATCTGGCTCCTCAAGCACACCATCAGCTCGCACGCGGAGGCGGTGAAGGAAATGCGCCAGGAGATGCACGATGGATTCGCCGAGTCGCGGCGGGACCGCGAGGCCATGCGCGCCGAGCTGTTCGACGTCCGCAGCCACGTCGAACACATCCGCGGCCGGCTCGACGGGCACGACAGCTGGGAACGGAAGCGTTACGAGAGGCTGGGCGAATGAGCCGCGCGCTCACGGAGCTCCGGCCGGAGATGCGGCGCCTCGTCGATCCATTCCTGGACGAGCTCACGGCGGCCGGGATCGACTACATCGTCACCTGCACTCTGCGCACGTTCGGCGAGCAGATGGACTGCTGGAACCAGGGCCGCCTCACGCCGGGGCCGATCGTCACCAACGCGAAGCCCGGGCAGTCGGCCCACAACTACGGCATGGCGATCGACATCGTGCCGTCGATCAACGGCAAGCCGGACTGGGACGGGAAGCACCCGATCTGGCAGACCATCGGCGACTTCGGGCAGGCCCGTGGGCTCGAATGGTATGGCGCACCCGGCTCTGCGTTCGTCGAGTTTCCCCATTTTCAGCTCAAGAACTGGCGCGAACTCATCAACTCAGGAGCGTGAGGTGGACTACATGCTGCGTTTCTTGAAAGCCGCTAAGGGCAAGTGGACGACGTGGTTCGCGCTGAGCATGACCGGCCTCGCGACGGTGCCGACGGTCCTCCCGGACTCGTGGGACCAGATCGCGTACTTCATCCCGCCACCGCACCGGGACAAGGTGCACCACGGCCTGCTCGCGGCCGGGTTCCTCGGCGTCATCTTCCTGCGCGTGCGGCGCGACATCTCGACGCCGCCGGCCCCATAAGGAGTTCACCCGATGTTCCCCACCCTCACCGAAAAGGCGATCGTCGCCGTCCTATTCCTCGCGCTCATCGGCGTGTCCGTGATGTGGCTCGAGCACCGCGGCGCCCAAGGCTGCGAGGCCGGCGACTTCGCTGCTGCAGCCAAGGCCGCCGTCGCCAATTCATCCACCCAAGCGGCCGGCACCATCGCCGGCGCCAAACAGGACGACCACCGTGTCAAAGCTCTCGCCGCTCGTATTGCTCCTGTGCCTCAGCTCAGCCTCCTGCAGCCTACTCCCGACGCGCCCAGTCTTGGCTCCGTGCCCGCAACCGGATCCCTTGCCGGAGCGCGTGCATGTGACACCAACATCGGAAGCTCAAGCGCGAGCGGAAGTCTGCGATCTGGTGAAGACGCTGCCTTCGTGGCTGCGCTTAACCGATTCATCGGCCAGCATGTGCAACGGGGTCACGCTGACGACGTCGAAGTAGCCGACCGCGATCGGCTGCTCGTCATCCGCGACGCGGTGTGCCGGGGCCAGCTGCAGCCATGAACCGGCTGACCGCCCTGATCGCCGCGATCGGCGTCAACCCCTACTGGATCGCCTTCAACGCGCACTGGGGCTTCGCCTTCGCCCTGATGACGTTCCTGCCGAGCTGGTGGACGGTGGCGGCCGGCGTCGCGATCGCGGGCGTCAAGGAGTTCTACTTCGACGCCCGGAACGAGGTCCCGAAACAGACCGCGCTCGACAACTGGTCCGACTTCCTCGGCTATTGCTTCGGCCTCGGGCTCGCCGGCTGGCACTCGGGGCTCTTCCGCTGAAGCGTCTCCATGGCGCGCAGGCAGGCCCGGTGGCGCGCCTCGACCTCAGGATCAGCCGAGAGGCCGTCCCGGAGGTGGTAGGGCATCTGGCCGGGCGCCAGCGGCTGCGTGAGAGGATCGCTCACGGCGCGGCCGTCGATCCGAACCGGAGCCCGATCTGCCAGTTCCGGTAGACCTCCCGACCCTCAAGCCCGATAGTGGCGGCTTGCCAGAGCCGCACGGCCCACGGTGGCGCGCCGCGGTCTTCGAGGATGGCAGTGACGCCGAGGTGCAGCGCCGCCTGTGCGGCGAATAGCGCGGTCGTGGAGCGCTCCGACGGGTGGGCGCCGACGATCCATGCGGAGTCGACCTCGTGGTAGCAGTCCGCGCGCCGCGCGACCTCCCGTGTCTGCGCGTAGTCGGCGACGTTCAATGCCTGGTAGGCCGCCTCCTCGATACGGGTCTCGGGCGACCAGCTCGCGCAGCCGCCGAGCGCGGTGACTAGTACCGCCAATCCCATCCTCTTCACTTGGGCTTCTCCATGGTTGTCTCACCATGGCGCCCGTAAGTGTCTGATTTACCGGCTTAGCATCCCGGGCTCTTAATCAGTTGGTTGTAGGTTCAAGTCCTACATGGCCCACCACTTACACGCGCCGGTGTCTCACTGTCGCATCAGTCCTTGTAGACGTTCCTGACGAAAACCGCGCATCCGGGCCGCGCCGACGCCGCATGCGGGCGACAATCTTGGATAGCACCGCTTCGCCCCAGTCGCTCAATGCGGCATTGACCGCTACGCAGACGAGCCGGCAGTTCCCAATCCGGTAGTCGGCCGAGGAGTCAATTCGATCCAGGCTTGGTGCCCAAGGCCGGCGCTTGGAGCCGGTGACCTTCTCTTCCGAGAACCATATCCCGGTCACCTCGCACCGTCCCCCGGCGCGCTTCACGATTTGCCAAAACTCCTCTATCGCCAGTCCGAACGGGATCTCGCGATGGCGGGCGTTTTTCTTCGCCCTATCATAGACGGCCGCTAGGTAGGTGCCCGGCTGCGCCTCGACGACCTCACGAAACTTCGCTCGAGCCGTCGCCTCGGACCGGCCGAGCGGGATCCATTGCTTCCGGCGCCTCAGATACCAGGCGCCGTGCTTGATCGTCACACCGGGCTGCGTCCACATCGGTCAGTGCCTCACGAGTGTGAGCGGCTTCAGCCGCTCCCGGTCGACGTACCGCCGCAGCATCTGCCCGGAGTGGCCCAGCACGTTGTGGTCGGCATCCGAAGCCGCCTTCCGGCGCAGATCTCGGAACCTGAACCCCGGAACCTGCCGCCCGATCTCGCTCGATACGGCTGCCTGGGACCATTGCTGGCCGAACCGGTTCGTCAGGACCCACGGGCTCGCCGGGCGCTTGCGCTTGATGGCGAGGCTGTCCGCGCGCCGTAGGGCTCTCCGGACGACTGCCCGCAGAAGCGGCGTCCACTCGTAGAGCTTCCTCTTCCCCGTCTTCGATTCGGTGACCTCGACCCCCTTCTCGTTCAATGCGTCACGCCGGAGCTGCCGAAGGTCAGTCAGACGCATTCCGGTGAGGTAGGCAACCCAGATCAGGTCCCGGAACTGGACCGGCGAGCCGACGATCAGCCGGCGCAGCTCTGCGTGAGTCACGTACCTGGATCTCGGTCGCTCGGTATTGCGCTTGACGCCGCGGCATGGGTTCGACTGGACGAACCCGCGGCGCAGCCCAAATTCGTAGGCTGCCGATAGGACCGCGCGCTCCCGATTCACGGCCACTGCGCGCTTTTCACGCTTCCCGCGCTCGAGGTGCTGCGCGACGATCGACGTCGTCAACGCCTCAAGGCGCATGCGGCCGAACACGACCGTCAGTTCACCGTCGATCATCCGCTCGTATTCCTTCCGGGTGACAGCAGACAGCTCCTTCGTCCCTTCCCGCCGGTACTCAATCAGCAGCTCGCCAATCGTGCGAGGTGCGGTATCCGGTGACAGCTCCGCGATCGCCTTGGCGAGCGCGCGCTCCCCTTCATCCGCTCTACTGAGTGGAATCCACCGTTTGTTTCGTCGGGCGTAATACCGGCCGTGCTTCAGCGCGACGCCGCGCGGCAGCTTCATAGTTTGGTATCCATTCGTCTCCCCGGCGCCGACCTTCCATTGCCCGATTGAAGGCGTCAAGCGTCGTGAACGGCCGCCCTTTAGGATCACGGAGATACGAGATTCTCCTGTCCTGAAGCCACGAGATGATTGCGCTCGGCCGCTTGAGGCCCGACAACCGGCAAAGCTTGGTGAATGAGACGATCACATCACGCCCTTGCGCTTCTTCGCCTCGTAGGCTTTATTCCCGAGGCACAGTGCGATCGTAAACGCGAAAGCCACAACCAGGATCACATCGATGACGGTCATTTCGCGCTCCTACGTGGCAACGATTCAGCGAGCCACCAAAACCGATCGAACAGACGGCAGCGCAATCGGTAGCTGCTCGCGTGTGAGAAGTGGCCAGCGTAGCTCGCATAGCCCGATCGGAGCTGCTCGAGCGCGCTGCGCCTGGTCGTGATCTCTCGGCCGCGGACGTGTCGCCGCTCCCAGGCAGCGAGCTTCTCTCGCGCGTGGCTGATGACTCTGCGGCGAACGACCGTATGCGTCGGGAAGATTACGTAGCCGAGGAAGTCGATTCCCTGGCGGAGGGGCCGCAGCCGCTGGTCGGACTTCAGCGGCGGACGTGCGCTCGCTTCGGCTGCGTGAGAATACGCTCGACGGGCCATCCCATCGTGAGGCGGCCACGCAGTGTGTGGTGCGGAATGCCGGTGCGCTCGGCCCAGTCGGCTACTGAGAGCGTCTCGCCCGCGAATGTGAGCAGACGGTTGTCGACGCGGTTGCGAGAATTGACGCTGCGCGTGACCCATCGGCAATTGCGCTTCCCGTAATTGCCGTCGTTGTTTCGACGGTCGAGTACCAGCCCCGGAGGCTGCTCGCCCATATCCGCGAGGAAATTCGCGAAGGTCAGCCAGCGCCGGCAAACCTCGATTCCACGACCGCCATAGCGGTGGAAGTTTTCCGAGTGAGGATTGAGGCAGCGATCCTTCATCGTGCGCCAGACCATATAGGTCGGATTGCGTCGGCCGTCCGCTAGACGCGTCATTCCGTGAGATTTGTTCGGCATTTACAGCGTCTCGTGCGTGGAGTGCCGGCATTATAAACCGAACCGCGTAGCCCGAGGGGGCAAGCGCTATCCCTTCCAGTTGGGACCCTGCAGCGCATCCTTGCGGGTAGCACTGCGTCGTCACGGATTTGCCCCCTGCGGGGCCGAAAGGGAACTCAGTATCGGAGCGCTCTGAGAGGAAGCGGGCTCCCCCTCATTCTGGCTCGAGTTCCGAAGTGCCTTCAGCCATCCCCCTATCTGCCTGCCGAGATCGCTGGCGAGCTCCGCGATCATCTCGAATTCGCGGAAGCTGCCGAATGCATTCACGTCCTTGCCGAGCTGCAGCGTGAACTTGAGATCGTCCATGGCGAGCGCGAGCTCCCGAACGCGGATGAACTGATGCGCGCGATCGCGCCATGCGATGTGCACGCACCGGTTCACCTGCATCGCGTCGCGCCGAAGGTCCGCGCCGAGCGTGTATCGATGGCGCCGGGGAAACCGCGTCACGGCCTCCTCGATGACCATGACCACTCGGCGTGAGGCGCTCGCGATTGGAGGGAGCTGGCGTCTCATGTCAGCGCCTCAGTCCAATAGGCCGAGGTTCTGACCGGCGCGCACCGCGCGGACGTGGTAGCCGCCGTCCTGGTAGCAGCGGTAGGAATCGCCGTTGCCCAGGTCGACGACCCACGCGTAGCCCGAGGGGGCAACAGCCGGAGTCGACGACCAGGTCCATTCGAACGGCCCCTTGAAGGCGTCCGTGTTCACGGCCGGATCGCAGCGCGTGTAGTCGACGATCGACAGCAGCTCCTCGATCGTCGGCGCACGCCAGTCCGTGTGGCCGAAGAGCCTGACAGCGGCCGCGGCCTCGAGCGCCATCTTCCATGGAAACCGCTTGCCGCCCTCGATCGGCTCAGCCACCCAGGTTAGGTCGGTCTTCGCGTCGTGAACCGCGACGTGATCGCCAGTCGTCGGCTTGCCGTCGGCGCCCAGCTTCGTGAAGCGCTGGCCTGCGATCGGCGCCGCCGCGGGCTTCGGCGCGAAGTAGTGCCGCTCGAGGCGTTCGATGCGCTGAGTCAGAGTGAGCGGAGCGTGCCGCGGCGCCCGGCGCGCGACGACCTTCTTGCGTGACTTCATCGTGTTCTCCTGATGGCCAAACGGCCTAATTACTGACCGGCGCGCACCGCGCGGACGCGGTCGTCGCCGTCCTGGTCGTCGCGGCCGGAATCGCCGCTGTACAGGTAGACGCCCCACGCGCAGCCCGAGGGGGGAACGAGATCCTCAGTCGAGGTCCAGATCCATTCGCCGTCGCAGTCCGGGAAGAACGCCGGGTCGACGAGCGGATACTCGGTGCGCGAGCGATCGGGTAGCAGGAACGCTTCCTCGACCGTTGGCAGGCGCCACGACCAGCCATTGATGTCGAGCTTCTCGGCCCACTTTTTCGCCTCGGCCCACGTCAGGCGCTCGGGCGAACGGTGCGCGGTCCAGATGATCGGCTGCGCGAGCAGTGAGTGGTCGAGGCGCACGGCCAGGTGGCCGGTAGCGTCGTTCGGGAGGTCGGTGCCGTCGGCGGCGAGCTTCGTCAGCTTGTACATCACTTCTCCTTGCGGGTTTTCGTGGGTTTCTTGGCCTTGGACTTCTCCGCGGCCGCGAGCTCGCGCCGCACCTTCTCGGCGTCGACCTTGAGGCGTTTCGCGGCGGCGAGCAGCCGCTCCGGCTTCGAGTTGAGCATCTGAACGTCGGGTTGCAGGGCGACGACGAACACCGCGCGCGCGAGCTCCTTCGGCGACATCTTCGGCACTGCGGCCTCGATCGCCTTCGAGTGCCGGTCCCACCCCTTGCCCGTGGTCTCGATGCCGAGGAGCTCGCAGACCTCCTCGCCGGCAGACACGCTGCCGAGGATGAGCGCCACGAGCTCGTCGCGGTGCACCTCTGCGGGCGCCTTCTCGGCCAAGGCCTTCAGCAGCGCCGTCCGGAAGTCCTGCTCGCGATCGCGCTTCGTGCGCTCCTGCTGCCGCTCGCGCTTGTAGCGCTCATCGCTGGCCGAATGTGGCGGCTTCACGCCAGCATCCTTGACGGCCTTTGCCGCGGCGGACGTCGAGACGACCTCAACGAGCCTGCCGCTCTTCGGTAGCTGCACGACCGCCGCGGTCTCGGCGGCCTCTTTGCCCACGAGTTGCCGGTAGGTGCGATGCTTCGGATCGTCGTAGCACTTGTCGTCGAGCGAGACGTAGCCCGAAATGTGGTCGCCGTAGGGCGCGAGCTTCTTCGCCTCGCTGCCGCTGATGATCTTGCGGCCCGAGGCCTTCGCGTCCTCGAGCGCGCGCTTGCGGGACGCCGCGACCTTGGTCTCGAAGCACTTCGGGTCCGTGCAGACGTCTGCACCCTTCACGTCGGCGAAGAGCTCCGGCTGGTTCCCGGTACGCTTCGGGCATGTGCCGCACGGGCCGGCGGCCGGGACCAGGCTCGCGTCCTTCGGCGAGAACTCGGCATCGGCGAGTCGCAGCATGTAGGTGCGGTGGACGAACTCCGCCGCCTCGCGGAACGACATCGGGCCGTTGCTGTAGCGGCCGTTGCAGATCTCGCCGCAGGCCTTGCGCTGCAGGTCCGCGTGCGGGATCCGAGCGAGCAGGAGCGCCGTCGACGCGTTCAGCTCCCCATCGAAGAACGCCTGCCGCGCCGCGGGACCGAGCGCGAGCAGCTTCAGCCGGCCGTAGACGTAGCCGCGCGACTTGCCGACCTTCGCGACCAGGTCCTCGACCGTGTAGCCGTGCTGCTTCATCAGGGCCTCGTAGCCCTCGGCCTCGACGAGCTCGTGCAGGCCTTCGCGCTGCAGGTTCTCGACCAGCTGCACCTCGAGCACCTGCTCGTCGGTGAGGTCACGGACGCTGACCGAGATCTCGGTGAGGCCGGCGTGCTGGGCGGCAAGGAAGCGGCGCTCGCCCGCCACGATCTCGAAGATCTCGACGTCGAGTTCCGAGCGTGGCCGCACGACGATCGGCTGCAGCAGGCCGACGGCCTTGATGCTCTCGGCGAGCTCCGCGATCGCGGCCTGGTCGAAGCGCTTGCGCCGCTCGGACTGCGCGCCGGTGGCGCTCAGGATGAGGCTGTCGAGCGGGACGGTCTGAATGGATTCGATCACTTGACTCTCCCAGTGGTCATTCGATGCGCCAGCACCGCAGGCCGCCCTCGACGGCGCGCGTAACGACGCGGAAACCCTTCGCCTCACGCTTGGCGAAGCCGCGCGCCCAGTTGCCGACCGACGCTCGCGCCGCGACGATCGCCTTGTGATCCGATGCGGCCACGAAGAACGAATCGCCCCTCACCATGTCGAGGAACGGATACGGACAGACCGAGGCGCGGCCGCCGCCGATGCGCGGCGGGATCGGAACGCCCTTCTGCACTGCGAAGCGCGGGGCAGCCTTGACTGGTTTTGCAGTCACGCCCCCCCCCCCCCCCGGATTTGAGGGCGGCGCTCATGCCCGACGTCCGCGCGGCTGCGCCGGACGCTCCTCGGCACCCTTGGCCGGCTGCTGCTCGGTGAACGCCTCGCGCAGCTCGTTGAACACCGCCTCGACGTCGATCGGCAGGTCGCGCTTCGACTCCTTGAAGTCGAGGCCGATGTCCGCCCAGGCGCGGTTGAGCTCGATGAGGTTCGGCGCGCTGCGAAGCGCGGTGATCGCGGTCTCGACCGTGAAGAACGGAACCGCGGCCGCGGGCTGTTGCGGCTGAGCCTGCGCCGGTGCGGCCGCGGCGCCAGCCGCCTTGAGCGCGTCCTTCGCGCGCCCCGTCTGGGTCGCCGCCGGCGCCCCCGCCTGGTCCTGCGGCGCGAAGGCCTCCTCGACCGTCGTATCCCCCTCCTTGATCGCGGTCGCGAGGCCGCGGAGGAGCACGAGCTCGTCCTGCCCGATGTCCTCGATGCCGGCGACGCCGAGCCGCTCGAGCACCATCTTCTCGGTCGCGCCGACCTTCTGCAGGTAGGCGAGCGCCTCAGCCCGGCGGTTCGCGATCGTCTTCGAGTCGCCGGCGATCACCTTGCGGGCCGCGTCGTAGATCGAGGACCAGAACGCCTTGGGCACGCCCTTGAAGACAGCGTTCCGGAGCGCGATCGAGCAGGCCGCGTTCGCCGTGACGCCGATCATGTCGGCCTTGAACCGTCGGCCGTCGCGCCCAGTGATCCGCCGGCGCACCTCATAGGTGATTGAGACGTTGCGCTCGAGGTCCATGAAGACCCCCTGCGCGGTCACGAACTCGCGGCCCTCCTCGACGATGCGCGCGCCGGCCCGGCAGTTGCCCCAGGCGGACGCCACGATCTCGGCGAGCCGCGCGCTCGGCCCCTCGATGATCTTGCCCTCGCGGGGCAGGGCGTAGATGCACTCGCTGGCGATCTGCTCGTTCAGCGTCGCCATGTCCATGCACTCGGTCACGAAGCGCTTCAGGCTCCGCGGATAGGCGCGCGCGGTCGTGATGGCCTGGTCGAGCTCTGCCTTGCTGATCGTGCTGACGAGGCCCATATCCGGGGCCATCGATACTTCGCGTTCTTCGGCTGACATTTCAGGTTCCCTTGAGCCGGAACACCCGGCTCGTTGATGCTTTGAGGTATGCCTCGTAGACCGCCGGTTGCTCGGCCTGCAGGCGTTTGGAGTCGAGACGCTTCGCGGACTGCGTCTTCCAGGTCGATAGTGTCTTGCCCTCGCGGTCGAGCAGGATCTCGGCGTGCTCGCCCATGAAGACCTTGACCTGCAGCTCGAGCTCTTCCTCGTTGGCGCCGTATGCTTTGAGGGTGCCGCGGAGGATCCGGAGCTCCTCAATAGCCTTGGAGATCTCGGGCGTCGCGACGATCTGCTTGCCGTTGTCCTGCGGCCAGCGAAGGTCGCAATCGTCGAGCGAGGTCGGCGGCGGCGGGTCACGTTCCTGCACCCGGCGCCAGAAGTCAGCGAGCCGCTCGAGCATCAGCTTCTCGAGCTCGGCATCTCGGTCGATCCGGTAGATGCGCAGGTCGTTCGCGCCGAGCAGCACCGCGAGCTGGGCCTTGTCGTAGTCGACGACGGCCATCTGGTGCGCCACCTGGATCAGGTAGTGCATCGGCACCTCGTCGGTGCCTTCCTCGCCCCACATCCGGATCGTGCGCAGACCGGCCGTCTTGAACTCTAGGATCGCGCGCTGGCCGAGGATGAATGAGTCAGGCGTCGCGATCAGATGCGGGTGCGCCTTGGAGCGAAACGTCTTGGCGTTGCGGCGGACGCGGAGCCCGGTCTCGCGCTCGAACGCCCGGGCGATCACCGGCTCCATGGCGTGTCCGAAGAACGCCTTCTCCGGGTCGATGTTCGACTCGTTCGCAGCCGCGCGCGGGCCGGCCTCGATCGCGTGGACGAAGCGCTGGTATTCCTCGAGCTGCGTCCGGTAGGGGCTGACACCCGCGCACGCGGCGGCGCTCGAGGAGCCGATGCCCGTCAGGTGCAGGGCGACGTCATAGGCAGGGGCATTCATCTCGGTCTCCCAGTTTCACGTTCGCAGCGGTCGCGCTCTTCGCGCTGGTAGGCCTCGGCCCGCGCCTCGTCGTCGTAGGCCCAGCCCTCCTCGAGCTCGTGTTGGCTCGGCTCCGGATCGCGCGCCATCTCGGCCGTCTCGCGGATCCAGTCCGGGTTCGCCCCGCCGTGCTGTAGGTAGTGTGGAATCACGCGTACGCCTGCGGCCGCAGGAAGCACGGCAGGTGGTGCTGCGGCTTGATGCGGAAGTGGAGCTCGGCCGCCCGGTCGAAGTAGCGGCACGCGAGCTCGAGTTCGCCGGCGCGCGCCGCGGCCTGGGCCTCCTCGTGGAGCTGCAGGCAGGTCGCGCGCATGAATGCGCGTTCGACCTTGGCGCCGTCGATGTGGGGGAAGTCGCTCACGCCCGGCCCCTGCGCCAGCCCGAGATCGCCTCACCGACGATCGGCGTGCGCTGCGGATCGCGCGCGAGTGCATCGCCCGAGCGCAGCTGATGCTGGAACCGCTCCTTCGAGCCGGCGCGGAAGCACGTCGGGTCGGGGCCGCCGATGAGGTCGCCCGATCCGAAGCGCGCCATCGAGCCAAACAGCCAGGCGGCGGCACCGCCGACGATCAGCAGGATGCAGAACAGCAGGACGACGGCTGGCAGCACGTCGACCAGATGCGTGAGGGTGAGGGCTTGCGTGGGCATCGTCGGACTCCTCGGTCGGTGACCTTGGAGCGGACGTTATGCCCTATTTAGGGCGCTGTCAACCCTGATTAGGGCAACAGTGCTAGCGCTGTGCGCGTAGCCTCGTTTCGGTCGCGATGCATTGCTGCATCCACGAATAGAAGCGCCGCGTGCCTTCAATCGTCGTGCATTGCTTCTTGATGTCCGGCGGCGCTGACGCGAGTAGCCCGGTCACGAGCGCGTGATACGCGGTCGCCTCGCGCTGATCGCATACCTGCCAAAACGCAATCTTCGCGTGATCGTAGGACTGTTTCGCGGCGGCGGCGGCGGATGGCACCAGCTGCTCGGGAACGCGGCCGACCTGAAAAAACGCCTCTTCCGAGCAAAACTTGACTATCGTGACCACGACGTCGGTCGAGGGCTCCTTCCGCGTGATCCCCGCGACCGATAGAAGCTCGCCTTTCAGTCCCGAGGCAAACCAGTCGTCCTCGCTGAGCTCATGCGGCGGCGCGGCAATCGCGGCTGCGGAGAGGAGCGCAAGCGAGAGAGCGATTTTGCGCGCCGTCACTCAGTCGTTCCCTTAGCAGTTATGTCATCTACCGCGGCCTCGAGTAGGCACGCGACCTGAATATCGCTGAAGCCCCTCCCTCGGGGCATCGGCAACCTTTGGATACGCCAAATCCTGCGTTTCTCCAATCGTGGTAAACCGCCATCCCTGGGTCAAGAACTGCGCCGTCGTCACACCAAATGCCCGGGCGAGAAGCCCGACCAGGTCAATGCTGGGACCTTGGACGACCGCCATGTCATCTTCGGACAGGAATCCAACAAGCCGCTGCGCATGCCCGCGCGTGACGCCATGCGCGACCAGCCAGCGCACTTTGGCGGCATCGTCCGCCTCAGTCACGTTGGCCGCGAGGCCGTGCCGCAAGTTCTCGTAGAAGATCGATCTAGTAGTCCGATCGACCTGCTTGCGCGTGCGCGAATCTGCCATGGATCGGAACGCTACCGGACCTGCCTGCCCTGATCCGGCTTGCAGACGCCCTAAATAGGGCATAGGATCGGCCGCCATGAGCGAATCAGACGGTCTGTACGAGTACGTCATGACCCGCCTAGAGGCCTGCAACGGGCGTCTTCGCGAGGTGGCGGATGGCTCCGGAATCGCACTCTCGACTGTGCGCAAGATCGCGCGCCGCGAGGTCAAGGATCCGGGCGTTTCCTACGTCGAGAAGCTCGCGCGCTATTTCCGTCAGCAAGCCGCCGCCTAGCGGCTGTTTCTTTGGGCAGGGGAGTCGACGTAATCCATGAGCCTCCCGCGTCAGGACGTTCGGTTCTATCTCGACTCCGATTCCCATGCCCGCCTGAAACGGCTCTGCGCCATCGACGACATCGAGCTCGCCGCGTTCGTCGAGCGAGAGATTGTGGCGATCGTGGATCGTGAGTTTCATCGCGCCGCCAAGCTAGTCGATGGCGATCAGGACCACCCCGGGACAGCGAGGAGTGGCCCGGAGTCGTCCGATCAGGCGCCCGCACGCGACCTTCCGTTCGCCAGGCGGGAGCGCTGATGGCTCGCATCCGCACTATCAAGCCCGAGTTCCCCCAGTCCGAAAGCATGGGCCGGGTGAGCCGCGACGCTCGTCTTCTGTTCATCCTCCTGTGGACCCTGTGCGACGACGCGGGACGCTCGCGAGGAGGCGCGAGGCTTCTCAAGGGACTGCTATTTCCATACGACGAGCTGACCCTTGATGAGATTGATTCTTGGTTGGCCGAATTGGAGGCAGAGGGGTGCATCCAACAGTACGACGCAGATGGCTCGCGATACCTCGCGATTTGTAACTGGTTGAATCACCAAAAGATAGACAAGCCTTCGCGTTCACGCATCCCTGAGCCTCGCGAATCCTCGCGAATCCTCTCGACACCCTCGCGAACGTTCGTCGGGGGATCTAAGGATCTAAGGATCGAAGGATCTAAGGACCAAGGATCGAAGGAGCTCTCGCGCGAACTCGCGAAAGCGACCGTGAGGGAGGACGACTACGCCGAGTTCGAACAGGTCAAGATCCGATACCCCGCCCGGGCCGGAGCCTGCAACTGGCTCCTCGCTCAGCGAGCCATGGCGAACCGGATCAACGACGGTGCCACTTGGCAGCAGCTCCGCGAAGGGGCTGAGCGCTACGCCCGCTACTGCGACGCCACCGGCAACACCGGTACCCAGTACGTGAAGGGACCCGAGAAGTTCTTCTCGGACGTCGACCAGCCATGGGCTCAGGCATGGGATCTCCCGAAGCTCCCGGTAAAACCCGGCGCTCCCAGCCTTCGGACGACCCCCGCCACCGAGGAGGAGATGGCCGAAGCCAAGCGCCAAGCCATAGCCGACAACGCCGCCAACGCTGCCGAGCGCGAACGGAAGATCGCCGATGCGCGCGCCCGCTCAAGCCCGCAACCCCTGTTTGCAGGAGCCAAACGTGAGGGATGAACCCGCCTGCACCGTCGCCGAAATGATGGCCGGCCGCTGGTTCCTGCGTCGCGCCATCGCGCTCCGCTTCGTCGGAATCGCCGAACACGAACTCCTTTCGCTCAGGAATCGCGCTGCCGAGATCTGTTCCATGCACATCGCGCTCCGAAACGACAGCGATCCAGCTGCAACGGAGGAACGCATTCTCGACCTCCTCGACCAAGCCGCCGATGGCGCCTACCCGCGGTCACAGGCGGAAGCCCGAGCCAAATCAACCGCATGAGGCGCGAAGACCCCATGAACCAGCTCGACCTGCTCGCCGCACCCGCCACGCCGCCGGCAAGGAACGCTAAGCCCGGGCATCCCCGCGTCCACGCGATCGCGCGCGCCGGCGAGGCGGCCGACCGTCAGAGCGACGACTGGACGGGGAGGGCAGCGCGCTTCCTCGGCGCCTACGCTCGTGCCACCGCGCACTGCCAGCCGTTCCTGGTCGAGGACGCCGTCGCGATCGCGCCGCTCGAGCTCAAGCCTCGCGAGCCGCGAGCATGGGGCGCAGCGCTCAATCGTGCGAAGCGTGAGGGCCTGCTCAAGCATGCGACGAACGGAGATGGCACCAGGCGCTACGCGATCGGCCGCACGAACGCGAGCCCGAAACCGATGTGGGTCTCGACGTGAAGCTCGCCGACCATCCCGGCTGGAAGCTCCACGGTCCGTATGCGATCAAGACCGAGACGCACTACGTGCTCCGCTTCGATCGCTGCATTCCAGTTCGCTACGAGGCTTGGCGTGCGAGGACGGCGACCGCGCCGATGAAGCACCTCGGCGACAAGCCGACACCGCAGGAGGCGATCGCCTTGTGCGAGGTCGATTTGAAACAGCCACAACTACCGCTCAACGGGGGATGACCATGCTCAGCATCTCGCTACGCACAGCCAAGCTCGGACCGTCGATCAACAATCGCACGGAGAAACACGGCGACGAGGACGTTCCGGCCGCCGATATCTCCGTCGGCGCACTGCTGCTTACCGCCGAGGAGCTCAATGCGCTGCTCGACAATCCGGGCGCGCACGAGCGCCTGTTTGTGCAGACGTCTGCAACGTCACTACCGGAGCCGTTCTTCACGCGCTTCGCCGGCGGCTTCACGCTCGCCGACAAGTTCGAGGGCGCGAACGTCCGCATCGAGTACGGCCTCGAGCCGAACGTGATCCAGCTCCCCGACGTCAAGATCGCGAAGGTCTACCTCGAACCGCAGACCGGCGGGCTCACGATGGTGTCGCTGCAGATCCAGGCTTCGCACGACTGGTCGGAGTCCGCGCCCGAGCTCGTCGCGTGCATGAACCGCGAGATCAAGATCGAGATCACCGACGCCGCGATCGCGAAGAAGACCGACAAGCGCCAGGCGCAGCTGCCGCTCGGCGGCGGTGGTGACACCGGCAAGGACGACGAGCCGAAGCGCCCCGAGGATCTGTTCGAGAAGAAGTCCGGCCGCACGCGCAGGACGCCCGCGAGCACCGAGGTCAACTGACGATGCGGGGGAGGGAACTGATAGATCGTTCAGCGTTCACGCGCTTACGGCCGCGTGATTCTCTCGGGCGCTTGGCTCCTCGGACGCTGCGGGAATACGAGGCAGCGTTTTGGGCGCGCGTAGCAATTCGCAACGCGAGCGATTGCTGGCCGTGGTCAGGGCCCACGCACGCGAAAGGCTACGGCGAGATCGCACGATGCGCCGTCATGCCAGAACGCAAGGCACACCGAGTCGCCTACACGCTCGCCGTCGGGGCCATCCCTCCGGGTCTCGTACTGATGCACTCGTGCGATAACCCACGATGCTGCAACCCGTCCCATTTGACCCCAGGCACGAATTTGCAAAATACGCAGGATTCCGTGCGCAAGGGACGGCGCGCGCCAGTACCGACAACGAAGCTCACCGTCGAGCAGGTGCGTGAGATCCGGGCCATTGGTGATACCCAGACTCGAAAGGAGATCGGCGTTCGCTACGGCATTTCCGGCCGAAACGTTCTCAGCATTCTTCGGCGCGAATCATGGGCGCATATTCCATGACGCTCCTCGCCGTCACTGACGCCAAGTCAAAACGCGAGCGCTTCGAGGATCTCTTCGCGTTTCAGTGCCGGGCCTACAAGCTGCCGGGCTTCGAGCGTAATCATCGGTTCGCGCAGTCAATCGGCCGTCAATGGCGATTCGACTTTGCGTTCGCAGAACAGATGCTGGCCGTAGAGATCGAGGGCCTCATCGTGCGGCGCATCGGCGGCCAGATCGTTACGAGCGGACGGCACGCGAATCCGGAAGGCTTCAGAGAGGACTGCCGCAAGTACGCAACCGCCGCCCAGCTCGGTTGGAACGTCATCCGGTTCGAGCAAACGATGGTCACGAACGGTGAGGCCATCGCGTTCACGCAGCGTGTGCTGCATCGACTCAGTGCAAACGCCTGCACACGAGGAGCTCCACCATGTCCCTGAAGAAACGCGCCGCGGCGCCAGTCCTCGGCCAGGAGCTGCTGCAGCAGATCCACTCGGCCGCCGTGGCGACATCGACCCGGCTGACGACGATGAGCAACGACCTCGCGCGGTATGCCGATCGGATCGATACCGCGGAGCGCCTGCACAGCCGCCTCGCCGCGACCCGCGAGGAGCTCGCGGTGCAGGTCAGTCATGTCCGGCGGCTGCTCGCCGAGAAACAGCTGCTCTGCGCGACGATCCAGAACCTCACAGACCAGCTCCGCACGACGACACGCTGAATCGGGGGATTCGATGGCTCGACCGCTGGCTGGGGACTTGCGGATTGCAGACGAGCGTCTCGCCGCGTGGGGGGACTGGGCCAGGGACACGACCGCCGGCAATGGCTGGCCGAAGCGCACGATGCTCGGCCGTGTCATCGAGGAAGGCTTCACCGGTGCCGCGCAGGGCGGACCGCCGCCGACCGAGATCCCGGAGGCGATCGCCGAGACGGATCGCGCCATCGCTGCGCTGCCGCCGAAATACCTGTATGTCATCAAGATCTGGTACGCGTCGAGCGTGCGTTACAACGCCGTTGCGGCTTCCAAATTGGCCCGCATGAACTACCGCCAGTTCCTCGAGGTGCTGCGCATCGCCCGGGAGCTCGTCGGGCACAAGTTGTTATGCGGGTAATTACCAGTGTATGTTCCGCACCGTGGCGATTTAGCCTCTGCCATCAGCCGCCTCCCCATGTTCCCTGACCGCCTGCGCTGCCCGTCCGACGAGCAGACGCAGCGAGTCGTGCGCGAGTACTTCGCAGACCGACCCGAGCCACGAGGGGACTTCCGCAGCGTCCGTGCCGAGAACGTGAAGCGCACCGAGCGCTCGAAGCACGTCAGACCGGCGCGAGTGACGTGACCCGCCATGGCCGATTCAATGAAGCCCACTGCGCGCGAGCGCCGGTTCATCGAAGAGTTCCTGGTCGACCATAACGCGACGGCTGCGATCATCCGTGCGGGCTTCCAGGGCAAGAACCCCGAGGTCACGGCATCGAGGATGCGGGCGCGGCCGCGGGTGCAGCAGCTGCTCGAGAAGCGTCTCGACGACAAGCTCCGCGGGTCCGGCTATCGCCTCGATTCGATCATCGAGACCACGATCGAGATTCGCGACCGGTGCATGACGGCCGTGCTGGTCAAGGATCGCAGCGGCAAGGTGATCGACGGCGAGTTCCAGTTTGACTCGAACGGCGCGCTGCGAGCGAACGAGCTGCTCACCCTCCTGCTCGGCGCCGGCCGGCGCAAGGTCGAACTGTCCTCGCCCGGTGGCGGCCCGCTCCCGACCGCGCCAACGGCGGTCATCAACTTCGGCTTCGAGATGTCCGATGGCGGTCCCGGCTGCGCTCCTAGCTCCGAAGCTCCGGAACCTGTTCCTCCGGCAGACGGCTGAAGGCCGCGTCGAGTACGTCCCGAGCCGCTACAAGGTCGGCTACGGTGGCCGCGGCTCCGGCAAGTCGTGGGGCTTCGCGGGGATGGCGGCGGTGCTGGCACGCCACCATCCGCTGCGGGTCGTGTGCATCCGCGAGGTGCAGTCGTCGATCAAGGAGTCGGTGCACCGGCTCCTCAGCGACCGCATCCAGCACCTCGGCTGGTCGGACTTCTTCCGCATCCAGGACAAGGGCATCTACGGAGCCAACGGCTCCGAGTTCATCTTCTTCGGCGTGCGCACCGACCCGGGCAAGATCAAGTCGCTCGAGGCCGCGGATCTCTGCCTGATCGAGGAAGGCGAGAGCATCAGCGCCAACAGCTGGCGCCAGCTCGTGCCGACGATCCGCAAGCCCGGTTCCGAGATCTGGGTCGTGTTCAACCCTCGGCTCGAGAGCGACGAGACCTACAAGCGGTTCATCGTCGCGCCATCGCCGCGCGCGCGGATCGTCAAGGTGAACTGGGATGACAATCCCTGGTTCACGGCTGAGCTCGAGGCGGACCGTGCGGAGCTGGCCGACCGCATCGCCGCGGCGACGGACGACGAGCTCCGGTCCGAGCTGCAGGCCGAGTACGACCACGTCTGGGAAGGCTATTGCGAGCGCCACGCGGCGGCCGCGATCTTCCGGAAGCGCGTCGTCATCGACGAGTTCGAGGATCCGCCCCACGGCACGCGGATTCACTTCGGTGCCGACTGGGGCTTCGCGAACGACCCGACGGCGCTGGTGCGGTTCTGGATCCACGACGATGAGCTCTACGTCTCGCACGAGGCCTTCGGCTACCGCGTGGAGATCGACGACACGCCCGCGCTGTTCGACACCATCCCCGGTGCGCGCCAGTGGCCGATCAAGGCGGACGCGGCGCGCCCAGAGACGATCAGCTACATCCGTCGCAAGGGCTTCGCGATCGACGCCGCCGAGAAGTGGTCGGGCAGCGTCGAGGACGGCATTGCGCACGTCAAGGGCTTCCGGCGGATCCACATCCACCGGCGGTGCAAGCACCTGCAGGAAGAGGCCCGTCTGTACTCGTACAAGGTCGATCGCGTATCCGGTGACGTGCTGCCGGTGATCGTCGACAAGCACAACCACGGCTGGGACGCAGTGCGCTATGGCTTGGACGGCTACATACAACGCAGGGGCGTCGCCGCTCAGTGGGCGCAGCTCGGAAGCTAGGAACTGAATGTCCGCCAAGCCCCACATTCGCCTGAAGGCTGGCGAGTCGCTGCGCAACGCGTGGCCGACGACGGACTCGTTCCAGAACTTCGAGGCGCGCGTCGGCATCGGCGCCGACAACATGCTGAGCGGCAGCACGTACGGGTACAACCCCGTCTCGCGCAACCGCATCAAGATCGAGTGGGTCTACCGCGGCTCGTGGATCGCCGGAAAGGCGGTCGACTGCGTCGCCGAGGACATGACCCGCGCCGGGATCGAGATCCAGTCGGTGATCGATCCGAGCGACATGAAGATCTTCGGCAAGGAGCTCTCGCGCCTGCAGGTCTGGCCAGGCCTTCAGGACAGCATCAAGTGGGCGCGCCTCTATGGCGGCGGTGCGGCGTTCCTGATGATCGCCGGGCAGGATCCCGAGACGCCGCTCAAGCTCGACCGCATCGGCCGCGACCAGTTCAAGGGTATCTACGCGTTCGACCGCTGGGCGCTCTGGCCCGACATGAACCGGCTCGTGACGGAGCTCGGCCCGTACCTCGGGACGCCCGAGTTCTACGACATCATGCCGGACGTGCAGACGGGGCTCCCGAAGCTGCGCATCCACTACACACGCCTCGTGCGGCTCGCCGGCGTGAAGCTGCCGTTCTGGCAGCGGATTTGGGAAATGCACTGGGGCCAGTCGGTGCTCGAGCGCCTCTGGGATCGCCTGGTCTCGTTCGATTCGACGACGCTCGGCGCCTCGCAGCTGGTCTTCAAGGCGCACCTTCGCACCGTGAAGATCGATGGGCTCCGCGACCTGATCGCGCTCGGCGGCGACGCGATGAACGGCCTCGTCAAGCAGATGGAGTTCATCCGCAAGTTCCAGTCAAACGAAGGCCTCACCGTCCTCGATGCGAAGGACGAGTTCGAAGCCACGCAGTACACGTTCTCGGGACTCGATGCGGTGCTGCTGCAGCTCGGCCAGCAGCTGTCGGGCGCGCTCGACATTCCGCTCGTGCGCCTGTTCGGCCAGTCGCCGGCAGGCCTCAACTCGACCGGCGAGTCCGACCTTCGCAACTACTACGACGGCATCAACCAGCGCCAGGAGACCGACATCCGGACCGGCGCCGAGAAGATCTACGAGTGCGCCTTCCGCTCCAAGTTCGGCATGGCCCCGCCCGCCGACTGGGAGCTGGTGTTCCGGCCACTCTGGCAGATGAGCGACGAGCAAGAGGCTGAGGTAACGGCGCGGACCACTGAGTCGGTGGTCAGCGCCTACGAGGCGCAGATCATCAAGCGCTCGACCGCCCTCAAGGAGCTCAAGGAGATCAGCCAGACGACTGGCACGTTCTCCAACATCTCGGACGAAGAGATCGAGGAAGCCGAGAATGATCCGCCTCCTAGCCCCGAAGCCCTCGGCCTCGAGCTCCCTGCGCCGGCTCCGCTGGGCGGACCGCAAGCGAAGGGCAAGCCAGGGGCCAACGCGAACCCAAAGGGCGGAGCGTGACTTCGCGCGCACCCTTCGCGACATCGGCACCCACGTCGGAGAGCTGATCGCGGGATTCGAGCCGGGCGAGATCTCGGCGGTCCCCACGCTGCAGACGCTGCTCGAGCGCTACGCCGAGGCGCTCACGCCCTGGGCGGAGCGCACGGTCGCGCGGATGCTGATGGAGGTCGACCAGCGCGATCGCGAGAAGTGGCGCGCGCTCGGTACCGAGATCTCGCTGCAGCTGCACCGGGACATCGCCGAGGCACCGGTCGGCGAGCGGATGCGCGAGCTCCTCGCCGAGCAGGTCGGGCTCATCAAGTCGATCCCGATCGAGGCCGGCGAGCGCGTGCACAAGCTCACGCTGCAGGGCCTCGAGGACTCGACCCGTGCGAAGGCCTTCGTCGAGGAGATCCAGCGCTCCGGCGAGGTCGCCGAGAGCCGCGCGATGCTCATCGCCCGCACCGAGGTCGCGCGCACGGCGTCGGTCCTGACGCAGGTGCGCGCCGAGGCTGCGGGCAGCACGAGCTACGTCTGGGAGACATCGCGTGACGGCACGGTGCGCCCGGGGCATCGCGCCATGCAGGGCGTCGTGTGCCGGTGGGATGACCCGCCTGCCGTCGAGGAAAGCGATGGCACGCACCACGAGCACCCTGGGACGATCTGGAATTGCCGCTGCTGGGCCCGCCCGATTGTGGAACTGGATACGAACCATGTTCGGTAACCGAAACCTGTTGCTTCAACTCATCCGGAGAATCGATGCCATGACCACCGCACTTCAGGATCTTCAGGCGGCCGATGCCGCGCTCGTCACCGTCGCGACCGCTGCCGTCGCCCTCATGAACACGATGTTCGCGAAGCTCGCGGCCGCCGACGTCGTCGCTGCCGCGGACGTCGAGGCCGAGGTGCAGAAGATCAACGCCCAGGTCGCTGCGCTGCAGGCCACCGTCACTGCGGACACCGCTCCCGCCCCGGCCCCTGCGCCCGCCGCCTGATCGAGTTCCCTGTCGAGTCCACGTTCTTCGCCATCCCCAACTCGGGCCCCTGACGGGGCCCTCTTTTTTTGGAGACCCTAGCCATGCGGAATTTCCATTCCAAGCTGCTCGCCATTGGGCTCGCAGTCGCGATCACGCTCTCTGCGCTGATGCCGGTGCCGGCCGAGGCCGCCGCACTCTCGACCTACCTGCAGAACAAGTACGTCGACTGGCTGCTGCGGGGCCAGGCGTACACCCCTCCGACGACGGTCTACGTGGCGCTCGCCACGTCGGCCAGCGGCGCGTCGGCGTGCGGCACCGAAGTATCCGGCGGCAGCTATGCCCGCGTTTCGGTCACGTCCTCGCTGTCCAACTGGGCGGGCACGCAGTCTGCGGGCAGCACCACCGTGTCGAGCGGCACTAGCGGCCAGACCTCGAACAATGGCGCGATCACCTTCCCGGCACCGACGGCGAACTGGGGCACGATCGTGAGCTTCTGCGTGTTCGACGCATCGAGCGGCGGCAATATGCTGTTCTACGCGTCGCTGACGACTTCGAAGACAGTGAACAACGGTGACGCCGCACCGTCGTTCGCGGCCGGTGCACTGACCTACACGATCAACTGATCGGGCTGAGGTCAGGAATCCGCCATGGCTAACCGCCCGTCACGCTTGCAGGTATCGATCCCGCTTGCGAGCGCTGACGGGCGGTTCTATGGCCGGTGGCCACAAGGCAATGCGCCGCTCGGTGCCATCGTTGGTGCGGCGCTGAGCTCGAGCGCCGCCGGCGGCACGCTCACCTCCGCCGTGACCGGCTCGTTCGCAGTCGAGTCCGGCGTCCTCACATTCAACGCAGGCAACGCGAACAACTACGAGTTCGTGCTGCGCTGGGATCCCGCGTACCAGAACGGCGACGGCAGCGTCTATGCCGCTCCGAAGACGCATCGCCTCAAGGTCGGAACGTCCGCTGGCGCCTCGGACATCATCGCGCCGGTTGATCTCTCGACCACCGCCATGCAGGGCGCCGTCATCGTCAAGGTGCGCGGCCTGCCAGGGACGGGACCGTACCATTGCGCGGTCACCTCGATTGCCGCGCCGGGCTCGCTCGGCACGACGGTCGAAAGCGCCTACAGCAGCGACTACGCGATCACCGCGACTGCCCCCCTTTCCTACGACACGACTGGCTTCACGCCGATCACCTCTCTGCCGACGACGATCTCCGGCGCAGGCAACTATGTGCTGTCGAGCGCGCTGAGCCTGAGCTCGGGCGATTGCATCACCGTGTCCGCGACGGCGGGTTCCGTCCGCATCCTCGGCGCCGGCGGCTCGCTCACCTTCGGTACGAGCGGCAACGGCAGCGGCATCAAGGTCACGGGCGAGCCGGACTTCCTCGAGATCTACGGGCTCACCTTCACGAAGGGCAGCTCCTCGGCGAACACCGGTGCGCCGGCGATCCTCTTCACGCACAACCAGAACACGGCGGGCAAGAAGGTCCGCATCCACAACAACACGTCGACGCGGTACTCGACGCAGCTGTACTACGACCTCTTCCTCTCCGGGTACCCAGGGCAGAACGGTGGCCCGGGACCGTCGGGGCTCGCGGATCTGGCGAACGTGCTTTGCTACAACAACACGGACGCGATGTCGAGCACGCTCGTCAGCACGACCGCGTACTCGGGCCCGGCCTATACGACGACCGACTGCGGCTTCTTCGGCAACTGCCGGAACGCCGCCATCGTCGGCAACAATGTGACGTTCACGAGCGTCAACCACTACAACGGCTTCGGCAACCGCGCAGCGTGGATCGGCACCGTCGCGCTCGGGAACACCTACACGGTTTCTGCGGCAGTCTCTGCCGACTACGCCAGCAACAATATGCGGCAGCAGGGCGTGAACTTCGCCCAGGCTTCCGAGGGCGGCTCGTCGCGCACGTCCGACGGCACGCTGCTGCTCGATGGCTACCAGTCATGGATCGCGAACAACGCCATCAGCTACGGTCAGCAGGCCGCAGACACACGGTGCTTCGGATTCGACGGCAGCAACCTGATTCGCGTCGTCTGGAACAAGGTCACCGCGACCGGTGGCTGCGTGAACGGCGATGGGCTTCGCATCTTCAGCGCGCGCAACAAGAGCGCGAGCATCTCGTGGGGCTTCAACGAGTTCGATGGCACGGGCGCGGCCGGGAACACCATCGGGTGCCGGTACGGCTCGAACATGAACAACTCGACGGATACCACCTGGTACCCGCAGTCCGGCTATTACTACTCCAACAACATTCACGACTGCGCCGTGCCGTGGGAGACGTACGACGGCACGGCCGGCTACATCAACGTGTGGCGCAACACGTTCAAGGCGAACGGATCGAGCCCATGCATCCTTCCGCCCGGTCAGCAGTTCGAAGGCTGGAAGGGCTACTGGAACTCGAACACGCTCACGGGCTCGGAGCCGAAGGTCAACAGCACCCACGACACGACCTACGGCTCCTTTAATTCCGGCACCGACATCCAGGTCTATGCATCGTTCGTGCTGACCGACCTGTCGGACCAGACCAACCCCTACTTCCACTTCAATTCGTCGTGGGGTGGATACGACGCCAATTCGTACACGCCGAGCCCTCCGTCTAATCTGAGGGCGATCTAGTGCCGACGCCCGTCCAGCAGGCCTCGCTCACGATCCAAGGATCGACGGGGACGCTGCAGGTCAGTGCGACGCAGGGCCTCTCCGCGTTCGCCGCTGGCGATGCGGGCGCATTCTGGTGCACCTGGGCAAACGGCGGCGTGACCGGAACGGCTTCGACCGTCACGATCACGGACAGCGGCAGCCATACATGGACTGCCGTCTCCAGTACGCTGATCGACGACGTCACTCACAACAACACGACGTCGCAGCTCTACAAGTGCGCCAACGCCGGCGGCGCGACGTGGGTGCAGTGGAACTCGTCGACTAACCGCACATATGTGTCCGGCATCGTCGTCGAGCTCCCCGGCTCGATGGCAGTGGACGCGACCGGTGTCAGCGGCGCGACCGGCCAGCCGATGCAGCCCGCCGGGACGACCAACGCCGCGAAGGCCAACTCGGTCACGCCGACCGCGAGCGGCTTCGTCCTCGCGTTCGCGCTAGACGGTGGACTCAATTCGGGCACGCAGCCTGCGGCGGGCACCGGCTTTACGGCGTTCGCGACCGCGAACACCACCTTCGGCGGCACGATCAATCAGATGCGCGCGGAGTGGGCGGCCACGACGGCGGGCGTCGCGATTCAGGCTCAGTTCACGCCGGATGCCGGGTCGTCCTACGACTGGTATCACGTCATGGCGGTGGCGTTCGATACGTCCGCCGTCGGCGCTGCGCTCGCTGGCACGCCTGCGGATACGAGCTCGGCCACCGGCCTCCTCAATCCCGACTTCAAGGGCACGCCGCTCGACGTCTCAAGCGGGACGGGCGTCCTGACGACTGGCATCAAGCTGGGCGGCGGCGCCGTCTCGGTCAGCGCGGCCACCGGCAAGCTGCCGAGCGATCTTGCCGCGGCGCTGACCAGCATCAGCACCGGCTCGGGCGTCCTGACGACTGCGAGTGTCCTCGCCGGCGCTGCGAGCTCGACGTCGAACGCCGCGGCCGCGCTTACGAACTGGGCGAGCGTGACCCTGGTCGCGCCGCTCTGGACCGGCCTCGGCGGACTCCTCGACCCGAACTTCTGGCTCGACTCGGTGCCGGTCGCTGGCAGCGTCGTCTACTACGACGGCACCTACATCACGATCCAGTCGGATGGCGAGATCGTCTCGACGAACAATAACTGCACGGCCGTGGTGCAGTTCTTCGACGGCACGAGCTGGGCGCTCGGCACGGTCGTCATCACCTCGGGCCTGCTGTCCTACGCGAACACGGTATCGCTCGCCGCCGGCATCCTGACCACCGCGATCCAGCTGGCTGGCGCCGCGTCGGACCTCGTCTCGGCCAGCGGCGCCCTCACGACGGGCGTCAACCTCGGTGGTGCGGCGACGGACGTGAGCTCCGCCACGGGCGCCCTCACGACGCAGATCAACCTGCTCGGCTCGATGATCTCGAGCTCGCTCGCATCCGGCTCACTGACCGGCGGCTCGCAGCTGCAGGGCGCCGCGATCGAGACGACGATCGCCACCGGCGCCCTGACGACGTCGATCAACCTCGTGCAGGCCATGACGTCAGTCGTGACCGCGACGGGCAATCTGTCGACGGTGATCCAGCTCGCTGCTGCGGCCAACTCGAGCACGACCGCGAGCGGAAGCCTGTTCGGCCTGCCGGCGCAGCTGGCCGGCAACGTGGTCGACAACTCGAGCGCGAGCGGCGCGCTCTCGACGCAGATCTCGCTCGCCGGCCCGGCGATGTCGCTGGTGACCGTGATCGGCCAGCTGAACACCCAGATCCCGCTGCTCGGCGCCGCGCTCTCGAGCGCGCAGGCCTCGGGCACGCTGCTGACGTCTGGGCCGATCGGCGGCCAGGCTTCTGACACGTCGAGTGCCACTGGCAGTCTCACGACGCTGATCCAGCTGTCCGGCGCAGCCTTCGCGGCGCAGATCGCGACCGGTTCGCTCGCCACCCAGATCCAGCTCGTCGGCGCGGCACAGGATGGCTCGGCAGCCGTCGGCAACCTGACGGCCACCGGCTCGCCGATCGGGCTGTATCCGATCGATCCGTGGTTCGTGATCGCCCATGCCCGGCAGCGGTTCACGTCGCTGTTCCCGCAGATGGCGCCAGGCGGGATCGCGGTGCTCGCATGGAGCTTCACCGATGACCTGCTGGCCGGCGAGCAGCTGCAGGGCACGATCAAGGTGAACATCGTCTGCTCGGCGGGCGCGGATCCCACGCCCACGACCATCGTCGCAGGGCCGGCCGCCTACGATCCCACGCAGAGCGTCGTCGAGCAGCCAGTCGCGCCGCTGATCGCCGGCAACGACTACTACTTCACGGTGACCGCGCCGACGACGAACCCCTTCAAGACGATCACGCGGTTCGGCCTGCTGCAGGTCCGGAGCTGACATGCCATTGCGCCGCGGGTCCGGTCAGGAGGTCATCAGCGCCAACATCGCGGAGCTGATCCGCGCCGGCCATGAACCCGACCAGGCGAAGGCCATCGCCGAGCGGATGGCGCGCGAGACCGACTCGGCCTGGACGCCGACGGGCGATGCGGCAATGGTGCGCCTGCACCTGGTCGATCGCTTCTACACGACCGTGCAACTCGGCAAGTCGCGCCGCGTCACCCCGGAAGGATTCCTCGTCTGCGAGAGCGTGCCGATTGCACGCACCGGCATCCAGATGTACGGCGCCGGCGAAGTCGACGTCGAGCCGGACGGCACCGGCCACATCATGATCGAGCGCCTGCCCGAGGAAGTATTCCGTGCCGAGACGGTCGCGAGCTTCGAGGGCAAGCCGATCACGATCGAGCACCCGCCGGTCTTCGTGACCCCGGAGAACTGGCGCGAGTACTCGGTCGGCACGATGCAGAACGTGCGGCGCGGCGAGGGCATCGAGGATGACCTGCTCGTCGCCGACTTCGTCATCACCGAGCGGTCGGCGATCGACTACGTCAACAACGAGCTCCCCGAAGTCTCGTGCGGCTACGACGCCGAATATTCTCAGACCGCGCCCGGCCGCGGCCTTCAGCGAAACATCGTGGGGAACCACGGTGCGCTCGTTAAGCGCGGCAGAGCCGGGCCGCGTGTTTCGATTCGTGACAACTATGGAGTACCCATCATGACTGTTCGGACTCGTGGCAAGCGCTTCTGGGACATGCTCGCGAGCCTCGTTGCTCCGCAGCACAAGGCGACGATCGACGCGATGCGGGAGGAGGAAGAAGAGGAGGAGGGCGGCAGCTCGTACGACAAGCGCCTCAAGGACGCCGAGTCGGAGCTCGAGAAGCTGAAGTCGAAGGACAAGGCCCGCGACGAGGCCGAGGCCTCCGAGAAGGAAGAGAAGGCGAAGCGCGAGAAGGAGGCCGCCGACAAGGCCGCGAAGGACACGATCGTCGAGGCCGAGACCGCGACCACCTTCGGCAAGGGCCAGCTATGGACCGGCGATGCGTGGACCCAGATCAAGTCGAACGCCGAGGTCCTCTCCGCCGGCATCGCGCTGCCGACCACCGACTCCCTCAAGGACAACCGTGGTCCGATGGGGCTCATGCTCGCCGCACTCACCAAGGCCTACACGACCGACGACGGCAAGAAGGTGATCGAGCCGATGCTGATGGGCCGCGAACTCGCGAAGCTGACCGGTGACTCGCTCGTGAGCGTCTTCAACGGCGCTGCCATCGCGATCGCCGCTGGCCGCAACGCGCGCACCGCGGGCGCCACGGTGGGCGCCACCACGCGCGACTCGTTCGGCAAGCAGACGTCGATCGAGACCCTGCAGAAGGCCAACGAGGACTTCTGGAAGCAGCAGAGCGGTAACACGCACTAACGCCCGTCCCCGCATCCATCTCTTTCAACCATCTCGTGAGGTAATTTGACATGACCACGAACACGATTCTCTTCCGGATGCTGCAGGGCATCGCGGGCATCATCACCCGGGTGTGGCAGGCCCAGGTGGAGTCGTTCCCGCTGGGCGCGACCGCCTTCCCGGCCTACGGCCTGCCGTGCAAGATCTCGAGCGGCACGATCATCCCGATCACGTCAACCGGCGATCCGGTCTACGGCATCCTCGCGAAGCCGTTCCCGACCACCGGCAAGAACGCCTCGGACCCGCTCGCGGCCGCGGTGCCTCCGACGACCGGCGTCGCCGACGTGCTGACGAAGGGCTACATCTCGGTGTTCATCCAGAACGCCCCGGCCTCGGTCAATGCGGGCGGCGTCGTCTACGTGCGCTTCCAGAACCCGTCGGGCGCGAAGATCGTTGGCGGTCTCGAGAGTGTGACCTCGGCCGACGTATACGCGCTCACGAACGCGCGCTTCACCGGCAACGTCGACGGCAGCGGCAATGGCGAGATCTACATCGACAACGCCGGCGCGCACGCCTGATCCCTGACCAGCAGCAGCAATCCCTTCGGGCGCCTCCGGGCGCCCTTTTCATTTTTGGAGAACCTCATGAATCTTCGTGATGCGATTCACACCTCGGTCGCAGAGCTGCCGCGTCGTCGGATCCAGTTCCGCGATCACGCGATGCAGACGTTCGACCAGCAGACGGTCGACTCGACGGGCATCTTCCTGGTCGGCGAGCTCGAGCGGCTCGACCCGACGATGAACATGCCGCTCGCGTCGGTGACCTGGTCGCGCGATATCGACCTGCGCACCGACGTTTCGCTGGCGGACGACTTCTCGTCCTTCACGCTGACGCAGTTCGCGGCGCCGTCGGGCACGCCCGGCAGCAACAAGAACTTCCTCGGCAAGCAGTCGACCACGCTGCCCGGCGCGCAGGTGGACATCGGCAAGACGCCGTTCCCGCTGACCCCGTGGGGCATGGAGCTCGCGTTCACGATCTTCGAGCTGGAATCCGCGATCAAGGCCGGCCGGCCGATCGACCAGCAGAAGCTCGAGGTCATCCAGCTCAAGTGGCAGATGGACAATGACGAGCAGGTCTACGTCGGTGACACGACGCTCGGCCTCTACGGCATGCTGAACACCACGCTCCTGACCAACACCGGCAACGCGGTGACGGGCACCTGGGGCACGGCGACCGCCGCGCAGATCCTCGCCGACGTCAACTCGATCCTGACGAGCGCGTACAAGGCGGCAGGCTATGCGGTGATCCCGAACCGCCTGCTCGTCGACCCGACCAGCATGGGCATCCTGATCTCGACGATCGTCTCGAGCGCGGGCAACATCTCGGTCCTCGAGTACCTGAAGCGCAACAACTACTCGACCGCGGTGCACGGCGTGCCGCTCGAGATCCTGCCGTGCAAGTGGCTGCTGGGGACCAACAACCAGAACCCGCTCGGCGTCGCTGCGACGAACAGCATGTTCGCGTACAACAAGAACCGGAAGTACCTCCGCTACCCGGTCGTTCCGCTGCAGCGGACCCCGACGCAGTACCGCGGCGTCCATCACATCGCCAACTACTACGGCAAGATCGGCGCCGTCGAGATGGTGTACCCGGACACCTGCGCGCTGCGCTCCAACCTCGGCTAAGGTGCCAGCCCCGGGGCAACCCGGGGCACGCCTGCCACCCACTCAGGGGAATGATTCATGGCAAAGAAAATCAACGTGCTGCGGGCGTTCGTGTTCTCGCACGCTGCGCCGGATGCGCGCTTCGGCACGGAGCATCCGTTCGCCGTCGGCGAGCATGTGCTCGAGGACGACCATCCGCTCCTGACGCATGACTGGTATCTGAAGGACCGCTGCGACGGAAAGGTCGAGACTGAGGAGGACGTCGCCAAGCGAGTCGCGGCCAAGCAGGCGGCGGCGGATGCCGAGGCCGCCGACGGCCAGCGCCTGATCGCCGAGGCGCAGAAGAAGCTCGACGATGATGCCATCCGCCAGGCGGCGGAGCGGGAGCGCGCGCTGCAGGAGGCGACCGCGGCCGCGAATTCGGCGAAGGGCAGCGGCAGGAAGTAGGATCGTCCGTCCATGGCCATCACCCCTGCCATCCTGCGCAAGCGCTTCCCGGAGTTCGCTGATCCCGGCGTCTACACCGACGACGTGATCGGCTTCTGGGCGGGGATCGCGCAGGGTGATCCGACGCTCGGCAACACCCCGGCGCTCGACCCGACCCGCTGGGGAGGTAACGCCGATCTCGGGGCGATGCTCTTCGTCTGCCATCACCTCGCGATCTCGGCGCCCGACCAGGTCGTTGCGCTCGCGGGCGGCAACCCCGGGCAGGTGCAGGGCATCCTCACGGCGAAGGCGGTCGACAAGGTGTCGGCCTCCTACGATGCGGCGTCCGTGACGATGGAAGACGCGGCGTTCTGGAACATGAGCAAGTACGGCATCCGGTTGCTCACGCTCGCCCGCTACGCCGGCGCCGGCGGCATCCAGCTCTGACCATGGCACGCGTGACGATCACCAAGGACTCCGTCTCGGCGGTGGTCGGCGCCCTCAATTGGCTCACGGGAAAGCAGGTCCTGATCGGGATCCCCGAGGCCAATACGGAGCGCAACGGCGACGAGCCGGAAGGCCCCATCACGAACGCGGCGCTCGGCTACATCCACGAGCACGGCAGCCCGGCCTCGAACATCCCGGCCCGGCCGTTCCTCGTGCCCGGCGTCGAGAAGGCCGAGGAGGCCGCGCTGGTGCCGCTCAAGGCCGCAGCCGAGGCGACGCTCGCGACCGACCGGAAGAAGGCCGAGCGGCTGCTGAACCAGGC
>Ga0265328_10000085_pt1 | contig 48380 bp, 45 predicted proteins | sample 41624metaG_FD_202086 | JGI IMG/M metagenome (GOLD analysis project Ga0265328, IMG submission 202086) | Rhizosphere microbial communities from Carex aquatilis grown in University of Washington, Seatle, WA, United States - 4-16-24 metaG | ecosystem: Host-associated > Plants > Roots > Rhizosphere...
CCCCCAACAAACCTCTTGCATTTTCCTCACGCCCCATTAAACCACTAAACTAATAGACTTAATCCAGCCGAATTCGGCTTGTTGGAGGTGGATAAGCGCTCATGACTTCACGACCCTTCTTCGCCCGCGCGCTTCAGCGCGTCGTCGCCCTCGCTTTTTTTGCCTTCCCCGGAGCGGCGCTCGCGGATCAAACTTTGCTCAACGTCTCGTATGATCCGACGCGCGAGCTTTATAAGGCCATCAACCCCGCCTTCGTCGCCGAGTGGAAGGCCAAGACCGGCGAGACCGTGTCGATACAATCCTCGCATGGCGGCTCGGGCGCGCAGGCGCGGGCCGTGATCGACGGGCTCAAGGCCGATGTCGTGACGCTGGCGCTCGCGGCCGACATCGACGCCATCGCGCAGAAGACCGGCAAAATTCCCGCCGATTGGCAGAAGCTGCTGCCGAACAATGCGACGCCTTACGCCTCGACCATCGTGTTCCTGGTGAAGAAGGGCAATCCTAAGGGGATCAAGGACTTCGACGATCTGGCGAAGCCCGGCGTCGCCGTCGTCACGCCCAACCCCAAGACCTCGGGCGGGGCGCGCTGGAATTATCTCGCCGCCTGGGGTTACGGCCTCGACAAATTCAAGGGCGACGAGGCCAAGACCAAGGACTTCGTGAAAGCCATTTATAAAAATGCGCCGGTGCTCGACACGGGCGCGCGCGGCGCGACGATCAGCTTTGCCCAGCGCGGCATTGGGGATGTGCTGATCGCCTGGGAGAACGAGGCCTATCTCGCCTTGCAGGAATTCGGCGCCGACAAATTCGACATCGTGTCTCCGCCGCGCTCCATCCTCGCCGAGCCGCCGGTCGCCGTCGTGCAGGGCAACGCCGACGCCAAGGGGACCGGCAAGCTGGCCAAGGCCTATCTCGAATATCTCTACACGCGTCCGGCGCAAGCCATCATCGCCAAGAATTTCTATCGGCCGGCGCATCCGGAATTCGCGGCGAAGGAAGATCTCGACCGGCTGCCGAAGATCGCCTTCTTCACCGTCGACAAGGTTTTCGGCGGCTGGGCGGCGGCGCAGAAGAAGCACTTCGCCGACGGCGGCGTCTTCGACGAGATTCAAAAGCAAGAGGCCGGGAAGTGAGGCGAGGGGCTTCGAGAGGTTCGCGGGATTCCCGGCGACCCTCATCCGACCTCGCTTCGCGAGGCCGCCTTCTCCCGCAAGCGGGAGAAGGGGGGACGCCGCGAGATTCAACCTCAAGTCCTAACCGCCGCGGAATCCTAAGAAGCAAAGTCGCGTCTCTTCGCCCGCTTGCGGGAGAAGGCGGCTCTCGCGTCAGCGAGGGTCGGATGAGGGCTCGCCCCATGAGGCGGAACCGTTGCGGATCGGCGGCATGACCCTCTCCCCCGCCGCAAAAGCCCCCTGGCGCTTCAAAGCCGCCAGCGTCCTGCCGGGCTTCGGTCCGGCTTTCGGCTTCACGCTGCTTTACCTCAGCCTCGTCGTGCTGTTTCCGCTCTCCGTGCTGGTGTGGCGGGCCTCGGGGCTGGGTTTTAGCGGCCTCTATCAGGTCGCGACGGAGCCGCGCGTCGCGGCCGGTCTGTCGACGACCTTCACGATCTCTTTCGCGGCGGCGGTGATCGATGCGGTCTTCGGCCTGATCGTCGCCTGGGTGCTGACGCGTTACGAATTCCCCGGGCGCGGCTTGCTCGACGCGGCCGTCGATCTGCCTTTCGCGCTGCCGACCGCGGTCGCCGGCATTTCGCTCGCCTCGCTCTATGGACCGAACGGATTTTTCGGCGCGCCGCTCGCCGCGCTTGGAATCAAAGTGGCCTTCACGCGGCTCGGCATTCTCGTCGCGCTGATCTTCGTCGGCCTGCCTTTCATCGTGCGCACGGTGCAGCCGATCCTTCTCGAACTCGAGCCGGAGCTCGAGGAGGCCGCGGCGACGCTCGGCGCCTCGCGCGCCCGCACGATCTGGCGCGTGATGCTGCCGCCGCTCGCGCCCGCCGTGCTGACCGGCTTCGCGCTCGCCTTCGCCCGGGCCGTCGGCGAATATGGCTCGGTGATCTTCATCGCCGGCAACATCGCTTATGTTTCGGAGATCGCGCCGCTGCTGATCGTCGTCAAGCTCGAACAATACGACTACGCTGGCGCGACGGGGATCGCGACGATCATGCTGGCGATCTCCTTCGCCGCGTTGCTCGCCATCAATCTCGTCCAGGCGTGGAGTCGCAAGAGGTTCGGTCATGTCTAACGCCGCCGGCAACGTGCGCAGCGAGCGACCCGCGACGCGGCGCGCGCTGATCGCCGTCGCGATCGGCTTCCTCGCATTGTTCCTGCTCTCGCCGCTGGTCGTCGTCTTCGTCGAGGCCTTCGCCAAGGGTTTTGGCGCCTTCGCCGCGGTCTTCGCCGATTCGGAGGCGCTCGCCGCCATCGGATTGACCCTGCTCGTCGCGGCCATCACCGTGCCGGCCAACGTCGTCTTCGGCCTGGCCGCCGCCTGGGCCATCGCCAAATTCTCCTTTCCCGGCAAGAGCCTGCTGATTACGCTGATCGATCTGCCCTTCTCGGTCTCGCCGGTCGTCGCGGGCCTCGTCTATGTGCTGGTGTTCGGCGCTCAGGGCCTATTCGGCGATTGGCTCGTCGCGCACGACATGCAGATCGTCTTCGCCGTGCCGGGCATCGTGCTGGCGACGATCTTCGTGACCTTCCCCTTCGTCGCGCGCGAACTCATTCCCTTGATGCAGGAGCAGGGTTCCGTCGAAGAGGAGGCCGCCTTGACGCTCGGCGCCTCCGGTCCGCGCGCCTTCCTCACCGTCACGCTGCCCAACGTCAAATGGGCGCTGCTTTACGGCGTGCTGCTGTGCAACGCCCGCGCCATGGGCGAATTCGGCGCGGTGTCGGTGGTTTCCGGGCACATTCGCGGACTCACCAACACGATACCGCTTCAGGTGGAGATCCTCTACAATGAGTATAACTCGGTCGCGGCCTTCGCCCTCGCGGCGCTCTTGGCCAGCTTGGCTCTCGTCACTCTCGGTCTCAAGACCCTTCTCGAATGGCGTCACGGCGACGCGCTCAAAACCCATGGCCGTCACTGAAGCGATACACGGAACCGCGATCAGGATTGCAGGCGTCGAACAGGATTTCGGCTCCTATCCGGCGCTGCGCGACGTCTCGCTCGACATTGCGGCGGGCGAACTCGTCGCTTTGCTCGGCCCTTCGGGCTCCGGCAAGACCACGCTGCTGCGCGTCATCGCCGGGCTCAACACGGCGGATCGCGGCGCCGTGTTCTTCGGCGCGGAGAACGCTACGCGGCTTTCCGTGCAGGAGCGGCGCGTCGGTTTCGTCTTCCAGAATTACGCGCTGTTCAAACACATGACCGTCGCGCGCAACATCGCCTTCGGCCTCGAGGCGCGGCCGCGCGCCAGCCGGCCGTCGAGACAGGCGATCGCGGCGCGCGTCGAGGAGTTGCTCGATCTGGTGCAGCTCGAAGGATTGGGGTCGCGCTTTCCGGCGCAACTCTCCGGCGGCCAGCGTCAGCGCGTCGCTTTGGCGCGGGCGCTCGCCATCGAGCCGCGCGTCCTGCTGCTCGACGAGCCCTTCGGCGCGCTCGACGCGCGCGTGCGCAAGGATTTGCGCCGCTGGCTGCGCGAGATTCACAAGCGCACCGGATTGACGACGGTCTTCGTCACCCATGACCAGGACGAGGCGATGGAGCTCGCCGACCGCGTCGTCGTGCTCAATCAAGGCCGCATCGAGCAGGTCGGTGCGCCGGCCGAACTCTACGATCATCCGGCCTCGCCCTTCGTTCTGTCCTTCGTCGGCGAGGCGGTGGCGCTGCCGGTCACGGTGACGGGCGGCCATGTCGCGCTGGCGGGCCGCGAATTGCATGTCGATCCGCATGGGGTGCGCGACGGCGCGGCGCGCGTCTTCTTTCGTCCGGCCGACATCACCATCGCAGCGCCGGGCGGCGGCTCGCTGGAAGGCCGGGTCGAGGCGCTGCGGCGCACGCCCTCCGGCGTGCGCGCCACCATCGCCATCGACGGCTCGGATCAACGCCTCGAAATCGATCAGGACCTCTCCGCCGGCGCCGAACTCGGCGACAAAGTGCCGCTGACGCTGTCGAACGCCCGCATTTTCGCCTATGGCGACGGCGTCTTCGAGGACGCCGGCGAGGGAATTTGACGAAGATCGTCCCGAATGGTCAAAATTTGGTCACGGTGCCGAGTTAACTAAATCGATAGAACTTACGAAGCGCCGCGGCGACGCGAATGCGGAGAGGTTCGAAACGCCGGGCCGGATGTACGCCCGGCGTTTTCTTTTGGAAGGGGCGAAGCCTGAGCCTTCGACGAATCGCGACACTGCGAGATTTCCACCACGCCGAGGCGCTTGCATTTTCGCCCGCGCAACGACAGTATAGGCAATATAACTATTTTGGAGGGCGACATGGACGAAGCCGTTTCGGCCGCCGACGCCAATCGCAGATTTTCGTCGTTGCTTCGCGGCGTGCGCGACGGCCATAGCTATGTCGTGACCAGCCATGGAAAGCCCGTCGCACGGTTGGTCCCTGCTCGCGAAGAGCGGGGAGAGGAATCATGCGCGCGCGCGACGCTGTTTACGCGGCTGGAGAAGCAACCCGCCCTCGACGCCGGCCGCTGGTTGCGCGAAGAACTCTATGAGGACGACGCTTGAGGGCGGCTCTGGACACCAACGTCCTCGCCTATGCGGAAGGCGTCAACGGCGCGGCGATGCGCGACGCCAGCCTCGACCTTCTGAGAAGCTTGCCACAGCGAAAGATCGTCATTCCGGTTCAAGCGCTCGGCGAATTGTTCAACGTGCTGGTGCGCAAGGCCGGTAAATCGCGCGGCGAGGCGCGCGACGCTCTTTTGAGTTGGCGCGACGCATTCGCGCTGGAACAGACCTCGTCGCATGTGATGCTGACGGCCTTCGACCTCGCCGCGGACCACGGCCTCAACATTTGGGACTCGGTGATCTTGTCGGCGGCCTCTCACGCGGGTTGCCGCCTGCTGCTCTCCGAAGACATGCAAGAGGGATTCACCTGGGGAGGCGTCACCATCGTCAATCCCTTCGCGGCCCGGCCACATGCGCTGCTCGAAGCAATGCTGAACGAGAGCCTCGATTGACGGCGTCGCGACCGTTGCGGGGTCGATAAATCGCTAGCCGATTTCACCCGAAATCCGCCAATTGCGGAAACGTCTGCAGCAGCCAGAACGAGAAATTCTGCATGCCGCCCGTCAGAAAGGCGATGCCGGTCAGGATCAGCAGCACGCCGACGACGCGCTCGACCTTGAGAAAATGCTTCTTGAAGCGCGTCAGGAAGCCGAGGAACGGCTCCATCGCCAGCGCCGCCACGAGAAACGGCAGTCCAAGCCCTGCCGAATAAGCCGCGAGCAGCTGCGCGCCGCGCCCGACCGTCTCCTGCGCGCCGGCGATGGCCAGGATCGCAGCCAAGATCGGGCCGATGCAGGGCGTCCAGCCGAAGGCGAAGGCGAGACCCATCACATAGGCGCCGAAGAGCCCCATCGGCTTTTCCACCGTGGCGCGCTTCTCGCGATAGAGCAGGCCGATCTTGAAGGCGCCGAGGAAATGCAGGCCCATCAAAATGATGATCGCGCCGGCAGCGTAGGACAGGACTTCGAGATTGGCGCGCAGCGTTTGGCCGAAGAAGCTCGCGGTCGCGCCGAGCGCCGTGAACACCGTGCCGAAACCGAGGACGAAGACGACGGCCGAGAGAAAAATGTCGCGCCGCGCCTTGGCCTGCGACTCGCTGGACAAATCCTCCAGCGTCACGCCGGCGATGAAGGTCAGATAGGGGGGCACCAGCGGCAGGACGCAAGGCGATAAAAAGGACAACAACCCCGCCGCCGCCGCCGCGGGAAACGTCACATCCGCCGCCATGTTTTTCCTCGCTCAACTCTCCCGAGCTTTGTGCCACAGCCGAGCGATGGCGGCAATCGGCGAGGCGCCGGGAACGAGCCCGGCGCCTGTCCTTGGTTTCAAGAGGTCACCACCACCACCAGCGCGGGCCCCAGAACAACGGCGCGGGCGCCACCGCGTACACCGGGTAGACCGGAGCATAGTAGACGTAGTGGTGATGGTGGTGGCGATGGCAGCCCCTCGCGTAATGCACTTGCTCGACGGACGTAGCCGGCTCGATCACCGCCTTCGGAGTCGGGCTCAACACGCCGGCCGAGGCGGAGCCGGGCGCTGCGGCGACCGCAAGCGCGGCGGCCAAAGGCAATGCGAAAGCGAGTTTGAACGAACTCATCATTTTACCCCTCCCTCCAGGCCGAGCGACCATGAGGAAAAGCCGGCCGTCCGCCTGCGGGCTATTAATTATAACCCGCAATTTGCACATCAAGCGGCGGCGAGCCCGTCGACCCAAAAAAAGCTCCGTCGCCGTGACGATGGCGCCGTCGATCCGCAACCCGCTGTTTTCTAGCGCGCGCACCAGGCATTGACCTCCGCGGAAAAATCTTGCGCCTCCGGGGCGGCCGACGCGGCCAACGCGCGGCTTGACCGCCGCGCCGCTCTCGCCTAACTTGACGATCCTCAAAGCTCCGCGAGAAAACATGACCGCCACGCTCATCGTATCCATAGCGCCGAAGGACGGGGCCTGACGCCCAACGTCCTCCCCGGCGCTTGACCGAAGGCCCCTCGCGGGCCTTTTTTATTGTCCAAATCCCCGCCAACCGAAAAAGCAAGAACGGAAAGCCAAGACGATGTCTCAGGAGATGACCGGCGCCGAAATGGTGGTCGAGGCCTTGAAGGACCATGGGGTCGATACGCTCTTCGGCTATCCGGGCGGCGCGGTTCTGCCGATCTACGACGTTTTGTTCCAGCAGGAGACCGTGCGCCACATTCTCGTGCGGCACGAACAGGGCGCGGCGCATGCGGCGGAAGGATACGCCCGCTCTTCCGGCAAGGTGGGCGCGCTGCTCGTCACCTCCGGTCCCGGCGCCACCAATACGGTGACCGGCCTGACCGACGCGCTGATGGACAGCATTCCGCTCGTCTGCATCACCGGGCAGGTGCCGACGCATCTCATCGGCTCCGACGCCTTTCAAGAATGCGACACGGTCGGCATCACCCGCCATTGCACCAAGCACAATTATCTCGTGCGCCACATCGACGATCTGTGCCGCGTGCTGCACGAGGCCTTTTACGTCGCGACCAGCGGCCGGCCCGGCCCCGTGGTGGTCGACATCCCGAAGGACGTGCAATTCGCGCGCGGCAAATATGCGCCGCCGCACAACGTCCACCACAAGACCTATCATCCGCAACTCGACGCCGACACCGCGCTGATCCGCGAGGCGGTGACGATGATGGCGGCGGCCAAGCGCCCGATCTTCTATACGGGCGGCGGCGTGATCAACTCCGGTCCGGCGGCCTCGACCCTGCTGCGCGAACTGGTCGCGCTGACCGGCTTTCCGATCACCTCGACGCTGATGGGCCTCGGCGCTTACCCGGGCTCGGGCGAACATTGGCTCGGCATGCTCGGCATGCACGGCACTTTCGAAGCCAACAACGCCATGCACGACTGCGATCTGATGATCGCCGTCGGCTCGCGCTTCGACGACCGCATCACCGGGCGCCTCGACGCCTTCTCGCCGGACTCCAAGAAAATCCACATCGACATCGACCGCTCGTCGATCAACAAGAACGTCAAGGTCGATCTCGGCATCGTCGGCGACTGCGCCCATGTGCTGGAGGCGCTGGTGCGCGTCTGGCGCTCCGAGGCGATGCACGCCGACAAGCAGAATCTGGAGCCCTGGCGCCGTCAGATCGACGAATGGCGCGAGAGAAAGTCCCTGGCGTTCCGCAATTCGGCAAAGACCATCAAGCCGCAATACGCCGTGCAACGGCTCTACGAGTTGACCAAGCATCGCGACGTCTACATCACGACGGAAGTCGGCCAGCATCAGATGTGGGCCGCGCAGCATTATCATTTCGAGGAGCCGAACCGCTGGATGACCTCGGGCGGCCTCGGCACCATGGGCTACGGCCTGCCGGCGGCGATCGGCGCGCAGCTGGCGCATCCCAAATCGCTGGTCATCGACATCGCCGGCGAAGCCTCGATCCTGATGTGCATCCAGGAGCTCTCCACCGCCATTCAGTATCGCTTGCCGGTAAAAGTGTTCATATTGAACAACGAATATATGGGCATGGTGCGCCAGTGGCAGGAGCTGCTGCACGGCGGGCGCTATTCGCACAGCTATTCGGAGGCGCTGCCGGACTTCGTCAAGCTGGCCGAGGCCTTTGGGGCCAAGGGCATCCGCTGTTTCGAGCCGGCCAATCTGGACGCGGCGATTCAGGAAATGCTCGACTACGACGGGCCGGTGCTGTTCGACTGCCTCGTCGAGAAGGGCGAAAACTGCTTCCCGATGATCCCCTCGGGCAAGGCGCACAACGACATGCTGCTCGCCGATCTCTCCGACGACGCCGGGCTAGACCTTGGCGCGATCATCGACGAAAAGGGGAAGATGCTGGTGTGAGCGACACTCGAGGCGATTTGGCGTTGAGGGACGAATGGGCTTTTCGGAATCCATCCCGCAAATTGCTAGGACTGACGATATGAGCGAACCGGAAAACCTCGTTCTGCAACTGCTTCGCGGCATACGCGAGGACATTGGCCGCCTCGACAGGAAAATCGACGATCGGGGCGACGCCTTGCGTTCGGAGTTTCGCTCCGAAATGCACTCTCTTCGCGCCGATGTCGCGTCCGATTTTTTGACGATGGGAAAGCGCTTCGACGATGTCGAAAAGCGGCTCGGCGAACAAATCGTCGGATTGCGTCGCGCCGTGGTGGAATATCACTCTTCGGCGATCGGCCATGGCGTTCTCATCTCCGAGTTCGAGGAACGGCTTCGCCATGTCGAACAGCGTTTGAACGCGATTCATCCGGACACGCATTAGGCTCCGGCTCACTCTCTAGGAACACGCGATCCATGACCGCCCCCGCATCCCCGCCTTCCCCCTATTCCGCCGCGACGAAGCAAGGCAACGTCGAGCCGCACACGCTTTCCGTGCTCGTCGACAACGAGCCGGGCGTCCTCGCGCGCGTCGTCGGGCTTTTCTCCGGCCGCGGCTACAACATCGAGAGCCTGACGGTCGCCGAGGTCGCGCATGCCGAGCACCGCTCGCGCATCACGATCCGCACTTCCGGCTCGCCCGAGACGATCGAGCAAATCCGCCATCAGCTGGAGCGGCTGGTGCCGGTGCGGCAAGTCACCGACCTCTCCATCGGCACGCGCGCGCTGGAGCGCGAACTCGCCATGGTCAAAGTGCGCGGCCGCGGCGACGACCGCAACGACGCGCTGCAACTCGCCGAAGCGTTTCGCGCCCGCGTCGTGGATGCCACGACCGAGAGCTTCATCTTCGAATTGACCGGCAAACCGGAAAAAATCGACGAATTCGTCGATCTGATGCGCCCCATCGGTCTCGTCGAGGTCTCCCGCACCGGCGTCGCGGCGATTTCGCGGGGGCCGGAGCCGATTTGAAGCGCGTCGCCCGGCGACGGGGCTTCGGCGCCGGCGCGCGCGAGGTCATGCTTTCGTCGCGATGGCGGCATTACTCGTCCGGGCAACCCAATGGAGGCGCCCATGTCCGATCTCGTCACGCTCCATCACGCCCCGCGCACCCGCTCGTCCGGCGTGCGCATTCTGCTCGAGGAGCTCGGCGCACCCTATGAGTTGCGCGTGCTGAACACCAAGCTGAACGAGCAGTTTTCGCCCGAATATCTGGCGATCAACCCGCTCGGCAAGGTGCCGGCGATCGTGCACCAGGGCGCGGTCGTCACCGAGCAGGTGGCGATTTACATTTATCTCGCCGACGCTTTTCCGGCCAAGGGTCTCGCGCCCGCCATCGGCGATCCGCTGCGCGGGCCCTATCTGCGCTGGCTGGCCTTTTACGGCTCGGCCTTCGAGCCGGCCATGGTCGACCGCGCCCGCAAGACCGAGGTCGGCCTGCGCGCGATGAGCCCCTATGGCTCCTACGACGCGGTCGTCGCGCTGGTGCGCGCGCAGCTGGCGAAAGGGCCCTATCTCTTCGGAGAGCGCTTCACGGCCGCCGACCTGCTCTGGGGCACGGCGCTGCGCTGGATGACGGCCTTCGGGCTGATGGAGGGAACGCCCGAAGTCGCCGGTTTCGTCGACCGCGTCGCCGCCCGCCCCTCCGTGCACGAGGTCGGCCGCGCCGATCACGATTTGGCCGAAGCCCAAGCGGCCGCCGCGGAGCAGGCCTGATGCGCCGCCGCGCCGGGGACTAACCCGCGCGGCGCTCGATCTCCTCCATGTCCTCGTCGGAAAAGCCGAAATGGTGGCCGATCTCGTGCACCAGCACATGGGTGACGATTTCGGTCAGCGTCTCCTCGCTTTCCGCCCAAAAGTCGAGGATCGGCCGGCGAAACAGCCAGATCATGTTGGGCTCGTCGCCGGTCTGGGAGAGATGCTCCTTCTGCGTCAGCCCCTGGCCGCGAAACAGGCCGAGGAGGTCGTATTCGCTCTCGCACTCCAGTTCGTCGAGGGACTCGTCGTCGGCCCAGTCCTCGACCTTGATGACGAGACCCTCGCATTGGCTGGTGAAGCGCGACGGCAAAGCGGCGTAAGCGGCGTGCGCCAGCGCTTCTAAGTCTTCGAGCGTCGGCGCCTTGAGCGCGCCGACCTGCCCCGAAACCGAATTGGACTCGCTCATATTTCCGCCCTCGCCGTTGCATGAAACCTCATGCATGGTTCGTAGCCCATTTCGATGCGGCGCGGAATTGCGAAAAGCATGCGGGGGCGATCGGGCGAGGGATGTCGGCGGGAATCTTCTCGCGTTACCGCCCCTCTGCGAGGCGAAGGGAGCAAACCTCCCGCGCGGGTCGAATCGGAACGAAAGACTCTCGACGAGGTTCCGCCATTGCGCAAAAATTCTCGGGTCGCCAAAAATGAGAAGGCGGAGATGTCTCCCCGCCTTGCTGGCCGCCCTTCGACGCTCGAGGGCTCGTTTTGTGGAGAGGCGCGCTAGTGCAGCGTCGCGCCTTGCGTGATTTTGTTGATCTCGTCCTTGAGTTGCAGCTTCTTGCGCTTGAGCTCCGCGAGTTTGGTTTCGTCCAGCGAGGGATGCACGCGTTCTTTCTCTATTTCCTTTTCGAGCGCCTCGTGGCGGCGCTGGAGTTCGACTATGTGGCCTTGCAAGGACATCGAGAACCTCCTGGCTTAGAGCGGGCGTCGAGCCCGAGTCGCCAGTGTGACACATTTGTTTCGGCTCGCAAGAGGGATCCTGCGCGAGATTCGTCGCCTTCGCCGCCGCGCCCGCCGTCGATGCGGCGATCATTTGGGCTTGCTGGCCTGGGCGTGGCGGCGCGATAATGCGGGCGGACGCGCATGATTCTGGCAGCATTGGGCTTCGCGCCGCCCTCGGCACGGTCGACATGAACGACAATCCAAACGAGGCGGAAAAGGCCGCGATCCGCGCCGAAGCGGAGCGCTTGCGGCTCGAGCACGGCGATCTCGAGGCGGCCATAGATGCGCTGCTCGCGGTCGGCGCGGTCGACCAGTTGCAGATTCAGCGGCTGAAAAAGCGCAAGCTGCTGCTGCGCGACCGGCTCCAGCATCTCGAGGACGAGATCACGCCCGACATCATCGCGTGATCTGGCGCGCTTTCCGACGAAGTGGATGCCGGTTCGGCGCTGAAAGCGCGTAAAAGCAAAAACCTAGACCCATTTCCGATCCGATTGGATCGGAAATGGGTCTAGCGCAGAGGGTCAACGAAGGGCTGCGCCCTGGCGCCGGATTTGAACCGAGAGCGAGGCGAAGGACGATCTGGACCGTTTCGAGACGGGCCTGGGTCGCTTCGGGTCAATTTCGGGAAAGTCTCATGCCTCGTATCGCCGTCTCCATAAACCCCGTCTATGCAAGCTCGCGCATGACGCCGCGCGTCGGCGCCACGGGCCGCCGGGTGCGCGACCTCGGCGCCTTGGTCGAGCGGAACGAGCCCGGCGCCGCGCTGCGTCTCGTCCGGCGCGGCCTCGCCTACATGCTGACCCGCGTGCTGATGCTCGCCGTCTGGTGCGGATGCTTCCTCGTCGGGGCGATTTTCTACATTTACTTGCGCTTCTACTGAGCAAGGAGACCCTGGCGGCGCGCTTGCGCCGCGCCGCGGCTTCCTCTATGCCGCATGGCTTCCCGTCACCCAGCCGAGCGGAAGCGCCGTGACCAAAGCCGCGAAACCTGTTGCGATCATCATGGGCTCTCAGTCCGACTGGGCGACGATGCGCCATGCCGCGGCGACGCTGGACGGGCTCGATGTCGGCTACGACGCGCGCATCGTTTCGGCGCATCGCACGCCCGGCCGCCTCGTGGCCTTCGCCAAGAACGCCGAGCGAGAGGGCTTCGACGTGATCATCGCCGGCGCCGGCGGCGCCGCGCATCTCCCGGGCATGGCCGCCGCCATGACCAATTTGCCGGTCCTCGGCGTTCCGGTCGAGTCGAAGGCCCTGTCTGGGCTCGATTCTCTGCTCTCGATCGTGCAAATGCCGGGCGGCGTCCCGGTCGGCACTCTGGCGATCGGCAAGGCCGGCGCGATCAACGCCGCGCTGCTGGCGGCGGCGATCCTCGCGCGCTCCGATCCGGCCCTCGGCGAGCGCCTGAGCCAATATCGCACGCGCCAGACAGACGCCGTCGAGGAGCGTCCGCGGGACGACGCGGCGACCTCGTGTTAGCGCCCGGATCGACCATCGGCGTGCTGGGCGGCGGCCAGCTGGCGCGCATGCTGGCTCTGGCCGGCGCGCGGCTGGGCTTGAAGACGCATGTTTACGCGCCGGGCGCGGAAGAGCCGGCCTTCGACGTTTGCGCCGCGCGCAGCGTCGCCGCCTATGACGATTATGTGGCGCTCGACGCCTTCGCCAAGTCGGTCGACGTGATCACTTACGAATTCGAGAACGTCCCGGCCGAGACGGCGGATTTCCTCGACGCGCGCAAGCCCGTGCGTCCCAATCCGCGCGTGCTCGCCGTGACTCAGGATCGTCTGGTCGAAAAGCAGTTCGTCCAGGGGCTCGGCATTGCGACGGCGGGTTTCGCCGACGTTCCCGACGCCGGCGCGTTGGCGCGGGCGGTGGCGAAGCTCGGACGCCCGTCGATCCTGAAGACGCGGCGTTTCGGTTACGACGGCAAGGGCCAGGCGGCCATACGCGACGGCGGCGATATCGGGGCGATCTTTCGCGGGCTCGGCGGCGCGCCCTGCATTCTCGAGAGCTTCGTCGATTTTGCGCGCGAGATTTCCGTCGTCGCGGCGCGCGGCCTGGACGGCGAATTTCGCGCCTACGACATTTGCGAGAATACGCACGAGCATCACATATTGGCGCGGACGACGGTTCCGGCGCGCATAAGCCCCGAGACAGCGGCCAAGGCCGTCGAATGCGCGCGCGCCATCACTTTGTCGGCGGATTACGTCGGCGTGATCGCCGTCGAGATGTTCGTCGTCGGCGCCGGTTCGGACGAGACGCTGATCGTCAACGAAATCGCGCCGCGCGTGCATAATTCCGGGCATTGGACGCTCGACGGCGCGCTGACCTCGCAATTCGAACAGCATGTGCGCGCCGTCGCCGGCTGGCCGCTGGGGAGCCCGCGCCGCCATGGCCGCGTCGTCATGCGCAATCTGATCGGCGAAGCCGTCGAGGCTTTCGCCGAAATTGCGCATGAGGACGGCGCCTGTCTGCATCTTTACGGCAAGAAAGAAAACCGCGCCGGCCGCAAGATGGGGCACGTGACATACGTCGAAGCAGAGTAGTCGCGCGCTGCGATCCGCGCGAAATCGACATGATGAACGAATAGATTCGCGGCTCTTTCGCATTTTCCTATTGTCGAAGCCCGCAAATGTGTGCGAGAACACATCAAGGTGCGCAGAAACACGCCTCCAAATATCGCGAAAGCAATGATTCGGTTACTTGAATCGGCGTAGGTTCTGTTTTGAAAGAGCGTCCGTCGATTGCTCGTTTGTCGAGGCACCAATGTCCACCGAGGCGCTGCACGCAGCGGAAATCGTAAAATCGCATCTGGGCGTCGTCGCCCCGGAGTCGGCGATCGTCCTCGGCGCGGGCCTCTATGGCGCCGCCGATATCGTCGACGAGTGCCGCATCGTCCTGCCCTACGCCGAGTTGCCAGGCTTCCCGCGCACGCCCGCCAGCGAAGACGGCGAATTGGCGGTGTGCCATGTCGACGGCGCGCCGACGCTGGTGCTGAAAGGCCGCGCCGACTTTCACGAAATGGGCGATCCCAGCCTGATGTCCAACGTGGTCGAGACCTTGGCGCTTTCGGGCGTGCGTTCGCTGATTTCGATCGGCTTCGCCAATTCGGTCAATCCTGCGCTTTCGCCGGGGGCGGTCGTGGCGATCTCCGATCACATCGACTTCAAGGGCTTGAACCCCTTGATCGGCGCCGGCCGCGACGGGGCCTTCCTCAACATGAACGAAGTCTACGACAAGCGGCAATTGCGCCGCTTGAAATATGCGGCCTCCGGCGCCGGCGCGAGTTTGCACGAGGGCGTGCTGGCGTGGATGTCCGGTCCGACTTTCGAGACGGTCGCCGAGGCGCGGGCGGTGCGCATTCTCGGCGCCGATCTCGTCGGCATGTCGATCGTGCCCGAAGCGATTTTGGCCAAGCGTTTTCGTTTGCCCTTCGCCGGCGTCGCCGTCGTCCTGGATTTCGCGGCGGGGGTCTCCGGCGGCGCGCCCGACGGCGATTTCGCCAGTGCGCCCGTCGCCGCGGCGCTGGTGCAGCTCAAGCGGCTGCTGCGCGCCTGCCTGAAGAAATGACCCGCGCTTTCTGTCGGCGGCCAGACCACGGAACCGGCGCATTTGCTTTTTAGAGAAACGAATCGGATGATCGGCTCATTCGTCTCGGCGAGGCGTCTTGCCTTGCGCGCCGGGGTCTGGCGGTTTCCGCGCCGGGGGAATCGTCGGATAATCCTCTGATTCGGTCTTAGCGGGACGCCCATCGTGACCTTCGCAAAATTCGCCGCGCCGCTGCTCGCGCTCCTCCTGACGGCCGCGCCTCCCGCCTTGGCGGAAGACGCGACGCCCGGCTCCGCCCAAGCGGCGAAGAAACCCGCGCATGCCGCCAACCCCAAGCCAAAACCCAAGCCGGCGCAGCCGGCCAAATCGACCGTCGACAAGCCGGCCGCCGACAAGGCTGGGGAGCCGGCCGACGCCGAGGCCGCGCCGGAGCGCAAAGGCAAGCTCGACCGGGAAGAAGCCATTCGGCGCGCCAACGCCTTCTTCAACGCCTCGCCAGTTCTGAGCGCCGACTTCGTGCAGGTCGGCGCCGACGGCAAACGCTCCGAGGGCAAGCTGCATTCCCAGCGCGCCGGGCGGGTTCGCTTCGAATATGCCGAGCCGGCCTCGATGGAGGTGGTTTCGGACGGCGCACGCGTCGTCGTGCGCGATCGCAAGCTCAACACCGAGCAGAGCTATCCGATCGAGCAGACGCCGCTCAAATTCCTGCTGAAGGAAAAGATCGATCTCGAACGCGACGCCAAGCTGATCAGCGTGACGATCGAGGACTCGGGCGTCATGCTGGCGCTGGAGGATACGGCGACCTATGGCGGCACCTCCAAGATCAAGCTGGTCTTCGACCCCAAGACCTTCAAGCTGCGCCAGTGGGACATCACCGATCCGCAGGGCTATCAGACGCTGCTGACGCTGTTCAACGTCGACCAGAAGAGCGTGCCGAACCCGGCGCTGTTCAAGCTCGATCAAAAGGCGAAGACCGAGTAGCCTCCTTCGTCCAACCGGCGAGCCGATGATGCAGATTCCCGATTGGCGGCTCGGTCGCGCCTTGCGCGGCGCGGGCCTCTCCACTCTGCGCTACGACCTCGTCGCGGGTCTGACGCTGGCCGCGATCGCCGTGCCGGAGCAGATGGCGACGGCGCGGCTCGGCGGCTTTTCGCCCCACATCGGCTTTTTCGCCTTCGCCGCCGGCTCGGTCGCTTTCGCCCTGTTCGGCTCCAACAGATTTCTGTCGGCGGGCGCCGATTCGACGATCACGCCGATTTTCGCCGGCGCGCTGGCCTTGCTGGCCGTCGCCGGCTCCCCGGCCTACGCCGAACTCGCCGTCGCGCTGGCGCTGATGGTCGGCGTTTTGATGATCCTCGCCGGCCTGTTTCGCGCCGGCTGGGTCGCCGATCTGCTGTCCATTCCGGTCATGACCGGCTTTCTCGCGGGCGTCTCGATTCACATCGCGATTTCCCAGGCGCCGGCCTTGCTCGGCCTGCCGCGCGGCGAAGGCGAAGTGTTCCGCCGCGTCGAGGCGCTGGCGCGGCACATTGGCGACGCGAATGGCGCGACGGCGGCCATCGGTCTCGCGACGCTGGCGACCATCGTCGTCGGCGAAAAGATCGGGCCGCGCATTCCCGGGGCCTTGCTGGCGCTCGCCGCGGCGACTTTCGCGACGCGCTGGTTCGATCTGGAGCATGAGGGCGTCGCCGTGGTCGGGCATTTCGACGTCGCGCCGCCGCAGTTCGCGCTGCCGCACGTCTCGCTCGACGAGCTGACTCATGTCCTGGGCCTCGCCTTCGTCATCGCCTTGGTGATCATGGTGCAGACCGCCGCCACGTCGCGCTCCTTCCCGAGCGCGCCGGGCGAATCGCCGGACGTCGATCGCGATTTCGTCGGCCTCGGCGCCGGCAGCCTCCTCGCAGCGCTGCTCGGGGCTTTTCCGGTCAACGCCAGCCCGCCGCGCACGGCCATCGTCGCCGAAACCGGGGGACGCAGCCAGCTCGCGGGGCTCATCGCCAGCGGCGTCGTGCTGCTGATCGCCTTTTACGCGGCCGAGCATCTGGCGCATGTGCCCGAGGCCGCGCTGGCCGGGGTCTTGTTCTTCGTGGCCGGCCGGATTTTCCGCGTCGCCGAAATGCGGACCATCGTCGAGAAGACCAAGGCGGAATTCGCCTTGGTCGTCGGGACGATGCTGCTCGTCACGATTCTGCCGGTGCAGACGGGCGTCGGCTTGGCGATCATGCTGTCGCTGATCCACGGCGTCTACACGACGACGCGCACCCGGCTGATCGAATTCGAGCGCATTCCCGGCGCCTCGATCTGGTGGCCGGAGGGCCGCATTCGCGTCGGCGAGAAATTGCGCGGCGTGCTGGTCGCCGGCTTTCAGGCGCCGCTGTCCTTTCTCAACGCCAATCACTTCCAGCGCGATCTTCGCGCCGCGGCGGCGCGCGGCGGCGCGGCGTTGAAGCTCGTGGTGCTGGAATCGAGCAGCATCGTCGAGATCGACTATACGGCGGCCCGCGTGCTGAGCGAAACGATCGACGAATGCCGCTCGAAAGGCGTGGACTTCGCCATTTCGCGGCTCGAATCGGTGCGGGCGCAGGAGGCGCTGGAGAATTTCGGCGTCGCCAGACAGCTCGGCGCGGAGCGCTTTTTCCACAGCGTCGACGAGGCGACCCGCGCGCTCGCGCCGGACGCCGAGGTGGAGCGGGTCTTCGACCCCAGTTCAAAGGGATGAAGGGCCGAAGCGGGCGCCCCGCCGCCCAGCGAGGCCACGCCGAGCCGCCGTCGTGTTGGGAGCCGAAAGCCGGAAAATCGCCTGGAGCTGCGCTTTATGCGAGACGGGCGCCCCTTGCCGCGCGTCGAGAATGCGGTAACATCCCGGCAAAGCGCTCTCCGGGCGACGCAAAGCCGCGCCCCTGGGCGCGCTGGCCACGCCGCGAGCGACCCGGCGTTCCTCGTCCATTTCGCGGAGCGCTCGCCCGCAAGGCAGATCAGGAGAAGCGACATGCGTGACGATGACGAGACGTCCCGCCCCAGCCCCGCCGGCAGGCTTGGCAATGGGTTCAATATTAGACCAAATGCTCTCTTTCGCTCCCTCATGTCGATGGGACTCATCGTCGCAGCGTCGGCTTTGTTCTGCGCTTCGCCCGCCAGCGCCCACGGGCGTCTCGGCGCTGCGGAGGGTCGCTGCCGACTGTTCATCGGCCCCGACATCATGAACTTCACCGGCTACATGCCGGACGCCTCCAAGAACGAGTTCTGCGAGGACATTCCCGCGACCGGACACATGATCGTCGCGCTCGACGACGAGCAGGAAGAATTGCGCGACATGAAAGTCGAGATCCGCGTCGTCAAGGACGTGGGCGGCGAGGCGCAGGAAAACGAAAATCTCGAGGCGGCGACCGTCGCCTACAGCCCGCCGCGGCTCTATCCGACCGGCACGATCAATTTCGAGCACACCTTCCCGGAGCCGGGCTACTTCGTCGGCATCGTCACGGTGACGGGCGATCATGGCGAGCGCTGGGTGTCGCGCTTTCCCTTCTCCGTCGGCAAGAGCTTCATGCGCACGCTGCCGGTCTATATTCTGCTCGGCCTCGGCGTCTTGGCGGCGTTCTTCATCTATCTGCGCCATCGCCCGGTCGCAGCGCCGAAAAAGCCGACCCCGATCAAGCCGGTCGCGCCGCCGCCCGAAGAGCCGCCGCCGGCCGAGCCGACTCCGGCGGAGTGAGGAAACGACGAGGGGCGCGCTACTCCGGCGCGCCGCCGAGACGATCGGCGAGCGCGCCGATCGTCTGCACATAGACCTGCGCCTTGTTCCATTCTTGCAGGACGTCGAAATTGGCTTCGCCCTGATGGTAGCCGGCCCCGCGCCGCCAACCCTTTTGCGCCAGGAAATTGGCCGTGGAGGCCAGCGCGTCGGCCGTGTCGTGAATGAGATCGCGCGTGCCGTCGCCGTCGTAGTCCACGGCATATTTGAGATAGGACGAGGGCATGAGCTGCGTCTGACCGATCTCGCCGGCCCAATCGCCGCGCATTTGCGACGGCGCCATGTAGCCGCGCTCGACGATCCGCAACGCGTCCAGCAATTCCTGCGTGAAGGTTTCGGCGCGGCGGCAGTCGTAAGCCAGCGTCGCCAGCGCGTTGAAGATTTTGATGTTGCCGTTGTCGGCGCCGTAGCTCGTCTCCAGCCCCCAGATCGCGACGATCACCGCGCCGGGCACGCCGTAACGCTGCTCGATCCCGCGCAGCAGCGCCGCGTGCCGCTGCATCAGCGCCCGGCCCTTGGCGACGCGGCTCGGCGTGACGAGGCGCCTGGAAAAATCCTCGAAGCTGCGATGGAAGACGCCGCCTTGCCCGCGATCGCGCGAGATTACCTTGGCGTCGTAGGTCACGCCGGCGAGCGCGGCTTGGATCGTGCGCGGCGATACGCCGTCCGCGGCGGCCTGCTGCTTGAATTCCGCCAGCCAGGCGGGGAAGTTTTGGGGACCATCGCCGCATTGCAGCGCCCGCGCGGGCGCGGCGGCGAACAGCGCCGCGCCGACGAGCAGCGCCGCCGTCGTAAAGCGGGGGCAAAATTGCGTTAAGAGCATCGGCGGTTCGCTTTCTTGCGCGCTCGGCGCCGCGCGCTCGTCCCAATCCGGCGCGACAATCTCGCCGCGCCGATAGGGTAAACGGTTTGCGAAAATTGGAAAGTCCTCCCTTCGCCGCGCGGCGATGCGGTCGAAGTCCCAATACGGAGGTGCAACATGCGGAAAGCTTCGAAGCCGCGCCGTTGGATGAAGGTCGCCGGATCGGTTCTCGCCGCCGTCGCCGTGGGCGCGCTGCTGGCAGTCTATGGATTCCTGCGGCTCAGCCTGCCGAAGCTCGAGGGCGAGGTCGCGGCGCCCGGACTCTCCGCGCCCGTGATCGTGGCGCGCGACGCGCGCGGCGCGCCGGTGCTGACCGGCAAGACGCGCGCCGATCTCGCCTGGGGCCTCGGCTATCTGCACGCGCAAGAACGCTTCTTCCAGATGGATTTGCAGCGCCGCGCCGCGGCGGGCGAACTCTCCGACCTCGTCGGCCCGGCGGCGCTGAAGCGCGATCGGGCCGTGCGGCTGCATCGCTTCCGCCACCGCGCCGAGGCCGTGCTGGCTCTCGCGACGGCGGACGAGCGCCGGGCGATGGACGCCTATGTCGCCGGCGTGAACCGGGGGTTGAACGATCTCGCCGCGCCGCCCTTCGAATATGCGCTGCTGTCGAAAAAGCCCGCGCCTTGGGCGATCGAGGACAGCGTTCTGGTCGTCTATGCGATGTATCTCGCCTTGCAGGAGCCGGACGGCGCCAGCGAGCGCCGCCATGGCGAGGCGATCGAAAGACTCGGCCGGCCGCTTGCGGATTTTCTGTTCCCCGACGGCACGTCCTGGGACGCGCCGCTCGACGGCTCGACGATCGAGGCGCAGCCGATCCCGTCCGCCGGAGTCGAACATGGCGCGGCGCCGGCGCCGGCGCACGAAGGTCTGGCGGAACGCGCCAGCCCCGGGAGCAATGGTTTCGCGGTCGGCGGCGCGCTGACCGCGCATGGCGCGGCGATGGTCGCCAGCGACATGCATCTGTCGCTGGCGGCGCCGAACATCTGGTACCGGGCGCGCCTCGTGCAAAAGGACGGGGAGCATACGGCGCTCGATCTGACCGGCGTCACGCTGCCGGGCGGGCCGGTCGTCGTCGCCGGCAGCAACGGCCAAATCGCTTGGGCCTTCACCAACAGCTACGCCGACACGAGCGACGTCGTCGTCCTGGAGCCGGCAGAGGGCGACGCCTATCTGACGCCGCAGGGCCCCAGAAAATTCGAGCGCGTCGAGGAGCGTCTCTGCGCCGCTTGCCCGCAAAGCGAGAGTCTGACCGTCGAGGAAACGCTCTGGGGGCCGGTGATCGGAACCGACGCCAAGGGCCGCAAGCTCGCGCTGCGCTGGACCGCGCACGACCCCATCGCGATCAATCTGCGCGGCGGCTTGGAGCTGGAGCGCGCCGCCAGCGCGCGCGCGGCGCTGGAGATCGCGCATCGCTTGGGCATACCGCACCAAAATCTCGTCGTCGGGGATACGGAGGGCCATCTCGGTTGGACGGTGACGAGCCCCTTGCCGCGCCGCTTCGGCCATGACGGCAAGACGCCGACGTCCTGGGCCAAGGGCGATAAGGGCTGGGACGGCTATTGGCCGCCGGGCGAGACGCCGACGATCTACGATCCGCCGGACGGCCGCATCTGGACCGCCAATGCGCGCCCCGTCGGCGGCGAAGCGCTGCAAAAGCTCGGTTTCGGCGATTATGCGCTGGGGGCGCGGGCGAAACAGATCCGCGACGATCTCTTCGCGCGACGGCATTTCGACGCGAAGGATTTGCTCGCCGTGCAGCTCGACGACCGCGGCCTTGCGCTACAGCGCTGGCAGGAGTTTCTGCTCAAAGTTTTACGCGACCGCGCGGCGCGGCCGGAATTTGCGCGGCTCATTCCGGCGGTGGAGAATTGGGGGCTGCGCGCCGCGCCGGAGTCCGTCGGCTACCGCTTGGTGCACGATTTTCGCCAGGAGCTGATCTCGCTGGTCTACGATCGCTATCTGCCTTCCGCGCCCGTCGAACCGAGTCCGAGCCAGGGCCGGCGGCCTTTGCCGACGCATCAGGCCGACGAGCCCGTCTGGCGTTTGTTGAACGAGAGGCCGCCGCAGCTCGTCCCGCCGGGTTTCAAGGATTGGGACGCGGTCGTCGACGTGGCGCTGGGCAGACTCATGGTCGTCATGGAGGCGACGACGCACGGCAGGCTGGAGGCCTTCACCTGGGGCGCCTTCAACCATGCCGGCATCCATCATCCGCTGACGCGCGCTTTGCCGCAACTCGCCGCTTTTCTCGATCCGCCCGACGCGCCGCAGCCCGGCGATCTGTGGCAGCCGCGCGTCGCCGCGCCCGGCTTCGGCGCCTCGGAGCGCTTCGCCGTCGCGCCGGGCCATGAGGCGGAGGGCCTGTTCCACATGCCGACGGGCCAGAGCGGCCATCCGCTGTCGCCCTATTACAATCTGGGTCACGAGGATTGGGCGCAGGGCCGCCCCGCGCCCTTCCTGCCGGGGGAGGCGAAGTGGGTGCTGCGGTTTCGGCCGGAGTGAGCGTTCGCTCTTCCCGCAAGCGCGGGGAGAGCGTCGCCCGCGCCTTCACCCCAGCCGTGCGCGCGCCGCCTTCAGTTTCTCGATCTGCGCCTGCGCCGCGTCGCGCCGCTCGCGATGCTCGTCGATCACTTCTTCCTCGGCTTTCGCCAGGAAGCCGGGATTGGCGAGTTTGGCGTCGAGCTTTTTGACTTCCGCCTCGTTCTTCTCGATCTCCTTGTCGAGGCGCTTGGCCTCGGCGACGAGATCGATGACGCCTTCCAGCGGCAGCGCCGCCAGCGCGCCGCGCACGAGAATTTGCGCGCTGCTCTTGGGGGCCGTGTCGGCGAAAGCGATTCCGGAGAGCCGCGCCAATCGCTTCAGCGTGTCCGCCCAGCGCTTCGCACGCGCTTCGACTTCGGCGTCGGCGCCGACCAGGACGAGCGGAATTTCCGTTCCGCCGAGACTCATTTCGGCGCGCAGCGAGCGGATTTCGGAGACGAGGTCGACGATCCAGCCGACCTCGGCCTCCGCCGCCGCATCGTCCAAGCCTTCGAGCTTCGGCCAGGACGCCAGCGCCAGCAGGCTCTCGCGCTTGGGGCCTTCTTCGCCCTTGATCGCCCACAGCTCCTCGGTGAGGAAGGGCATGAAGGGATGCAGCAGCGCATAGATTTGATCGAGCACGAAGGCGGTGCAGGCTCGGGTCTCGTCCTTCGCCGGCCCGTCCTCGCCTTGCAGCAAGGGCTTGGTCAGCTCGACATACCAATCGCAAAAGATGTTCCAGACGAAGCGATAGGCGGCGTTCGCCGCATCGTTGAAGCGATAGGCGTCGATGGCGGCGCTCACCTCGCGCGCGGCGCGGGCGGCTTCCGTGACGATCCAGCGGTTCAGCACGTTTTGGTTGGCCGCCGGATCGTAACCTGCAAGCCGTGCGCAACCGTTCATCTCGGCGAAGCGCGAGGCGTTCCACAGCTTGGTTGCGAAGTTGCGATAGCCCTCGACGCGCGCGGGCGACAATTTGATGTCGCGCCCCTGCGCCGCCATCGCGGCGAGCGTGAAGCGCAAGGCGTCGGCGCCATAGCCGTCGATGACGCCGAGCGGGTCGATGACGTTGCCTTTGGACTTCGACATCTTCGCGCCCTTCTCGTCGCGGACGAGCGCGTGGATGTAAACGTCGCGGAAGGGGACTTCCTGTTTGAAGTGCAGGCCCATCATCATCATCCGGGCGACCCAGAAGAAGATGATGTCGAAGCCGGTGACGAGCACGGTCGTCGGGTAGTAGCGCGCGAGTTCGGGCGTCTCGTCCGGCCAGCCGAGCGTCGAGAAGGGCCATAGGGCGGAGGAGAACCAGGTGTCGAGGACGTCCTCGTCGCGATAGATCGCCACCTCGTTGCCGGCCTGGAGAAATTGCGGATCCTCGGCTTGCGCCTTGGATTGCGCGACGCGGATGCGTTTCTCATATCCGAGTTTGCGATGATGCGCGGCCACCAGTGCGACGGCCTCCGCTTCGCTCTCCGCGACGAAGACGTTGCCGTCTTCGTCGTACCACGCCGGAATGCGGTGGCCCCACCAGAGTTGGCGCGAAATGCACCAGGGCTGGATGTTGTCGAGCCATTCGAAATAGGTCTTTTCCCAATTCTTCGGCACGAAGCTCGTGCGCCCGTCGCGCACCGCGGCGAGCGCCGGCTGCGCCAAGGTCTTGGCGTCGACGTACCATTGGTCGGTGAGGCGCGGCTCCAGCACGACATGCGAGCGGTCGCCGTGCGGCACCTGATGCGTCGTCGGTTCGATCTTCGCCAGCAGGCCAAGCTCGGCCATCATTGCGACGACGCGGCGGCGCGCCGCGAAACGGTCCTGCCCCTGCAGCGCGGCGACGGTCGCGTCGAGTGCGGGCGAGGGCGCGACGCCTGCGAGGAATTCTTCCTCGCGCAACGTCACGCCGCCTTCGTGGTCGATCACGTTGATCAGCGGCAGCGCATGCCGCTTGCCGACCTCGAAATCGTTAAAATCATGCGCCGGAGTGATCTTCACCGCGCCGGTGCCCTTTTCGGGATCGGCGTAATCGTCGGCGACGATCGGAATGCGCCGGCCGACGAGCGGCAGGATCACCGTACGGCCGATCAGATGCTTCAGTCTTTCGTTGTCCGGATGCACGGCGACGCCGGTGTCGCCCAGCATCGTCTCGGGACGCGTCGTCGCGACGGAGATCGTCGCGCCGTCGTCTCCCTCCAAAGGATAGTCGAAATAATAGAGATGCCCGTTCGGATTTTTGGCGAGCGCCTTGCCGAGCGCATCGGCGTCGAACGGCGCCTCGCCGCCGCGCTCCCATTTGAAGGAGCCGCGGCATTCGATCTGCTCCGCTTCGATGTCGGAGACGGCGGTGTGCAGCTTCGGATCCCAATTGACGAGGCGCTTGTCCTTGTAGATCAGCCCTTCGGAAAAGAGCTGCACGAAGACCTTCGCCACCGCGCGCGAAAGCCCTTCGTCGAGTGTAAAACGCTCGCGCGACCAGTCGCAGGAGGCGCCCAAACGCTTCAACTGCTCGACGATGGCGCCGCCCGATTCCGCCTTCCACTCCCAGACGCGCTCTAAAAACTTCTCGCGGCCCATCTCGCGGCGGCCGGGCTGCTGGCGCTCCATCAGCTGGCGTTCGACCACCATTTGCGTCGCGATGCCGGCGTGATCGGTGCCGGGCTGCCACAACACGTCCTTGCCCTGCATGCGCGCGTGGCGCGCCAGAATGTCCTGCAACGTGTTGTTGAGCGCATGGCCCATGTGCAGATTGCCGGTGACGTTCGGCGGCGGAATGACGATGGAATAGGGCGGGGCGCCTGCACGCTCGGGCCGGCCGGCGCGGAAGGCTTGGCGCTCTTCCCATTGCAGGCGGATGCGCCGTTCGATGGCGGCGGGATCGAAGGTTTTTTCCATGGTCATGGGGCTTCGGTGGTTGGGGTCGCGGCGCCCCTCATCCGACCTCGCTTCGCGAGGCCACCTTCTCCCGCAAGCGGGAGAAGGGGACGCCCTTGCTGTTTACATGATTGGAATTTCGAGTCGAATGAATCGGCGGCGCTCCTTCTCCCACTTGTGGGAGAAGGTGGCCCTCGCGTCAGCGAGGGTCGGATGAGGGCGGCTGCAACGACAGCCCGCCTTCCTCCTTTACGCCAGCGCCTTCAGCGCCCCCCGCCCCGCGAACAGCGCCGCTGGGCCCAGCTCTTCCTCGATGCGGATGAGCTGGTTGTATTTGGCGATCCGGTCGGAGCGCGCCAGCGAGCCGGTCTTGATCTGGCCAGCGTTGGTCGCCACCGCAATGTCGGCGATGGTCGAATCCTCCGTCTCGCCGGAGCGGTGCGAGATCACGCAGGTGTAGCCGGCGCGATGCGCCATGTCGACGGCGGCCAGCGTCTCGGTCAGCGTGCCGATCTGATTGACCTTGACCAGCAGCGAATTGCCGACGCCCTTCTTGATGCCTTCCTCGAGTCGCTCGACGTTGGTGACGAAGATGTCGTCGCCGACGAGCTGCAGCTTCTTGCCGAGCCTGTCGGTGAGCAGCTTCCAGCCCTCCCAATCGTCTTCGGACATGCCGTCCTCGATCGAAACGATGGGATAGCTCGCGGCGAGCTTGGCCAGATAGTCGACCTGCTCTTCTATGGAGCGCGTGACCTTCTCGCCTTCGTAGACATATTTGCCGTCCTTGAAGAATTCGGTCGCGGCGCAGTCGGAGGCGAGATAAACGTCTTCACCCGGCTTGAAACCGGCGGTCTCGATCGCCTTCATGATGAAGTCCAGCGCGGCTTCCGCGGAAGGGAGGTTCGGCGCGAAGCCGCCTTCGTCGCCGACCGCCGTGTTGAGCCCCGCCTTCTTCAAGGCGCTCTTGAGCGTGTGGAAGATCTCGGCGCCCCAGCGGATCGCGTCGGCGACGTCGCCCGCGCCGGCCGGCACGATCATGAATTCCTGGAAGTCGATCGGATTGTCGGCGTGCACGCCGCCATTGACGATGTTCATCATCGGCGTCGGCAGCAGGCGCGCCGAAGCGCCGCCGATGTAACGATAGAGCGGCAGGGTCGAGGCCTCGGCGGCGGCCTTGGCGACGGCGAGCGAGACGCCGAGGATGGCGTTGGCGCCGAGCCGCGCCTTGTTCGGCGTGCCGTCGAGTTCGATCAGCGCCTCGTCGATGGCGACCTGCTCCTCGGCCTCGAAGCCGAGCAGCGCATTGGAAATTTCGTTGTTCACGGCGTCGACCGCCGCGAGCACGCCCTTGCCGAGATAGCGATTCTTGTCGCCGTCCCGCTTCTCGGACGCTTCATGCGCGCCGGTGGAGGCGCCCGAAGGCACGGCGGCGCGGCCGAAGGAGCCGTCTTCCAGAGTGACGTCGACCTCGACCGTGGGATTGCCGCGCGAATCGAGAATTTCGCGGGCGTGGATGTCGATGATCTCGGTCATGAATGAGCCTCGTTGCGCTGCGGGAATTCGCCGGGGTTGTAGCGTGAATGGCCGGGCGGGGGAAGGGCGCTCGCGGCGAGAAAAGCGCCGAGGTTTCACCGCCCGCGAGGACGCCGGGAGCGTTTCTCCCGACGGGCCAGCGCGTCACAACAGAGACACGAACCAGCCAAAATTCGCCGCAATGCGGGCCCGCCGCCGCCGCGAAGCGCTGTCTTTTATGCCGCTGCGGTGATCGATACGCGAGCTTAGCGGTTAATCCGCGGTTTCGAAATTTGCTCAATTGTTAGCTAATCCGAAACGCTCGCGTGGGAGACTCTTGAATAGGCGGAGAGAATGGCACAGGAGACCGATCAAGCCATGCGTTCGAGTGCGTTGAAGCAGCTGTCGCGCAACCCCCTGATTCCTTCGGTTCCGGGAGTCTGCGCCCTCGCCCTGCTGTTCCTGGGTTGCGCGCATGGTTTCGTTCAGCTGACCACGGACGAGGCTTCCTCCGCCGCCGAGGCTCCAGCCACGGAAAATGCGCAGACCGTCGCGGAAAGCGCCTCCGGCCTGCTCATCGCCGATCTGCGCGCCGCCGCGCGACAAAGGGTCGCGCTCGCGCAGCCCGCGCCGGTCGAAACGCCCCCCGCTCTTCTCGCGCCGGCGCCCGTCGCCGCCGCCCCGATCGATCCCACGCCCGTCGCCGCTCTGCCGCCGCTGCGCGGCAAGCTCGACGAAAAAGCCCAGCAGACCGCCGCGCTCGACGAGGTCGAGGCCCCGCTGCCGCCGCGCCGCCCGGCCAATCTCAAAGTCGCGCCGACCAAGGTCGCGGCGCTCGCGCCGCCTGCCGCGCCGGTCGAGGCGCCCGTTCAGCCGCCGGCGCCGCAAGTCGCCGCGCCGGCTTTGCAAACGGCTCCGGCGCAACTCGCCGAGGCGCCGGCCGTCCCGGCGCAGTCCCGCCGGCGTGGCCGCCGCGGGCGCGCCGAGGTGGCGTCGGCGCCGGCCGACAACCGCAGCTTCCTCGAAAAGCTGTTCGGCGGCGCGCCGTCCGGACAGCAGCAGGGGCAGCGCCAGGCGCTGGCTTACGCCTCGCCCGACGCGGGCGGCGTCAGCTCCATGGCGCGCAGCCTCGCCGACGCGCCGCGCATGAGCGCATCGCCGGGAGGGGACACCGCCGTCTACGACATTTCGGCGCACACGGTGTATCTGCCGGACGGCACGCGGCTCGAGGCGCATTCGGGTCTCGGCAGCCGCCTGGACAATCCGGCCCATGTGCAAGAACGCATGGTGGGCCCGACGCCGCCGGCGCTCTATGCGCTGACGCCGCGCGAGGCGCTGTTCCACGGCGTCGCCGCGCTGCGGCTGACGCCGATCAGCGGCCAGGTCTACGGCCGCGCCGGTCTGCTCGCGCACACTTTCATGCTCGGTCCGAACGGCGACTCCAACGGCTGCGTGTCCTTCCGCGACTACCACGCATTCCTGCGCGCCTATCAAAGCGGGCAGGTGCGCAAGCTGGCGGTCGTCGCGCATCGCTGATCGAAAGGCCGCTCGGCGCTTGACGCCGGCGGCCGGCGGCCCCTAATTCTTCGCATGACCAAGACCCATCAAGGCGCGGCGCTGCTCGGGCAAAAAGCGTCGCTGCCGGCCTCGCCGGACGAGGCCGAACTCGATCTCGTCCCCAACCCCCACAAGGGCGAAACCTATCTCGTGCGCTTCGCCGCGCCCGAGTTTACTTCGCTGTGCCCGGTGACCGGCCAGCCCGACTTCGCGCATCTCGTCATCGACTATGTCCCCGGCGACACGCTGATCGAATCGAAATCCCTAAAACTTTATCTCGCCAGCTTTCGCAACCACGGCGCCTTTCACGAGGACTGCACGCTGCGCGTCGCGCTGGATTTGAAGAACGCGCTCGCGCCGGTGTGGCTGCGCATCGGCGGCTATTGGTATCCGCGCGGCGGCATGCCGATCGACGTGTTTTGGCAGAGCGGCCCGCCGCCGCAAGGCCTGTGGCTGCCCGACCAGGGCGTGCCGCCCTATCGCGGCCGCGGATGATCACTGAAGACGAAGCCGCCCGTCATCGCGCCAAGATGGCGAAGCGCAAGGCCGTCCAGGACGCGGAGGTCGCCGGCAAGAGCATTGCGTCGAAGGGCCTGCTGATGGTCCACACCGGCGCCGGCAAGGGCAAGTCGACGGCGGCCTTCGGCCTCGCGCTGCGTGCGCTCGGCCACGGCTGGCGCGTCGGCGTGGTGCAATTCGGCAAGGGGGCGTGGGTTTCCGGCGAACGCAAGATGCTGGAACGACTCGGCGACGACAGGCTCTCCTGGCACACGCTCGGCGAAGGTTTCACTTGGGAAACGCAGGACCGCGCCCGCGACGAAGCCGCCGCGCGCAAGGCTTGGGAGAAGGCGCTGGAGTTGATGGCGGCGCCGGACATCCGCCTCGTCGTGCTGGACGAACTCAACATCGCGCTGCGTTACGAACATTTGCCGTTGGAAGAAGTCGTGGGGGCGCTGCAAGCGCGGCGCGCCGATTTGCATGTCGTCGTGACGGGACGCAACGCCAAGGCGGAAATGATCGCGGCGGCCGATCTCGTCACCGAAATGACGCTGGTGAAGCATCATTTCGCGGCGGGCGTCAAGGCGCAGGAAGGGATCGAGTTTTAGGGGAGGCGGTGGCGTGCATCGCCCGCCGCGCCCGGCGACGCCATGTCATTGATTGCTTGGCTGCCATTATGCGCCAGAGGAATTCGAACTCGAGGATGCGCGGAGCGCACCGCCTTCGGCGGCGGCCCGTAGGGCCGTCCTTGACTTCGAATTCCCCTGGCGCAACGCTCCGCCATGCAAACAATGACAAAATCCGCTCTCCTGGAGGATATTGAGATGAACCAAACACTCTCTTTGTCGCAAAGGGTTCGACTCCGAGGAAATCTATTTTTTGGGGCGATACGCCAAAGCGGAGGCCCTGAAATGCCGTCCCGCCGTTCCTTCCTCGGCATCGCTACCCTGGACGCCTGCGCCTGCGGGCTTTCTGATCGACCTTCTGGACGGACGCGGCGCCGCGTATGTGCCCTTCTATGTGGCGGAGCGCGTCGGGTTCATCTCGGAGCGGCGTTTTGGATCGGTCGTCAGCCACGCGCGGGCAGTCGCCTCTCGGCTCGAGGGCGCCATCGACGTGAAGCCTCGCGAATTGCCGAGATGGGTGCGTTTTCGTGATTTGCAAAACCCGGCCAGCATCGAATTCCTCAATCCCAACGAGCTGGACAAGACGTTCGGCGAGGGGGTCAAACTCTCGCGCGTCACGATCGAGATGACCAAGGATCCGGTCACGACCGATATCGCGCGGCGCGTGGGGTGGTCGCCGGATGTCGCGCGGAATTTCATGAAACTTCGCGAGATCAGCGGAGATTGATCCGGCGCCATCGCTGCGTCATGCGCCGCCGCTATCCGTAAGGGTCAACCCGGAACACGCCGCATGGACTCCACACCCTTCCCGCAATTGCTGCTCGACGGCTACCAGGGTTTCCTGACCGGCCGCTATCCGCGCGAGCGCGAGCGGTTCGAGCGGCTCGCCGAGACGGGTCAGCATCCGCATACGCTCGTCATCGGCTGCTGCGATTCGCGCGTCACGCCGGAAGAAATCTTCAACGCGCTGCCGGGCGAAATCTTCGACCTGCGCAACGTCGCCAATCTCGTGCCGCCGGTTTCGCAGACGAATTACCATCACGGCTCCTGGGCGGCGATCGACTACGCCGTTTCAGCCTTGCGCGTAAAACACGTCGTCGTGCTGGGCCATGCGCGCTGCGGCGGCGTGCGCGCCTATGTCGAGCGCCACGCGGGGGGCGCGGCGCCCGTTGCGGACGAAGCGGATTACATCGGCGATTGGATCGGGGCGATCGCGCCGGCGGCGACGCGCGTCGGGCCGGTTCCGGCGGCGTTCGATCCAGATTACGCCGAAGCGCTCGCCAAGGCCTCCGTGCGCCAGGGGCTGGAAAATCTGCGCGGCTTTCCGAAGGTGGCGGCGCTGGAGCGGGACGGCGCGCTGGCCTTGCACGGCGCCTATTTCGAAATCGACGGCGCAAAGCTCTTCGCGCTCGACGAGGCGCGCGGCGAGTTCCTGCAACTGGCGACGAGCGTCCACGCGCAGGCGCTGGCGCCGTCGCGGTTTTAGCGGAGGGAGGCTTTCGCCGCGTCGCCGAAGGGGGAAGCGGCGGCGAATCGACCCCGCGGGGCGTTTTCAGCCGCGCGTCGCGCCGGGCCGCCACAGCACGTCGCCGGCCTCGCGGTTGGCGTAGCGCGAGGCGACGAAAAGGAAATCCGACAAGCGATTGACGTAGCGCAGCGCCGTCGGCGCGACGGTTTCGCCTTGGCTGTTGGCCAGAGCCACGATGGCGCGCTCGGCGCGGCGGGAGATCGTCCGCGCCAGATGCAAATGCGCCGCCGCCGGGCAGCCGCCCGGCAGTACGAAGGATTTCAGCGGCGCGAGCTTCTCGTTCATCGCGTCGATTTCACGCTCCAACCGCTCGATCTGTTCGGCGACGATGACCAGCCGCGGCGCGTCGCCCGCGGCGGCGCCTTGTTTTTCGGGCGGCGTCGCGAGTTCGGCCCCGAGGTCGAACAATTCGTTTTGAATGCGGGCGAGCATGGCGTCGAGTTCGTTCTCGCCGCTAGCGAGCGCGGCGCGGACGAGGCCGAGCGCCGCATTGGTCTCGTCGATGTCGCCATAGGCCGAGACGCGCGCGTCGTCCTTGCGCCGCCGCGCCCCGCCGACCAGCGAAGTCTGTCCGGCGTCGCCGCCGCGCGTATAGATTTTGTCGAGTCGCACCATCGCGCGCATCCAGGCCGGAGAAAATTTCGCGCCAAGCGCGATCCGCCCCGAATGTGCTGTCGAAGCCGGGCCAGATCGGGCGTCATGACGACGCAAGCTGACTACAGGCTCGCCTCGAAGGCCGCAAGCGGCGTCACGCGGAGGCCGCTTGCCCCCGCGCCTGCATCGCCATCGCGCTCACGACCCGCGATTTGATCGTGCGCCAATTGGGCGCCGGGAGATGCTCCTGCCGGCAGCGCCGGCCGATCTCTTCCACCAATTCGCTGAACTTGGGGTGCGGCTCCGGCAGATAGAACGTCAGTATGGCGTCGTGGATGAGCGCCTCGCGCTTGGGGTCGAGCACGCGCGCGCCCTTGGGACGACCGACCGGACGCGTCGTCGGCGCAACGATGGCGCCGCAACTGCGAAACGTCTTGATCATCCGATAGGCGGTGGCCCGGCTGACGCCGAGGTCTTTCTTCAGTTCCTCGATGACCCGCTGCGAGAGCTTGCCTTCGACTCGTCCAAGCACGTCGCGCAACACGACCTCGCGCCGGCTTTGTATATCCCTGCGGGGATTGCTGAAGTGTGTCTCGTTCATCTTGGCGGTGCTTTCGGCTTCCGAGCCCATTCCTATGTCTTGGAGGCCGCAACGCGCTTGGCGACATCGGAGCCGCCGTTGCGTCGACCTCGCCTATTTTTTCTCATGATTTCAAGATTGTCCGCAATAGGCAATTTCGCGCCTGGACCGCCGCCGTTGCTTGCCGCGCGAGCGCGAGTCTCAGCCCGCAAGCCCCGTGCAAGCCCGCGTTGCAAGTAAGCCATTCCAATTCAACGTCGTATTATGGCGTCCAAAACATAGAATAATTCAAAATTGACGATTTAAATGCAGTAGAGGAGCCAATAAAGCCGCTGCTACATATTGTCGCGTGGAGCTTGGGCCGAGCCTTCCGGTCTCCGCCGAAACGGCGCGGCGCCGCGTTTTTTTCGCGGCGCCGCCCGGCTTTAGTGTCCGCCCATCGGCATGCCGCCGCCCATGCCGCCGCCCATGCCGACTTCCATGACGTGCGAGAACACGTGATCGGCGGTCTGTTTCTGCTCGTCGTTCAAGACGCCGTAGAGCGGTTCGATCGCGGCTTTGAGGCCGCGAATCGATTCGAGATGGTCGCTCATGTGCTTGTCCATCATCGACAAATGTCCGAGAACGCCGTGATGCATGGAATGGTCGGTCCCGGCGGCCTCCGTCGTCGCGCATTTCTGGGCGGTCTTTTGCGTCGCGGCGCGGTAGGCGTCGGCGAAAGCGCTCCAGGCGGCCTGCTGCGCGTCGGCGAGCTTCAATTCGGCCTTCAGGTAGGCCAAGCGGCCTTCGACATGCTCGCTGACGCCGCAGAGCATCTTATGCATCATGCCGCCCATGCCGCCGCCCGGATGGTCCATGCCCTTCATGTCCATGCCGCCGCCCGCGCCCTTGGCGTCGTGCCCCATGGCGGCGTGATCCATGCCGCCCATACCCATACCCATGCCCATGCCCTTGTCAGCGCCGCCGGCCTGTTGAGCCTGGGCGAAGGACATGGCGGAGAAGAGGAGAACGGCCGCGACCGCGATGCGCGGGGCGGGCGACCGGGTGTGGGCGTAGCGAAGTTTCGGCTGGTTCATGAAATCCTCCCAAAGACGCGTCTTGATTCGACGCCGCGCCGCGATCGTCGCAAATGATTGCGTCAACCCTTAAATGGTGCGCAGGGGAGGAGAACGAAAGAGACCTTGTCACGCGGCGCGTGGGCCTTGGCGCCGCAGGTCTTGGCGCCGCAGGTCTTGGCGCCGCAGGTCTTGGCGCCGCAGGTCGGAACTCGGTCGGGCGCCTGAATTTCGCGGCACGAGGGGTGCTCTGGGCTGGACCGCGAGCCTCCAGGTTCGCAAGCCGAAGGCTCCGAACCAAGATCGCCGACGCGCCAGCGCGATTCGACGCAGAGTTTTAGTTCGTCCCGACGAAGAGCGGCTACGCCGCTTGCGAGCCTGGAAGCTCGCGGTCCATGAGCCGAGTTTGGCCCGAGAGAAGCCAGGGTCGCTACTCGTTGAGCATGCGCTTGAGCAGTTCGATTTCCTCGGCGACGTTGCGGTCCTTGGCGACGAGCAGCTCGATCTTCTTCACCGCATGGATGACCGTCGTGTGATCGCGGCCGCCGAAACGCCGACCGATTTCCGGCAGCGAACGCGGCGTGAGGATCTTCGACAGATACATGGCGATCTGGCGCGGCAACACGACGTTGGCGGTGCGCCGCGCCGACAAAATGTCGGCGCGCGTGACGTTGTAGTGGTTGGCGACGAGTTTTTGAATCTCGTCGATCTTCACGCGCTTCGGCTCTTGCGTGTGGGCGAGATCGCGAATGGCGTGTTCCGCGCTCGAGAGGCAGACCGGCGCGCCGTTCAAGGTCGAGTGGGCCAGCAAGCGGTTCACCGCGCCCTCGAGATCGCGTCCATTCGACGTGATGGTCCGCGCGACGAGCGCCACCACTTCCGGCGGGACGCAAAAATTCGGATGTCTTTCGCGCGCCGCCGCGATCCGACATTCGAGAATTTGCGCGCGCAAATTTTCGTCGAGCGGGCCGATGTCGACGCACAGCCCGCCCTTGAGGCGCGAGAGGATGCGTTCGTCGAGCGACTCCAATTGCGCTGGCGGCCGATCCGCGGCGACGACGACCTGGCGTCCGGCGTCGATCAGGGCGTTCAGCATATGGCAGAACTCCGCCTGAGAATTCTTGCCCTGGAGAAACTGCGCGTCGTCGATGATCAACAGATCGATCGAACGCAGATTGTCCTTGAACGACTGCGCCGTTTGTTCGCGCAAGGCCGAAACGAAGGCGTTCATGAAGCGCTCGGCCGTGAGATAGAGCACGCGGCGGCGATGCGCGCCCACGGCATGCGCCATCGCCTGCAGCAGATGAGTCTTGCCGAGACCGACGGCCGCATGCGCGTAAAGCGGATTGAAGGTCGGCGGGGCGTCCTGCGCGCCTTGCTCCGTGACGCGCATCGCCGCGGCATGGGCGAGATTGTTGGACGGGCCGACCTGAAAGGTCGCGAAAGTCAGCCTGCGGTCCAAGGGGGAACCCAGAAACAAGTCGCTCTCCGTCCCGTTCGCCGGTCGCCCGGCTTGTGGACGCGCCGGCGCCGGCGCGTAACGCTGCGACTTCTCCTTGGCGTAGAGCGTTTTCGAGGTCGTCACGGAGTCGACGACGGTCGAAGCCTTCCGGCCTTCGTCGTTGGCGCCGCCGCGCGGCTTGCCCTTGCCGGTCATGCTGCGGACCTCGATGGTCACGCGTTGCACATTGGGAAACTCCGCGACGACGCGCTTGCGCACGCGGTCGATGTAATGCGCGTGCATCCAGCTTCTGAGAAATTTGGTCGGGACGGTGAGGTGCAGGACGTCTCCTTCGATTCCGGCCGGCTCCAAGGTCGTGAACCAGGAGTTGAAGCATTCTTCTCCCACTTCCGCGCGCAAGAGTTCGCGGCAGCGTTCCCATCTCGTTACGTCTTCGGAGGTGAAGGTCATTTCGGATTTTCGCTGGTTCTGGTTGTGGGACATGGAAAAGAAAGCGTCCTTGCGACGAGCGACATACGTTGCGCTTCCACGGCCGATGGCGCGCGAAGGTCAAGGATGTGCAGAGTTTGTGAAGAAGGCGGCGCTTCGCGTCGCCGGGATGCGGAAACGCCGTGGCGTCCCGTCTTGCGGCGGTCTATTCGGAGTGGAAGGATCGCGTCGCCATGCGAGGTCGGCGATCGGTTTCGTCGTCGGGAGAAACCGCGCCATCGCGAGGGCGCTTCTCGCCGAGAGCGACGTCGATCACTTTCGACCTATGCACGATCCGCATAACTTCTCCCCCCCGGAAGGATCTACGGCGTCCAACGAACGCTTGACGCAAGAAGGAAACGCTCGTCGGGAACATTCACCCGAGGATGAAGACGAAGGCGGACTTCTCTCGGTTTTCGCCGAAGCGAAGGCCCAGGTTCTGTCGCTTTGCGCGTGACGCTCTCGCTTTTCGGAGGCGCCGCGCTCGCTCTCGTTTCCAGACGATGAATGACCGTATCAGCCGATTTTGGCGCCGACAACAGGTCTGCGTTAAGAAAGGCCTCCATCGCAAACGGCGCCATGCGGCGTCCGTCGCTCATTCAACTTCGAATCAATAAGTCCCGAGTCGAGGGGGCGCCAAAATCAATCTTCGCGAAACCGTCGCACGTTTGTCCGACGAGCCTGACAGCGCCCATTATAATTCTGTCAAGAGGGCGCGGAAGCTCTTGTAGAGACGCCTTATATGCAAGTTTCTGAATCAGGGGGGCTTTGCCTGAGCGGTCGTTTGTGCGGTCGCGAAGCGCGCAAAAAAAAATTGCGGTGTGGCTTCGTCGCAGCGCGTCGCCTGCGGCTTCGCGCAAAAGCAAAAAGCCCGGCCTAAGGCCGGGCTTTTGTGATAACGCAAGCCTCGCTTCGACTTAGCTCGCAGTTGCGAGAGCCTTGACGCGCAACGTGAGGCGCGACACCTTGCGCGAGGCGGTGTTTTTGTGAATGACGCCGTGCTGGACGGCGCGCATCACCACCGGCGCCGCCGCTTGCAGCGCATTCGCCGCCGCCGTCGCATCGCCGGAAGCGATGGCTTCCTCGACCTTGCGAACGAAGGTGCGCATCACGCTGCGACGCGCTCTGTTCACCGTGGTGCGGCGCGCGATCTTGCGAACGGCCTTTTTCGCCGAACTGGTATTGGCCATGTCCTGGTCCCTTGTGGAGCGTCACGGAGGACGGAACGCCCCCGAAATGATCATGGCCGCAAATCTGCGGCCGTGTGGCTCGCCTTATAGGCGCGAGAGCCGGCCCGCGTCAATGCGCAACCCCTGCTTCGCGGAAAATCTAAGCTGCGGGCCGGCGCGCGCCGTCGCATTAAGGGTTTCTACATAGTTTCATCCGTGCCGATCCGGTGGAGATGAACGCCGACCCCATATGGAGCGGCCCGTGCGCCGTATTAACAAGGAGCGATCGGCCGAAAGTCATCCTATCCGGGTCTACAGGCGCTCGTTTCGGGTTCAAATTTACAGGCGTCGCATATCGACCCACGGCGATCCGCCGAAAATCGCCGGCGAGATGGCGACACCTCTCAGAACGCCTGCTTCAGCCCTAGGTAGAACCCGCGGCGCGGACCATATTGCGGGGCGAAGACCCCGATGCCGGAGCCGCCGCGAATGACATAGGCGTAGTCGAGAAGGTTGACGACATCGAAGCGAAGCGTGACCGGCTTGCCCCAGAGCGTCGAAAATTCGCGCGACAGACCCAAGTTCACCTGCGCGTAGGGCGCGACATGATCGGTGTTGGAGAAACCGCTGCGCAAGCCGCTGCCGTAGATGAGATCGGCGGAGACGAGCGTCCCGAGGAAGCGATAGGAGGCGCCCGCCGAGCCGGTCCAGGTCTGGGCGTGATCCGTGTAGACGTAATTCGTCGCGATATACGGATATTCGCTGGAGTCGAAGCGGAATTGATTGGATGAGACTTGCGTCGCGCGCTGGCGGCCCCAGGCGAGATTGCCATAGAGGCGGAAATCGCCGCTTTGATAGACCGATTTGAATTCTACGCCTGTGTTGTAGGCGCGATCATAGTTGAAGGCGGTGAGCACCAGCGCCTGACCGAATTGCCCGTCGTCGACGAGATTTCGCGCGCGCTTGAAATACGCGTCGACGCCGACTTCGAGCTCCTTCGTTAGTTTGTGCGTTACGCCCGTATCGAGGTAATTCGCCCGCTCTGGCCGCACCGGACTCGAGAGCAGGACGGACGGCTCTTGCGTCGTATTCTCGTAGAGGGCCAGATTCGTGGGAACCGCGAGGGCTTGCTGCGGCGGCGTGAAATAGCGCGCATAGCCGATATGGAATGTTGTGTCGTCGGCCGGCTTATAGACGACGCTGACGCGCGGGCTGAGCTGGTTCGTATCGACGAACTGCCACATCCGATCGAAACGCAGCCCGGAATTGAGCGTCAGTTGGTCGGTTATTTTCCATTCGTCCTGCGCATAGACGCCGGCGAGCCAGCCGAGCTTGGAATTGGCGTCGCTCACGCCGAAGGGCGCGTCGATCGGATTCCCGTTGGCGTCGAGCGGCTCGATGATCGAGGAATTCACGGTTTGCGTCTTCTCGCGGTTCACCGTGAAGCCGGCGCGCAGCGTATGGCCGGCGCCGACGCGATAAGCCCCGTCTCCTTGTAGCCCGGTGACGAAACTGGAGCGATAGACGTCCGAGGAAACGCCGTTGAAGACGAGGTCGCCGACTTCATCCGGGATGAAATGCAGCTCCGAATGGCGCGAGAAGAACGACAGTTGCGTATCGATATCGCCGCCCGCATGGGCCAAAGCGACGACGTTGTAATGGCTGGGCTCCACCTGGTTTTCGTTGAGCTTGGCGGAATCGAACAGACTTACGCCGAAGGCCTCGAACTGCGCCGGCTGGCCGGGGTTGTTGGGGATCTGATGATTGGCGACCGAGATTCCGGTGATGAAGGTGAGCTTGGTCGCGTCGTCGATGGCGTAGGACATGAAGCCGAAGAACTTGCCTTGCCCGGTTCGGTCGTGGATCGCCTCATGGCTGCTTGTCAGGTTTTCGATCCCCAGACTGTTCAGGGAAAGCCGCCCCGCCGCGAAGATCTCCCATGGGCCGAGCTTTGCGCCATAGTCGAAGGCGGTCTGGCCCGCGCCGTGGCTGCCGCCATAGAGGGTGACGCTGCCGCCGGGAGTTGTGGGCGGCTCGCGCGAGACGATGTCGACGAGAGCGGAGGTGCGCAGCCCATATTGCGCCGGCAGCGCCCCGGTGACGAGCGACACCGAGCCGGCGAAGCCGGTTTCGACGAGCTGGGAAAAGCCCGAAACGCCGTCCGGCAGAAGAATGCCGTTTACGCGATACTGCACGTTGGCGTGTTCGTTGCGGATGTGGAGATTGCCGCTGGCGGCGGAATCCTGCGACACGCCCAGCGTTTGCAGTAGAATCTTTTCGAGCGGCGTTTGATCGCCTTGCGGCAGCGCCTCGATCGCGGCCCGGTCGAGCGAATAGACATTGGCGCCGGCTTTGGGGAGAAGCCGCTCCTGCAGGCCAGCGGCGCGGTCAGGCGGCGGCGAGGCTTGGGCCAAGGGCGGCGCCGGCTTGGGGGCCGCCCGTGTGGCGACGCGACGAGGCCGTGCCGGCGTGCGCGGCGCGGCGACATGCGTCGCGGCGGAGTGCGTCGCGGCGGCGTGACGCGACGCAGGCCCGACAGTGATCGTTGGCAGAGTCGTCTGGCCCAGGGCGGCGGCGCTCCACGGGAAAGCCGCGGCCGAGAGAGCGAGAAGGTGCTTCTGTCCAGCCTTCATCGGTTTTCCTCGCTTTTCCAAAGGCCTGACCCGGACGCAAAATGAGCCGACCTGCTGATATGTTATGTTATAACATACAGAGCTCGGCTTTGGTCAATCCTCCAGTGGAACAGGCCGACAGGGCGGGAAAGAGTGCTCTCGCAATTTCAGAGGGAGGCAGCGCCTTGACGCGCGCCGGCGCCAAACGTTGCGTAGGATGACCACTATAGGTGTGGGGGGCCGCTTTAACCGGATAGGCGCGGTTTCATCCGGCGCGCAGCAGCCGCACCGCCTCGTCGCGCTCGAAGAGATAAAGCAGCACGCGCAGCGCCTGTCCGCGTTCGCTGCTCAGCTCGGGGTCGCGCCGCAAGATCAGTTCGGCGTCGTCGCGCGCCACGGCGAGCAAACGGGCGTGCGTCACGATGTCCGCGAGCCTGAAGCCCGGCAGGCCGGCTTGGCGCAGCCCCATCAGTTCGCCCTCGCCGCGCAACCGCAAATCTTCCTCGGCGATACGAAAACCATCCTCGGTTGCGCGGATGGTCTCGAGCCGCGCGCCGGCCGTTTCGCCGAGTGGTCCTTTATATAAGAGCAGACAGGACGACTCCGCCGCGCCGCGCCCGACCCGGCCGCGCAGCTGATGCAATTGCGCCAGGCCGAAGCGCTCGGCGTGCTCGATCACCACGATCGTCGCCTCCGGCACGTCGACCCCGACCTCGATCACCGTCGTCGCGACGAGGATGCTCGTGTCGCCGGTCTGGAAAGCTTCCATGGCGGCGTCCTTGTCGGCCGGCTTCATGCGGCCGTGCAGCAGCCCGACGCGCGCGCCGAAAATCCGCGCGAGCGCGGCGTGGCGCTCCTGCGCCGCGACGAGGTCGAGCTCTTCGCTTTCCTCGACCAAGGGGCAGACCCAATAGACGCGCGCGCCGCCCGCCAGCGCGCGCTCCAGGCCGGCGACGACGTCGCCCATGCGCGCCTGCGGCAGGACTCGCGTCTTGATCGGCGTGCGGCCCGGCGGCTTTTCGTCGAGGATGGAGCCATCCATGTCGCCGAACAGCGTCAGCGCCAGGGAGCGCGGAATCGGCGTCGCCGTCATCACCAGCACGTCGGTGGCGACGCCCTTTTCGCCCAGCGCCAGACGCTGCGTGACGCCGAAGCGATGTTGTTCGTCGACGACGGCGAGGCCGAGATCCTGGAAGACGAGATCGCCGGTGATGACGGCGTGCGTGCCGATGACGACGCGCGCCGCGCCCGAAGCGATGGCGGCGCGCAATTCCGTGCGTTCGGCCGGCTTCGCCCGGCCGGTCAGCAGCACGGCCTCGACGCCGACGGCGGCGAACAGCGGCGCCAGCCGCTCGTAATGCTGGCGCGCCAGAATTTCGGTCGGGGCCATCAGCGCCGCCTGGCGTCCGGCTTCGACGGCGTCGGCCATCGCCAGCGCCGCGACGATGGTCTTGCCGGAGCCCACGTCGCCTTGCACGAGCCGCAGCATGCGCTTGTCCGAGGCGAGATCGGCGCGGATTTCGCTCAAGGTCCGCCGCTGCGCGCCGGTCAGCGCGAAGGGCAGGGCGCTTTCGATGCGCGCCGCGAGTTTTCCCGCGCAAATGTGCTGCCGTCCCGCCGCGCGCCGCATCTTGGAGCGCACCAGCCGCAAGGCCAATTGTTGCGCGAGCAGTTCGTCGAGCGCGAGGCGCTGGCGCACGAGGCTGGTCGGCGCGATGTCGCCGGGCTCTTGCGGATGATGCAGGCGGTCGAGACTCTCGGCGAAACCGCCGAGCTTGTTCGCCGCCAGCACGGACGCGTCCTGCCATTCGGGAAATTTCGGCATTCTTTCCAGCGCGCGGTCGATGGCGCGCTGCACGTAGCGCTGCTGCAGGCCTTCGGTCAGCCCGTGTATGGCTTCGACGTTCGGCAGCCGCGCGAGGGCCGCCTCGTCGAGCACGCGATCCGGATGCACGATCTGGCGGTAGCCGTCGTAGAGTTCGAGCCGTCCGGAAATCCAGCGCGTTGCGCCGACCGGCAGGCTGCGGACGATCCAATCGGTGTTGGCGAGGAAGAAGACGAGCAGCGCGTCGCCGGTCTCGTCCTCGACCAGCACCTTGTAGGGCCCCTTCGCATAGCGCCCCTCGGGCTTTCTGTGCTCGACGATCCGAACCTTGACGAGAACCATCGTGTCGAGCGGCGCTTCGGCGAGGCGCGGCCGCGCGCGCCGGTCGACCGTATTGATCGGCGCGTGGAACAAGAGGTCGACGAGGCGCGCCTCGCCGCCCGGCTTGGCCAACAGCCGGTTGAACAACGCGGCGGTCTTGGGACCGACGCCGGGCAAAGCCGCGGCGCGGCCGAACAAAGGATCGAGAAGCGAGGGACGCATGCGGCGCGCAATGTGGCGCAAAGGACGGGGATTGTCATGCGGGGAGGCTGCGCTATCATGCGCCGATGAGCGCGATCCCAGAAAAGCGCATGGGCGCGGAGGAGTTTCTGGCCTGGGCCGAGGGCGTCCCGGGACGCTACGAACTCGTCGACGGCGAGATTTTCGCGCAAGCCGCCGAGCGCGTGGCGCATGCGAGGGTCAAGGGTGAGGTTTTCGTTGCTTTGCGCGACGCGATCCGCGCCAGCGGCGTCCCTTGCCAGGCGCTCCCCGACGGAGTCGCCGTCCGGGTCGACGCGCGCACGGTCTTCGAGCCCGACGCGCAGGTCTATTGCGGGCCGGAACTGCCGGACGACGCGCTGCTCGTCGAAAACCCGGTCGTCGTCGTAGAGGTCATATCTCCTTCGACAGGGCGAAACGACGCGCTCGGCAAATTCGAAGGCTATTTTCGGCTGCCCAGCGTCATGCATTATCTGATCGTCGATCCGAACAAGCCGCTCGTCATCCATCACGCGCGCGGCGACGGCGAGACGATTCTGACGCGCATTTTTCGTTCGGGCGTCGTCGGTCTCGATCCTCCCGGCCTGAGCCTCGATCTCACGCAAATCTACGGAGCCGCGACCCCCGGCGGCGGCGGCTGACGCCTTTGGGAGAACCGATGTCGCCGCGCTCCGCCAAAACGCCGACGCCCCATTGGGTCGTCCATACCGGCGCCGGCGCCGAGACGCAGGAGGTGGCGTCGGCGCTCGGCGCCGAGATCGCGCGAAACTTCGGCCCGCGCGACGAAGCCCTGCTGAGCATCGTCTCGCGCGAGGAAAACGGCGTGCTCGTCTGCGGGCTCAACGGCGTCATCCATTGGCGCTGGCTCTACGTGCGGCATTTCTACGTCGCGCCGGCTTTTCGCGCCAAGGGCGTTGGACGCGCCTTGATGATCGAGGCGGAGCGCATGGCCAGGGAAAAAAAATGTCTCGGCGTCTATCTCGACAGTTTCGACGAAGCGGCGGCCAAATTCTACGAACGCCTCGGTTTTGCGCGCCACGGCCGGATCGAGAATTTCCCCGCCGGCGCCGCGCGGATTTTTCTGAGCAAGGCGTTGTGAGCGCGGCGGGCGCTCACCTCAATTTCACGCGCTCCGCAATCTCCTTCGCCGCCTCCGCCGCCGGCCGCGCCGCCCCGATTTTGCGCCAGGCGATCTCGCCGGGGTCATTCTGCGCCTGACGTAGCAAAACTTCCGCCGTCGCGTCCGACGGATCGCCCCGCCTTGCCGCGACGCGCTCGAGACGCGCGCCAAGATCGACGTCGAGCCAAAAGCCGAAAAACGGCGCACCCTGCGCCTTCGCCGCGGCTTCCATCTCTGCGCGGCGTTCCGGTCTGTCGAACACCGCATCGACGACCACCGGCCAGCCGGCGCCCGCCACCCTCGCCGCCTCGGCCAACATATTCGCATAGACCTTGGCGGAGACGGAGCCTTCATAGGCTTCCGGCGGCAGCCTCTGCGTCGGCTCCGCGCCGAACATCCGCTTGCGCAGTCGGTCGCTGCCGATCGTGCGCGCGCCCGGCGGCGCGCCGAGAAGCGGGGCGAGCGCCGCCGCGACGCTGGATTTTCCGGAGCCGCTGTAGCCGCCGACCGCGACGATCGCCGGCGCGCAATCCAGCGCCAGAGCGCGCGCCAATTCGAAATAGGCCTTGGCTTCCGCTTGCGCGCCTTGCGCCGCCGCCACATGCGCGCGGATCGTCGCGCGCAGCGACATGAAGAATGGCAGAAGCGGCAGGCCGTCCGTCTCGTCGCGCCAGTCGAGATAGCGGTTGAGCGCCGCATTGGCGAGGTCGCGCGCGCCGACGCGCCACAGATCCATCAACAGGAAGGCGAGATCGTAGAGCGTGTCGATGCGGGCGATCTCGTCGGAGAATTCGATGCAGTCGAAAGGCGTCGGCGCGCCGTCGAGCGTGCAGATGTTGCGCAGGATCAGGTCGCCGTGACAATGGCGCGTCTTGCCGGCCGCGTGTCGCGCGTCGAGCAGGGTCGCGCCGCGCTCCAGCATCGCGCGCAGCCGCGCGACATGCGCGTCGATCTCGCCTCGAGGCGCGAGAGCGGCGCCGCGCAGGCTCTCTTCGCACAGCCTCAGGACGCGCCGCATCGCCGCCGCGCCGCCGCCGGCCGCGATCACTTCGGCCGCGTCGTGAAAACCGGCGATGCGCCGCGCCAGCGTCTCGATCGTCGCGGCGTCGAGCTTGCCCTCGGCGGCGCGGCGGTCGAGCAGCGCGTCATTGGGAAAGCGCCGCATTTCGACGATGGCGTCGACGAGTTCGCCGGCGCCGTCCAGCGCCAGGGCGCCGTCCTTTTCGCGGGTGATCCGCTTTGCCCCGAGATAGAGCGCGGGAGCGAGGCGCCGGTTGAGCGCCGCCTCTCTCGCGCACATCGCCCAGCGCTTTTCCGGCGTCGAGAAATCGAGATAGGGAAAGGCCACCGCGCGCTTCAGCTTGAAGGCGCGCGTCTTGCCCAGCACGACGCGCGAAATATGCGTCGAAACGACCTCCGCGCCGGCTTCCAGGCCGGCGAGGAAGCGCAAGGTCTCGCTTTGGGGATCCGCGTCCATGACCACTCCCCCGCCGCAGCAGGAGCCGCGCATCTCCGTTTATCGGCCAGATCGCGCCGGCCGCGACCAGGCCATCCTACATGATTTTGCGCCGCGCAGCCTCAATGCTTGCGCCCGGCCGGCGGCTCTTCCCCGGCGCCGACCTCGCGCACGATCGCATGCACGAGCCGGCCGTCCTCGATCAATATGTCGATCTCGAAGACGATATGCGTCCGGCCCGAGGCGTCCTCGCCGCGCCGCGGCAGTTTTAGTCCCTCGTAAAAAGCCTTCATCAGCGCCTGCTCCAATTTTGCGGTGTCCGGCGAAGCCGGTTCTTTTTCCTTCGGCATGTCGCTATCCTGTCTTCGAGAGACGCTCCGAAACGCCCTTGGCGAGTCTCTCGGAATTCCAGTGCGCGAGGCGTCGCGCCAGCACGTGCCCCGCCTTAACGGCGAGGTCTGAGGAAAAGCCCATTCCGGAGGAGCGTTTACCGTGAGCGAGGGGACGACGGGCGAGACGCCCGCGCGGGCCGATTGCGCCGTGCTGGTGGAGGACGAACTGCGCCGCGCCCTCGAAAGGGGCCTCGCCGGCGCCAGCGAGCGGCAGCGCAATCTCCTGAGCTATCTCGTCACCGAGGAGCTCGAAGGGCGCGGCGGCGGGCTCAAGGCCTATGCGATCGCCACGCAGGTGCTGGGGCGCGGCGCGGATTTCGACGCCCAGACCGACAGCATCGTGCGCGTGGAGGTCGGCCGGCTGCGCCAGACGCTGGAGCGCTATTACCTGACCGAGGGCGCCGGCGCCAGGGTGACGATCGCGATCCCCAAGGGGCAATACCGCCCCGTCTTCGGCAAGAGCGAGTCCGTGGTCCCGGTCGAGGCCTCGGCCGGGCCGCCTGCGCCCCCGCCGGCCGCCGCCACGGGGCCGCGCATCGCGGGCCTCGTCCTCGTGGCGCTGATGCTCACCGTCGGCCTCGGGCTCGGCCTGACGAACTGGCGCGGGCTGGCGCCGACCCCCGAAAGGCCGCAGGCGCGGCGCGGGCCGCTCGTCGCCATCGCGCCTTTGACCGTCGCGGCCGACAGAGACGCCCAAGCCTATCTCGGCGACGGCTTGCAAGCCGAACTCGCCGGGGTTCTGTCGGAATTCAACTGGCTCGCCGTCGTGCCGCTCAGCGCGGAAGCGGCGCGGCGCGCCGAGGAAAATCCCGCCGCGCTCGGCGCCGATTATCTGCTGCGCCTTTCGGTGCGTCTCGCCAATGGCGCGCTGTCCTCCACCGTGCTGGCGCTCGACGGCCGCAGCGGGGCTGTGCTTTGGACGCGCAATTACGACGCGCCCTTCCGCGCCGCCTCGGTGGTCGCGATGGAGCGCGACATCGCGGCGCGGATCGCCGCCGATCTCGGCCATCCGCTGGGCGCCATCGTCAGCATGGAGGAAACCCGGGCCGCGCTCGACGAATTCAGGAGCGACGACGCCTTCGCCTGTCATTTGCGCGCGCTGCATTATTGGAAGACGCAGGCCGCCGAGGATTACGCGCCGGCCCGGGCCTGCATGGAGGCGGCGCGGACGCGGACGCCGGTCGATCCCAATGCGCTGGCGGCGCTGGCTCTTCTGGTGCTCGCGCCGGGCGAGGCGGCGCGGGCGGGGACGCCGGAGTCGGAGCGGACCGGCGACGCGACGCGGCTCGCCCAAAGAGCTTACGAACTCAATCCGCTGGGCCTTTATGCGCGGGTGGCGCGCTACAACGCCGCGCTCTGCGCCGGCGACATCGAGACTTTTCGCCGCGTCGGCGCGGAGGCGGCGGGCGACTATCCCAACAATCCGCTGATCCTCGTCGATTACGGCGCGCGGCTGACGCTCGGCGCCGACGATGCGCGCGCCGGTCTGCCGCTGATCGCGCGGGCGCGCGAAATCACCTCGAAACTCATGCCGGCCGAGGCGCTCGCGCCCGCGGTGCAGGCGCTGCGCGACGGCCGCCCGCCCGACCTCCTGGCGCTGCGCGAAGCCTCGGCGCGCACCGCCGCGCCGAGCGTCGCCCTGGTGCATCTCGCCGGCGCAACGGCGGCCGGCGACGCCGAGGAAGCCGCCCGCGCCCAAAAACGCCTCGCGGAACTTGGGATTACGCGCGAGGCCGAGGCGAAGGCGCTGACCGGGCGGCTGTGCTGGGCCGACGGCGCGCGAAATGCGGTGGAGGCGCAGTTCGCCAAGGCTTTCGCGCCGCCTACGGCCAAGGCGGGGCGGTGAAGGCGCCGCGCGCCGGGGCCGTCCTTCGGCTCAAAACAGGCGCTGCGTCCAGGTCTTCGGCGTGAGTTCGCTGACGATCTCCAGATCGATGTGGTATTTGAACTGGCGCACGCCCTTGACGCGGATGTAGTCGATCATCTGCGTCAGTCCGTCGTCCAGCGACACCGTCGTCTTGTAATCGAGCAAGGCGCGGGCCTTCTCCGACGAGCAGATCGCGTGCTTTACTTCCTGCGGGCGCCCGGTCAAAAATATCGGGTCGAGATTGAAGCGTAATTGATTGGCGATGCGCGTCGCAAGGTCGAGAATGGTGACGATCTCTTCATCCGGACCGATGTTGATGACCTGACCGAGCACGTTGTCCTGAAACGCCATGGCTTTCAGGCAAAACAAGCAATCGTCGATGAAGGAAAAGCAGCGCTGCTGCGCGCCGTCGCCATAGATGACGGGCTGACGGTTTTGCATCATGAGGTTGATCATGATCGAGGCGACGTTGCGGAACGGATCGTCGTATTTTTGGCGCGGCCCAATGATGTTGTGCGGCACGGCGATGACGTATTCTATGTTGTGCGTTTCGCATAAATTCCGCAGGATGTCCTCGGCCGCGAGCTTGCCGATCCCATAAGGATCTTGGGGTTTGGGCGTTTGCCCTTCGTGGAACGGCGGCGCGAGCGCGCCGTAACGCGCCATCGACGAGCAAAACACGATTCGCTTGCACTTGTTCGAAATCGCCGCGGAAAAAATCGACACCGACGCCGAAACGATGTTCTGCGTCACGATGTGCGGCGAGAATACCGAAAGACCCTCATAGGCCGTGGCGGCGCAGTGATAGAAGATTTCGCAGCCTTGCGAGATGCGTCTTACATGCTCGAAGTCGTTGCAATCGATTTGATGGAATTCCACCTTGGGGGGAACGTTGTCCAATTCGCCGCCGATGAGATTGTCGATTCCGACGACCTCGTGACCATCCGCGAGCATCGCGTCCGCAAGGTGACTTCCGAGGAATCCCGCTACGCCCGTGATGAAAATTCGCATACGCCTCGTTCCCCCGTGCATCGTTTCGCGAATGGCTTCAATGGCTTCTAATGCCGAGCGCCCTCTCGAATTCTTTTTAGCGCGTCCCAGCCGGCTTTTCTAGAGCGCGGCGGAGCGGCTGGACGCCCGGTCCGGCGCACTGGGGAGCGCGGCGCGGCGGCGTCACCACCCCGCCAACCACGGCAGCGCGCCGCCCTTCGTTTTCGATCGTTCGACGTTCTTCTTGATTTTGGTCAGCTTTCGATGATGATCTATCGAAACGTTATACATGTGATCCGCGAGAATGGGCCACAGCGCTGCGTTCTCCAGCAGGCGAAGCGGCAGATTGTCCAGCAGCCAATCGAGCCTGTCGCTATATACTTTCGGCAGATGCCAGGGGCCGTGGAACCCAAAGGTCGGAAAATGCCGCGTGCCGGATTCGATCGAAAAATGTTCGGCGACGCCTTCGCTGGCGAAATGCATTCCGTATTTGTCTTCCAACAATATTCTGTGGGTGCGACACAGATAATAGTCTTCGACGATGGGTTCGTCCGCCGCCGCGCCGCTCGCCGCGAAAATTTTCGCGCCGGCTTCGGCGAAGCGACGGGATCGCCATGAAAACCCGCCATTCCCGACCTTGAGATGGGCATGGAAGGGCCACGGCGCGCCGATGTAATCGTAGTGATAGAAATGCGGAGAGAATTGATCGCCCCTCAGCACGAAGCCGTCATATTGTATGACGAGGAAATAGTCGGTTTCTATATATTTGTAGAGTTCGGCGATCATGAATTTATTGTAGTCGGCGCCGGAAGCGAATCTGTCGATCTTGGTCACCGGAAATTCGCCCCAAGCCTCGGCCTGGTCGCTCAAGATCAAGACCTTGTCGAAATCGAACGCCTGCACGGAATTGCGTACGGCTTGCAGGCCGAGTTCGTAGGTTTCGGTCGAGACGATGACGAGCGTAATTCCGTTGCCGGCCATTCGGATTCCCTCGTCGACTCCGGTCGAAACACCATCGCCGCCGCCGGCGCCGGCGGCCCCTCGCGGGAAAGCCCCGCTTGCGCCCCTTATTTGCGCCGTTTCGACTTTGTTGACAAGTTCGAGCCGACGGCGCGCACTGGCCGCCGCGACGCGCCCGCGAGCGCGAAATCTCATGTTTGCCTCACTCGAGCCGGGCGGGCGCTCCCCTTCGAAGGGGCGGCGTTTGAAGGCGGAGCGCGGCGAGCGACCGGGCGCGGTCCGTTCGCGGCGCCCGAAGTCACCCCGCAGTCACGCCCCTTGTCCTCCCCGTCGGTTCGGCCTAAAAGCTGCCGGCGCCGACGGTTCCCCGTCCGGGCGCTTTTGTCGTTCGCCCGGCGCATCGCGCGGGTCGTCGCCTGGAAGCTGGAATACGAAGACCGTGCCCGATAAGAGCTCATACTCCCCCGCGAACGTCGGCATGTCCGTCGCCGGCGGCATTGCGTCCGCTCTCGTCTTCGCCGTGCTGAGCAAGGGCGCCTTCGCGGGTTTTCTGCTGGCGCATTTTGCGCCCTTGCCGTTGATGATCGTCGCGCTGGGTCTCGGCGTCGGCCATGGCGCGACCGCGGCCATCGTCGCAACGCTGTTCCTCTCCGTTTGGCCGCATTGGCTGTTCGGCATGGCCTATGGCCTTCTCGTCGCGCTGCCCGCCTGGCTCTCCTGCTGGGTGCTGGCCGGCGCGCCCTTCGGCCGGCGCGATCGGCTCGTCCCGGGGCTGCCCGGCTGGGCCGTC
>Ga0265328_10000086_pt1 | contig 47854 bp, 48 predicted proteins | sample 41624metaG_FD_202086 | JGI IMG/M metagenome (GOLD analysis project Ga0265328, IMG submission 202086) | Rhizosphere microbial communities from Carex aquatilis grown in University of Washington, Seatle, WA, United States - 4-16-24 metaG | ecosystem: Host-associated > Plants > Roots > Rhizosphere...
GCTCGGGATGCCCGCGTAAAAACGCAACCAGCGCTTCGTCACTCAAATGCGAGCCCGTCATCGGCCTTCCCCTCCCAAAGCGAATCACATCGAATTTACTCCGCACAACTTTGAATCGCACCCGTTGGCGATCTGCCGATAGAGTTCGATCAAATCGCGCTCTGCCGCGGGGCGAAAGACGACGTCACGCGCCACGGCGCGCCGTTCTCATGTCCTCGTCGTATCGTTCTTCCAGACCGGCGAAGACCTCTTGTGCGGAGACGTCCTCCGAAGGATCGTCGAAGGCTTCGTTGATCCGCCGCGCCAGATCTCGCTCGTCCGGAATTTCTTCGCTGGCGAGCGTGACGTGAAGGCCGCTGCGCGCAGCTTCGATCTCGCGCGCCGCCTCGGCGAGCGCTTCCTGGTCCTCGACGGGCCAGTTTTCGATGGTGGGGAGCATTTGTTTGAGGGTGGAGATCATCGTCGAATCATAGCGCAATTTAGGACTTTTTCCTGCTACGGTTGGCAGCCTCGAGGCGACCCGTGCAATTTCCGTAGCCATGCTCGCACCGATGCCAGGCCATGAAGAGGCGAGCCTGCTCGGAAAGCTCGATCTTGGCGTCGGCCGCCGTCCCCGACGATGTGGCCTTTTCCTTCGAGATCACGGTTTCCAGGCGGATTTGATCCTCACCGCCGGCTTTGTAGAGCCTCTTTTTTCCGTCGAACGCCTCGACAAAATGAAAGTTCTCGAACAGTTTCTCCTCGCTGGCGCGGAGCGGGTCGAGGAGAGATTTTCGCGCATGAAGCCAATAAACGACTTCACCGTCCTCGGTAACCCCGGCTCCAAAAGTCTCTTGACCGTGAAGGTTGACGCGCACGAACCCAGGTTTGCAGGTCGTCGACCAAAACTCCCCTTCCGTGGCGAAGGGCTCGAAGATGCAGCGCTCGAGATAGGTTTTCAGGACGCGCCGTAAGGCTGGCCACCTTTCGGCATGGCTAAGCGACTCATATTCGGCCAGATATTTTCCCTGCTCGCCTCGATCCGCGCGGCGCAATCGATGCATCGGGACAGGCCGGGAAGTTGCGAGCCAAATTTCCTGCTCGGCCGCGCCTGCGATACCGTCCAGCTTCTTCGAACCAGCCTTGGCGACCCCTTTCACCATTGCTCACCTCAAAAGCTTGAGCCTGCCGATATCTTTCCACAAGACAGGCGATCCCGACCGCGATCAACCCGCGGCTTCGATCCGTTCGATGTCTTTCTTCAGCAGGCGATTGACGAGTTCGTCCAGGGATATGCCCTGCGCATTCGCCCGTAGCGCGAGGAATGCGAGAATTTCCGGGTCGAGATGAACGGGCGGAACGAGCCGCGCGCCCGGACGGAAAAACTTTCCGCGTTCGGCTTTGGAGAAGTCGTATTCGTCTTTCATGGGGTCCGACCGTCGTGATATTGCCGCGCTTCTCGTTTGGTCGCCGGCCGCGCCGAGATGATCCTTACGGCGACCCGCGCGACGTCCGTGTTACGATATGTATGGATGACGACCAAAAGGCGTCCATCCTTGGCCGCTCCGAGAGTGATCCATCTGTCCTCATCGTCGCTATGTGCCTCGTCGAAGAGCGTCAAGGCAAGCGGATCGGAGAAGATCGTCAGTGCGTTGGTGAAAGAAACGCCATGTTTGGCGACGTTGCGCCGGTCTTTTGATGGATCCCAATCGAACTCGAAATTTTGCAGGGCCATTGTTTGAGCGGCGGCGATCAGCCCGCCTCCTCCTCCACGAACCGCGGAAACACCGGCGCCGGCGCGGGCAAAGGCGCACCTTCCCTTAACCCGTGATCTTCCCCGGCGCTGGCGAAATCGCGGGCGTCCGCCGCCACCCCCAGCAAGTCCAAAAACTTCCCGGCCGACGCCGGCATGAACGGCTGCAGCGGGATCGCCAAGCGGCGGATCGTTTCCGCCGTCACATAGAGCACCGTCGCCATCCGCGCTGGGTCGGTCTTCTTCTTGGCCCAAGGCTCTTCGCCGGCGAAATAGCGGTTCGCTTCGGCCACGACGCGGAAGATTTCAGCGAGCGCATGGTCGGGCCGATAGGCGTCCATGCAGCCGCGCGCCTTCTCCAGCGCGCCGGCCGCCTCGGCGAGGATGGCGCGGTCCCGCTCCAGGAATTCGCCCTTCTTGGGGACCGCCGCGCCGCAATTCTTGTTGATCATCGACAGCGAGCGCTGGGCGAGATTGCCGAGGTCGTTGGCGAGATCGGCGTTGATGCGGGAGACGATCGCCTCGTGCGAATAATTGCCGTCCTGGCCGAAGGGAATTTCGCGCAGGAAGAAATAGCGCAACTGGTCGACGCCGTAGCGCTCGGCGAGTCCGATCGGATCGACGACGTTGCCGACGGATTTCGACATTTTCTCGCCGCGGCTGAACAAAAAGCCGTGCACGACGATTCGTTTCGGCAAAGGCGCGCCGGCCGACATGAGAAAGGCCGGCCAGAAGATCGCGTGAAAACGCGTGATGTCCTTGCCGATCACATGGGCGTCGGCCGGCCAGAAGCGCGCCCGCTCCCCCTGCCCCGAAAGCCAGCCGGTGGCGGTGATGTAATTGGTCAGCGCGTCGACCCAGACGTACATCACGTGCTGCGCGTTGGTCTGGGGCGAGGCCGGAATCGCGACGCCCCAGTCGAAGGTCGTGCGCGAAATCGAAAGATCGGCAAGGCCCCGCTTCACGAAGGCGACGATTTCGTTCTTGTAACTTTCCGGCGTGACGAAACCCGGGTTGGCCTCGTACAAGGCGAGAAGTTTGTCGCCATAGGCGGAAAGCTTGAAAAACCAGCTCTCCTCCTCGACCCATTCGACCGGCGTCCCGGTCGGCGCATATTTCTTGCCGTCGCGCTCGGTGAGTTCGCCCTCGTCGTAATAGGCCTCGTCCCGCACCGAATACCAGCCGGCGTATTTGGAGAGGTAAATGTCGCCATTGGCCTCCATGCGCCGCCAGATCTCCAGCGCCGCCTCCTTGTGGCGGGCCTGCGTCGTGCGCACGACGTCGTCGGCGACGGCGTTCAGCGCCTCGCCCATGGCTTGAAACTGCGCCGCGGTGCGGTCGGCGAGTTCTTGCGGCGTCAGCCCCTCGCGCTCGGCGGTGCGCTGCATCTTCTGGCCGTGCTCGTCCATGCCGGTGACGAAGAGCACGTCGAAACCGTCGAGCCGCTTCCAGCGCGCAAAAGCGTCGGTGGCGATCCGCTCATAGGCGTGACCGATGTGCGGCGCGCCATTCGCATAGGGAATGGCGGTGGTGATCATGTAGGTGGGGCGCGTCATGGCGCGGGGTTTATCGTGGATTTGCGCGGGGGGGAAGCCGGGAAAATGGACCGCGCGCCTCCCCCAGGCGGCGAGCTTCCGCTCCAGTCCCAGACTCGCATGGGCGGGGCTGGTCGACGGCAGGCGCTGGGTCGCGATGTCGCGGGCCGCCGGGTCGAGACCAGGAAGCGCCAGCGAAAAATACAGCCGCTGCGCCGCCGCCCCGTTGAAGAAGATGCGCGCGACGCCGGGATGCGCCTCGAAAAAGGAAGCGAAATCGTTCGGCGCGACGGTGGCGGCGTCGATCCTTCGATCGAGACTGCCAGGCCGATGCGCGCTGGCGCAGACGTCCCAGAGCGCGACGCGCGCCGCGACCAGCGCTTGCAGCCGCTCCGCTTAGTCCAACGCCGGCCCAGCGCCGAACAGCCGCCCCATGATCGGCCAAAAGGCGCTGCGCGGCTGAGCGTAACATTGCCCTGCGGCGAGCGACGCTTGGCCGGGCAAGGGGCCGAGGATCAGAACGCGCGCCTTCGGGCCCGCAACGGGCGGGAAACCGAAGGAGCGCGGCTCGGCGGTTTTCGTCATTGCTTTCGCCTACTCACTTCGCCCTTTTGCTTCGTCGCCCGCGCCTCATCCAGGCGCCGAACCGCTCGAAAATGAAGGCGACCTTACCAGACCGCCCCCGTCTTTTTGCTGAGCCCCCCAACCGCAAAATTGTTCGGTAAATTACCGTACGCTGAAACGTCCGGTAAACTTCCGTACATTCCCCGAGGCCAGGAGACGAGGCGATGGACATGGAAGGCGACCGCACGGCCTGGGTCGAGGCGCGCATCGCCCCGCTGACGCCGGCGCATGATCGCGACGGCTTTTCCTGCGGGGTCGAGGCGCTCGACCGCTATTCCCGGGATCTGGCGCTGGCGGAGACGAAACGCGGCCGAGACGCGTGCTTCGTCGCGCCGACGCAGGACGGCGCGATCGTCGGCTATTACCCCCTCGCTTGCACTTTCACGATTGAAAGTTGCGTTCGGGAAATTCCTGGCCGGGGCGATTGCGATTTGGCTGGCAGGCGTCCTGCGGTTCGCTTAGTATCCGCATCGCTGGACGAGCCAGATGCGGAGTTGGCCATGAGCGTTCTTGACGGGTCAGATTTTGATTTTGATTTCACCGGGGGCGACGCAGCCTTTTACACCGATTTGGAAAGAGCCTTTCCGAGCAATGATATAGGACGAAGGAGTTCATTTTCGGGCGCGGAGGTGATTAGCTTGGCCGGCGCACTCACTCCTGTATTCATCGGCGCACTGTCCGCTTTTTTGGTCCAAATGAAAAAGTCTGACGCAGCTCGCAAGATAAGGATCAAGTGCAGTCGCGATAGCGAAGTCCTTTTAGAGGGCTTTGGTGGAGACGATCTTGCCTCCATGGAGCCGGCGTTATTGAAAATCGTCGAGACCATGAAAAGCAAAAAATGAGCGACTCGGAAAGCATCCGCGCGTATCTTAAGTCAAAACGCCCAGGTTTGCGGGAGGATTTCCTTGGCGTTGGCGATCGATTTTCTTACAATATCCCTGAATTTGGCTTTACACTCGAAGGAACTCAATGCTCAATATACGATGAAAATATCGATGCTATGTTTTTGCGCTCCAAATTCCACGGCAATATAATCGTGAACAACACCTATCTGGCTTCCTTTGCATACAACATGGCCTTGGTCTGGCTGAACTTTGGTCATGAATATCCCGACCTGGAAGTTGGAAAAGACTGTGCTCTGTCTAGATTATTGCGATATAATTTCAAGAAATTCTTTTCAGAGCAGATTTTAAATCGAACACATAATGTATTTGGAATCGCTATTTTTCTTGAGACGCTTCTTTATCAAGAGCAAGAGATGCGACAGATTTTCGACGCGGCAAAGAGCGATCCGATCCAGTCACGAAAATTTGAAATTTTCGCGAATGTCATGTCTGGAATTATGTTGTTTCACGAAGTTGGGCATTTAATTAACGACCTTAAAAACGAAGAGTTTGAAAAAATTTTGATTAAATATCTGAACGGCAATAGTCAATCTACTTTCGATGCACCCTGGAAAAACTATCTACAACCAGGCAGGACTGAGTTCTTATGTGACGCGTTCGCCGTCATCGTCGAGAGCAGGCAACGGCCAAATTTTGCCGATGGCGGTTTTATTTTGAGGGCGATCGCCTTTGGATTTATTGTCTGCGCATGCTTGAGCGGCCTGGAAAAATCGGCAGCGGCAACCGCTCGGCAATATCCTGCGTCAATGGATCCCGACATTCTCGACGAAATTCACGCCGATCTCCCAGGCGCAAATTTCGTTATTGGGATCGACGAATCCCTCACGGCGCGTGCGGAATCGGTCATTGCCATCTGTCATTACCTTGCCACGACTGCGAATATTGGGCTCTTCCAGACTGACGCAGCCTTTCCTCTGCCTGAGAATCTAATGGTAATACTTTCGAAATTTATGCTGACGATAGTCGACTGGGATAATTCCATTGCGCGCGGGCTGTGTGAACTCACGGCGCGCGCACTTCATGGAAATGATCGCGGCATTGAGTATCTCAAACTACGCTCGAAAGTCTTTAAAATGCCGCCTGGATCGAAACAAAATCCAATATCCCAAGAAATGACCAGATCTTGATCGGCGAATGTGTGGTTGAAGATGTTTCCTCACCCGCCCGCCGCCTTCGCCAACCTCTCGAAAATCCCCACCACCAGCGCCTTCTTGTCGAAGTTGAACACTTCCGTCTCGCGCACGGCGACGGCGATGTCGTCCCAGGCCTGCGCATAGCCGATCACCCTCCCCGCTCCTTGTCCGGCGAATTCCCTCACACGCCCATCCATCCAGCGCCGCAGCCCGCGCAAAAAGGTCTCGAAGGCCTCCTCATTGTCGCGGCCGGTCAGCCGGTCGGCGAGCGCATGGACGGCGCCCCATTCGACGCGCGGCAGATTGCCGAGCAAGGCGCGCAGCGTGGCGTCGAAGAGGACGCCGTCGCCGTCCAGCAGCCGCAAAGTCTCGCGCACCGAGCCGCCCGAGGCGTTGGCGGCGGCTTGCAACTGCTCTTGCGGCGTTTGCGCAACCTCGCCGCCCAGCGCACGTACGGCGGCGCAAATCTCCTCGCTCGGCAGCGGCTCGAAGGACAGCTTGCGGCAGCGCGAACGGATCGTCGGCAGGATGCGGCCGGGCTGATTGGCGATCAGCAGGAACAAGGCGCGTTCCGGCGGCTCCTCGACGACTTTGAGCAGCGCATTGGCGCTGGAGCGGTTGAGGTCGTCGGCCGTGTCGACGATCGCGACGCGCCAGCCGCCGGTGCCCGAGGCGCTGTGCAGGCCGTGCGTCACCTCGCGCACGTCGTCGACGCGGATTTCCGTGTAGAATTTCTTGGTCTTGTCGTTCCAGGCGCGGCGCAGCGGAAAAAGATCGGCCAGCGCCATCGCCGCCATCTGCCGCGCCGCCGGCGCCTCGGCCGGCACGAAGAGCGAGGTCGCCGCCTGCACGGCCGGCGCGCCGGCGCTAGGGTGCGCCAGCAGGAAGCGGGCGAAGCGCCAGGCGAGCGTCGCCTTGCCGACGCCTTCCGGCCCGCTCAAGATCCACGCCTGCGCCAGACGGTTGCCGCGATAGGCGTCGAGCAGCGCGCGCTCGGCCGCGGCGTTGCCGAAAAAGCCGTAGGTCTCGCGTGGATGCGGCGCGCCCTCCAGGCGGTCGCTCTCCGGAAGGGCTTGCGCTTCGCCGCGACGGCTCACGCGGGCGTCTCCTCGGACAGAGGGAAGCGCCGCGTCATTTTGCGCCAAATGGTCTTCGCGACTTCTTCGGGCGGCGGCGCGGCGTCGATAACGACGCAGCGTTCCTTTTCTTGCGCGGCGATCCGCAAGAAGGCCTGGCGCAGCCCTTCGTGAAAAGCGGAAGCTTCGCGTTCGAAACGGTCGGGCCGCGCCCCCGCGCCGCGCCGCCGCGCCGCGCGCGCCAGGCCCTCGGCCGGCGGCAGATCGAGCACGAAGGTCGCGTCGGGCGTCGCGCCGGCCAGAGCCACGGTTTCGAGCAGCCGGATCATGTCCGGATCGACCTTGCCCATCGCGCCTTGATAGGCCCGCGTCGAATCGACGAAACGATCGCACAGCACGAAGGCCCCGCGCTTCAGGGCCGGCGCGATGACGCCGTCGACATGGTCGATTCGCGCCGCCGCAAACAGCATCGCTTCGAAGAGCGGCCCGCGCGCGGCGAAGCGGCCGGAGAGCAGCAGCTCCCGAAGTCGCTCGGCCTTGGGCGTGCCGCCGGGCTCGCGCGTCGACACCGTCTCGACTCCGGCCCGCGCCAGGCGCTCGGCGAGCAGCCGGATTTGCGTCGATTTGCCGGCCCCCTCGCCGCCCTCGAAAGTGATCAGGCGCCCAGGGCCGACACGCGCCGGCGCGCTCATTTCTTCTTGGAGATTTTGTCGTGAATGGCGCTGGCGGCATATTCGTAGGCCGCATCGAAGGCGCGTTGGCGCAAGCTGCCCGGCTCGACGCTTTCGGCGGCGTAGAGCGGCAGATCGAGCACGACGAGGGCGCCGCGTTTGACCTCGATCCGGCCGACCGGAGCGCCGGCGTCGATCGGCGCGACGACAGGCCCCTGATAGACGATGCGGCCGGAAAGCTTGTCCTGGCTGCCGCGCGGCACCAGCACCGCCACGTCGGTCTTGGCCGAGAGCGGCACCTGGCCTTGCGCGCCGCCGAAGACCTGCGCCGACCCGACGGTCTCGCCGGCCTTGAACAGCGTCCGCTCCTCGAAGTTTCTGAAGCCCCATTGCAACAGCTTTCGGGCTTCCTCGGAGCGCTCCTTGGCGCTGTGCGCGCCATAGGCCGCGAGGATCAGCCGCCGCCCTTCCTCGACCGCCGAGGCGACGATCGCATAGCCGCTCTTTTCGTCGATGCTGCCGGTCTTCAGCCCGTCGACGCCGATGTTCATCGCCAGCAAGGGATTGCGGTTCGGCTGCTTGATCTTGTTCCACAGGAACTCTTTTTCGCCGAAATAGCCGTAATATTGCGGATAGGTCTTGATCACGTGATCGGCGAGCCGCGCCATTTCGCGCGGCGTCACCTTCTGGTCCGGCCCCGCCTGGCCCCAGGGATTGCCAAAACTGGACTTGGTCAGCCCGAGCTCCTGCGCGCGGCGATTCATGCGGATGACGAAGGCCTCTTCCGCGCCCGCGACGCCCTCGGCGAGGGTGATCGCCGCGTCATTGCCCGAATCGATCACGAGACCGCGGATCAGATCCTCGACCCGAACCTTGGAATTGACGTTGAGGAACATCGACGAGCCGCCGGCCCTGGTGCCGCCGTCGCGCCAGGCGTGCTCGGAGACGAGGAACTCGTTGTCGAGCTTCAGCCGGCCCTCGGCCAGCTCGCGGAACACCAGTTCGGCGGTCATGATCTTCACCGTCGAGGCGGGCGTGACGTAATCGTCGGCGCCCTTCTCGAACAGGACGCCGCCCGAGCCGGCGTCGAGCAGGATCACGTTGGGGAAAGCGGTCTGGAAGCCCTGCGCCAGCGCGCTCGCGAGCGGCGCGAGCGCCAACAGCGCTATGGCGAAGGCGGTTTTCAAAGGTCTCATCGGCTCGGTCCGCATCAGGCGTTGCACGGGGCGGTGGCGCGATTCAACCATGCGGCGCCGCGCCGCCGAAAGCAATCCGGCGGGGGCGCCCTTGGGTTCGGCTCCACGGCGAAGCCAGCATAAAGCTTATTTCATAACAAGTTACAAAGCCGCGCCGCGCGTCACTCTTCCGCGAGTTGCGCCGCGCCCTTCGACTTCGCCACGCCCAGACCGTAAGGCCGCGTCGGCGGCAGCGGGGCGTCGCGCTCGGCGGATTTTTCATGCGCCGGGCGAGCGGCGGGCGCATCGTCTTCCGCGTCGGACGTGCGGTCGACGATGGAGCGCGGCTCGGCGTCGCTCTGGCGACCGGTCTCCAGCGCCGCGGTGCGCACCGGGCGCTCTCTTTCGGCGACGGCGCTCAGCGAAGGACCGGGGATTCCGGGGAGCGTCGCCGGCGCGCCGTCGGTGCGCAGCGAGGCCAGCAGCAATCCCTTGTCGCCGCCCTGCAATTGCGCGCGGCCGAGCCACTCGACCTTGACCCGCGCCGTTCCCTGGCTGCGGAAATCCAGCGCTTCGGCGACGCGCTGCGACACGTCCATCACCCGGCCGCCATGGTAGGGTCCGCGGTCGTTGACGCGCACCACGATCGAATAATTATTGTGGGTGTTGGTGACCCGCGCATAGCTCGGCAGCGGCAGCGTCGGATGGGCGGCGGTCAGCGCGTTGCGGTCGAAGACCTCGCCATTGGCGGTCATGCGCCCGTGAAAATCAGCGCCGTACCAAGAGGCGGTTCCGGACGAGGAATAGGCCCTTTCGCTCGGCACATAGGTCTTGCCGGCGATCTTATAGGGCTTGCCGACCTGGTAACGGCCGCCGCCTTCCGGCACCTCGTCGCCGTCGGCCACCACTTTGGGACTGGAGCGCACGCCGTAACGCGGATCGAAGGCGCCGCCCCCCGATTTGGCCGCGGCGGCGTAGTCCTGCGTCGGCTGCCCGGCGCAACCGCCAAGCACGGTCGACAGGGCGAGAAACATCCCGTAGCGGAGGGAAATTACATATTTCGCGTCGCCTTCGACGCCGCGCGCCGCAGCGCGTTCCTTCTCTCCCCCAGACGCCATATCTTTTCCCCGCGGATGGAAACTCTATACGCCGCTCCCGAAGGAGCGCTGCCTGCCACCAGCGCCAAGCGGCGCAACATCCAACCAAAAGCTTTACGCCCCGGTTAAAATTTTACGGATTTCACGCATTCGTCGCGTATTTCCATGCCGACATCAGGCCCTGCGATTGCGACGAAAATGGGACACATTCGAGCCAAGTGGGCGCGGAGGCGTTTGAATTGGCGAAATGTCCCAGTCCAGCAGGGTTTAATCCCGCGCCGGCGCGAGATCGACGATCTCGGCTTGCGGCTTTTCGACGCCGCGAAAGGCGTTGAGCGACAGGCGCGCTGCGAGGTGGCAGGCCCGGCCGCGCCCTTGCAGCAACTCCGCGCCGAGCGGCGAAGCCATGGCGCGAAAGCAGATGGCGTCGATCGCCGCGCCATCGCCCGAGACGAGACGGGCCCGCACATGCGCGTCGCCGACGACCGTCGCATATCCGATCAGGCAGTTTTGTAGCGCGAAAAGTGGGGTTGGATTTCCCTGCCCGAACGGGCCGGCCTTTTCAATCCGGTCGATCAGTTCGGCGCTCGCGCCGCGCGGGGTGACCGCGGCGTCGAAGCGCAGAGAGTCGCTCTCCCCGGCGCGCGCGACCGCCTCGGCGAGCGCGTCGTTCATGAAAGCGCGAAAGGCGTCGAGCCGATCCAAGGAGAGAGTGACGCCCGCCGCCATGGCGTGGCCGCCGCCCTTGGCCGCGAGGCCATGTCGAACCGCGCCGCGGATCGCCGCGCCGAGATCGACACCACTTAAACTTCTACCTGAACCTGATCCAATTTTTCCATTAAAAGCAATTGCAAATGAAGGTATCTTAAACCTATCCTTCAATTTGGAAGCGACCAGACCGACGACGCCCGGATGCCAGGATGGATCGCCGACCACGAGGCAGGAGAGCCGGTTGCTTTTGCGCAGTTCGGCCTCGGCGGCGTGCTCGGCCGCCTCCACACTGGCCTTTTCGATCGCCTGCCGCTCGGTGTTGAGGCGGTCCAATATCGCCGCGATCCGGCGGCATTCCGTTTCGTCGTTTTGCGTCAGCAGCCGGGCGCCCAGCGCCGCGTCACCAATCCGCCCGCCGGCGTTTATGCGCGGGCCGAGCAGGAAGCCGAGGTGATAGGGTCGTATTCTGCCATCCAAACGGGCGGCGTCGATCAGCGCGGACAACCCGACCCGCTGCCGGCGGCGCATGACCTCGAGCCCCTGCGTGACCAAGGCCCGATTGAGGCCTTTGAGCGGGGCCATGTCGGCGACGGTGGCCAGCGCCACGGCGTCGAGCGCCGCCAAAATTTCCGGCTCGCACCGCGCCGCCCAAAAACCGCGGCGGCGCAATTGCCGGTTCAAGCCGACCAACGCGACGAAGACGACGCCCGCCGCGCAAAGGCCCCCCTGCCCCGAAACATCGTCGCGGCGGTTGGGATTGACGACGAGGGCCGGCGGCAGCGTCTCGTCGGCCTGATGGTGGTCGAAGACGATGGGCTCGAGGCCGAGCGCGCGCGCCTCGGCGAGCGGCTCGAAACTGACCGTGCCGCAATCCACCGTGACGAGCAGCCGGGCGCCGCGTGCGAAAAGTTCGCGGATGGCCTCGACGTTGGGGCCGTAGCCCTCGGTGATGCGGTCGGGAATATGGATGAAGGGCGCCGGCGCGCCGGCCGCGACGAAATAATCGGAGAGGATCGCCGCCGAACAGGCCCCGTCGACGTCGTAATCGCCGAAGATCGCGATCTGCTCGCCGCGCTCTATGGCGTCGGCGAGCCGGGAGACCGCCGCCTCCATGTCGAGCAGGTCGAAAGGTTCGGGCAACAGATCGCGCAATTTCGGGGCGAGAAAGCCGGGCGCGGCTTCGACGTCGACGCCGCGCCCGGCCAGAACGCGCGCCAGGGCCGGCGGATAGCCATGCGCCTGCGCCAATGCTTCGGTCATGGCCTCGCCAGAGGCGTCGAGGCGGGACGCCCAGCGCTTTCCCAGCACGGAACGCTCGACGCCGAGGAAGGCGACGCTATCGGACGCCGCGTCGCCGAGGCGGTTGAAAGAGGGCATGGTCCGGTCTTTCGCGCTGCCGCGCCCGAGGACTCACCGAAGGCGAGGGGCGATTCTGTCAGCGAGGATGGGCGCGCGCCGCGCCGGCATCAAGCCCAAAGATTCGAGCGTAAACTGCATGCGGCATCTAAGTTTTGTCGTCATCATGACGAAAGTAACGCCTGTTGAAATTCTGTCTTGGTCGAATATGGAAGTTGACCCGGCGTATTCTCGGTCCTATCTTCGCGGTAGAGCTTTGCAGCGGAGGAGTTTTTGCGTGAAAGCTCTTGTAAATGACCCCCGAAAAAAGGAGCGCATACGATGCATGGATCTTCGTTACATAAATTTTTCGCCGAATTCCTCGGCACGTTTTGGCTGGTTTTCGGCGGTTGCGGCAGCGCGATCTTCGCCGCCGGCTTCCCGCATCTCGGCATCGGATTTCATGGCGTGGCGCTGGCCTTCGGCCTGACCGTGCTGACCGGCGCATACGCCTTCGGGCCGATCTCCGGCGGCCACTTCAATCCGGCGGTGTCCCTCGGCCTCGCCGTCGCCGGCCGTTTCGACTGGAGGGAGCTGCCGCTCTACGTCATCGCGCAGGTCGTCGGCGCGGCCGCCGCGGCGGGGACGCTCTATGTGATCGCCGCAGGACATCCCGACTTTTCGCTGGCCGGCGGCTTCGCCTCGAACGGCTATGGCGCGCATTCGCCCGGCGGCTACGATCTCCAATCCGCCTTCATCGCCGAGGCGCTGCTGACCGGAATCTTCCTGCTGATCATTCTCGGCTCGACCGAGGCGCGCGTTCCGCCCGGCTTCGCGCCGATCGCCATCGGTCTCGCGCTGACACTGATACACCTCGTCTCGATCCCGATCACCAACACTTCGGTCAATCCGGCGCGCTCGACCGGACAGGCGCTGTTCGTCGGCGGCTGGGCGATTCAGCAGCTCTGGCTGTTCTGGGCGGCGCCGCTGCTCGGCGGGGCGCTCGGCGGCGTGATCCACCGGACGCTGTTCGCGCCGCGGCCGGAATGAGGCTCGCGGTCGGCGTCATTCGAAATTTCCGGAAAAACGTTGCGAGCCCCAGAGGCTCGCATTTCCGTTCCCGCCTCTTCCAGAACGCGAGACGCTCGTAGTTCTACTGCGTCAGAACACCGGCGGACGAACCTCGCGGTTCGTCATTGCGAGCGGAGCGAAGCAATCCAGGGGCCGGAGGGGTAACTTACGTCGTTTCCCACCGCGAAATGTCTCGAAGGATTATCCATGCGACTCCTGGATTGCTTCGCTTCGCTCGCAATGACGGCCCGAGAAGCGCCTGTGGGCGCTCGTGACGCCGTAGACGTAGCTTGCGTCATCGAAAAAGTAGGAACGGCGTGCGAGCTTCCGGGCTCGCCCCAGTCAATTCAAGTGAAGCGCACCGCTTAGGCCCCTTCGGCCGACAAGAGATAGCCGCGGCCGCGGATGGATTGAATTTCGACGCCGGCGTCCGCTTCGCCGAGGCGTTTGCGGAGCCGGGACGCCAAAGCGTCCAGCGCGTTGGAGCGATGGAAATTCTCCCCGCCCGCATAGACTTCGTCGAGCAGGGCTTCGCGCGGGGCGATCTGGCCTTGCCGGCGAATCAGGGCTTCGAGCAAGGCGACCTCGCGCCGATGCAGCAGGAGCGGCTTGCCGTGGACGGTGACTTCGCGCCCGTGCGGGTCAAAGGACAAGGCGCCGAGCGTGACGGGCGGGTCGCCTGCAAAACCGCGCCGCAGATTGGCGCGGATGCGCGCCAGCAGTTCGTCGACGTCGAAGGGTTTGACCAGATAATCGTCGGCGCCCGCGTCGAGCCCGGCGATGCGATCCGTCGGCGCGCTCAGCGCCGAGAGCACGACGATCCTCGAGCCCGGATGCCGGCGCCGAATGTCGCCGATGAGCCCGAGACTGTCGCCGTCCGGCATGCGCCGGTCGAGCACGGTGAGGGAATAGGCCCGGCCTTCGATCGCCCGGCGGGCTTCGCCGATGCTCGCGGCTTGGTCCGCGTCGTAACCGCCGGCTCGGAGCCGATCGACGAGCAGGCGTGCGGTTTCGGCCTCGTCTTCCACAACCAATATGCGCATGATTCCACTTGCTCTCGCCGCCCAGGTCGCGCACTCAGACTAGCAGAGACGCATCGCCCCGCAAGAGCCGATATCGATCTTGAAAAGCGCCGAGGGACGCGCCGACGCTCAAGACGTCAGATTATTGGCCACGTCGTTGAAAGGACCTCTCAACCGCGTGCCGGCGTTGGCGAAGGCCGTGATCGCCGCAAGGCCGATGAATGTGGCGATGAGCCCGTATTCGATCGCCGTGGCGCCGTCTTCGCGGCGCCAGAACTCGCTCAAACGTCGGATCATTGACCTTGCTCCCCCTGCTCCGAGCCGATGGGACCGCGGAGCGCTGCGTCGGTCATCCTTGCGCGAGGTGGAAGAAATTTTCGTTAAACTCATCGCATGGATCGGCCGCGGTCGCGCATTTTGGCGAATTTGGACCGCAGGTTAGGTTAAGGCTCCGCGCCCCGAGACGCCCAAACGCCGCCTCGATCCTCCGGGCGAAAATTCGTCGGCGCCGAGGTCGAACGAGGCTGCGGCGTCACCGAGGCCTATCCTGCGCTCGGCTCAGCTCGCCGCGCGCGCCGCGCGCAAACGCGCAAAATCCGCCCCAGCGTGGTGCGAGGAGCGGGTCAAGGGCGAGGACGCGACCATGGCGAAGCCTTTCGAATAGGCCAAAGTCTGCAAGGCCGCGAAGGCTTCCGGCGTGACGAACTCCGCCACGGCCGCGTGTTTTTTCGTCGGCTGGAGATATTGGCCGAGGGTCAGGAAATCGACACGGGCGGTGCGCAGATCGTCCATGACCTGAGTGACCTCCGCCCGCTTTTCGCCAAATCCCAGCATGATCCCGGATTTGGTGAAAATCGCCGGGTTGAGCTCCTTGGCGCGCTGCAACAGCCGCAGCGAGTGAAAATAGCGCGCGCCGGGCCGAACCGTCGGGTAGAGGCTCGGCACGGTCTCGAGATTGTGGTTGAACACGTCGGGACGCGCGGCGAGCAGCGTCTCCAATGCGGCTTCCTTGCGCAGGAAATCCGGGGTCAGGACCTCGATCGTGGTTCGCGGCGTCGCCGCGCGGATCGCGGCGATCGTCGCGGCGAAATGCGCCGCACCGCCGTCGGCGAGATCGTCGCGGTCGACGGAGGTGATCACCACATGCTCGAGGCCGAGGTCGCGCGCCGCCTCGGCGACGCGCGCCGGCTCCGAGGCGTCGAGCGGGTGGGGCAAACCCGTCGATACGTTGCAGAAGGCGCAGGCCCTGGTGCAGATCGCACCCATGATCAGAAAGGTCGCCTGCTTCTTTTCCCAGCATTCGCCGATGTTGGGACAGGCCGCCTCGCGGCACACCGTCGCGAGACCGCTCGCCGAGAGCACGGCTTCGGTTTCGCGCCAGGCCGCCGAACCCGGGGCCTTGACGCGAATCCACTCGGGCTTTCGAAGCACGGGCTGGTCGGGCCGATGCGCCTTTTCGGGATGGCGCTGGGTCGAGCGCGGGTCGGCGGAGAGGAGATCGACGGTGAAGGTCATGATATTGAGCCGCTGTCGAGATGTGGGGGCGGGCCGCGCCGCGTTTCGCGTCCTCGCGAGGAAGCCGTCGCCTGGGGCGGAGCTTATTGCAAGGCGGCGCCCCGCTCCATGAGAATCGCGCCGCCACCGCCCCGATCATATTGCACCGTCTCTTGGATTCTCAATCCGCATCGGACGCTCTTCGATCGGCGAGGGCGTCACGGCGCTGTCGGATTTTGTATGGATATTGGCGTCCTGGACATTGTCGCGCGTTTATTTGCAGCGCTAATTTTCCGCCAAAGGCCGAAATTCGGATTCGTCGGCAAAGGGAGGTTGCAATGGCCAAGCTCGCCATCGGTGGAGGAGAGGATCGTCATGGCCCGCGCGTCGCCGACACGCTATACGCGGGGCTGATCGTCGTGTGGATCGCCGCCATTTGGACGGCCGCGCTATATTTCGCGATGGATGCCGCCGCCGACGCCGGCGGAAACAGTTTTCTGCTCGCTTGCATCCTGGCGACCGCTGGGATTCTGACGGTCTTTTCGGGTCGGGAATTCCTCGTCGCCTGGCGCCGCCTCCACAGCGGCTCGTGATCGCCAACGCGGCTCCGGGTCCCGGGGCCGTTCTTCTTCACGACGAAACGGAGGATGCACGCATGACCAAATTGGCGCTCTACGTCCAACTCGAAGCCAAACCCGGAAAAGAGGCGGAGCTCGCCGCCTTTCTGGCCGGCGCAGCAAAGCTCGTCGAAGCGGAGGCCGGCACGGTGGCCTGGTTCGCGATGCGGATGGGCCCGACGAGCTTCGGCATTTTCGACGCCTTCGACGACGAGGCCGGGCGCGAGGCGCATCTTTCCGGGGCGGTCGCCAAAGCGCTGATGGGGAGGGCGTCCGAGTTGCTGTTCGATGCGCCCATGATCGACAAGATCGAGATCTTGGCCGACAAGCTGCCGCGCTGAACGGGCGGCGCGGCTGCTCTCTGATGTGGCGCCGCGTCGTGAATAAAGTCTATGGCGCCGCGGGGCGCCGTAGGCGAAGGGTTGGGGCCATCGCGCTCAACTCTGCAGCGGCGCGAGTCGCCGCACGACCATCTCCTGCTCATGTCGACGCACTTCGGCGAGATCATGGGCGGACTGCATCGCCAGCCAGGCGTTCGCCGAGCCGCCGATCGCCTTTTCCAGCCGCACGGCCATCTCCGGCGATATCGCGCTTTCGCAATTGACGACCCTGTAGAGCTGTTGACGCGTGACGCCGAGCCCCGCGGCGGCCTGCGCCACCGTCAGTTTGAGTTCGGCGATGTTTTCCTTGACGAGGCGGCCGGGATGCGGCGGATTTTTCATAGGCATGGCCGGTCCTAATGGTAGTCGACCAGATCGACGTCGCTTGCGCGTCCCTCGGCGAAACGAAAGACGATGCGCCAATTGGCGCGCACGGTGATCGACCAGAACCCGTTGAGATCGCCCTTCAAAGCGTGCAGCCGGAAACTTGGAAGATCCATGTCTTCGATCGTCGCGGCGACATCGAGAAGGCCGAGGATGTTTTCGATCTTTTCGACATGCTGCGGATTGACGCCCTTCGGATCGTCGTCCTCGAACAGCCGCCGAAGGCCCTTGTGCCGAAAGCTCTCGATCATCGTCCTGCTTTCCAGACAGGTTGTAACTTGTCAATTTACAGGCGTCAACGACCAATGGCCAAGACCAAGGGCCAGTCTGCGCCAAACGCCGTGCCCATCGCCAAGTTCATCGGCCAAGTTCATCGGGGCGCCCGCCCCGTTCGCGGGGAGGCGCGCCGCGTATGTGGTGTAAATACATCAGCGACAAATTGGCGGCGTGGTTTACAAATCATAAACGCGGCGGACCTTCGGCGATCCCGCGCGCGCATTATGGTAAATTATAATAAACAATGTTTTTCAATGAGTTATTTGTGCAGCGCGATCCAGCGCCACGGCGGCGAGCCGTCCCGCGCAGTCCCGCAGTCGCGCCGCGCTTCACCGAGGCCGAGAACTCGTCCCGCTGCCGCAAGCGCAACCGCTTGGCGACGCCGCGTAAGTCGTCGAGGGGTTTGTCTCGGTCCCATCCGCGACCTCCCGCTCCTAAGGTCAACGCTTGTCGACTATGCCGAAATACGCTTTAGCGGCTTCGATGAAACTCGCTGTTTGGCCCACGCGCGGCTGCCAGAGATAGAACATCAAGACAAATGCGGTAAGAAACATCGCGAGAGCCGCAAGCCCGAGCGGCCCTCGCACAATGAACCGCACGCGTCGGCCTATATAGAAGTCGAAGTCGGGGAACTCGTTCATCACGCACCTCAACACAGAAAAGAGCCGCCAAAGGAGGTTTCGTTAGCGAGCAATAAACAGCGCCTCGCGAGATTGGTCCCCTTGTCCGCCACGGGCCGTTGCTGCGGCGCAGCATGCCGTTTTTGCATCGGGATTGAATTGGGCGGCGCGAACTGCTGCGCTGCGCACTAAAATATTTTTAGCCGCCGTTTTTCGCGTAAAAACATGTAGTTACGCCTCTGATAGTCCAGATCAAAGTTACTCCTTGGCGTATGTGGCTCATCGACACGGCCCGAACGATTCCGGGGCGAGCTATCTTTCGTGGGCTTTATAGGTAATTCCCATAACCGCGCCGGACCTGCGTCCGCACTTCAATGATTAATTCATATAAACTATATTTGTCAGCATGTTGAGCGAAATCACTTCGCTTACACGTGCTCCACGGAGATCACGCCGGGAATCGCCTTCAGCGCGCCGGCCACGTCCGCGTTGGCGACGTAGCCGCCGGGCAGTTTGATCTCGATCTCCTCGCCCGCCGGCTCGCGCAGCAGGACGAGCGAGACCTCCCCCTCTCCTCGGGTCGCGAGGCGGGTCTTGATCCCTTCCAGCGGGCCGGCGTCGCGCAAATACACGCGCAGGCCCTTTTGCGCCTTGGCGGCGACCTTGGCGAGGCTTTCGGCCGAAACGATGCGCGCGCGCACGTCGTCGCCCTCGAGATTGGCGGAGAGCGTCAGCAGCACGGACGCGCCCTTCTCCAACAGGTCGCGAAACTGCGTCAGCGCTTCGGCGAACATGATCGCTTCGTACTGGCCGCTCTCGTCGGAGAGCTGCACGACGCCCATCTTCGAGCCGGATTTGGTGCGGCGCTCCGCCCGATCGAGCACCACGGCTGCGAGCCGCCCCGCCGTCGCGCCGCGTTTCACCGAGGCCGAGAACTCGTCCCAGCGCTGCAGGCGCAGGCGCTTGGCGACGCTGCGAAAGGCGTCGAGCGGATGGCCCGAGAGGAAGAAGCCGGCCGCGTCGAATTCGCGCCGCAAGGTTTCGGCGGCGCTCCAGGGGGCGCATTTCGGCAGGGCCAGCTCCTCCTGCGCCTCGGCGCCGAACAGCGCGTTCTGCCCGACCGCGCGCTCGTCCTGCTGGCGGTTGGCGCTGGCCAGAATCGTCTCGATTCCGGCGAAGACGCGGGCGCGGTCCGACAAAAGCTCGTCGAAACCGCCGCAGGCCGCGAGATTCTCCAGCACCTTCTTGTTGACCTCGCGCGGATTGAGCCTTCGGGCGAAATCGGCGAGGCTTTTGAAGGGCGCGTCGCCGCGCGAGGCGACGATTGAACCCGCCTGCCCGTCGCCGACGCCCTTGATCGCACCGAGCGCATAGCGGATGGCGAGTTTTCCGTCCCGCCCCGCCGCCACGTCGAAATCGGCGCCGGAGCGGCAGACCGAAGGCGGCTCCACGTCTATGCCGAGCCGCATCGCCTCCTGGCGGAATTCCGCGAGCTTGTCGGTGTTGCTCTTGTCGAAGGTCATCGAGGCGGCGAGGAATTCGGTCGGAAAATGCGTCTTCAGATAGGCCGTCTGATAAGTGATGAAGGCGTAAGGCGCCGAATGGGATTTGTTGAAGCCATATTCGGCGAATTTGGCGCAGGCGTCGAAAATCTGGTCGGCGACGGATTTCGCGACTCCGCGCTCGGTCGCGCCGGCGACGAAGCGCTCGCGCTGCGCATCCATCTCCGCCTTGATCTTCTTGCCCATGGCGCGGCGCAGCAAGTCCGCCTGGCCGAGGCTGTAGCCGGCGAGATCGCGGGCGATCTGCTGCACCTGCTCCTGATAGGTGATGACCCCGAAAGTCTCCTTCAAAATCGGTTCGAGCTGCGGATGCTCGTATTCGATCGGCTCGTCGCCGAGTTTTCGCGCGCAATAGGTCGGGATGTTCGCCATCGGCCCCGGGCGATAGAGCGCGACGAGGGCGATGAGATCCTCGAAACGGTCAGGGCGCATGTCGACGAGCGCCTTCTTCATGCCGGAGCTTTCCACCTGGAACAGTCCGACGACGTCGCCGCGCCGCAGCAGCGCGAAAGTCTCCGCGTCGTCGAGCGGAATGGTCGTCGGATTGACCTCGATCCCGCGCTGGCGCAACAGCGCGACGCAGGCCGCGATGACGGTCAGCGTCTTCAGCCCGAGAAAATCGAATTTGACCAGCCCCGCCGGCTCGACCCATTTCATGTTGAATTGGGTCACGGGCATGTCGGACTTCGGATCGCGATAGAGCGGCGCAACTTCGTCCAGCGGCTGGTCGGCGATGACGATGCCGGCGGCGTGCGTCGAGGCGTTGGAATAGAGCCCTTCGAGCGAACCGGCGATCTGGAAGAGCTTGGCGACGCGCTCGTCCTGCTCCACCGCCTCGCGCAGCTTCTGCTCGCTGGCCAGGGCCTCCTTCAGCGTCACGGGTTTTGCGGGATTTTGCGGCACGAGCTTGGCCAGCTTGTCGACCTGGCCGAGCGGCATCTCCAGCACGCGGCCGACGCTGCGCAGCACGCCGCGCGCCAGGAACGAGCCGAATGTGATGATCTGCGCGACGCGGTCGGCGCCGTAGCGCTGGCGCACATAGTCGATGACTTCGCCGCGCCGCGTCTGGCAGAAGTCGATGTCGAAGTCCGGCATCGAGACGCGTTCGGGATTGAGGAAGCGCTCGAAGAAGAGGCCGAAGCGCAAGGGATCGAGATCTGTGATGGTCAGCGCATAGGCGACGAGCGACCCGGCGCCCGAGCCGCGGCCCGGCCCGACCGGTATCCCCTGCGACTTGGCGAATTTGATGAAGTCGGAGACGATGAGGAAGTAGCCGGGAAAGCGCATCTTGACGATGACGCCGAGTTCGAAGTCGAGCCGCGCGTCGTAATCGGCCTGTGTCAGGCCGGGCGCCGGGCCCGTCGCGGCGAGACGCGCCGCGAGGCCCTCCATGGCTTGGCGGCGCAGTTCCTCCGCTTCCACCGCGTCGAGATCGGCGACCTCGCCTTCCGTGCGCACGAAGCGCGGCATGATCGGATTGCGCGCCACGGGCCGATAGGCGCAGCGCCGCGCGATTTCGACGCTGTTCTGCGTCGCCTCCGGCAGATCGGCGAACAGCGCCAGCATTTCGGCGCGGGTCTTGAAGCAATGCGAGGCGGTCAGCCGGCGCCGCTCCGCCATGCTGGCCACCGCCCCCTGCGCGATGCAGAGCAGCGCGTCATGCGCGTCATATTCCTGCGGCGTGGCGAAATAGGGCTCGTTCGTCGCAACCAGCGGAAAGCCGCCGCGAAAAGCGAGATCGAGCAATTGCGCCTCGAGCTGGCGCTCGCCCGAAACCTTGTGACGCTGCAATTCGACATAGAGCCGATCGCCGAAAATATCGGCGAGCGCGGCGAGCCGCGCCTTGGCCGCCTCGGCGCGGCCTTCCGCCAGGAGCGGATCGAGCGCGCCCTCCGGCCCGCCCGTCAGCGCGATGAGATCCGCGCCGTCGCGCAAAAGATCGTCCAACGTGATCGCCGGCGCCTCGGAGGGCTCGGCGGCGAGATAGGCGCGCGAGCACAGGCGCATCAGATTGGCGTAGCCGGTCTTGCTCTTGGCGAGCAGCACGAGATTGCCGAGCGCCCGCTCGCGCAAGGGCGGACGCCCGCTTTTGCCGTCGGCGAAATCCACCGCGAGCTGCACGCCGGGGATGGCCTGCAGGCCGGCCTTCGCCGCCTTTTCGGAAAATTCCAGCGCCGCGAAGAGATTGTTGGTGTCGGTGACGGCCAGCGCCGGCTGCGCGTCCTTTTCCGCAAGTTCGATCAGACGCGTCAGCGTCAGCGCGCCTTCGCGCAGCGAGAAGGCGGTGTGCAGATGGAGGTGGACGAATCCGGGATCGGCGCTCATGACGCGCCATTACAACAGACGGGGCGCCGGCGCGTCAAAGCTCGCCTTCGACGACGAAAGTGTCGCAGAGCATGTCGTGCAGGCCTTGGCGATCCTTCGACCAGAAGATCGCCAAAACCCCGAAACCCAGGGGCAAAATCGCCAGGACGCGCGCCAGATAGCGGCCGAGCGCGAAGAGCGGCGAGAGGCGCGCGCCGTCCCGGCGGACGATGCGAATCCCCATGATTATTTTGCCCGGCGTCGCCTGCCGCGGGCTCGACACGAAATGCACCTCGTAGAAGAGGATCAGCAGAACCGCGAGGCCGTTCAGCAGCAGCTGGTGCTGTTCGAAGGCCTCCTTGGCGGCTTCCGGGCCATAGCTCGCGAAGGCCAGAAGGCCGATCGCCATGCCGAGGACGATCTGCGCGGCGGCGAGAATCAGCGCGTCGAGCAAATAGGCGAGAAGTCGAGTCCAAAAGCTCGCGGGAACCTTTGGGCGCTGGCTGGCGCGCGGCTGCTGCTGCTGCTGCTGCGGACGCTTTTGCGCAAAGACGTCGTCTTGCGTCGGCGGCGGCGGCGCGGATTTGTAGAAGCCGGCGAAGGGCGGGAAGTCGAGCGCCGGAACCCAGTTCGGCGCCCCGAGAAGATTGAGGTTGGCGGCGCGCGGCACGGCGCCGTTCTCGATCATCTCCTTGAGCTTCTCGCCGGTGATCGGCCCGATGACGCCGCGGCCGTCGTCGACGAAATAGTGCCGCGCCAGAGGATCGGTCGAAGCGGGTTCGGTCGGCGGCGGCGACGCGCCGGGTTCTGTCGGCTGGGACACGGGAGGCTCACCTTGGCGGCGGGGGAAAGGATGGGACGCGGCCTACCGCCTCGTCGCCAGCGCACGGATCATAGCGCCCGCGCCAAGAAACGCCAGCTTGGCCTTGTGCCCCTTTAAACTCGGCGTCGCCGTGCGCATCTGACGGCGGGCGCCCTTCGATTGCCTCGGGTCGAAAAGCGCGCCTTCAGGCGCGCATCCGCTCCGCGACGGATCGATCGCCGAAAGCCGCCAGAGAGGCCCAATGAGCTCGAGCGCCAAAAACATCGTCTTCGTGCATGGCATGGCCGGCTGGGGGCCCAAGGATCTCGGCGGCAAATTTCCCTATTGGGGCGAGGCGCTGGCGCAGTTCGGGCCGGAGTTTCGCGTCTTCGAGGCCAAATGCGGGCCCGTCAGCTCGCTGCACGACCGGGCCTGCGAGGTTTTCGCGCAAATCTTCGGAACCCGGGTCGATTACGGCGAAGCGCACGGCGCCGCGGCGGGCCATGCGCGATTTTCGCGCGATTATTCCGGGGCCGGTTTCGTCCCGGACTGGTCGGCGGAGAATCCGGTCGCGATCGTCGGCCACAGCGCCGGCGCGCCGACCGCTTTGCTTTTGCAACGACTGCTCGCCGACGATTTTTGGGGGCTCGGGACCAGCGCCGATTGGATCGAGACCGTCGTCAGCATCGCCGGCGCGCTGAACGGCTCCACCTTCGCCTATCGATTCTGCGACGACGCCAACGGCCGCATGATCGGCCTGCCCAGCGCCTTCGTCGCGCGCGGTCTCGACCTGCTGGCGCGGGTGATGCGGCTGAGTTCGACGCCGGTCCTCGATCTATATCTCGATCAATGGACCGGCGACGCCGGCGCGGCGTCCGCGTTGCAACGTCTCGACGCCAGCCGCTTCGTCGCCAGCGCCGACAATCTCGTCCACGACATGTCGCTGCAAGGCGCGCGAGAGACGCTGGAGCGCTGCACGACTTTTCCGCAAACCCATTACCTCGCCTTCGTCGCCTGCGCGACGCGGCGCGCCAGGCGCTTCGGCCTGCCCTTCGGGGTCCTCGCCGAACGCCCCGCCCCCGCGATGGGCCTGCGGCAGCGCTATGGCGGACGCTACATCTGCACGCGGCCGGAGTTTTCGGCGGCGCCGATCGAAGGCTGGGGCGCGGGCGAATTGACGATGGAGCGGTGGCGCGCCAACGACGGCTGCGTCAACACGATCTCGCAGCGTCATCCCCTGCTCGGCGGCGCGCATCCCGTCGGCGGCGAGGGCGTGCTCGCCCGCGCCGACATCGCGCCGGGGCGCTGGTATTACGAAAACATCGAGGACGTCGTCGGCCGCGCTTTCGACCATCTCGATCCGGTGCATGGCGCCTTTCACAAACCGTCGCGCAAATTGCGCGAGGCGCACCGTCGGCTGTATCGTGAGATCGCGCAAACGTTGAGGCGGCTGCGAGCCACGGCGCGGTAGGAATGCGCGCGCGGAGCCAAATGTTCCAGGGGGCCGAGTTTCGCCTCGCCAGGGTGAACTCCTTCGTCGACGCCCGAAACCGATTTGATCGAAAAAAACCTCTCCCCCGCTTATGCGAGGGAGAGGGGCAATGCGTCGAAACGGGCTCTGCGCGGATCAATTCACCGCATAGAGCCGCGGCGCCGCCGGGGACGCCTCTTGCCGGACGGCGCTCGCCGCCGGCGCGCGCCAGCCGCGCGGCAGCTTTCCTTCATAGGCGACGTTCAACACGATTTGCGGGCCGGCGAAATTCGCAAAAAGCCCTGCCGGCAGCGCCAATTCTCCGCGCGTCCAGCGCCATTCGCGGCCGTCCGCGCCCTCCTCGGGAAAGAAACCCTCGGCGAGAGCAGGCTCGCTCAACGCGATTTGCGTCGTGGCGCGGCCGTCGCTCAGGCTCAGCCCTTGGACGCACAGGCCAAGCCGGCGCGCGTCCAAATTGTGACCCAGGTCGTCGGAGGGAACGAAGGTCGTTGACAGGAGGCGCACGTCTTGCGCCGACTTCGGCAACAGGAACACCGCGACGCCCTCCGCGCCGATCGGGGCGACGTCGACGCCGTCGACGACGAGGCGCAGGCTCGGGTCGCTCTCGCGCGCATAGCCGAGAAGCGCCGCACGCGCTTCGAGCTGCGCGCGCACAGCCGCCAGAACCGGCCCGTCATTGGCGCGCGGCCGACAGAAATCGGCGTCGCCGAAGTCCGAGCGGAATGAAGCGCCGGCGCGCTCGACGAAGAATTCGCGATTGCGCATTGCGAGATAGCTCTCAGCCGGCAGATCATTGGCCAGCAGCACTTCATGGGTCTCCAACTCGACGTGCCAATAGTCGATCTCGTCGACCGGCTCGCGCGTGATGGTCGCGCCGTTCACGAGGAGCTGAGCTTCGATCATCACCTCGCCGACGCAATCGACGCAGATCGAATGGGCAGGCGAGACGTAAAGATCGCGTGAGGGCTTTCCCGCCCCGAAGGCGTCGGCCGCGATGCGCACCGGCCAGGCGTCGCGCGGATTCGGCAGCGACGCGGAGACGACCTTGCGGTGGCCGAGCCAGACGATCGGGCGTTGTTCCCCCGAAGCCGTAACGACGATGTCGCCGATGGCGAGCTTTTCGACCGCGACGTCGCCGCTCATGGTGCGGATGAGGGTCCCCGCCGCGAAGCAGACTACCGAGGAGGTCGTCGGCAACGTGGGGTTTGCCCCCAAGGTTCCGCTCGTGACGCCGGGGCCGGAATTGTCGACGACCGTATTGGGGGCGGCAACTGTGGCGCTGACGCTCGAAGGCTGCTGAGTGCCCACCGGCCAGCTGAGGGTTCCCCCGCCGTTGGCGTCATAGGTTTGAATGGCGCCGTTGAGGCTGGGCGGATTGCCGAGCGTGACGGTGTTGGTCGCCGGGTCGAAAGTAAAACTTGTGAACGTAAAAGGAGTAGTGCCGTTCGGCAAAGAGGCCGTGACGGTTCCGGTGACGGTGTTGGCCGTGTAATCGACTTGGATGTCCCCGGAAATCGTGCCGCCCGTTGAGCTGTTAAACAGCTGCTGGTTGGTGAATGCTATGTCGACCGTCGTCATGTCTCGTCTCTCCTCAGCCTATGTTAAGTTCGAGCTCATCTCGCGCGATCCCGGCGTCGATCGGACGACGGGACGCTTGTTTCACCGACCACCAACCGCTGACTGGGCGTTCGCCCAGAAATTTTCATGCCGCGGCGCCCTCTCCGGCCCCGGAACTCGCCGCCATGCTTCGGCGCGCGCGCCAAAGTCTTTACCTGCCGGGACTTTGGTGGCGAGAGAGCCGAAGAGTCAATTCGCGGCCCCCAAAATTCGTCAACGGCCGCACCCACTTGTGCCGAATTCTGAGAACCGTTGCCAAAAGGCCACAGCTTCGTGGCTACAATTTGGCGTTTGCGGCGGTTTCCGCGCCGCGGTTCTGGCGATTACGACGTGAATCGACGATTCCTCGCCGCCGATCGACGCATCCTGGCCCGCGCAATTGGAAATTTTGGTATTTTGCTTGGACCTAGGCGCGCGTCTGTCCGTAGCGCGGCTTGGCTCCACCGATTCCGAGCGGTCGCGAGCCCCTGAATCTGGGAGGAAAACGAACTTCGCCCGGTCGCAAGCCCTGTCCTAGCGCCCGAGAATCGCCGCGAAGCGTCGGCGAGCCTCCTGCCGCGCAAGGCGCCGCTGGCTCGGATCCGAGGCGCAAGGCCCTCCGCCTTCGCATCGCGCGTTGCTCCGCGCGCGCGACCTTCAGCCGATCAGGCGGAGCTTTTCCGCCGGCCCCGCCTCCCGCCGTGCGGCGCGCGCCGCCGGTCCCCGCCAGCCGCGCCGCCCCTTCGCCTCATAGGCGACGTGCAACACGATTTGCGGGCCGGCGAAATTCCGCCAAAGCGCGGCCGGCAGCGCCATTTCGCCGCGCGTCCAGCGCCAGTCGCAGCCGTCTGCGCCCTCCTCGGCGAAGAAGCCGTCGGCGAGAGCGCGATCCGTCAGCGCGATTTGATTCGCGACGCGCCCGTCGCTCAGGCTCAGACCGTAAACGCAGAGGCCGAGTCGGCGCGCGTCGTCGTTGAGGCCAAGGTCGTCGCAGGGAACGAAGCTCGAAGAGACGAGGCGCACGTCTTGCGCCGACTTCGGCGCTAAAAACACCGCGACGCCCTCCGCGCCGATGGAGGCTACGTCGACGCCGTCCACCACGAGACGCGGTTCGGGATCGATCTCCGCGCGATAACCGAGGCGCAGGGCTTGCGCTTCGAGTTGCGCCCGCACCGCCGCCAGGACCGGTCCGTCATTGGCGCGCGGCCGGCAGAAATCGGCGTCGCCGTAGTCCGAGCCGCGGTCGACGCCCGCGCGATCGACGAAGAATTCGCGATTGCCCATGGCGAGATAGCTCTCGGCCGGCAGATCATTGGCCAAGAGAACGTCGTGGCGCTCCAGTTCGACGTGCCAATAGTCGATCTCGTCGACCGGCGCGCGCGTAATCGTCGCGCCGTTGACGAGGCGCTGGGCGTCGATCATCACCTCGCCGACGCAATCGACGCAGATGGAATGGGCGGGCGAGACGTACAGGTCGCGCGACGGCTTTCCCGGTCCGAAGGCGTCCGCCGCGATGCGCACCGGCCAGGCCTCGCGCGGATTCGGCCGCGCCGCGCAGTTCACCAGGGTGTGGCCGAGCCAGACGATCGGACGCTTTTCTCCAGAGGCGGTGACGACGAGATCGCCGACGCGCAAATCCTGCACCGCGACGTCGCCGCGCGGCGTGCGGATCAAAGTGCCGGCGGCGTAGCAGACCGTGCCCGAAAGGATAGTGGATTGGACAGGCTCGGTGATCAGCTGAGCAATAGTCGGGTTTGGCGTCCCACTCGAGTTGGTGCTGGCGGAAAATCCCGTATGACTGACCGGCTGGAAAGTCGTTGTGTTGAAAGTCGCAGTCGCTCCCGGCGCGGTGAAGCCTCCTCCGACGAGTGACGGGTTCTCATTGTTGTAGAACAGCGTGAAGGAGCCGTTCGGAAAAGCGCTGGTCGACGTCCCATTTCCATTATCCACAATAGTGGAGCCCGGCGAGGCCGCCAAGCCATATTGATAGCCGAAGCCGCTGGGGATCGGTCCGGTGGCGGTCAAATCGGGATAGCTGAACGTCGTGGTGGCGAAGCTGCTGACGCCGTTGGCGGGAGTTATGGTTACGGACGACCCGGCGAGGACGGTGGGGACGCCGGTGTTGGCGGCATAATCGATGTTCACGCTGCCGGTGTAGGTTCCGACCTGGACGCCGGCGCCGTCATAAATGGCGTTGTTGGTGAAAGAGAGAGTGACGAGAGTGTCAGTCATAGCGCGCTCAGTTCCTTCAGCCCGGCGAGACCCGCGCGCTCAAAACGCGCTAAAGCAGCCTTACAGCGTGAAAATCGCCGGTCAATCCCCAGACAGGCGGCCCTGCTGCGCATATTGCGGATTTTCTTCGAGCGTTGCAAAAATGTCACGCGCGCAAAATCCCCAGTCGCCGCACGGCGGCGCGATGCAGACGAAAACTTCGCGGAGCCGCGCCGGCGCCGGGTTGATCACGTTCGGCGCCTTCCGCTTGGAAGCCCGGAGGCTCGCGGTCCAGCCCCGCGCATTCCCCCTCTCCGCCAAGCTCCCGGCGCGCAAAACCATCGCTTCGAAACTCGCGCCGCACGACCGCCGCCGCTCGCAGTGGACCGACGAGATTTCGATCGCCTCCACGAGGCCGGCGGCGCCGATTGACGCCGCCCGCAAAACGCGACATCCCTGCCCGCATGACGTCACCCTCCTCCCTCGCCTTTCTCGTCGTCGCCGGCGGGCGCGGCACGCGCGCCGGGGCGGGCGCGCCCAAGCAATATCGCGCCGTGCTCGGCAAGCCCCTGCTCGCCCGAACGCTGGAGGCGTTGCATGCCGGCGCGCCCTCCGCGCTGCTGCAGGTCGTGATCCACGCCGACGACGGCGCGGCTTTCGCGGCCGGCGCGGCGGAACTGTCGGAAGCGGCGCGCAAACATTTGGCGGCGCCGGCTTTCGGCGGAGCGTCGCGCCAGGAGAGCGTGCGCAACGGGCTCGAGGCTTTGGCGCGACTGGAGACGCCGCCGAAGCTCGTGCTGATCCACGACGCGGCGCGGCCCTTCGCCGACCCCGCCTTGATCGAGCGCGCCATAGAGGCGGCGCGCGATTTCGGCGCGGCGGCGCCGGGCGTGCCGATCAGCGACACGATCAAGGAGATCGACGCCGCTGGGCGCGTCGTCGCGACGCCGGAGCGCTCGAGGCTGCGCGGCGTGCAGACGCCGCAAGCCTTCGCCTTCGAGCTGATCCTCGACGCGCATCGCAAGGCCGCGGGCGGAAAAATCGACTTCACCGACGATGCGATGGTGGCGGAGGAAGCCGGCCTGCCCGTTCACATCTTCGCGGGCGATCCGAAGAATTTCAAACTCACGACGCCGGAGGATTTCATGCGCGCCGAACAGCAATTGCTCGCCGCTTTGCCGGACGTGCGCACCGGCCAGGGCTACGACGTGCACGCCTTCGCCGACGGCGACCATGTCTGGCTCGGCGGCGTCGCCGTGCCGCACGGCCAAGGCCTCGCGGGACATTCCGACGCCGACGTGCTGGCGCATGCCGTCACCGACGCGCTTTTGGGCGCGATCGCCGAGGGCGACATCGGCGCGCATTTCCCGCCCTCCGATCCGCAATGGAAGGGCGCGGCCTCCGCCATCTTCCTGAGGCACGCGGCGGAGCTGGTGAAGGCGCGCGGCGGCATGATCGCGCATGTCGACGCGACCATCGTCTGCGAAGCGCCGAAGATCGGCCCGCATCGCGACGCCATCCGCGCCAGCCTGGCCAAGATCATGGGGATCGAGGAGGGCCGCGTCGCGGTCAAGGCGACGACGACGGAAAAGCTCGGTTTTACGGGGCGGCGCGAGGGCATGGCGGCGCTGGCGCTCGCCACCGTGCGGCTGCCGTTGTGACTGCGACGGCGCGGGAGCGTTTGGCCGCGCGGCTGCTCGAATTGTGCCGGGCCGAAGGGCTGATGGTGGCGACCGCCGAATCCTGCACAGGCGGGCTCGTCGCGGCGGCGATCACCGACATCGCCGGCAGTTCGGAGATTTTCGACCGCGGCTTCGTGACCTATTCCAACGCAGCGAAGATGCAGATGCTCGGCGTCGCCGCCGCGACGCTCGAAGCGCATGGCGCCGTCAGCCGCGAGACGGCGCTGGAGATGGCGCAGGGCGCGCTGGCCCATTCTCGCGCGGACATCGCCGTGTCGATCACCGGCGTCGCCGGCCCGGGCGGCGGCGGCGCGGAAAAGCCCGTGGGCCTCGTGCATTTTTGCTGCGCGCGGCGCGGCGCGGCGAGCGCGCATGTCGAGCGGCGGTTCGGCCCGCTGTCGCGGGGAGAAATCCGCGCGGCGTCCGTGGTGCAGGCGCTGGAGATGCTGCTCGCGGCGGCGGAAGGAAGACGTCGAGAAAGTTGATTAGCCCAGCGCCCCCACCCTAACCCTCCCCCGCTTTGCGGGAGAGGGGACGCGCCCCAACGGCATGAGTCGGGTTTTCGATGAAGAGCCGAATCTGCTCCCTCTCCCGCGAAGCGGGGGAGGGTTGGGGTGGGGGCGATTCAGCCGCCGCGATAAATCTGGTCCGCCCGTTTGGCGAAGGCTTCGGCGTATTTGTGGAAGGCCGTGTCGAACATCGCCCCCATGATCAGCCCGAGGGCGGCGTTGCGAAACTCATAGGCGATGAAGAACTCGACGCTGGAGCTTTTTTGCCCCTGCGGGCTGTCGGGCACGTCGCGAAAGGTCCAGCGATTTTCCAAGGTCTTGAAGGGCCCGTCGATATATTCGACGAGGATTTCGAGCTTTGGCGCATTGCAGGTGACGCGGCTCGTGTAGCGCTCGCAAATGGCCTTGAAGCCGACCTGCATTTCGGCGACGATCACCTCGATCCCCGCCCCCGCGGGCGTTCGACGCCGCACCCGCATGCCCTCGCACAGCGGCACGAATTTGGGGTAGGACTCGACGTCGCCGACGAGTTTGAACATTTCGGCCGCGGAGTGCGGCACCAGGCGGCGGTCGCGAAAGCGCTTCATGCGCGCGTCTTAGAACAAATTTTGGCGAAGCGTTAGGGGTAAACGCGTCTACGCCCCGCCTCCCGCCGCCTGCGCCGCCGCCCGTTTCTTCTCGATCCTGCGCACAGAGAAAATCGACACTTCGTAGAGCAGCATGCCCGGCACGGCCAGGGCCAACTGGCTGAACACGTCCGGCGGCGTCAGCACCGCCGCGACGATGAACACCAGCACGATCGCGTAGCGGCGCTTTTCGGCGAGGAATTGCGAGGAGACGATGCCCACCTGCCCGAGCAGCGTCAGCACCACCGGCAGCTGGAAGACGACGCCGAAGGCCAGCACCAGCGTCATGATCAGCGACAGATATTCGGACACGCGCGGCAGCAGTTCGATTTGCGCGCGGCCCGGCTCGTTGGCCTGCTGCATGCCGATGAAGAAGCGCAGCAAATTCGGCATGACCAGGAAATAGACCATCAGCGCGCCGAGCGCGAAGAAGATCGGCGTCGCGAAGAGATAGGGCCGGAACACCGCGCGCTCCTTCTTGTAGAGGCCGGGCGCGACGAAGGCGTAGAGCTGCGAGAACACCACCGGACAGGACAGGAAGGCCGCGGCGAACATCGCCACTTTGATTTGCGTGAAGAAATATTCCTGCGGCGCCGTGTAGATCAGCTTGGCCTCCGGCCCCGCCGCGTGGGTGTAGGGAACGACCAGGAGATTGTAGATGTCCTTGGCGAAGAAGAAGCAGATGACGAACATGATGAGGAAGGCGGCGAGCGCGCGGATCAGGCGCTCGCGCAGCTCCATCAAATGTTCCATCAGCGGCGCCTTGGTGGCCTCGATGTCGGCGTCGGTCATGCGTTCAATGCTCGCTCGAGGGCGAAGGCGCCGTTGGCGGCGGCGCAAGCGGTTCCGGCGGAGTCGGCTGGGCCGGCGATTCGACCGCGCGCTCGATTTCCTTGCGCGCGGCCGCCAGCGGATCGAAGCTCGCGTCGCGGCGCACGTCGTCGAAGACCGCGCCGACGCTCTCTTGCGTGTCCTTAACGGTGCGCTCCACGTCTTTTTTCACCTCGTCCAGTTCGGCTTCGCGCAAGGCGTCGAGGAACTGGCCCTGGAACTCGGCCGCCATGCGCCGCGCCCGCCCGGTCCATTGGCCGATCTGGCGCAGCACGCGCGGCAAATCCTTCGACGGAATGGCGACGAGCGCCACGATGCCGATCACGATGAGTTTGCCGGCGTCGAAATCGAACATGCAGCTTTCCCGAGAGGAAATTCGGCCGGAGCTTTAGAGCTTCTTGGCTTCGCCGGCCTTGTCGAGACTGGCCTGCTCCTGGGCGAGGCGCTCGATCGTCTTGGCCGGCGCGTCCGTCGTCGCGTCGTCCTCGGCCATGCCCTTCTTGAAGGCCTTGATGCCCTTGGCGAAATCGCCCATCACGTCGGAAATCTTGAACTTGCCGCCGAACACGATAAACACCACGCCGCCGACGACGATCCAGTGCCAGATCGACAAACCACCCATGGGAGACCCTCCAAGACCGCCGCCGCGGGGCCGCCCCGCGATTTGGGCGGGAAAGTAGGACGGCGGCGCCGTAAAAACAAGGACGATAGGCGGTTGGCGGCGCGCCAATTTGATTGTGACGGCTAGAGCTCGGTCATAGGCCAGCAATTCTAAATCCCCCTCCCTCCAAAAATTTCCAGGCGTCGCACTGAATTTTTGGAGGCGGTTTTGAGGTTATGAGGGTCGTCATGAGCGCGTCCCAGTCTGCAAACACCAGATATTCGGTGAGCATTCGGATGTGGTCGAAGAAGCGTTTCCGGACGCGTTTGGCGTTCCTGGCTTTGACCCAACGTTCTTCGACGCAATCCATGACTGTATGCAGGGCAGAGGAAACAGAGACATCGATCACAGGGAAGCTGGCGCGGGGTGCGTTCGCTGTCTCGTTTTTCCTCGCCTGTCTTGCCGTCCTGGGTCTGACCGGCATAGACTTGGAGGACCTTTGATTTTGGCGTCGAGGATCGGATGCGTGAATATGTGCTCGCCACGCTTTGCGCGGCTGTTTTAGTTTTCGTCGCGTTTTTCGGCGCCTACAGCGGGGGCGCGGTTCGAGAACCTTTATCTGCGGCGCAGCAGCAACATGACAAAGCAAGATACGGCGGCCAGCAAAACCCCGAGGGCAAAACCCCGAAGATCGAGAATTCTGATAGCTTTTGGGATAAAACCAAAGGCGACCCCGTCGCTTATTTTACCTATGTCCTGTCTATGTTTACAGGCGTTCTCGGAACTGTATCTATATTCCAGCTTTGGTTTTTGAATAAGAGCGATAAGACTGCGCGGATTGCCGCCGAAGCTGCAAATTTGTCCGCTGATGCACTCCGCAGAACCGAGCGAGGAATACTCATAGAATACGTGCAGCTTACCCACATCCCAGGTATCCGTGCATTTACTGATACGCTTTATACAACTGCAGTCAGAGCCGACGATCATACGATGGATATTGATGTTGAGGTCTATATTCAATTTTCTTTGAAAAATTACGGTAAAACCCCAGTGACAATCATTGATGTATGTGCGTATTGCACCATCACAAATACACCATGGGCTACAGGCGGCCTTGAAACTATAGACCTCGTCCTTACAGAATATACAATATCTCCACAAGACTCCAGCGGGACCATGCGTTTCCGTAAAACACTCGTCGTAAGCCAAAGTGAGCGCGCCGCTCTCAAAAGCGGCGCTCTGCATATATTCTTTATTGGCTTGTTCACATACAATGATGTTTTTGGGGTTCTTAATTCGAGGCAATTCGCCTGGATTTACGATCCCCGCACTCGAAGGCTGCGGCCACACGAAAGCCGCGAGCACAGCCACCCAAAGGCCGCCTCGGACTGCGCGGATCACGCGCCGAAAGGATAGCGCGCCCCGCGCCGCCGCCCTCACTTATCGCCTCCCGGCGTAAGTGGTTGATTTAGCGGTGTGGCGTTTGCGCCATAATACCGGACTTGAGAGTTCTCGGCACCTGCGAACGAAACCCGTAGAGTCTCGACCAGCGCAAAAAATTTAAATTTTTGAGCCTCGACTGGAAGTCAATAAAATCAATGGACTAGGTATCACAAAATTTCAGCGCATGACACCATGTGGCGTATTCCTCCCCTCTCCTGCCGACCCGCTCAGCACATGAAGCAGCGCGCTAAACGCTCCTCCCCCTACCGCCGCCCCTCCGCCGCCCACAACGCCACCGCCGCCCCCAGCAGCGCCAGCATCGCCAGCGGCCCGAGCGCCAGCGGCGTCGTCTCGACGCCCTTCAGCGCGCTGGCGGAGCCGCGTTTGAGGCCGATCCAGTCGGCGCCGCCGTAGCGGCCCGCGTCGCGCAGTTCTACGATGCGCGGCAGGGTCGTGTCCTCCGCCGCGCCCTTCGCCAGCCGCCGCACTGTGCCGCCGGTCGCGTCAGCGAGCGGGCGCAGTTTTTCCGGGGTCGAGGCGACCTCGCGGAATTCGCGCGGATTTTGCGGGCCGACATTGGCCAGCGCCGTCAGCCCGCCGCTCTCGAAACGATAGAGCCCCGCCTCCTTGGCCGGGTAGCCCGCGTGAAACAGGCCGGGCTCCTTGCCCTCCAGCGCAATCTCGGTCTTTTCGCCCGACGGCGTCGCCACCGTGAGCTTGCCGGGATCGACCTTCAGGCTCTGCCGTTCGATCGACACGTCGTGGCCGGTCGCCGTCGCGCGCAACGCTTCCTCTTCCAGCTCCGGCTCTTTCAGCAGCCAATGCGCGAGGCGGCGCATGAGATCGACATGCGGCCCGCCGCCGTCATAGCCGCGCGCCCACAGCCACAATTGGTCGGTCAGCAGCATGCCGACGCGCCCCTTGCCTTCGCGCGCCAGCACCAGCAGCGGCTTGTCGCCCGCGCCGGACAGCACGGCAGAGCCCTTCACCAGACTGGCGTTGACCTGGCGGAACCACTCTCCCCAGGCCGGCGGCGTCGCCTTCCCGCCTTCGAGCCCGCGCGTCACGGGATGTTTTTCGCCGTCCTTGGCGACATGGGCGCGAAACGCCTGCTCATTGAGATCGCCGTCGGGGCGCGCCGGCAAAATCCCGGCGAGCGGCGAGTAATAGAGCCCGCGCAGCCCGGCGTAATCCGGCCCGACCATCGCCAGAAAGGCGCCGCCGTTTTCGACCCAATGCGCGATGTTTTCGAAATAGACGCTCGGCAGCAACGTCTGGCTCGAATAACGGTCGAAGATGATCAGGTCGAAATCCTTGATCTTGCGGCCGAAGAGATCGGCGGTGGGAAAAGCGATCAGCGACAGTTCCGACGCCGTGGCGCCGTCGAGCTTTTCCGGCGGCCGCAATATCGTGAAATGCACCAGTTCGACGTTGGCGTCGGCGCGCAGCAGATTGCGCCAGCTGCGCTCGCCGGGATGCGGCTCGCCGGAGACCAGCATGACTTTCAGGCGGTCGCGCACGCCCTCTATGGTGACAACGGCCTTGTTGTCGACCTCGGTGAGTTCGCCCTCGACGAGCGGCGTCTCCAATTCGACGACGTTGGGGCCGCCATGTTCGATCGGCACGGGAATTTCGATCGTGTCGCCGATCGCCGCATTGCGCCTGGAGACGATCTGGCCGTCGCGCTTGGCGACGATCTGCGCGAAGCCGTCCTGCGCCGGGCTGTCGACGATTTTTACGCGAATGATCTGGTCCTTGCCGACGACGCCGTAACGCGGCGTCTCGACGAGCTCGAGCCGCCGGTCGCGCTCGCCCTCGCGCCCCGTGATCAGCGCGTGCAGCGGCGCCTTGAAGCCGAGCGCCTCGGCCTTTTCGGGAATGTCGTGGACGAGACCGTCGGTGACGAGGATCGCCCCGCCGATGCGCTCCGGCGGCGTGTCCTTCAGCGCCTGCGCCAGCGCCGAGAACAGCAGCGTGCCGTCGCTCTGCGTGCCGACCGTGACGAAACGCGACTCGACGTCCGGAAACTTCGCCAGCGCCTCCTCGAGCCCCTTGCGCGCCGCCTCGACCTGCTCGGCGCGACGGCCCAGCGTCTGGCTTTCCGAACGGTCGAGCACGACGGCGACGACGCTCTTCTCGGCGACGCGCTCTTCGCGCAGCAGCGAAGGATTGGCGAGCGCGGCGAAGAACAGCGCCAACGCGAGCAGCCGCCATCCGGCGCTCTTCTGGCCGGCATAGGCGGCGAAGGCGAAGATCGCCAGCGCCAGGAAGGCGAGGGCCGCAAGCGCCGGCCAGGGGATCAGCGGGGAGAAGACGAGGGTGAGGTCGGTCATTGAGGCGCGGCCTGTCCCCTCTCCCCGCTTGCGGGGAGAGGGCAAGGGTGAGGGGCTCGGGCGGTGGACAGTGACGCTGCGACGAAGTTCCGGGCCAACACTCCCGGCCCCTCACCCCTGCCCTCTCCCCGCAAGCCTACCGCAAGCGCACATCTAGAAGAGCGCGCGAAACCGGGGCGTTGCGGGGAACCGCGGCAGCCATCATCCGACCCGGCTTCGCCGGGCCACCTTCTCCCGCAAGCGGGAGAAGGGACGCGCCCATGCTTTTTCGTTTTATGCAACGGAATGACATCAAAGTTAAATTTTGGGCGCGCATTCTTCTCCCGCTTGCGGGAGAAGGTGGCCCTCGCGTCAGCGAGGGTCGGATGAGGGCCGCTGCGATTTCCAACCACCAAACCTTTGCGACTCCCGCAGCCCTGCAAGCGGGGAGAGGGCGAGCGCCCCGCGCCCAAAGTTTGCGCCTTCGCCCCCATCACTGCCCCAGCCTCTGCAGCAAATCCCGCACATGCACCTGGTCGGATTTGTAATTGCCGGTCAGCGTATACATCACCAGATTGATCCCGCCGCGCAGCGCAAATTCCCTCTGGCGCGGCAGGCCGGGCGTCAACGGATAGAGCGGCTGGCCCGCCTTGTCCTGCGCCCAGGCGCCGGCGAGATCGTTGGAGACGATCACCACCGCCGAGACGTTGTCGGTCGCGCGCACCGGGCGGTTGGCCCCCGCCCCTTCCGCCTCCGGCGGCAAGGCTTCGACATAGGTTTCGCCATAGGCGTAGCGGCCGACGAAGCCGTCGAGCAGATAAAAGGTCTTGGTGATCACATGGTCGCGCGGCGCGGGCTCGAGTTCGGGAATGTCGAGGCCCTTGGCGAGTTCGCGCAGCCACAGGCTCTCCGGCGTCGGCGCGGCGTTGGCCCGCGCCGTCAGCGCGTCGCGCGTGTCGAAGACGACGGTGCCGCCGTTCTTCATGTAAGCCGAAACGCGCGCCTTGGCCTGCGCCGAAGGCTGCGGGGCATTGGCGTCGATCGGCCAATAGAGCATCGGATAGAGCGCGAGTTCGTCGCGGCCGACGTCGACCCCGGCGGGTTCGCCCCCCGAAAAGGAGGTGCGCTGATCCAGAACGCGCGTCAACGTCTCCAGGCCGAGCCGGCTGGTCTCGTCGATCTTGGCGTCGCCGCTGACGACGTAAGCGAGCCGCGTCTTCAACGCCGCCTCGCGGTCGTGCGGGGCGGAGGTTTTCGGCGCGGTTTCGGCGCGGGCGGCGGGCGGCGGCGCCGAGGCGGCGAGGCCGGCGATCAGCGCCAGCGCCAAGGGCGCGAGGCGCAGTCGGCCGGAAAGCCACAGCAAGGCCAGCCAATCGACGAGCAGCAGCACGACGATCGCCGCGAGCAAGGGCCCGCGCAGGTCCAGCGCCGGACGCTGAAGGTCGAGCCCCCGCGGCGCGGCTCCGATCGCGGCGAAATCGAAGGGGCGCAGCGTGTCGCTTGCCGCCAGCGTCGGCACGGCGCGGGCCGCGCCGCCCGAGCCGTAAAAGCCCGGCGGATGTTCGGGATCGGCGGCGCCGGTAAAATCCGCGGGGATGGGTTTGGCCGTCGCCGGCGGCGCGCCGAGCGTCCCAAAACCGTCGAGCGTTTGCAGCGGCGCGAGCGAGACGCCCTCGCCGTTCGGGGCGACCGCCGTTCCGCTCTCGCCCGCCATGTCGCAAATGCGTTTCAGCATGTCGACGAACAGGCCGGAGATCGGCAGGCTCGACCAGCCGGCCTCGGCGCCGACGTGGAACATCGCGACGAAGCCCTTGCCGCGCCGCTCGAAAGTGACGAGCGGCGTGCCGTCGGCGAGCCGCGCCCAGGTCTTTTCGGCGAGGCCCGGATCGGGTTCCGCCAGAATCTGCCGCGACACGGTCACGTCGCGCGGGACCTTCAGCCCGAAGAACGGGCTCGACGCGTCGAAATCCGCGAGGCGCTTGGGCTCGTCCCAGGACATGGAGCCGCCGAGCACGCGGCCGTTGCGGCGCAGGCGCACCGGCGTCAGCCCGTCCGGCTCGTTGGCGAGGCGCGGCCCGGCGAAGCGCAGCAGCACGCCGCCGGCCTCGACGAAATCCGCGAGGCGCTCGAAGGCTTCGCCCGGCGCGACCTTGGCGTCGGCGAGAATGAGGATGTCGGGCCGCTCGTCCAGCGCGGCGAGAACCGGATCTGCCTCGCCCGTCGGCGGCTTGATCATTTGCGAAAAAGGCGCGAGGGCGCGCTCCAGATAATGGGTTTGCGCCAGCAGCGGGCGCGCCGCGTCCTCCAGCGCGCCGCCGACGATCGCGACGCGCCGCACGCGCGACCGCGCGTCGAGCAACGCCACGGCGCCGGCGGAGTCTTCCCCGGCGATGCGCAATTGGCGGGCGTCGTTGCGCAATTCGACCGGCAGATCGAAGCGGGCCGCCACGCGGCCGGCGGCGGGGACGTCGAAAGGCGCTTTCGCGATGACCCGCGCCTTTTCGTCCAAGGCTTCGACGAAGCCCAAAGCGCCGGCCGCGGCGTTCAGCACGGAAACCTCCAGGGTTTTTGCGCCGTTTTCGGCGCGCGCCAGAGCCAGCGCCGAGCGCGGATCGGCGAGCGTTTCGACATGCGCCCCCTGCTCCGCCGCCGCGCGCAAGGCCTTGGCGAAGTCCAAAGCGCCCGGCCCGTCGACGCCGTCGGCGATCCACAGGATTTGCGCGTCGGGATGGTCCTTCAGGAACGGCGCGATCTGCGCCGCGGCAGGGGCGCGATCCGGGCGCCAGGGCCTTGGTCGCAGCGCAGTTAATAATTCCTTAACGCGCGCGCCGTCGTTCGGCGCCGGCGGCGTCGCGGCTTCGGACATGGGCAGCAGAGCGACGGGGCGGTCGGCGCGCGCGGCCTCGCCGACGACGCCCAGCGCCGCCTCGATGCGCTCCTCCCAGCGCGGCGCGGCGGGCCAGCCGTCGTCGAGGACCAGCAGCAGCGCCCCGCCGCCGACGGCCGACGCCCGGAAATTCCATACGGGCCCCGCCATGGCGAGCGCGACGAGGCCGGCGACGGCGAGGCGCAGCAGCAGCAAGGGCCAGGGCGTCGTGGTCTTGGCCCGTTCCTCGCGCGCCAATTTGCGCAGCAGTTCGATCGGCGGAAACATCGTCTCGCGCGGGCGCGGCGGCGTGACGCGCAGCAACCAATAGATCGCCGGCAGCGCCAAAAGTCCGAAAAGCGCCAGCGGCGCAGCGAAGCTCAGCCCCATCGCGCCGCCTCCGCGCCCTCGGTGAGCCCCATCAGCAGGGCCAGCGCCGCTTCGCTGGCCGGGCGGTCGGTGTGATGCACGAGAAACTGGAAGCCGGCCTTGCGGGCGGCGCCTTGCAGCGCCTCGCGATGTTCGGAGAGTTCTTGCGTGTATTTCGTCCGCAGCAGCCGCGCGTCGCCGGCGTGATAGGGCTCCCCGCCCAAGGGATCGCGAAACAGCGTCTCGCCTTCGAACGGAAAACTCTCCTCGGCCGGATCGAGCACCATCAGCAACGCGCCGCGCGCGCCGGCGCCGGAATAGGCCGCGAGCCGCGCTGCGAGCGCCGCGACGTCGCAGAAAAAATCGGAAATGAGCAAGAGCTTGGCGCGCGGCGGCAAGGGCGCCTCGGGCGGCAACCTGACCGCGCTTCCGGCGGCGGCCTGCTCGGCGAAGACCAGAGCCAGCCGCTGCATGACGTTGCGTGCGGCGAGCGGCGCCGACGCTCCCAACACCCCGACGCGTTCGCCGCCCCGCACCAGCACCTCGGCCAGCGCGAGGCCGAGCACGGCGGCGCGGTCGATCTTATAGTCTTCGGCGAGCCGCGACTTGAAGGCCATTCCGGCGGAGAGATCGACCCAAAGAAAATGGTTGATCGCCGCCTCCCATTCCTGCTCGCGGACGAAGAGCTGATCGCCGCGCGCCGAGCGGCGCCAATCGATGCGCTGCGCCGCCTCGCCGGCCGCGAAGGGGCGATATTGCCAAAAGGTTTCTCCGAGCCCGGCCCGGCGGCGGCCGTGCGCGCCATGCACGAGACTGCCCGCCGCCTCGCGCGCCTTGGCGAGGAGGCGCGGCATGCGCGCAGCGAGACCGGCGGCGGCCGTCGCCTCGAGCCCGGCGAGCGGCGCGCTTTGCGGATCGAACCAGTCGGTTGCGGGATTGACCGCCATCGCTCAGCCGAGTCTCGCGACGAGCTTGGCGACGACGTCCGGAATCGTCGTCTCCTGCCTGGCGCGGAAGGTCAGCGCCATCCGGTGGCGCAAAGCTGGCGCGGCCAGCGCCGCCACGTCGTCGATATTGGGCGAGAGGCGCCCCTGCACGAGGGCCCGCGCCCGCGTCGCCAGCATCAGAGATTGCGCCGCGCGCGGCCCCGGCCCCCAGGAGATCAGAGGCGCGAGGACCGGATCGCCGCCGTCGGGCCGCGCCGCGCGCACCAGGTCCAAAATCGCGTCGACGATCTTCTCGCCGACCGGCATGCGCCGCACCAGCCGCTGCACAGCCGCCAATTCCTCGGCGTCCAGCGCCTGCGTCGGTTTGGCGACGCCGTCGCCGGTCGTCTCCAGCAGCATGCGCCGCTCGCTGGCGCGGTCGGGATAGGCCACGTCGATCTGAAGCAAAAAGCGGTCGAGCTGCGCCTCCGGCAGCGGATAGGCGCCCTCCTGCTCCAAGGGGTTCTGCGTCGCCAGCACGTGGAAGGGCTTGGGCAGATCGTGCGAATGGCCGGCGACGGTGACGTGATGCTCCTGCATCGCCTGCAACAGCGCCGATTGGGTGCGCGGCGAGGCGCGGTTGATTTCGTCCGCCATCAAGAGCTGCGCGAAGACGGGTCCCTTGATGAAGCGAAAGGCGCGGGACTTGTCGGCGCCCTCCTCCAAGACTTCCGAGCCGAGAATGTCGGCGGGCAGGAGGTCCGGCGTGAATTGCACCCGCTTAGTGTCCAGCCCCAGCACTTTTCCCAGGGTTTCGACCAGCTTCGTCTTGGCGAGGCCCGGCACCCCGATCAAAAGCCCGTGGCCGCCGGCGAGCAGCGTGACCAGCGCCTGTTCGACGACCGCTTCCTGGCCGAACACGACGGAGCCGATGGCCTCGCGGGCCCGGCGGATTTCATCGAGCGCCCGCTCGGCGGAGGCGATCACGGCGGCGTCGAGGGGGATGGCGTCTGCGGTCATTTGGGGAAGATTCTCCGCAAAGGGGTCGTTGGTCGCAGCAAATAGGGAATGGGCGGCAAAGGCAAGGGCGACCCGGCCAGAACCGAAGGCGAGGCCTCGCCAGCCATCATTTCGCGAGGCTTTCGGCGTCGAGCACGCGATCGGCGGAGAGCAAATCCGGCAGCGGTCTTTGCGCCGGCAGAGCGCGGACGAACTCCACGAGCTCGCGAGGCGGTTGAGTGTAGTCCAGAATGAGCGCTCCGTCCGACAATGGCGCGCTGAACTTTTCCAGCATCGGCCGCAGTCTTTCGAAAGACGCGAGGCCTTTGTCCGGCGCCCTGGAAAAAAGCCGCCTCGGCGCGAGCTTCTCTCTCACCACGAACAATTGATCGACGCGCGGGATCGCCGCGGGAAGACCGTCCAGCCAGACCGCCAAGGTGATCGTCTCGCCGGCGAGCGTTCCGAATTTGACGCAGGGCGCGTAATGCGTTGCTCCGATCCGAGCCATCAAATTCGCGCGATCGAAGTTCCAGCGCCAGGCGCTCAGCAATTTCTGGGTGGGCATCCCCGCAGGCGGCCCGGCAGAGTCCTGCTTCGCCAGAGCCGAGACCGCGAAGTCGTTGCCGAAGCGCCAGCCCTCCGCCAATTTCACCCGGTCGTAATCCCCTTCCCCCTACCTCGCATTTGCGGATCGTTCACGACGAGGTCGAAGGTCTCGACGAGACGGCTTACTTCCGCCTCCGCTTCGAGCAGGAAAAAGGAGGGGCGATAATAGTTGAGGCTGAAGGCGAGCGGATAATCCGGAGACGGCTCTTCATCGTCGCAGGGACGGCGCAGGTCGAGAGAGAAATAGACGCCCGTGTCGTCGTTCTCGTAGAAGGCTTGGCGTTCCGACACTTGATAGTTCTCGCGGGCGCGAAAATAGTCTTCCAGGGCGCTCGCGTCGTAGGGGCCTGAACGTGGGCGCAGATATAAATCGTAACTCATCGACGAATTCTCCAAGGCTCCCGCGGCTGGCAATCGTCGCTCAGCGCGCGGCGGCCGCCTCACTGCCGTGGCGGCGCGTATCGATAATGGCCTGTGACCTCATATTCGAAAAGGCTGTCCTCCTCCTTCGCGCCTCGCCCGATGTTGTGGATGACCAGCGGCGCGCCGGTAGCGCCCTTCTCGTCCGAGACGATCACGATGTGCGGCAAATGACCGGGAAGCATTTGCGAGACGACGTCGCCGGGAAGATAGTCCGCTTTCGCAGTCGTCACCGGCAGGCTCGCGCCCTGGCGCGCGAAAAAGGTTTGCAAATTCGGCACGCGGCGGTGGTCGATGCTGGCGTCCGGTCCCGGCAGACCCCAATTGTGCGGATAGGCTTTGAAGTTTCCGCGCATGTCGCGGTTGACCAGCGCTTGCAGATCGACGCCGAGCGCGTCGCGATAGGCGCGCACGATCACGTCGGTGCACACGCCGCGCTCGCGCGGAACGTCGCCCATCGGGAAGGCGATCTTGGTGTAATTGGGGTCGTAGGCGACCGTCACGCCGACCTGTTTGCGCGCGGCGGCGACGAGTTGTTGCGGTCCTGTCTGGGCGACGGGCTCGGCCCGCGCGGCGACGCAGAGGCAGGCGGCGGCGAGAGCGACAAGCAAAGCGGCGCGGCGACGCATGGGCGAATTCCGGCTGGATATGCGCTCCTTGTCGAGCAGGATCATGGCCTTTTTTGGCGCTTCGATCCCAAATCGCCGCACCGCCGCCGCACTGTCGCGCCCTCGGCGAAGTTTCTATATACCGGCGCTGAAGCATTCTCCTCTCCCCCGCAACGAGCGCAGCAAAGGCCCTCCGTCCATGTGGCGCGTCATCGTCGAGACAGCCCTTCTCTTCGCCCTGCCCTTCGCGCTCTACGCCGTGTTCCACCTCGTCCAAATGCGTTGGCCCTTCGTCGCCGCGCTGTGGACGCGGGGGACCGTGTCGGCGCTGACGATCGCCGGCCTTCTGGTCGCGATCGGCGGCGTGCTGTTTCTGGCGCTCGCGCCGCGCGAACAGGGGGCCTATGTGCCGGCGCACATCGAAAACGGCCGTCTCGCGCCGGGACGCTTCGAGTGAACGAGGCCGCGGCGGCGATTCTGCGCGAACCCAAGCTCGCACGTCTGCTGGCGGCGCTGGCGGCGACGGGGCGCGAGACCCGAATCGTCGGCGGCGCCGTGCGCGACGCGCTGCTCGGCCTCGTCCCGTTCGAAATCGACCTCGCCACCGCGGCGACGCCGCCGGCCGTCACGCAAGCGGCGGAGAACGCCGGCTTCAAGGTCGCGCCGACCGGCCTCGCGCATGGCACGGTCACCGTCGTCGTCGAGGGCGCGCCTTTCGAGGTCACGACGCTGCGCGAGGACGTCGAGACCTTCGGCCGCGCCGCCAAGGTGCGCTTCGGCGCCGATTTCGAGCAGGACGCGCTGAGGCGCGACTTCACCGTCAACGCGCTCTCGCTCGGCGTCGACGGAACGCTCTACGATTACACCGGCGGGCGCGAGGATCTGGCGCGGCGCAAAATCCGTTTCATCGGCGATTCCGCGACGCGCATCGCCGAGGATCATTTGCGCATCCTGCGCTTCTTCCGCTTTTCCGCGTCGATCGGCGACGGCGAGATCGACCCTGCCGGCTTTCGCGCCGCGATCGAGGCCCGCGACAAATTGGCGCTGCTGTCGCGCGAGCGCGTCCGCGCCGAACTGTTGAAGCTGCTCGCCGCGCCACGCGCCGCGCCGACGCTGGGGGCCATGTCGCGCGCCGGCATTTTCGCGGCGCTCGCCATATTCGCCCAACCCGCCCGGTTGGCGCGCCTCGTCGCCGTCGAAGCCGCGCTCGGCGCGGCGCCCGATCCCGTGCTGCGCCTCGCCGCCGCCACGGTGAGCTTGCGCGAGGACGCCGAGCGGCTGCGCGAAGCGCTGCGCCTCTCCAATGCCGAATATGGGCGTCTGGCGCTCGCAGCGGGCCGGCTCGAAACTCTGCACGGACGCGAAGCGGATTTCACCCGGCAGGAATTGAACGAGCTCTTGTTCCTTCTGGGGCGCCGCGGCGCGCTGGACACGCTGACGTTGCTGTGGGCCGACAGCCGCGCGGAGCCCGCGGACGGCGCCTGGCGCGCCGCGGCGCGCTTCCTGGAGACTGCGCCGGCGCCGGCCTTTCCGGTCAGGGCCGAGGATTTGCTGCGGCGCGGGCTGGCGCCGGGACGCGAACTCGGCTTGACCTTGAAGCGCCTGCAGGCGGCCTGGATCCGCGCCGGCTTTCCGGACGAGCCGCGCCGAATCATCCAACTCGTGGAAGAAGCGACGCAAAGCCGCGACCCGCCGAAATGACCCGGCGACGCCGCCTGCGCGCTGCGGCGCGGCCTTGGCGGCGCCGGTTGCAAAAACACGCGAAACAAGATGGTATCCGGCGTAAAGAGGCAATTCGAAGCGCGGCGCGCCGGCGCCGCGATCGAGGTTTTTCGTTCCATGACCGACGCCGTCACGTCGCAACCGCCCACGACGCCGGGCCCAGATTTGGACAGCGCGCCGAGCGTTTCGGAGCCCGTCGCGGCGCGCCCGGCGGAGCGCGCCGGCGCGAGGCCGCGGCCCTGGTTCGCGTCGCCGCTCGCCGAAGTCCGGACGCCGCGGGTTCCGACGCGCGCGGAACTGGCCAAGCTCGCCCTCTATGTGACGATCCCGGTGCTGTGCTGGGTGTTCTACACGACCTCGAGCGGCATGATCGACATCATGCGGCGCGAAGCCGGCGATTGGATCGGAATCATCGGCACGGTGATCGGCACGACCGCGATCATCACCATGCTGGCCTCGACCTCCTGGTCGCTGGGGACCGACTGCGGCGCCCTGATCGCGCGGCAGCAGTTCTTGGGCGAGCGCATCGTCGTCAAGACGCTGATCACCGGCTGCGTTTACCTCTTCGTCTTCTGCATTTCCGTGTTCTTCTCGTTTACTTATTACTACAACAACATCTTCGGGCTCTCGTCGCGCAAGATCGCCAGCGAATTGCAGCCGATGGAGCTCGCCGCCGAAGTGCTGCTGCCGGCGACGCAAAAGATCGGCGAAAACTACGAGAAGGAGAGCGCCCGCATCGCCAATGCGGCGCCGATGCGCGTCTATTTCGACCGGCTCGACACGCTGATCCAGACCGGGAGCAACGCCGGCGCGGCGATGCGCGACAGCCTGCGCAAGGCGCAGGAGGAAGCGCAGCGGGCCGCCGCGGCGGCGGCGCGGAAGACCGCGAACGACCTCGCCGAGGCGCAATCGCTGCGCCGGCAGATCGGCGAGACGCGGGCCAAGATCGCCGCGCTCGAACTGACCGTCGCCGAGATCGAGCCGGTCATCAAGGCCAAGGAAGACCAGATCGCCCAGCTCCAGAGCGCCGAGCGCCAGGAGGATCAGCTGGCGCTCGACGCGTCGAAGGGGCTCGACAATCTCGGCGCGGCCTGTGGGCCCAATTGCCAGTCGCATCGCAACAAGGCGGAAGGCGCGCGCAAGCGCATCGCGGCGATCCGCGAGACGCTCGCCGGACCGAACGCCGAGCGCGCCAATGCGCTGAAGCAGCGCGATTTGCTCGCCGCCCAGCTCGTCGCGATGCAGCAGGACGAAGAAAACGCCCGCTCGCGCCGTCCGCCGCCGGCGCCCAAAGCCGAGGCGGCGCCCGATCTCGCCGCGACGCTCGCCGAACTGGCGCAACTTCGCAACGACATTCGCGTCAATCCGACCAGCGCCCGGCTGCGCGAGGCCAAGCCCGCCTGCGCCCTGCTCGTCAGCGCCGAGCGCCAGGCCGGCGTGCTGGCGGCGAGCGTGCCGGGCGACTTCGACTGCGAGCCGGCGGGGCGCGAGGCGCATGATCTGCTCGCGGCGCGCGACGAAGTCCTCGCGGCGCGCGCGGTCTTCGAACAAAAATGCGCTCTCGACGGCGAGTTGCGGCAATCGCTGCAGGCGATCTCGGCGAAGATCAGGGCCGCCGCCGAGGGCGCGCGCTCGGCCGGCGCGGGTTTTGGCGACGCCAAGCAGGTCGTCGACGCCTGCGTCGTCTCCGCCAAGGCGGCGGGGCTCGACGAGGCGCAGGTGCAGGCGCTGCTGAAGAACAGCGACCGCTTCCTGCAATCGCACAGCATGGAGCGCAACCGTTTCGAACTGGCGCGCGAGGCCTTTCTCAAACTCACGCCCGACGCGACGATGGCGATCGGCGTCGCCATCGCGCAGGACGCCTTCATGTTCGTCATGAAGCTCTTGTCGGAAATATTGAAGCGCGAAACCAAGACGCGCGAACGCGCGCCGCTGCCCGCCTCGATGGACGTGACCGACAACGACGAGGACGATTGGGACGTGCGCGTGTTGAAGACGCTGCTGCGGCTCTCGAGGCCCTTCCACGGGGCGATGAGCACCTTCGACTCGCGCGACGCGACGATCGCCGACCTCCCCGGCGAGGTGCGCGACAATCTGATGGGCCTCTTGAACCGCCTGGTGCGCGCCGGCACCGCCTATGCCGACCGCAAGGGCGTCTACACGCTCGACGACCGCGCGCTGCTCGAAGCCGAAACGCGGCTCGAAGCGGCGTCGAAACGCAAGCGCCTGCGCACGGCTGCGTCGAGCGCGCTCGGCGCCCGCGACGATCTGCTGCGCTTTGGCGAAGGCGACACCGGCGCCGGCTGGCGCCGCGGCCGCAACGCGCTGCAACAATATTTGACGCCGCGGTTTTTGGCGGCGGCGGCGCAGGAGGGGGAGGAGTAGCGAAGCGCGCGGCGAGCTTCGCTGTGCGCAGCGCCAACGCCTTGCGCTTCGGGTAGAGGACGATGCGCATTGCGGCGAGGCGCCCGTGAGCCAGGCGTTCAATGCGCCTCCATTAGGATGGGCGACGCATGAGCCCTCGACCCTGCTCCGTTTTCTTTCGGATGGCGCGCTTTCGCTGTATCGTTGCACCGGCAGGCCAACCGGAGAGATCGACCCATGGCGCGGCAAAGCATCTCGCTTACAACCCCGAACGAAGATTGGCTCGAGACGCAGGTGGGCGCGGGCAAGGAATACGCCAGCAAGAGCGATGTCGTGAACGACTTGATCCGAAAAGCTCGCGCCGACCAGCTGAACATCGAGGCTATTCGCGGCAGCTTGATTGAGGCCGAACAAAGTGGCTTTGTCTCCCCCGACCGCCACGAAATTTTGGCGGAGTTAAAGCAGATTCTGCGCCGCAATGGCTAAGTATAGGCTGTCGAAAGCCGCAAAAGAGGACCTACGACGTATTTATACTTATGGTTTCAAGACATGGGGGGAGGCGGCGGCAGACGAGTATTACAACGCTCTTTTCGATCGTTTCGAGGAGATCGCCCTACGGCCCAATTTATATCCGCCAGTCGACCCTATTCGCGCAGGCTACCGCCGCAGCCTATGCGGCGTGGACAGCATTTATTACCGCATCGAAAACGATGCGGTTGAAATCATGGCGATCCTCGGAAGCCAAGACACAAACGGAGCTCTTTGATTTCTATCGAATTGCGGAGTTAGGTGACATGGCGGTAATTTCCCTTCATCAAACGCGCAGGCGCAAACGACTTGGCGAACGTGCAAAACAGCGCCGAAATCGACAATCTCGGCCCGTGACGCGTGGTCGCGAGACGCAGCCAATACAGCGAGGCCGCCCATGACGAAATCCGTATTGCTCACGATGCGCGTGTTGCGGAGCCGACTTTCCCGCACGCCGCGTGGACCATCACGCCCTGCTCACTCCAGACAGCCCCTGAACGGAAAAATCCGCGAATAGCCGTGCAGCGCGCCGACCGAGACTTGATACCAGGTTTCGAGCTTCGTCGGCTCGAGCGTCACGAGTTCGAGATCGTCGCCTTCGAAAGAAATCTTGCGCC